>OCVR010000649.1_pt1 | contig 29003 bp, 31 predicted proteins | sample 1539091 | NCBI WGS metagenome assembly OCVR01 (sample SAMEA3355530, study PRJEB22509) | marine metagenome | biome: marine; feature: coastal ocean; material: water | place: USA | collected 2010-08-07 | depth 16 m | reverse complement strand
CCTGACATCGTTGCTCTGGCCGAGAAGGCTGACGTTGACCGCATGTGTACCTTTTGGCCCATCAATCATCTCGAAGGTGACAGCTTGTCCTGCTTTTAGTGTTTTATAACCGTCCATAACAATTGATGAGTAGTGAACAAAGTAGTCTTCACTTTCATCTTCAGGGAGTATGAAACCAAATCCCTTGGCATTGTTGAACCACTTAACTTGTCCCGTAGGCATAGTGGTGACCTCGTTACTGTTAGCAAGTGCCATGACATGGACCCAGTCAGATTCAATCCTGTACCTGCGAGGTTCAGTTGACTGAGCATATGAAAACAACGACTAAAGTAATGTTTCCCTGTAGTCACTTTAGGAGTATTTAAAAGGTTCCGTCAAGTGACTTATTTTCTTAATTTTTACAGTGACTTAGATGCAGGCAATTGTGAAAGCCAAAAGTAATAAGGCAATTCTAGCCTATAACTCTTTAGTCAAGTTTCTCCTGAGACCGATTCTGGTTAGAATGCACCGGTAGCCTTTTGACAGGATAGAAGGTAACAGAACAGAAGTTGAACGGTTGGCAGAATTCGACCAGGACACTTGATAAACCATATTTAGACCTTATAAAGAGTAACTGTGACTGCATTAATGATCAAAGCGAGCGGTGGTGAGGAAGATCCTCTTGGGCCTGACAGAGATACAGGGGTTCTAGTAGCTCCCGTAGAACCCAAGATAAAAAAACCACCGCTGTATAGAGTCGTTTTACTGAATGACGACTACACTCCAATGGAGTTCGTGGTTGAAGTGCTACAATCGTTTTTTGGGCTGGGTAGAGAAAAAGCCACCCAGGTGATGCTTGCAGTTCACACGCAAGGCAAAGCAACCTGCGGGATATTCCCCAGGGATATTGCAGAAACTAAATCTGCGCAGGTCAATCAGTACGCGCAGGAAAACCAACATCCGCTGATTTCTGAAATTGAAGCAGTAGAAGATGATGATGAATAAAGGAAGGTGTTACCTACTATGCTAAGCAGAGAACTCGAAGTAACCCTTAATTTGGCATTTAAGGATGCCAGGCAAAAGCGTCATGAACTGATGTCTGTCGAGCACTTATTGTTATCTTTATTGGACAACACCTCTGCTGTATCGGTGCTCAGTGCATGTGGTGCAGATATCGAAAAACTTCGAGCAGAGCTGGAAGAGTTCCTCGAGGCTACAACACCGCTAATTCCACAAAATGAGAATGATCGCGAAACGCAGCCGACGCTTGGGTTCCAGCGCGTGTTGCAGAGGTCAGTCTTTCATGTCCAGTCCAGTGGCAAGAAAGAGGTCGATGGTGCAAACGTGCTGGTTGCAATCTTTAGCGAGCAGGAAAGTAATGCCGTCTATCTGCTGAAGCAACAGGATGTCAATCGCATCGACATTGTTAACTTCATCGCTCATGGCGTGGGTAAAGAGGGTGAGGAATCTGAAACACCGGGAGAAGGTATTTCAGAAGGAGAGGAAGAAGGCGAGAAGCAGGCGAGTGCGCTTGAATCCTACGCAACCAATCTGAACGAGCAAGCCAGAAAAGGGCTGATCGACCCGCTTATAGGTCGAAGTTCAGAAGTAGAACGAGTTGTCCAAACCCTATCTCGCCGACGCAAAAACAACCCGTTATTAGTTGGCGAGTCTGGCGTTGGCAAGACTGCAATCGCAGAAGGTCTTGCTAAATTGATCGTTGATGGGCAGGTGCCCGATGTCATCAAGGAAAGCACCGTTCATGCCCTTGACCTTGGTGCGTTACTCGCAGGCACCAAGTATCGGGGTGACTTTGAGAAGCGGCTGAAGTCACTGTTAAATGAGCTGAAAGAGATACCTCACCAGATCCTATTTATTGACGAGATTCACACGATCATTGGTGCGGGAGCCGCATCCGGTGGTGTGATGGACGCGTCGAATCTGCTCAAGCCACTGCTTGCATCAGGCGAGATACGTTGTCTTGGCTCGACCACTTACCAGGAATACAGGGGGATCTTTGACAAGGACAGAGCTTTGTCTCGCCGGTTCCAGAAAGTCGATGTCAATGAACCTAACGTCGAAGATACCTATAAAATTCTCAAAGGACTGAAGACTCGGTTCGAAGAGCATCACCAGCTTAAGTACACCGATCGTGCACTGCGAGTAGCTGCCGAACTAGCCGACAAATACATTAACGATCGCTTTATGCCTGACAAGGCGATAGATGTCATTGATGAGGCCGGGGCATACCAGCAGTTGCAACCGCCGAGCCGTCGCAAAAAGCAGATTTCTGTCGGTGACGTAGAGCAAATAGTCGCAAAGATTGCGCGGATACCGCCAAAGACCGTTTCCAGTAATGATAAATCAGCACTGAGGGATCTTGAAACGAACCTTAAGATGGTTATTTTCGGACAGGACCCTGCAATCAATAGCTTATCCAGTGCGATCAAGCTATCTCGAGCAGGTTTAAAAGAAGAGGGTAAACCCATTGGTTCGTTTCTGTTCAGTGGTCCAACCGGTGTGGGCAAGACGGAGGTCTGTCGCCAACTGGCCAATATTATGGGGATCGACCTGGTTCGCTTTGACATGTCTGAATACATGGAGCGCCACACGGTATCAAGGTTGATTGGTGCGCCTCCGGGATACATTGGGTACGACCAGGGTGGGCAGCTAACAGAAGCGATATCAAAGCAACCGCACTGTGTGTTGCTTCTGGATGAAATCGAAAAAGCCCATCCGGAAGTATTTAACCTGTTACTCCAGGTGTTTGATCACGGCACTTTGACCGATAACAATGGGCGCAAAGCTGATTTCCGAAACGTAATCATTGTCATGACCACCAATGCCGGGGCTCAGGAAATGAGTCGGAACTCCATAGGGTTTCAGACTCAGGATCACGCCACAGATGGTATGGAAGTCCTCAAGAAAATGTTTACCCCCGAGTTCAGGAACAGGCTTGATGCCATTATCCCATTCGCTGCACTATCCAAGGATGTCATTAAGACTGTGGTGGACAAGTTTCTGGTCGAGATCCAGGTACAATTGGACGACAAGAAAGTTCAACTCGAGGTTTCCGAGGAAGCGCGTGTATGGCTAGCGGACAATGGCTATGACGAAAAAATGGGCGCAAGACCTATGCAGCGCCTCATCCAGAATCGTATCAAAAAAGATTTGGCCGAAGATATCCTGTTTGGGAAACTATCGAGCGGAGGGGGCGTGGTGCACGTTACGGTAGAAGATGGTGACCTGTCCCTCGAGATCGAGGAACCAGAGACGGTCTGAGCCTATTCGCGGAAGGTGATTCTGCCTTTTGAGAGGTCATACGGTGTGAGTTCGACTTTCACCGTATCGCCGGTCAGGATTTTGATGTAGTTCTTTCGCATCTTGCCGCTGATGTGCGCTGTGACGACGTGTCCGTTTTCAAGTTCTACTCTAAACATTGTATTAGGCATGGTATCAATGACCTTGCCTGACATCTGTATTTGTTCTTCCTTTGCCATTATTCCTCAGGGGGTTGGTTTGAACGGCGAGCATTGTGCCCCCTACTCATCACCAATGCAAATCAGCCGTCTATGCCCAGCCAGCTATTGTTGACGTACAGTTCAATGGGTTTGTATTCCATCTTGTAGTTCATCTTCTGGCATTGCTTGATCCAGTACCCAAGATAAAGGAACTCAAGATTCTGGCCCCGAGCCTCCTCGATTAGCCACAGTACACAGAAGACGCCAAGTGCTCTGCTTTGTTCAGCAGTATCAAAGAATGTATAGATAGCGGAAAGGCCATCATTGAGTTCATCGGCAACCGCAACCGCTAACAAGCGTCCTGAGTTGCGAAACTCATAGAAACTAGCCTCTGCACGCCCGTCTACTAGAAAACTCTGGAACTGGTCTCTTGACGCCGGATACATATCACCATCTGAATGTCTGTCGGTAATGTACTTTTCGTAAAGTGAGAAATATTCTTCAGTGACCCGTGGTGAATGCTTCGTCACGGTAAGCGTTTCATTCCTTTTACGAGTCCGTCGATGTCTTCGTTTATCTGTGAATTGGGCCACCGGAATTCTTACCGGAATGCAGGCTGTGCAGGTTTGGCAGTAGGGTCTGTAAATGTGGCTGCCGCTCCGCCTGAAACCGACTGCAGACAACGCCGAATACAAATCCTTGTCTATTTCCGTGAGTGGGTCGGCGAATAAGGTAATAGCCTGTTTACCATCCAGGTAACTGCAGTCATGAGGCGGCGTCGTAAAAAATCTGAGTTCTGATAGCGAAGTCATTTCAATAACTTACCAGATTACGGGGCAAACGCCACGAAGCTGCGACCAGTCAATAGACGGCTTATCAATGTGTTTGTCGAGAACCTGACGAAATTGGTCGCGGGGCAACTCAAAGGCGCCTAACGACAGTAAGTGGGGGTTGGGCAGTTGGCAATCAACCATAGGACAACCAGCGTTGGCCATTGTTTTCATCAGTCCCGTGAAAGCCAGTTTTGATGCGTCGGTAACATGATGGAACATAGACTCTCCAAAAAAAAGATTGCCAACGGACAGTCCGTACAGCCCCCCGCAGAGTGTTCCGTTAATGTAGCACTCGAAGGAGTGAGCGAAGCCCGAATCATGCAGGTCCAGATAAGCAGCCTTCATTTCATCGGTAATCCAGGTACCCGTATCGCCTGTTCGCTGCTGGCAATGGTCGATCACCTGTGAAAAAGCGTCGTCTATTCTGAGCTCGAAATCGGCCTTTCTTATGCGCTTGGCCAGACTTCGGCCGGGGGAAAAAGATAGGGGGTCAATCACGCACCTGGAGTCAGGTGACCACCATAATATAGGCTGGCCGTCTTCAAACCAGGGGAAAATACCACGGCGATAGGCCTCTATCAGGCGGGCTTCAGAAAGATCCCCACCAGCAGCCAGCAATCCATTGGGTTCGGTAAGCGCGTCGTCAATATCGGGAAATAAAGTGGGATCCTCGGATAACCACGCAAGGGCATTCATAATTGATGCCGTCTAGGCTTCAAGTTCATCCAGATATTTTTCAGCATCCAATGCTGCCATGCACCCGAATCCGGATGAGGTAACGGCCTGCCTGTAAACCTGGTCCGCTACGTCGCCTGCCGCAAATACGCCGGGAATGCTGGTTGCGGTTGCATTACCGGCAAGGCCAGTATGAATGTTAATGTAGGCGTTGTTCATGTCTAACTGACCTTCAAAAATCGCAGTATTGGGCGTGTGGCCAATGGCGATAAATACACCTTGAAGATCGTGCTCGACAGACTCGTTCGTCTTAACATTCTCGATCCGCATCCCAGTGACACCCATATCGTCGCCTAGTACCTCGGCCAATGTGTGATCCCACTGTATATTGATATTGTCTTTTTCGATGACGCGCTGGCGTAGAATTTTTTCTCCGCGGAAGGTGTCTCGTCGATGCACCATGATCACTTCAGAAGCGATATTTGATAGATATAGCGCTTCCTCAAGAGCGGTATTGCCGCCACCGATGACTGCAACTTTCTGCTTCTTGTAAAAGAAACCATCACAGGTCGCACAGGCGCTGACGCCCTTTCCTTTGAATGCTTCTTCTGAAGGCAGTCCGAGATAACGAGCAGAAGCACCTGTGGCGATAATTAACGAATCACAGGTATAGATTGCCTGGTCGCCATGCAGCCGAAAGGGTTTATCAGCCAATTCTGCCGTATGGATATGATCGTATACAATCTCGGTATCGAATCGCTCCGCATGTGTCTGCATGCGAACCATCAAGTCGGGTCCCTGCAATCCATGGGCATCTCCTGGCCAGTTATCGACGTCAGTGGTCGTCGTGAGCTGGCCGCCTGTCTCTATTCCAGTGATAACAACCGGATTCAGATTGGCCCTCGCGGCATAGATAGCGGCTGAGTAACCAGCCGGCCCGGAGCCGAGAATGAGTAATTTGTGATGTACTTCTTTCATGTTATCAGTCGCTTATGGTCATTTGTTTGAAGTCATTCTGATTAGAACGAGTGCTGCTAGTGCTTTTTTCGTAAGGCAATGAAATCTGCTCCCTGGCGGTGCTCCTCGATGATGGACCAAAGGGTGCGGCCCTGATCATCCGTTGCGTCCAGGTCATGATTAGCGTCAATGAAAAAAGGCAGAAAGCGCTCAAAGTCTGCCGGCCGCATTCCACGATAGGCCCTCATGAGTAAGTGAAAATCGCGGTTACCGCTATAGGCTTCCATTTCAAGGAAAGACTTGACGCGATCATCATCCCACACTTCATCGGTTACTTGCGGCTGGCTAGGTCCTGCCATGGGTCCTCCCTTTGTAAACAGTTATTAAAACCCGGCATTCTACATCAGAACGAAATAACGAGATAGGCTCGTTAACGCTGGGTCCTCATTTCGACGGAGATAAAAACGTTTATACGAGTGCCGTTTAGTTATAATATCTAACACTCTGATTTTAAAGATATTCCACGGATCAAACACAGGTTTCCTGAATTGGCACAATCCAAGACAACAAGTAGGAATAAGCCGGATTTCTCGGAATTGCTTGGACCCCGGTTAAAAGAGGGGGCGTTCATAGCGTTAATCGCTATCGCTCTTTTCCTCACCCTGGCATTAGTCAGCTTTGATCGAAATGATCCAGGCTGGACCTATACGGGCTCAGACGAAACGGTAAGCAACATCGTCGGTTTGAGCGGTGCCTGGATCGCCGATGTCTTCCTGTTTTTTTTCGGTTTCCTGTCTTACCTGTTCCCCATGATGCTTGCTTCTCAGGCCTGGACGATCTTTCGTGAGCGGGAAGCAGAGACTGAATTTAACTGGCCTGTATTCATTTTTCGCGGAGTAGGGCTGTTTTTAACGATTGGCGCAGGGACTGCTATTGCAGCAATGCATTTTTACGTCTCAGGTCTTGATTACCAGTATGGTAGTGGCGGCATTATCGGTTCGGAGATTGCGGACCTTCTGATCCCGGTGTTCTCCTATGTGGGCGCTACATTATTCCTGGTGGCGATGTTCCTTTTTGGTCTTACCGCTTTCCTTGATATTTCCTGGCTCCGCGTAATGGATGTGATTGGCCGCCTTTTCATTGAGATAGCTGCCAGAGCCGGCGACGCAGGCCATCGCGTGCTGGCCATGGTTCAGCAGAGGCGCGAAATCCAGCGGAGTGCTGAGCATCGACGTGAGGCCCTCGAGAAACATGTCGAGAAGAAGCAGCAACGAGTTGCACCGATTATCGAAGCTCCATTGGCCCAGAAGAAAGAAGACAGCAAACGGGTTGCCAGGGAAAGGCAGGGAAACCTCTTTCGTATCAGCGCAGTAGATGGACTGCCGGCGCTGCATCTTTTAGATGAGCAGCAGAAAGACGAAGAACGCGGCTATTCAACCAATGATCTGGAGGCGATGTCACGACTGCTTGAGCTCAAACTCAAAGACTATGGTGTAGAGGCTGAGGTTGTCGCCGTTTTCCCAGGTCCGGTTATAACAAGATTCGAAATCCAGCCAGCGGCAGGCATTAAGGTGTCGCGCATCTCAGGGTTGGCCAAGGACTTGGCCCGCTCGCTCGCCGTTATTAGCGTCAGGGTAGTCGAGGTGATACCGGGTAAGTCTGTCGTTGGTATCGAAATCCCCAATGTGGACAGAGATATTGTCCTGATGAGTGAGGTCCTAAAGTCGCACGCCTACGATGCCGCACAGTCTTCGCTGTCCCTGGCGCTAGGGCACGATATTGCGGGTCAACCGGTAGTTGAGGATCTTGGTAAAATGCCACATCTTCTGGTCGCTGGAACGACTGGCTCCGGTAAGTCCGTTGGTATCAATGCCATGATTCTATCGATCCTGTTTAAGGCATCGCCGGAAGATGTCCGGATGATCATGATTGATCCCAAGATGCTCGAATTGGCTGTTTATGAAGGGATACCGCACCTTTTAACGCCAGTAGTGACGGATATGAAAGACGCCGCCAATGCGCTCCGTTGGTGTGTGGCAGAAATGGAACGTCGCTACCGCCTGATGGCCGCTATGGGGGTCAGGAATGTCGGTGGCTTCAACAAGAAAGTTCGTGATGCTAAAAAGAATGAAGAACCGATCCTGGATCCGTTGTGGCTCCCTGACCCTCTTCTGGATGAAGCCGACCAACAAGCGCCCGAACTGGAAACCCTGCCATTTATTGTCGTTGTCGTAGACGAATTTGCTGACATGATGATGATTGTTGGCAAGAAAGTTGAACAGTTGATCGCGCGGATCGCTCAGAAGGCACGGGCCGCAGGGATTCACTTAATTCTGGCGACACAAAGGCCTTCGGTCGACGTTATTACGGGGCTGATTAAAGCCAATGTACCGACTCGTATCGCCTTTCAGGTGTCTTCGAAAATAGACTCCAGGACGATCCTCGATCAAGGTGGTGCAGAGCAATTGCTAGGACACGGGGACATGCTTTATCTGCCCGCGGGGTCAGCGCTACCGATCAGGGTTCACGGTGCTTTTGTGGATGATGATGAAGTGCACCGGGTGGTTGAAAGCTGGAAGCAACTTGGAGAACCGAATTATCTTGAATCAATCGTCAATGGTGTTACGGAGAATGAAATGCTGCCTGGGATTGCCGGGGCTGATGAGGCATCTGATGCCGAAGATTCTGATCCACTTTATGACGAGGCCGTAAGCTTTGTCACAGAATCGAGGCGAGCTTCAATTTCTGCAGTACAGAGAAAACTGAGGATTGGCTATAACCGGGCCGCGCGTATGATCGAAACAATGGAGGCAGCAGGTGTGGTAAGCGAAATGGGCAGCAATGGTTCAAGGGAAGTTCTGGCTAATGCTCCGCCTCAGTAAATCTGTCGTTATATGCCTGATCACCTGCATCGCAGTATTTTCGGATGAAGCATTTTGCGGCGAAGAGCTTGGCGCAGCGACCCGTCTGGTTCGTATTCTCGACAGTCTGCAGACACTGCATGCTGAATTTGCACATGAGGCGGCACCTTCAGAGATCCAGACGGGTGAGATCTGGCTCAAGAAGCCGGGTTTGTTCAGGGTTGAGACAGGCGCGCCAATGAGCCAGACAATCGTCTCTGATGGTGTATCCATGTGGACTCATGACAGGGATCTGGAACAGGTCATCATTAGCCCGTTAAATAACCGGGTGGAAGAAATGCCGATATTACTGTTTTCAGGGGAACCAGAGGCGATCGCCCAGAACTACACCATCGAGTTTTTTGAGAGTGAACAAATACAGCACTTTCTGTTGACACCGCTCGACAACACTAACCTCATCACGAAACTAGTACTTTCGTTCCAAGACAAGCAGCCGGTTAGTATTTCGGTAGAAAATGCCATGCAGGAACGAACTACGATAAAGCTTAGCAATGTGGGTGAACTGGTTGATCTAACCGGGCAGCTATTTACATTGCAGGTGCCTGAATTTGCCGACGTCATTGATGACCGTCCAGGCTAATGTCGCTGTTTCAATCAGAACAAGGATATCAGCCGCTTGCTTCACGGATGCGTCCAAAACGTCTTTCGCAGTACGTTGGCCAGACACATCTATTGTCTCCCGGAAAGCCGCTAAGAGAAGCGATCGATAGCTCTCAATTGCACTCCATGATCCTCTGGGGGCCGCCGGGTGTAGGCAAGACGACCATTGCCAAACTCATTTCTGAGGTCTGCGATGTACACTTCCAGTCGCTGTCAGCGGTGTTGTCTGGCGTGAAGGATATAAGGGACGCTATAGCGGTTGCGAAGCAGGCGAAGGTAGGTTCAGGCCGGAAAACACTGTTGTTTATCGATGAAGTTCATCGATTCAATAAATCGCAGCAGGATGCATTCCTGCCACACGTTGAGGATGGAACCATTATTTTTGTAGGGGCAACGACCGAAAATCCCTCGTTCGAGCTAAATAACGCGCTATTGTCCAGAGCGAGAATCTACAAGCTTGAGTCTCTGGATATTGGTCAGCTCGTTGAGGTGCTCAAGCAAGCGATTGGGCAGGACGAGGAACTGGCTGGTAAATCGGTTTCCGCCGGGGATGACGTGCTGACCGTTATCGCCAGGGCAGCAGATGGCGATGCCAGGCGGGCACTGAATATCCTGGAGGTGGCGTCCGATATGGCGGGCGGTTCAGGCCTCACGGAAGAGCTCCTGGGAGAGGTCTTTGGTGACGAGTTAAGGAGATTCGACAAAGGCGGCGATATTTTCTACGAGCAGATTTCCGCTTTGCATAAAGCGGTAAGGGGGTCGGATCCTGATGGTTCGCTTTACTGGTTTGTCCGTATGATCGATGGCGGCTGTGATCCCGTCTATATCGCCCGACGAGTCGTCAGGATGGCGACTGAGGATATTGGCAATGCAGATCCAAGGGCGCTGGAAATCGCTCTCAACGCCTGGTCGGTTCAGGAACGGTTGGGTAGTCCGGAAGGCGAATTGGCTATTGCACAAGCTGTGGCGTACCTTGCGATCGCGGCCAAAAGTAATGCGGTTTACGCTGCAGTCGGTGCGATCAAGCAGGCGGTAGCAGAGACAGGTTCGCTTGAAGTCCCGATGCATATTCGAAATGCTCCCACCGCTATGATGCAAAAGATGGGTTACGGTGACGATTACCAGTACGCTCACAATCACGAAGATGCTTTTGTGCCGGGCGAATCCTATGTGCCACCCGAACTGCATGGTGTACAGTTCTATCATCCGGTTGCTCGAGGCACCGAGGCTAAAATTTCAGAAAAGCTGGACTATCTTCGCAAGCAAAATGAAAACAGCGAGTTTCAGCGATATAAGAAGGATAACTAGTGGTGGGTTCAGCGATGGGAACACTTACGGCGATTGCCCTGGGCGGGGCTCTTGGTTCGGTTGCACGCCATGGAATGACGGTCTATTTTGATGACCTGCTTGGACGTGACTTCCCCTATGGGATTTTCATCGCGAATATTGTCGGCTCCGCTGCAATCGGTGTGCTCTTTGTGCTAATTCTTGAACGGGGCCTGTTATCAGAGGTCTGGCGGTCGCTTCTGATGGTAGGCTTCCTGGGCGCATTTACCACTTTCTCGACTTTTTCCCTGCAAACGATTGGCCTGCTGCAGGAAGGAAGATTGTTTGCCGCTACGATCTATACCATCGGAAGTGTGCTGCTCAGCATTACCGCAGCCTACCTGGCGATAGTCTCTACTCGAACGCTTTCCAGTTAACGGTCATTGCGATCATCTGGTAAGATGGCGTCCCTTCAAAACACCCAGATCAAGACACCATGCTGGACCCAAAACTTATTCGACATGAACTGGAGGCCACAGCCGCACGGCTGCTCACTAAAGGCTTTGAGCTGGACGTCCAACTGGTCCAATCCCTTGAAGACCAGCGCAAAGGCTTGCAGGTTGAGACCGAAGAGCTTCAGGCAACGCGTAACATGCAGTCAAAGGCGATAGGGCAGGCTAAGTCGAAGGGAGAGGATATCCAGCCATTACTGGACGCTGTAGCGAACCTTGGTGACCAGCTGAATAGCAAGAAGCAGGAACTGGAGGTGGTTCAATCCCGTCTGAATGAACTCCTTATGACCATTCCCAATGTGCCTGACGCCTCGGTTCCTGTAGGAAAGAGCGAGGAAGACAATGTTGAAGTCAGGAACTGGGGAGATCCGACTGAATTCACCTTCGCTGCCAGGGATCATGTGGACATTACTGCTGCCTCAGGAAAAATGGGATTCGAGGAAGCAACCAAAATAACCGGCTCACGCTTTGTAACACTGCGTGGGCAACTGGCACAGCTTCAGCGTGCCTTGACTCAGTTCATGCTGAACGTACATACCATTGAACACGGGTATGAGGAAATCTACGTTCCCTACATCGTTAACAGGGAGTCTCTTACTGGTACGGGGCAATTACCCAAGTTTGAAGAAGACTTGTTTAAACTCGAGGACGAACGCGATTTTTACCTGATTCCTACCGCAGAGGTGCCAGTCACTAATATGGTGCGCGACGAGATCCTTGACGCCGCCGCGCTGCCTCAAAAATACGTGTGCCATAGCCCATGCTTTCGAAGTGAAGCAGGCAGCTATGGAAGGGACACCCGAGGTATGATTCGCCAGCATCAGTTCGAAAAGGTTGAATTGGTGATGATGGTGAGGCCTGAAGATTCCTGGGCAGCTCTGGAGGAACTGGTCGCAAATGCAGAGGCCATTTTGCAGAAACTTGGCCTGCCATACCGAGTGGTCAATCTTTGTGGCGGCGACCTTGGGTTCGCTGCCGCCAAGACGTACGACCTGGAGGTGTGGCTGCCGGGTCAGGGCAAGTATCGTGAGATATCATCCTGTAGTAATTTCCTTGATTTCCAGACGCGGCGGATGCAGGCCCGATGGCGTAACCCGGAGACAGGTAAACCCGAACTTATGCATACAATAAATGGTTCCGCTTTAGCTGTTGGGCGAACGCTGGTTGCACTGCTGGAAAACTACCAGCAGGAAGACGGGTCCGTTCGTATTCCACAGGCGCTGCAGTCTTATATGGGCGGCGAGACAGTTATCTCACTAGAGAGCTAGAACTATGCGCTATCTGCCGTTGCATTTTGATCTTCAGGGTCGAGACGTGCTTGTGGTGGGTGGCGGCGAAATTGCACGTAGAAAAATTGAACTGCTCCTGCGTAGTGGCGCACACATTACCGTTGTCGCGCCGGAGATCTCTGACCCGGTTGCAACTATCTTGCCGGAAAACGTCCACTCCCAGCACGCAAGTGCCTATGATCCTGAGTTTCTGCCTGGCAAATGCCTGGTCGTTGCAGCGACCGACGATGGGGCGGTGAATGAAGCCGTCTCCAGGGACGCGAAGAGCTTGGGCATTCCAGTCAATGTCGTTGATTCACCAGAACTCTGCACCGTAACTTTTCCTGCCATCATCGACAGGGAACCTCTTGTTATCTCTGTTGGCAGTGCTGGTTTAGCGCCGGTTCTCACCAGATTTGTTCGAGAACTGATTGAGAGAACATTGCCGGAAAGAATCAGCCTGCTCGCCGAGTATCTGGGCTCAAGGCGACGCGACCTGAAAAACAGCCTAACCGACATCGAGTCCCGCCGCCGCCGCACGGAAGCCTTTATGGAGTCTCCGGGAGCCGAACTTGCGATGTCAGGTGAGAGAGAAAAAGCGGATGCTTACCTTTTTGCAGACGACAGCTGTAGCATTGCTGGCGAGGTTTATCTTGTTGGTGCCGGTCCCGGTGATCCTGACCTACTCACGCTTCGAGCGCTTCAACTGATGCAGAAAGCTAATATTGTGCTGTATGACAATCTGGTTTCTCCCCAAGTGCTGGACCGTGTGCGTAGGGATGCCACACTGGAGTTTGTTGGCAAGCGCTCTGGATATAAGTCGACAAGCCAGGAAGATATTAATGACCTATTGGTCAGGCTTGCGCGGGAAGGAAATCGAGTGCTTCGATTAAAAGGTGGAGATCCTTTTATCTTTGGCCGGGGTGGTGAAGAAATTACGGCGCTTATTGAACAGAATATTCCTTTTCAGGTTGTTCCTGGTATCACTGCAGCCTCTGGTTGTGCAGCTTATGCGGGTATTCCACTGACGCATCGCGAATTATCCCAAAGCGTTCGCTTTGTGACAGGGCACCCAAAGAATGGTCAGGTCGACCTTGCCTGGAAGGAACTTTCGCATGCGAACGAGACAGTTGTTTTTTATATGGGCCTTGGGGGACTGGCGAGTATTTGCCAGCAACTTGTTGCTCATGGCAGGAATTCAGGCACTCCGGTCGCAATTATTTCGAAGGGAACGACGCCAGAACAGCAGGTATTGAAGGGGACGCTGGAAACTATCACGGGCCTTGCTGCCCGAACCCAAGTGCAGACGCCCACGTTGATAATAGTGGGAGAAGTCGTGGATTTTAATCGCAGTTAGGTGGTTTGGGCAGGCCAGCTATTTTCGCAATGTGTTTTACTGGTTTACCGGTAAACAGTTTCATTAGATGGATGCTGTTACCCTTGCTCTCCCCGAAGGCTTCCCGGATTTTAGTGACAAGAACCCGGTTAGCGGGAAACAAGCGATAATTTTCATAGTAATCGCGCACCAGGTGAATGACTTCCCAATGATCTTCGGTGAGTGTAACTCCATCCAGTTCTGCCAGGTGCTCGGCGATGGCTGGATTCCAGTCACCTGTGTTCCTCAGAAAGCCTTCCTTGTCAGTGTCGGGGTTGCTGGTCATGGCTAAAACCACGAGCAGACTTTGTCCGCCTCTGTGCACAGGTGCACAAAATCATCGTAATCGATCACTTCAGTTTGGGCCGCCAGGAGACCACGCAACCCCCTTGCATCAACATCACAACGGATTGCGAAAACCGAAAAGGGTAGGGACTGCAGCCCCAGATAGACACCGTCTTCCAGCAAAATGATTTTGTCATCCTCTGCCACCAGATTGTCACATAACCCAAGTGCCGATACTTTATTGATTGTGTGCACGATCATTAGAAGTTCAGCACCTTGTCGTGGTTGCGAATAAATGCCTGCATGCCTGCGGCATTCAGGGACTCAACCTCGATCAAAAAGTCATCTTTGTTAAGGCCTCGAGCGACCAGGTCGGGTTCGGAGCAGGCGATACCAGTAACCCCATAGTCCTTTAGTGCGCCAAAACTCAATGAGAAATTTTTTGTACCCAAATCGTCAGTCGACTGACCAGAAACCAATTGCATCAGGCCATCACCGACAAACAGAACACTGCATGTGGTGAAGGCGGAACCCATCAGCAGCGCATCCAGGCCTTCCTGGGCATTGATGCTGCCGTGTGGTGGGCGGGAAAACACAAACAGAATTGAGCTCACCTCACACTCCGAATGTGACGACGCGATCTGCGCTGATCGATGCGTCGATGAGTTGGCCGAGTCCGGATATGGTGAATCCAGATGCTAAATTACTGCCCGATTTTTCATACCGGTTTGCTTCGGTCTCGTCCATCACTCCCCGGCGTAAGCACGAAGCGATACAGGCAATCAGTTCAATATTGTTCCCGATCCCGAATTCCTGCCACTGTTCGCTAATCGGGGCTTCATCCTGAGGTGGTGCAATTAGGCTGTTCGCGGTATGAACGCCATCGTGATAGAAGAACACCCGATTGATACTGTGACCGGATTCCAACACAGCCCTGGCGAATTTCAGGGCAGACAGGCACGCCTCACTGGAATAGGGAGCGCCGTGTACCACGATAGCGAAGTTCATCGGTCAGCAGACGCAAAAAAACCCTGACATGAGACGCATGACAGGGTTTTTTTAAGGGTAAATATCTTAATCGTTGCTAAACCCTACAAGATGTAAAAGGGCGGTGAAAAGGTTAAAGATACTCAGGTAGAGCGAAACAGTCGCCATGACGTAATTGGTTTCACCACCGTTGATGATACGACTGGTGTCAAACAGAATAAAACCTGACATGAGAATGACAATCGCCGCTGAAATGGCAAGGTGCAGTCCTGATATTTCCCAACCCATCATGCTGCCCACGAACAACAGAATGATGCTGCCAATGACAACCCACATGCCGGTCATCAGGAAGCCTGACATATATGAGAAATCCTTCTTCGTTGTCAGGACGTAGCCAGACAAGGAAAAGAAAATCATTCCGGTCAGAGCGAGTGCCGTGAGGACCACCTGAGTTCCGCCCGCGGTCTGCATATGAAAGTTCAGGATTGGCCCAAGCGAGAACCCGAGAATACCAGTGAAAGCAAAAACAAGGGCGATACTCCATGCGCTGTTGCGCATCTTATTAATCGCAAACAGCAGTCCGAATGCGACAATAAGGGGGATCCAGCCCATGTAGGGCGCATTAATCGCCATAGCAACACCGGCCATCATTGCGCTGAAAACCAGCGTCATGGATAGCAGCATGTAGGTACTTCGAAGTACCTTATTTGTAGAACTAGCCGCAGTTTGTTGGCCTGTTACAAATTGTGCGTCTGCCATTGAAAACTCCTTGTTAAAAACTGAATTGCTGAAATTTTACGTTACTCCCTACCAAAAGCAAGCTGAACAAGCTTGGATAACCGATTCCATACCCCCGTAAAATAAGCGGTTATCCAGCTGCTATTCAGCGGTGTTATACCTTTTTTGAACGAAGTAGCACCCAAAGGTTTTTGTTAACTACTGTCGTCGTTTGGTCAGGGTTTAGACTGATGGAGAATGGTGGTTGGGCTTGTTTTTTTTGGTGGTTCGGCTTGATTTTGCTGGCTGACGGCTGTCATTCGGCTATCTGATCCAATAGTGTCCATTCTAAGGGAATGTTGTCCTCGACAAGTCTGGTAATACTAATGCAGTGCACGCCATGCTCTTTGCCGACGGCTTGTGCGAACTCGGAGGTGTCGTTAGTTCTAGCAAAAATCAGTGCGTTATTGTGTTTCTGCTTTATCCATAGCGCGGTTCGCAGATTATTGGCCGAATCGCTTGTACCCATAATCACCACGGGTTCGCCGCGACTTAAATTGATGTCGCCGGTTAGTTTTCGCCAAACGTCAGGATGGGTTGTATCGCCTTGATATATCTTGCGTTCGTAAAAGAGGTCATGTTTTTGTTGTTCATCAACGATTTGCACGCGGCGATGCGCCTCTATGTCGACAATCGCCACTAAATCAATTTCATCTCCGGCGTTCATCTGCAGTTCTTCCAGGATGGTTTGGCCGAATAGACCGAAGCCAGCGATAACCACGGTATCTTGATAGCTGGTTTTGTTGAAGTGATCAATCAGTACAGAATTCACCAGACCTTTGGCGGCCAGATTGTAGGAATTAAATAAGGTCACTTGGTTAGCTATTTGCGTACTCTGCATTGCTCGTAAAAACCGCAGGCTACCGCCATGTAAAACGATTTGTGACTTCAACTTTGGGTAGAGCCGCAGGATTTTGCTGGCTGCTTCGAATGCCACGAAATCATTGTCACCGAGGAGCATGACTCTTCGTGCCCGATGTAAGCGCAGTTTCTGGAGCATGAAATCATGAGTCACATCGCCGTTGATCACAGTCACGTCAAAGGTCGCCGCCAGTTCTTGTTCTCGAACGAGTTCTATTGCCTGATCAATCACAATCACCGGAATGTGAATGGGCTGCTGACGCAATACTCTCAGGTAGCTAGTGGTTAAATCCCCTGAGCCGACAACCACGATATGGTTTTTTATTCGTCGCAGCTGCCAACGCTCCTTGGAGATAACAATAAGCAGTGCTTCCATCACAGCCGATGCCGCTAGCAGTGGGGATCCAAAATACGCAACCCATAGCAACACCCGACCCAGTAATGGGCCTCCCGTTGGCAATCCGATATCAAGACCGCCGACTACGAAGAGACCAAGGCTATAGTAAGCCTTGGCCAGCAGTGACCCATCTACAATATCGGGTCGCTCTGTCAGGCCTACGCCGCTGGATAACCCCAACATAGCGCATGTAAAAAACATTAGTGCCAATCGCCAACGCCAGCTAATATTTTTAAGGACTGTGGGGATTTGAAACATTGGTGATATCAGGAGACACAATGGGGAAACGCAAATTCTACGCATCAGTGTGACGATCAGGAACCTTTCATTTACTTTTGTGACAAAAATTTGGGCAGCGCAGGCGGAACTTTGCAAGAACACGCACAACTAGCCGGTACCGTTGGCTGTTCAGTTCAATGGCGGAAGCAGGAGTGATGGTCAATCACTGGCTGAGACAATACAACCCAAAGAAATTGATTGACGCAAACCTCTGCAAGTGCTTTTTTAAATGTTCCCGAACGACGACGAATTTAGGAGAACACTATGAAATTAGTGACAGGTGTTGGCGGTTGGCCGGGTCAGGCTCCGGCTCAGGCAAAAAAAGCAGAAGAAAATGGATACGATGTGATCAGCTGTGGTGAGCTTGCACATGACTCGATCCTAACCATGGCACTAGCGGGGCAGGCAACTGACAAGATTGATCTGCTAACCTCCGTCACCATTGCATTTCCTCGGAGCCCGATGGTGCTGGCGATGGAATCATGGGATATACAACAGATGACCGGGGGGCGTTTCAATATTGGCCTGGGTAGTCAGGTGAAAGGACACAATGAACGACGTTTTGGTGGCACCTGGAGTGCGGCTGCACCAAGAATGAAAGAGTATATCCAGATGATGAAAGCTGTCTGGGATAGCTGGCAGGAGGGAACAACGCCTGAGTTTATTGGTAAGGAATATCGCTACACGCTGATGACACCAAACTTCAACCCGGGTCCGCTTGAAGTACCGAAACCAAAAGTGTATCTCGCAGTGGTTGGTCCCGCTATGGCAAGGGTGGCAGGTGAGGTTGCTGATGGGGTATTGCCGCACGGCGGTATCATGACTGATAAATATATGCGCGAGACGTTGCTGCCGAACGTCAAGATTGGCCTTGATCGATCGGGCCGAACCTGGGACGACATTGATATTTCCATGAGCGGGTATCTTATTCTGGGTGACGACGACGACGAGATATACGCCAATCTGCAGAAACTTCGAACACCACTTTCATTTTATGGGTCAACGCGTAGCTACCATCATGTGTTGCGACTGCATGGTTTGGAGGAGCTTGGGTTGAAACTACATGCTCTCTCTTTGAAGGGCCGCTGGAAGGAAATGCAGGAGGTTATTACTGACGATGATCTCCTCAGACTAGCAGAGACCTGCAAGTACGATGACTATGCAGCGTTCGTTTCATCCAACCGGGAGTATGCGTCTCAGATGGGTTTTGGAATGGAAACAAAAACAGATGAACAAAAGGCTCGAGCCCGAGATTTAATGCAGCAATTGCAGGCCGTCAAGACTACAGGAGTCCCCGCGGGCCTTTAGTGTAGGAGTTTGAAAGGATGCCGCATAAAGTATGCTTAACCCTGGCTGTATTGCTCGATTTTCTATCCACCGCCACACGGTGGCAACGCCAACGGATCATAGTGAGTCGGATGCGAGAGTCAAAGCCTGCTACGTTATCCGCCATTCCCTGAAGAACTGAAGAACAGAAAAACAAGCCATATTTCTGCTTACGTAGCTATTCATTTGCTACACAGCGGTTTTTGTCAGTTCGTGGTCGACCTGCCGTGCAACCGCTGCTCCGCTTTCGAAAGCCCTGTCTATAAAGCCGCGTCAGCGAATAATCTAGATGATTTCAACTATAAATGTTTCTTAAAAAATACAAATGTCTTTAAGTGAGCACATAAATGAGTATATGATGTAACGCAAGCGAAAAGAGAACTGCCATGCAATTTACTCGACCTTCATATGCTTTCATTTTCCTTTTTGCCATCTCTGTTTCAGGGGCCTTGAACTTGTCAATCAAATGAGAAAGTTTATCTATCTTGGCTTTCTTATCGCCAGCAATTTACTGACCAGCTGTGCCTCTCTTGATAGCCCGTTCATGGGCGACCCCATTGTTGAAGACTACGGTTATGGTGCAAACGCTGGCACCTATGGTGTCATTCCCTCTCGCCAAATAGCCATCATGTCAGCCAGGGATAACATCAGTGATTCGATCGTGTTCATCTGTGCCGAACCATCAGTAGACGTCTCGGATAACATTGCCAGCAGCCAGGCTCCTGGCTTACAGGCTCAGGAAACAGCCCCAGGAACATCCGGGGTAGGTGCTTACAGTAGGGCGCAAAACCTAAGTCCAACAGCGAAAAACCTCTTTGAAGGTGTTCAACTCTACCGGGATGGTATGTATCGGCTGTGTCAGGCCAAAATGAATGGTGTCATTAGCGACAATGATTTTTCAGAAGGGATGAATAATCTTCTAAATCAATCCGTAAAATTAATCACAGCTGAGCGGCCTTACCTATCAAAAAGTTAAGCGTTCGAGTGTCTGGGCTAACGCTTTAATAACGACACCTGTTACTACGCCTGTTACTACGCCTGTTACTACGCCTGTTACTACGCCTGATACTGCGGCGGCTTCCTGAGAGAATCATTCTTTACTTAATACGTGCGTCAGCCGCAGTTTATTAGCGGCTGTTCTCACGGACTATAACATCGGCAATATGACAAGCCCGGGTGCTAAATGGATTCTTGCCCCTCTAGGAGTTTCTTCTTAGGGGTTGGATAATGCGTGGCTACAAGCAAAAGCAGCCAGGTTCAACAGGAACTAATCTGGAAAAACAATAGATACGATTTTAAGTGAATGTGCATGTGGGGTGTTTAAAGGTTTTTTATTTTGTCTACCGCCCCTTAACGGTTTCGCAAGAGACGAGAGATGACAAAGTCTGTAGAGCTTTTGGCAGCTTTAGTTGGCGGCGAGGGTGAAGTTCATCGCCGGATTTAGTCCCGTGCTGCTATTCCACTGAACTTCGCCCGATTTCCATTTGCCGGGAAAAAGTGCTGCCCACAGCCGTATGAGAATGGTCGGTGCGCTTGATGTTCGCAACGTCTGCAATTCTGCGACCCGCTCGGATGCCGGTGCAGTGCCCGCCCATGAACTTTTTAAGACCTTTTTCGACCAGCCAGTTCGCCGTTTGATCAACAGCGCTATCACTGGCCTGCCACAAATGAAAACCGCCCATCGCTGCAAAAATGGGTTTGTCTTCTACGTCTTGCAGGACCTCTGTGGTATTCATGATGCCAGAGTGTCCACAGCCGGACATCATTACCCAGCCTTGCTCGGTCATCATTCCCATGGATTGATCGTCCATGATAATGTCCGGCGTCAGCACGCTGCCTTCGCCTGTCTTAATAAACAGCCCTGCGGGACCGATATATTTCTCATGGTGCCTTGCTACCGGTCCGGTGATAAAAAGATCGGGTGCAATTTCAAGCGGCGCGTCGACAACGGTGAACTTAATCCCCATTGCTTGTGCTGCTTTTTTGAATGCCGCGGCATCCCCATACGAACCAGGACCGGTTTTGCCATCGCTGAGCTGAGCGCCACTTTGGTCATAACGTTGAGCAAAAAAACCCTTAGCCACATAAACCTTCGTAAAGGCATTGGTGTTTTCCGTGCGATATTCTCGGCGCAGTCGCAGCAGACCGCCGGTATGGTCTGAATGAAAGTGGCTGAGGACTACTTTCTCTACTTTAGCCAGATTTTTGTTCAGCAGTTTAGCGTTGTGTAGCATGGTTTCTTCGTCAAAGCCGGTGTCGAATAAAACAGACTCGTTGTCGCTCTCGTAAAGTGCTCCGAAACTCCATTCACCACGTCCACCGTAGTTCGCGATATTTGTAGCAAGAATTGTGATCTCGTATTTGGAAGGTTCGCTTTGAGCTTGAATGCTCAGCAAACTGAATACCATGGCAACAATGAGTTTTTGCATAATGTTTCGTCGATAAAATTCACAAGATAGGAAGTATAAACCACAATTTCCGGGGAACAGTCTGCATGGCAATTGCTGAAATTCATTCAAACGATTTATGTCGAACGATCATGGGTAAAGTAGATTCTGAATAATGTCCCTTCGGGGTTTTCTTTTCAGGCTAGTAAAGGGGCTCTACGCCTGGTCCGGTTCAACTTTATCGCCGATGGTTATTTCAGCCCCCTCAATAACCCTCGCTCGTAAACCCGCACCGCGTGTTAGTGCTTTGACCACGTCTGCAGCGGTTCTCTGATCATTCTCGAGTTGCCCACCTAGGCCTGCGCAGGGTTCGCAAAGCTCAACGCCCTCTAGAATAGCATCGCCTATACGAAACCGTGCCGTCTCCCACTGGTTAAGATCAATACCCCGAGTCACAATATTCCGGCGCGTTTCCGCAGGCGTCAGCGACCAGCCAGTTGTCCTGTTTATCTGTTCAATCATATCAGCATCAACCAGAGTAACCTGGGCATCGATATCTTCACCATAATACCGATCACCGACGATCCCTTTGTCAGCATCAAGCCTGGCGTTGTCCTGTGTCGTCATCGTTGCTTCATATTTCGCAGCGACAAAAATATTAATTATCTTTCCAGCCATTGGCAGTTCCCTGAATCAGTGATTCGAATCGAAGAAAGTCTCCGGTTAATCGTATTCATTCTATTTGCCTGTAACGCCGATTGCTATTGATCCTGACGTAACCAGGCGGTCAGCTGTCCTTGACACTGCAGGTGGCTGGCAAGTCTGCCAGCAACGCTGATGCTTCCTGCGCAGTCCAGCGCTTTTTGTGTGTGATCAGGTTCGGATAATAGGGCGGAAGTGTCGCTTCGGCCTTCGAATAACCATTCGCCCTTTCGGTTCGTATTCCGTGTGATTTGACAACCACATCGCACCACTCGACGTTAATGGCTACTGCTTTGGAGCAGTTCAGAGTGCATTTCAAGCTCTCGCTGCTGGTTGCGGAAGTTGCATTCAATCAGGCTTCGGCCAATGACCTGGCCATGAGGCTGACTCGCTTGCCACCGCCATCGGTCTCCTGTTGACCCACTTCAGTAAAACCAAGGCCTTGATGAAAAATGATGGATGCTGGATTAGGGGGGGCCAGATTAACTTCACAGGTTAGCCAGGGTGAAGTTCCTGCAACCTGCAAGATCAAGTCCTCATAGAGCCTGCGGCCAAAGCCCGACTGCCGGTAATTTTTATCGATCACAATTCGATCGACATAGGTGAACCTGTCGTAGCGATTTCCAAACCAGCGATAGTTTACACTCTGGTAATCCTGGCCTTCATTCAATACCAACAGAAAACCCGTCACGGTGCCTTCCTGTGTAACAACTCCCAGATAGATGGAACTTTCATGAAGCTTTTGCAGTTCTTCGCAGGAAATCGAATTTACATGCGGCACAGCCGCTTCGTTCATCACCAAAATTGCATCGTAGTCCGCTGACGTCGCCTGTCTTACACAAGGGCTCAATGCTGACTATCAATGAATTTTTCTATTGCCTCCGCTTCCATCAACCCTCCGGTGTTACCCGCGAAACAGCAGTAGTCCGGGTTACGATCCACAAATACCTGTCTGGTAAAACTGATTTTTTGGTCCGCCGGGAACAGTCCCACGGGAACAAGGTATTGATCTGCACTCTGGCTGCGATAATAAAGATGTGTGCCACCTACATCACATAAACCCCGCTCCGCCCATTCTGAAGGCTGGTAACAAGACACATACTCAAGGCCTGAAACTCCCACATCGTTACACTCCGCAGCCACCCAGATAGCACCTCTTTGTTGACACATATCGCAATGACATGCCGTAAATGATCGAGCCAATTCGCCCAGCTGCATACAGGCAGCGCCAGACAAACATATTGCCTCAGTCCAGAAGAAGGGCAGTATAAACCATATTTTCCGAGGAACAGTGTGTATGGCAATTGCGGAAATTCGTTTAAATGGTTCACCTCGAACGATCATGGGTAAAATAGATGCTCAATATCGTTCCTTTTAGGGTTCTCTTCTTAGACCGGTAATACTTAACTAAAGCAGGAGTCCCTTTCTCGTGAAGTGGGGGTAGGGGGCGGTGGGGGGCTGCCGGGCCGGAAATACTAGCGGGGTAGGTTGAAAGTAAATGCTTTAGAAATAGCCCAGTGTGTTTCTATTAGAGGGTAGGTTCGTGGGTAGAATCAGTATTGGCGTATAAGCTATTGATTTATATGTATAGTTGGCGGAGAGGGTGGGATTCGAACCCACGGATAGTTTCCCATCTCTGGTTTTCAAGACCAGCGCCTTCGGCCGCTCGACCACCTCTCCAGACGATGCGCAATATACTCGATTCATTGCTTGTTGTTAAGACATGATGTGCATTAGTGTGAACCTGTGGATTCTTTAGTTTTTATTATCGTACTGGTGGTGGTTGCCCTTTACTGGCATAACTCGATGCAATCGAAAACTTACGCCGTGCAGTATGCGCGTAAGGAATGCGAAAAAGAGGGCGCACAGCTCCTGGATCAGACCGTTCAGAGAATAAGGCTGTCCTGTAGTCGCGACAGGAACGATCAGTGGCGGCTTTGGCGTGAATACCGTTTTGAGTATTCCATTGATGGTGTTAATCGCCTTGAGGGTAGGCTGGTTATTCTTGGTTATCGTCTGGTCAGGTCGGCGCTTGATAATGCTAACCCGGTTATTCACTAGGCCCCGGGGCCTGAAGATAGTCATAACCCGATTGCTATTGATTGTCTGTTTAGCTGCGTTCGATAAGACTTCGGTAGGTTTTCAGGTGCTTTAGCGCCTGGGCGTGCTCCCCAACCAGCTCATAGAGCCTGGATAGGTTGTAGTGGGCGTCTGCCAGGTTAGAGGCACTCTTGTATGCATCGATCGCATCCTGGATCCTGCCCATATCCTCAAATAGTGTCCCAAGGTTGAATGCAGCAAGGACATTGTCGCTTTCAACATCCAGAGCATGGTTGTAGTGTTCCTCAGCGGATTCGTATTCACCCGCTTCCTGTAGCAATCGTCCAATGTTGACGTGTGCATCAGAGTGGTAGGGGTCCAACTCAAGGGCTCGAAGGTAGGCGGCAGGGGCATCCTGCGGAGAAACTGCCTCCAGGTCGACTCCTAGGTCAAACCAGTCATCGGAGGAAAGCTGGTCACTGGCTTGCGCTTCCTCGGCCGCCTGTCGAGCGAGTGGTGCAACTGTTCCCGCAAGGTCTGCTACCGCGAAATTAAAATGTATCTGTCCGGTCGCTGCATCATAGACCTGGTCAGCCTCGCGAATCACAACAGCGCCGCCATCCCCCGCTATCCTTAACGAAGTAAGCGGGCGGTTTGAAGGTAATTTGGATTTGAGGTTAAAAAGGGCGTGGTTAATTTCTGCCCGACGAACACCGGCTTGCATGAGTTCTTTCGCCGTGCGTAATACAATAATGTCCTGGAAGTCGAAACGATAGTGATTCCCGGCTGTTCTGGCCGGCTCCAGAATCCCTGCGCGAGCAATTTCCCGAATGAGTTCCGGGGACAGTTCCAACATTTCCGCCACATTTTGTGTCGAGTACCCCTTCATATAGTTCAGTGATTACCTCTTAACTTATTTGTCGAAATTCTCTTCGCTCGAGCTTTTCTAGCGGCAGTTTTTCGGCTTCTTTGTACCCTTCACGAGCCGCGAGGATATCTCTAGCATATACGGTCTGCCCAAGCACGTTGAGCATATGGTGTCTGGCCTCGTCTGTATAGTTGTCAGGTTCAAATCTTTCTATCGAAAGCTAACCCATTGAACGGAAAGCGTAACAAATAGAGTGACAGCTGACCCGGGTAAAGGTGCACTTATACCGCTTCCTTCGGGTCAGTCGGTGTTACGGGATGTAGCTAACGCGGGTGTTAATTGCCTTAAACATCCTGAAACCCGGTATTTGTCGGAAATAGATTAGCCGATAAACTATCGGTTTCAGCCCTGAAACAGGGTCTGGGTTGAACTGATTTTTTCTAACTCATGCTTCTGGCAGGATGAATCTATATAATGCGCGCGGCTTTAACAGACACGCAATCCGGCCACGTTGGATTGAAATAACCTGAGGTAATTATGGCAAGTTTTAACTGGCAAGACCCATTTTGTATAGATGATCAGCTCTCGGATGATGAGCGCATGATTCGGGACACAACGAGAAGCTACGCGAAGGACAAACTAATGACTCGTGTCCGGCAGGCCTACCGTGATGAACACTTTCATCGCGAAATCATGACCGAAATGGGTTCGCTCGGTCTTCTTGGCCCAACCTTGCCAGAGAAATATGGCTGTTCGAATATAAACTATGTTTCCTATGGCCTGGTTGCCCGCGAGGTCGAGCGAGTGGATTCGGGTTATCGTTCTGCCATGAGCGTCCAGTCTTCGCTCGTGATGCACCCAATTTACGCCTATGGTTCAGAAGAGCAGAGAGAGAAATACCTGCCTAAACTGGCGACCGGAGAATGGGTTGGCTGTTTCGGATTGACGGAACCCGATCACGGCTCTGACCCCGGTAGCATGATTACCCGGGCTGAAAAGACCGCCGATGGTTATCTTCTCAATGGCGCTAAAATGTGGATCACCAACTCGCCAATTGCCGATCTTGCGGTGGTCTGGGCAAAACTGGATGGTGAAATCAGGGGGTTCATTGTAGAAAGAGGCACACCCGGGTTTGAAACCCCCAAGATTGAGGGCAAGTTCAGTTTGCGAGCATCGGTCACTGGAGAGATCGTACTGAGTGACGTTGAGATACCCGAAGAGAACCTGCTGCCGAATGCGAAGGGTCTTGGCGGTCCTTTTGGTTGCCTTAATAAAGCACGGTTCGGTATTTCATGGGGAGCGATTGGGGCCGCAGAGTATTGCTGGCATGCGGCCCGTACTTATACATTGGAGCGTAAACAGTTTGGCAGGCCACTGGCCGCCAACCAGTTGATCCAGAAGAAGCTGGCTGATATGCAAACAGAAATCACACTGGGTTTACAGGGTGCTCTTAGAATCGGCCGAATGATGGATAACGACGCATGCCCGGTTGAGATCATCTCCATGATGAAACGAAACAACTGTGGTAAAGCGCTCGACATCGCACGGATGGCGAGGGACATGCATGGCGGTAACGGGATATCGGATGAGTACCATGTGATACGGCACCTGATGAACCTGGAGACCGTTAATACCTATGAAGGCACCCATGATGTCCATGCATTGATCCTGGGTCGTGCCCAGACTGGCTTGCAGGCATTTTCAGGTTAGAAGCAGAGAAAAGTAGGCTTTTGCCTACGTAAAACACAGCATTTTCCTTCGATGGGAATCGGCGTCTGCGGACTTCCAATCAAGGTGTGTCCGGTCTATCTTTGATGGCGGAGCCGCGGGAAGGAGAATGCAGTGATTCGAATTATTGTCGTAGACGATCATCAACTAGTGCGAATAGGTATTCGACGTTTGCTGGAAGATGTGGCTGGATTGAAAGTCATTGCTGATGCCGGCAGCGGGGAAGAAGCAGTGGAACTTGTCAGGGAACTTAAGCCCGACGTTGTCCTGATGGATATTCAGATGCCCGGGATTGGTGGGCTTGAGGCTACACGCAGGTGTCTGCGTGCGCACCCGGAGGTGAAGGTCCTCGTGGTCACCATCTATGAAGATGAACCTTACCCGTCCAAATTGTTGAATGTTGGTGCCGCGGGCTATCTCACCAAAGGTGCTGACATCAAGGAAATGCTATTGGCGATTCGTAAGGTGCATTCCGGGCAGCGATATATCTGCGCCGAAATTGCCCAGCGGCGTGCACTTCGTCCCTTCTCTGAAGCGGACACATCTCCATTTGACCAACTGAGCACTCGAGAAATGCAAATCACGCTGATGGTCATCATGGGGATCAATGCCCAGGATATCTCTGAGAAGCTGTCCTTGAGTCCGAAGACGGTTAATAGTTACCGCTACCGTGTGTTCGAGAAGTTGGGTATCAAAAATGATGTTGGCCTGACCAGACTCGCGATCAAGTACGGCATTATCGATGCGGAAGTCGCAGCATGACCCGTGCAGGTTTACAATGGCGGGGTGAATATCGAAAATATAGTTCAGGAATCAGCAAGTCGTAAACTGCTCGAATGCAGGAAATGTCGTCGCCTGAGTAATCAGTTGGAACGCCTCAGGGACAGCCATCCCGACTACTGGAATAAACCTGTTGCTGGCTCAGGAGCTGATTCATGCTCGCTCATGATTATAGGTTTGGCACCAGGCATGCACGGCGCTAACAGGTCCGGTGTTCCTTTTGTTGGCGACTCGTCGGGTAACCTGTTGAGCGAAGTGCTCAAAGCATCTGGGCTGGCCGGGCGGGTAAAGATCACCAACGCTGTCAAATGCCTGCCAATAAAAAACCTCCCTTCGTCCCGGGAGGTAAAAAATTGCAGTCGGTTCCTGATCAGGGAAATCGAGGCGCATCAGTTAAACACCAGCCCGGTACTACTGCTGTTAGGGGGGGTTGCGCACAGGGCTACGATCAGTGCTCTGGGTGGTAAACAGTCCGATTACCGGTTTGCGCATGGTGCGGTCCACGTTATGGATGAGGTGACGCTTGTTGATTCCTACCACTGCAGCCGATACAACACGCAGACAGGCCGCCTGACGTACCAGATGTTTCTGGACGTAGTGACTGCTGCCGGTAACATGGCATACCCATGACACCCTTTGACTCTAAAGCCTTCATCAAGCGACTTCCGTCCAGGCCTGGCGTTTATCGAATGTTCGATGAAGAAGAAGGCATTCTTTACGTAGGTAAAGCAAAAAACCTAAAGAATCGCGTGTCGAGCTATTTCCGTTCCAATGCGCTGGATTCCAAAACCATGGCGCTGGTTTCCAGAATCCAGAAGGTTGAAACAACGGTTACTGGTAGTGAAACAGAGGCTCTGCTCCTTGAGCAGTCGCTGATCAAGGAATACAAACCGCCGTACAACATTGTTTTCCGTGACGACAAATCATACCCCTATATTTTACTGACCACCGGGGACAAATATCCAAGACTGGCCTTTCATCGCGGCGCACAGAAAAAGAAAGGCCGCTATTTCGGTCCATTCCCCAGCGCCTACAGTGTTCGTGACTCGCTCAACATTTTGCAGAAAGTGTTTCAGGTACGGCAGTGCGAAGACACTTTTTTTAAGAATCGGGCCCGACCCTGCTTGCAGTACCAAATAAAAAGATGCTCGGGGCCCTGTTGCGGTCTGGTCTCAGCCGAAGACTATGCGGACGATGTGCAGCATGCTGCGATGTTTTTGGAAGGAAAAAACAATGCAGTGATGCAGGATTACGCGAATAAGATGGAAGACGCGTCAGACAAACTCGAGTTTGAAAAGGCTGCCCACTACCGGGATCAGATAGGCCATCTTCGTAAAATCCAGGAACAACAGTACGTCGTTGGAAACCAAGGAGACATCGATGTGCATGCCGTGGTCATCAATCCGGGCGGCGTGTGTGTACTTGTGATGTTTATTCGTGGTGGAAGAATGCTCGGCAACAAAACATTTTTTCCTAAAACAAGGCTTGGTGAGAACGAATCTGAAGTGTTCGCGGCTTTCCTGCCGCAGTTCTACTTGAGTGGTAGTGGGGGCAGGGAGATACCGCCGGAAGTGGTGGTGAACGCCAGAATTGATGACAAGTTCGTCATAGAAGGCGCGCTAACCATTCAGTCAGGTCGAAAGGTCATGATCTCGGATAATGTCAGAAGTCACCGCAAACGCTGGGTTGACCTTGCGGTGACCAACGCAGAACAAAGCCTAGGATCCCACATGGCGAGC
>OCVR010000648.1_pt1 | contig 29042 bp, 4 predicted proteins | sample 1539091 | NCBI WGS metagenome assembly OCVR01 (sample SAMEA3355530, study PRJEB22509) | marine metagenome | biome: marine; feature: coastal ocean; material: water | place: USA | collected 2010-08-07 | depth 16 m | reverse complement strand
AGGTAAACCTCTCACAGCAAAGCAAAAGAAATACTTTGGAGCTATTGCTAGTGGAACTACGCCATTGAAAAAGATTAACGGAGGTTGGTTAGATAAGTACCAAGATGGTGGAGAACTTAATCAAAAATATATTGATTCTACTTTTAATGCTAATATGGATAAACGTTGGGTACAAAGACTTTATGAAAAAAACCCAGAGTTTTATTTAGAAGGACAAACAAAGCCTTCAACACATTATATGGAATCTGGTGATGGTTACGTTTATCCTAGAGTGATGGAAGGTGTTGATGGAGAATTAAAAGAAGTATCTAGAGAAGAAGGAAGATCACAAGGTATTAAGTTTCCTAATGATGAAATAGCTCAATGGTTTGCTAAGAACTACAAGAAGGGAACAAATGTATTAAAAGAATATCAAATGGGAGGAAGTCTTCCAGGAGCTACAGGAATGATGTATGGACGTACATCTGGTAATGCACAAATGGAACCTGGTGAATTAAAGAAAGCTAAAGATGGTGGAAGATGTTGGCCAGGATATAAAACTGTTGCAGGTAAGACACCTTTTAGTAAGGGTAGTTGTCAGAAAGCTCAAAATGGTGTAAACTTTGACAGTGTTCAAAGGGCTGTTAGAAATGTAGAAAGTTTAGATGGGAAACTTATGTTGAATCCAGAATCTACAGCTACAGGATTATATGGTCAGAGATTTAGTGAAATTAGAAATGATTATCCTGGAACCAGAAGAGAGTTTTCAAAAGATACAGTAGCTCAAAAAGAGTTTTTTAAAAAAAGATTTTATGATGGCCTTGAGGCTTCAGAAACTACACCACTACTAAGAGACGCTAATGACTTATATGATAAGTATTCAGCTGAAATAAAAAACTTTCCATATAGTAAAGAGGATATAGCAGTGTTATCTAATTTTATAGGTAGAGGTGGAACACGTAAATATTTAGGATATGCTATAAGAGATGGTAAACCACTAGCTGAAGCTTTGCCTAATGTTTATGGACCAAATGCTAAACAATCTAATAAAACTCCAGAAGAGTATTTAGAAAAAGCTAGAAAGTATTACAAAAACGGTGGTCCATTAACTAAAGCTCAAGATGGAAGAGCAGTGATATCACAATATGAAGAACCAACATTTTATGAAAAAGCTTTAGATAGATTAGCAAGTCCAATGACTACACTTGGTTATTTAGCAAGAGGAGAGGATATTCCAGATAATCTTCCAATAAATATGGAAAATCGAAATACATTTGATGAGGTTATTGATATGATTAATCCTGCCGCTTATGTTAAATATGCTGCATCTTCACAACGTAATTTTGATGAGGGTAATTATCTTGATTCTGGATTTGATGCACTTGGTGCTATTCCTATTGTTCCTAGTTTTTTAAAAAGAGGCAAAGGTGTAGTTAAAAAAGGTTTAGATGTTGAGAACGCATCTTTGAGAGAAATGTTCAATCAACCAAACATTTATCCAACAAATAATCCATTGCCTAAAAATATGGAACCTTATCTTTCTAAAAAGGTTTACCCACTTAATAAAGAACAAGAGATATTTGAATCCTTTTTATCTACTAAGAATCAACTTAAGAACATAGATTCAAAAAGTATTAGATATGATGCAGATGGAAATATAATACCTAATATGAAACAAGGTGGTGTGATAGAAGATGATAGAGGACAATGGGCTTATCCAGGAGAGGTAACTAAAATAAACTCCAACAATATAACAATGGAAGGCGTTAACTATCCTGTACTTGGAATATCTGATACAGGAGATACTCAAATGATGTATCCTAATGGAGAATATCAATATGATGGAAACAGCGTTACAGAATACCCTATGGCAAAAAATGGTAGTTCTTTGGTAGAACTGGACCAATTAACTAACTTTACAAACTACAACACCCCACAACCAGGAGGCTGGTTAGATAAATACAACTAATATGAGAGCTGATTTTTTAAAAATAGCAGGCGTTAAGTCTGAAGCAGAGTTTTATAAGAAGTTTCCTTCTGAGGAAGCCTTTATGAAAAAGCATGGAAAGGCTATAAAGAAACTTATGGCTAAGAAGGCACAGGTTGGAACTATGGTTCCTAATATAGAAACACCTCAGCAAAACCTTACACCCATTAGTTTTGATAATGACTACATGAACGATAGTGTTGCTAAACTTACTGGTGGTAAAACATCTCAAGAGTTAAGAGATGATGCAATGTATCAAGCTAAAATGGCTGACCTTAATAAACCAGAAAAGCCAGGGTTTATGGAACAGATTACTAATGTGGCACAAGATGCTTTTAGTGGAATGAACAATTCAGCTAAAAACGGTGGAAAGTTTAAACCTCACATGATGTATGATCCTAAAACTAAGAAAGGTAAAAAAGCTAAAACTTTAAAGGAACATCTAGCTCTTAAGAAAAAAGGTTGGGGACACACTGCACCTAAAGCTCAAGTTGGCATAAATCAAATTGGCTCAGGAATAGATTATATTAATCAAACTCCTAACATTTTTGAAGGTGGTAACGTTCAACAACCTAATGTAGGGGCATCTAGAATGGGTAGATATAATCCTGATGGAAGTCGTGAGACATTTGGACAAGGGGCTGAAAGAATTTTTAAATCTGATGAGTTTCAAACAGGACTTGCTATAGTAAATGATGGTTTTGATATTCAAAATCAAATCACATCACAAATAGATAATCTAGCTCAAGCAAGGCAAAATACAAAAGTGGCTGAAGTTGCTCTGCAAGCAAGTCAAACAATGCCTGAAAAAATAGAAAGACAATATGTACGTCCTGAAGATTTTATAGGTACAGGAGAAGGAAAAGGTCCAATATATGGCGTTGGTACAACATTATCTAAACATGGTGGAACTTATAAAGCACAAGGTGGAACTTCTACTAAAGATGTTAGTCCTCAAATGAAAGAGTATCTTTTAGCTTTAAAGGATATGAAAATTAAAAGAGATGCTATTGGTAGAGATGATAAAGAACAGTTAGCTTCATTTACAGGAAGAAATAAACCTTTTATACCTTATGGTAATAATGAGTTAGCAAGAGATTTTTCTGAATTACAGCAATTAAGAAAAGCAGCAGGTTTAGGTTTAAAGGAAGGAGCTTCTATTCTTTTTCCTCATGTAGGTCAACAAATAAGAGGTGGTTTTAATTCAATGTTTGGAACTAACTTTAAAAATGGTGGAGCTTATAAAGCTCAAGATGGTGGAATGTTTAATGGTGAATACATGCCTCTTACTAATCCTAATCAACAGAAACAGTTTAAAGGTGGTGGGTTTGTATATGGTGGTGGTCCAGCTGGTCAAGCAGGTACACAGTTTGCAGGAATGCTTGGTGTTAACGATGATGCTGGAAGTAACATTGGTGGTAAAGTGGGATCTACAGCAGGTATGATGATTGGAGGACCTTTAGGTGCTTTTATTGGAGGTGCCTTTGGTTCTGGTATTGGTGATTTATTAGATAGAAATGATAGAAGAATAGGAAGAGAAGAAGATAAACTTGCAAGAATAAATAAAGAAATGTTAAGTAGTTCTATAGCCCCTTCTATTCAAGCAAGATATGATTCTCATGTAAAAAATGGTGGTAAAGTTCCTTCTTATAGAAGTGGTGGTAATATGAGAGGTGATTATATTCCACCTAATCCTTCTGCATTAGATACAATGGCTATGGGTGGAGAGCTTAAAACTTTATGGGGTGGTAAAGCTGAAACAGTTTCTTACAACCCTTATGCTGGTGGAGAGAGTGTTCAATTTAAAGGTAACTCTCATAATTATCGTGACCCTAAGACAGGAGAAACAGGAATAGGTGTTGCATATGGTGAGAATGCTGTTAATAGTAATAAACCGTCTGTAGAAGTGGAGAATGAACCAGCACAAAAGTTAAGAGATGGTGGAGGAGATGAAAACTTAGTTGTGTTTGGAGATATGTTTATACCTGGAACCAATAAAAAATTTAAAAACTATGTAAGTAATGTTCTAAATCCAAAAGAAGCTAAAATTAATAAAAGGCAAGAAAAGGTTTCTAATTTAGGATTAGAGTCAGACGATACAGTTTTTGGCCAACTTGAAAGAAACACAGCAGATAAAGTACTAGAAGGTAGTGATATCAAATTAAGTATAATTGGTGATACAAAACATGGAATGGCTGATAGGCAAGAATTTACGAATGTTATATTTGATGCATTGCGTGCAGACGCTAATAAGTTCATAAAGACTGGTAAGCTGGTAAAAGACCCTATGAGAATGGAAAACTCTGAAGTGGCTAAGTATGGAAAAGATGTGCCTAAGGCTCAAGATAATGTAACAGGTAACATTACAAAAGATGACTTTAATAAAACACCTGTAACTGATAAAACTAAAGTGTTTGATTCTGTAGAAGAAGCAGAAAAAGCTGGGTTTTCTTATAATGAAGAAAAAGATCGCTTTGAGAAAGAAACTTCAAAAGGAACAGAGTCTGCAGAACTATCTGTTGAAGCTTTAGAAGAAGTTCGTAAAGGTCAAAGTGAGAATAAAGAAACTGGAGTTTTTGGAAATGTTACAATGGAACAATTTGAAGAAGCTAAAAAAGATAACCCTTGGTTTGATTGGGAAAACTTTGATCCTAAAAATAAAGCTGATGTTACTCGTTATCAAGAAGAATTTAACAGACAAGCTAAAGAATCTGGTGACCCTACAAGATTACAAGTTGATGGTAGATTTGGAGAACAAACAGCTAGTGCTAGATTTTCTCAAGCACAAGAAGCAACAGATCCTCAGTATGAATTTGCAAACGTTACACAACCTGAAGAAGATGTTCAAGAAGAAGTTGAAACTAAAAAAACATTCCCTATGCTAAACTTTCAGCGTCCAATAGATGATGAACCTCTTGATGCTAATCAGCTTCTTGGAGAATATTATGCAATGGCCACTAATCAAGTACAACCTGTACAAGCACAAGGTTTTCAACCTAGACTAAGAACTCCTTATGATATTTCTTTTCAAGATATGAGAAACGATTTAATTTCTCAAAGTAGAATGTTGGAAAGAAATCCTATATTAGAAAATAACCCTGCAGCACTTGCATTAGCTCAAGCTCCAGCTTATGAAGCATTAAATAAAATTAATGCTGAAGAGTTTAGACAGAACCAAGCAATGAAAGATACTGTTTATTCTGGAAACCTAGAAGCTATAAATCAAGCAAAGTTAACTAACTTAGGTATATTTGATAAGCAAGCAGATAGACAAGCTCAAGCTGCAGCTAACACACGTACACAAGGTATAGACATTCTAAGTTCTATCAGTAATAAGTATGCTCAGAATAAGAGAGATAATGCAATGCGTAAAGTGTATGCTAACATGTATCCAACTTTTAGATTTAATGATGACTATCAAACAGAAGTAGTACAACCTACTCAGTTTTATACAGGTCAAGGTTCTACAGGAACCCCATCGTTAGCTACTCCAGGAATAGTTAGTCCAAACACACGACAAGTTGGCAATGTGCTAAATCAATTATTTGGTGCAATGAATCAAAAAGATAATTCTTCTAATGCTGCAAAGTATGGAAAGAAGGTTACAAAGAATAATAAGAATAGTAATATTCTAAAAGCAATAAAAAATTTATAATAAAATCGATTATAAAACTTTACCAAAACTAGTTAGTCTAGCTTGGATAAGGATTATAATCCTATTACATTTGTTAAATTATGGCATCATATAAAGACTCACCTAACCTAAAGTTTAGCCCATATGTACAAACACTTCCTATTGAAGCTATGGCTAAGGTTGGTATGTACAAGCAACAACGATATGATCAAGGAGTACAAAAAATACAGCAAAGTATTGATAACATTGCTGGACTTGATATAGTTAGGCCTGAAGACAAACAGTATTTACAATCAAAACTTAATCAACTAGGTAGTCAACTATCTTCTGTTGCTGGTGGAGACTTTTCTAATTTTGCTTTAGTTAATTCTGTAAACGGAATGACTAATCAGATAGTAAAAGATCCAAACATAATGAATGCTGTTTCAAACACTGCTAGATATAAAAAAGATTTAGCTAGTGTAGAAAAACTTAACGCAGAAGGAAAATGGGGACCTTCTAATCAATTAGCTTTTCAAAAGGATGTAAATAAATGGTTTGAAGGTGGTCAAGATTCTAGTTATAGTGCTAATGTTACTCCGTATAGAGATATTAATAAATCAAGTAGAGATATTATAAAATCATTAGGTAAGAAGGAAACAGGATATGATGTAGCCTTTGATGAAAATGGACAATTAGTAGATGCTATTACAAGAGTTAAAGTTACAGGAATTAGTTCTGAAAGAATACGTGCAGCTCTAAAACAAGGATTATCTCCAGCAGATTATAGACAATTGGAAATTGATGGACAATATAAGTATTCTAATACATCATCTTCTCAATACATAAATGATATAAACTTAAGTTATCAAAATACATTTGAAAAGTATTCTCAAGAAAGAGATAAACTTGTCGCTCTTAAAAATGCTGCATCAAGTTCTACTGAGCAACAAAGATTACAAGAACAAATAGAACAAATAGATGGAACTATTAAATCTGTAAAATCTGAATACGATACTGTATCTAATGGATTTGAAAATGGAAACGTTACAGGATCACAGGCACAATTATATACAATGAATTGGCTTGAAGATACATCTAATGCATATGCTACTGAAAGTGTTATTAAGTCATATCAGAATAACCCACTTGCTCAAATGCAACTTAAAAGAGACCAAATGCGTCAAACTGCACAAATTGCAAGTGATAAGTTAACTGAAACTAGAAGGTACAATAATGAAAGACTTAGAATAGAGGAAAAGAAAACTCAATTGGTAGAAGGTAATTTTTATGGACCTGTACCACTTCCTACATCAACAGATGATACTACTGTAGACGTTATTGCTGCTATGGAAGCTAATCGAGATACCACAAAGAATTCTGCAGATGCACTAAAAAATAATTATCAGAATAAATATAAGTTATCTAATGAAGCTTTCCAAGAAGAATTAATTGCGTATGTAACTAATCCAAATTCAGTATCTTGGGATAGAAGAGAGACATTAAATCAATATATCAATCAACAAAAAAATCTAACTGTTCAGGATGATATTATAACAAGAGCTAACGCTGAAGCTAATATATTATTTGAAGGTAGATTTTTAGAAGAACTTCCTGAAAATGTAAGAAACCAAAAAATAAATGGATATAATTATGGTCAAGCAGCTATTTTGTTTGATAGATTTGATAATGAATATAAATCAGATATACAGTACAAAGGCGAGAGAGTAGATAGATCAAGATTTAAGGAAAGTCAAGCAGAATTAGACTATAATAATAATAAACTGAGTGATAAAGAATATGGATTATATCAGATTTGGGCTGCAAGTAAAGGTAGTGAAGTTTATAAGAATGAAATTGGAGATGATTTAAAAAATTTAGTAAACGTAATAGAAGATATCTCTACTAGAAAACTATCAAAAATTGAAGATGATAGGCAAAAATATATTAAAGATTACTATCAACAAAACTATTTAATTAATCAAGAGCAAGCATATAGAATTCCTCTTGGAAATGCAGAACAAAAAGATGAATTTAGACCTGTTCTTAACTCATTAGCTGAGTTAATTGATAGATCTGGCGGTTTACCAAATTTTAAAGGTAGTTCAGAAGATATTAGAAGTATAGCTTCCGATTTACAAACTGCTATGGTGTTTACAGATTCTAAAGAAAACTACAAAATTAATGTTAGTAATTCTAAAGGAACAAGTATGTCTATACCAATAAACAGAGAAATATACGACAGTGTGTTTCAAGGTAGATTTGAATCTAGTCCTGCTGTATCATCATTTAACAAAATGTATCTTTCAAAGATGTTATCTACACCAACTCCTTTATATGAAACAAAAGATGAAAGAGGTAATGTTTTTTATAAAAAAACACCAACATCATATTACTCAACATCTTTAGACGGAGAGTATAATACTACACAAGACAATTCATATTTAAGCGGACCTACTGATTTTGCAAATGTTCAATATTACAGAGTGAGTGGTAATATTGTAAGTGATGCAAAACCTACAGATTCTGATTCATTTAAGATTCAACTCAATGTATATGATCCAGTTACAAGAAAAACTGTATTAGAAAACTTTTTATTACCTGCTAGAATAGATAAAGCTTCTCTTGTACCAACATTACAACAGTTAACAGATGAGGTAATTTGGCAGTTAATTAATAATACAGAAAAAGATATACCTACTTCTGAAATAAAAAATTTACAAGAAGCATCTCAAATAATGCAATAATATGGCAAAAGATAATCTACCAAAAGCACAAAATGGAAAAGCTTTAACATCTTCTCCAACACAAGTATCTTCTACTACCCCATTAATAAGTGAGCAATTGATGCAGCAAGAATATGGAGAATACAGAGCTCCTAATGTTGATGGTTCTCCTCTTCCAAATGTACCATATGTAAACCCATATGCAGGGATACAGTCACCTTCTTCTCAAAATACATCTGCTCTTTCTAATTTTTTAAAGTTTGCAAATACTAAACGTGACCCTGGTGCAGGTGGTAAAACAAGAACTCTTGATGAGTACGCTGCTAATGAAAAAGGAAGATATGATTTCTTTATGCCAGGAGACTTTGATAATGAAGATGCTGCTGCACAAGGTCAAAGTTTCGGTGAGAAAATGGTTAACGGTGTTGGTAAAGGTTTATGGCTTACTGCATCAACGCTTGCACAATCTACTATTGGTTTAGTTAATGGAGCATTTCAAGCAATTAATGATGGTAAGTTTTCTTCTTTTTACGATAACGACCTTAACAATTGGTTAGATGGTGTTTCAAAGAAAAGTGAAGATTATTTTCCCAACTATTATACTAAAGAAGAAAGAGATGCTAAATGGTATTCTCCAAAATATTGGGCAACAGGTAACTTTTTATGGGATGGTGTTGTTAAGAATTTAGGTTTTGCAGCAGGTGCTGCATTATCAGGTGCTGCATTTACACAAGTTCTTAAAGCTATACCTCTTACTGCTAGATTATTTGCTACAGGAAATGGTGCTCAGACAGCCACTGCAACAGCAGAAGGTGTTGCAGCAGGAACAACAAATAAAGTAGTCAATACGCTTGGTAAGATAAGAACTTTATCAGATGATTTCTTTGGAAGTTATAATGCAATGAACCCTGGAGGAAGAGCATTGGTTGCTGGTCTTGCTACATCTGGTGAAGCAGGTATTGAAGCTTTACATAGTAGCAATGAGTTTAGACAAGAACTAATTAATGAACATATTGCTAAATACGGACTTCCTCCAACAGGAGAAGCTCTTAATGAAATAAACGCAGCAGCAGAGGGAGCAGGTAATTCTACATTTTTTGCTAACATGGCCATACTGTCAGCTACCAACTATATTCAGTTTCCAAGAATATTAGGTAGTACGTATACAGGAGAGAAAGAAATAATTAATGGTCTAACTAGAGAGATTGAAAAAGATCTAGTTTATGAAGGAGGTAAACTTGCAAGAAAAGTAAGTAAGTATCCGTTCTTATCTAGATTAAATAAGGTACGACCTTATACATTTTCTACAACAGAAGCATTTGAAGAAGTGAGTCAGTATAGTGCTACAGTGGCTACACAAGACTATTATAATAAAGCAAAAAATAATGAAGCTACTAGTTGGTTAGATTCAATTGGTGTTGGTATTACAAAAGGTGCGTTCAGTAATGAAGGTGCTAAGAATGCTCTTATTGGAGGTATCTCTGGTAGAATTATGACAGCTGGAATTATACCTGGACAGACACAAGGTATGATTCAACAAGCTAGAGCTAAAAGAAAAGCTACAGATAGTGCAATAAAAGAAATTAATGAAACGTCTTTAGATTTAGCTGTAAGAGAAAATGTTCAAACTAGTGATTTCTCAAGAGAAACTAAACAGTCTTTAAATAGATCATCTAAACTTCAAGAAGAGAGACTTGATAGTATAGAGAACGGTGAGGTGATGAAAAGTAAAGATCTTGAGGCTGATGAAATGATTAACTATCTTACAGCTAGGGTTAAGTATGGTAGATATGATTTAGTGATGGCTGACCTAGCTGACTACAAAACATTGGCTAGTACAGAAGCAGGATTTGATCAATTAGTAAAAGAAGGAAAGGCACTTGAGTCAGATACACGAGAGGCTTATCAAGAAAGACTTGCTAGATTTGAAGAAACTGCACAGAACTTTAACTCATTATGGAAATCACTTAATTTGAGATACTCATCTGAGTACGTAACAGATAATAATGGTGACCCTGTAGAAATAAATGGGAAAAAGATAAGAAAATATAGTGCTTCTGTAATGGATAAAATGCTATATGCTGCAACAAAAGTTTCAGACTTTGATAGCAGAATATCAAGCACATCGTTAAAGTTAGCATCTGCAGGAATAAATACTTCAGCAGTTATTGATAGTATAGTAAATGGTGATTTTGAAGCATATAATCAAGCTGTTGATACAATTAAAAACTTAGATGTAATATCTGAAACAAAAGATGAACTAGGTTCAACTTTAGATGATATGGCTGAGATGGTTGGTAAGAGACAGGAGTTTATTAAAACTTACGAAGAAGTAAAAAGTAACCCTAGTAAATTTAGAGAAGAGGGAATAGAGGAAGTTATAGAAAAATTAGCAGAAACAGTTACGATTCAAACGAAAACAGGACCAAAAGACATTAAGTTAAATGTTTCTTATGTTGCTGGAACAGCACCTAATTACAATACTAAAAACATTGATGATTTCTTAGGTACTGTTACTGCAGGTCAAATAATTGTTCAGTCTATTGATGAAAAAGGTAATCTTAATGTATACTTTCCAGAACAAGATCTTGTAAAAAACATGACACCAAAGGCTTTTGAAGAACTTAAAGTGTTTACTTTGAGCAGCTTAAGGAATAATAAAATGGCTAATTATTTTTATAACCATAAGAATACTATTTTTACATTTAACAAAGGTAAAAACAAAGGAGGTAAAGTTCCTGGAAGACTTGAATACAAAAATGGTAGATTATTTTTTGTATCGTTAGGTAGAAAAAATAAACTTGAGAAAAAGTTACTTACAAGAAATCATTTTGTTGCACAGAAAGATTTTAAGAATGCACTAGTCGAACCTAGTAATAAAGAAATTCAAACTGATACATCAAGAGCTGCAGCAAGAGCATTTTTATCTACAAGAGATGTTAAATTAGAAAAGCAAGAATTACAAGCAGCTAGAAAAGATAACATGAGGGTAGTTTCAGAACTCATTGAATCCTCAAAAGAAACAATTGATGAGATAAGTGCTAAAATAAAAACATCTTCTGAAAAGTTATCTAAGGTAAAAGAAGACCTTGATAACATTGCTAAAATGCAAAAGACTGGAGAAAAGATACCACTTAACTTTTCTAAAGCTACTAAATCGTTCACAAGAGCTCTGAACACGTTAACTCAAATGGAAAAGGATATTTCAAACAATATCCTAGAGTTAGAGGCCCAAAAGGAAAATTTGGAATTTAATATTAGTTACTTTGAAACATTTTTAGAGCAGATTTATAATACTCCTGAGGATTTTGGTGAATTTGCAAACAGCTTAAAGTCAACTATTAAAAAGTTAAATAATATCCAAAGAGTTACAAATAAACAAATACAATCTAATAAAGACGTTTTAAGTGATATTAAAGAAGCTATTAAAGAAGTTGGTAAGTTAATTAGAGAAGCTATTAAAAGTTCTGTAGGAGTTAATGATGTTGACTATCAAAACATTAACTTTTTATTAAATAGTATAGCAAACGGAGAAGATGTACTAGATAACTGGCCTAAGTTAAAAGAAGAAATAGTAAATCTTAAACTTACTGCTAACTTAACAAAAGACTCTGTAATTGATGAGAAGAAAATTTCTAAAAGTTTAGAGAACATAAAGAACTTAGAATCTAAGATAGCTGAAATAAATAAAGAATATGGTACAGTTAAGGAATTATTAAATGCGTTCCAACCACAAATAAAAAAGTATGAAGCTGAACAAAAGCAAATAGCAAAGCTTAGAAATAATAAAAAATTATTAAAAAAATTACAGTCTACAAAGGACACATCATCTCCAATTCAAGATGAAGGTGGAGTTAATCTTGCTAATTATGAAGCAGAACCTAAGAAGTCAAATGAAATATTGATGAACGCTGGGGTTCGTGGTGATGCTAGATTTGATGAAGGTGCTGAAACACTTAAACCTCATGAAGACAGGGCAGATAAGTTTGGAAGAAACTTTCCAAAAATGTCTAAAGAAAAAAGAGAAGGTTTACGAATTATATATGTAAACCCTAATACAGAGTCAAAACTTGGATTAAGTGGACTTTTTGATTACTTACTTCAACCTGCAGCAAATATCGTTGATGAATTAGAAAAGAGAAGAGAAGAGAAAAAACTTAATAAGCTTAAAAGTACAGCACTTATACAAGTTATAGTAAATGAAGAAGGAGATTTAGTAAATGAAGAAGGGGATGTAATTGATAGTAATTTAACAGATGTTGAAAAAATAAATCAAGCAATTTACCAGTTTATGCCTAATGCTGATACGCTACCTGATAAAATGCGGAAGGAAAATGGTAAAGATCAACCATCTAGTGTAATAAAAAAGTTACAAAAAACATATACTAAATGGAGAGATAGTATACTTGAACAAGATGAACTTGGAGATACGTTTGCAATGAGTGTATCATTTGGATCAATTAAGTATGACTCAAGTAATTCTACTCCTGTTCAAGATGCAAATTTAGATTTGGATTTTGAATTAGGAAATGTAATATTTATTCCAAAACTTAATCAGGTTGTAGAAAAAGGTTCTGTTAGATATAAATCAGTGCCTGGTAGAGTATACTTAGATTTACCAAATGCATACGTACCATTAAAAAATAGAAAACATAATAAGGAGGAAGCTACTGCAATATTTGATGCTTTAGCAGAACTATCTAAAGATCCAGAAATAAAGTTAAAAAAGTCCAAAGACATTCTTAACTTTTTAAAAAGTGTAGTATACTGGAACCTAACACAAAAAAGTACAAATAGTGTTTTCTATGACACTAATAGTGAGGGTGACTTAGTGTTAACTTTATCTAGGAAACAAGAGAACCCAGAAGACAACTCATCTTTTTTATATAATTATGAATCTTTACAGAATAGTAAAGAACAGATAATTGACAAATTGATGAACATGTATAACAATGTCACATCAGAATATTTAAAAGATATAAACCAATCTTATGTTCAGATAAAATCTATATCTGAGGAAGGAGAAATAGAATCTGTTACTTGGCCAAATTACCAAACTTATTTATTATCTAATAAGAATGCTGATGGTAAAGGTTCTAGAACCAACCCACCACTTACTACTACTTTAGATAAATCAGATGATAACAAACCTAATAGAGAAAACATATACTTTTTTAGAACTGAAGATAACCTTAAAGTTAAAAAGGATAAGAAAAAGAAGGAAAAGAAGGAAAGTAGTTCAAAAAATATACCTGTTGATTTAGGAAAAGGTAAAAAAGGAAAGAGTCTATTTAAACCAGATGGTAAAACACCAAATAAAGTAACAATACCTTTTGCAGAAGGCAAAGAAAAGGTTATATCTTTTATATTAATTCCTGGAGAAATAACTGATGAAAACTTTAATGATAAAATAAAACTTATAACTGACAAAACGCTTAAGTCTATAATTGAAAAAAATTCTGAAGTTAAAAGAGATGCTGTAGAGCTTCGAATTAAAGAAATAATATTTGATGGCATATTTAATGATGTAGAAGCATCTTCCGAAGATGCACAAGCAAAACCAGAGGATGGTGGTGGAAAGCCAGATAAACGTACAAAGAAAAGAAGAGGAAGAGGAAATAGAAAAAATAGGGAAACTCGTATTGTTGTAGAAAATCAAATAAAGCAAGTTGAAAATTGGGAAAAGTTTGAAACATGGTTATCTAAAAACTTTCCTAATGTTCCTGTAATAAGAGTAAAAAATATTATAGATGCTGGAGGAGGCAAACAAGCTTGGGGTATGTTCCAAAATGGTGCTATATATATTTATGAGAATGCAGAGATTGGTACAGGATACCATGAAGTGTTTGAAAGTATATGGGCAATGTTTACAGACCCTCAAGAAAAAGAAAAGACATTACAAACATTTAGAAATCGTAAAGGAACTTTTGTAGATAGACCTACAGGTACAACAGTTAAGTATTCTGAAGCTACAGAAGAACAAGCTAAAGAAGAGGTAGCTGAAGAATTTAGAAGGTTTATGCTAAAAGAAAAACCAGCTACTGGTTTTATTGGTGGAATGTTCAAAAAACTAAAAAAGTTTATTGAGGATGTTATATTGTTTGTAAAAACTAAACTTGGTTTAAGGGAACAACAAAACAAAGATTTTATACAAGAGTTGTTTAAAAATATAAACGAAGGTGCATATATAGATAAACTCTCTACATCAACTTTACCAACTTACGCTCAAGAGGGTATTGTTGATATATTAGAAGTTAAAGATACAAGAGGTGCTGAGTTTAGATTGAAAATAAATGAAACAGCTAGAATAGATATAGTCAATGAGATGGTTTATTCTACATTGTTAGAAATGATTAAAACAGATGAAGGTCTTTTTACAAAATTTGACTTTGATGCTGCATTTTTTGAAAAATTAAAAAAAGGTGTAGAAGAAACCATAGATGATCACATTGATGGTTTTGTAGATGATATAGCATACGAAGAAGAGATATTAAAAAACTTAAAAGAAGAAGGAGCAACAAAGAAAGAAAAGAAAACCCAAAAGAAAGAAATAAAAAAAGCTTCTAGAGAGTATGAAAAAGAAAAAGAAAAAATACAACAAGTTAAACTTGACATTCAAGATAATTGGGAGCAGTTTATAAAACAGTATAAACAAAAAATATTAGCATTTAATGTACAATTTGATGAAAACAATAATGCTTCTTTGCTAGACATTGATAAAACAAAAGATTCTACCTTTCAAGATTCTACAAAAAGAGATCACTATAGAGAAGCTAACCCTGCATTAAGATTATTAATGGCTACAGTTGCACAAAAAGATAAATATGTATATCAAGAATATCAAGAAATAGCAGAGTTACAATCATCAATAGGAGGTGTAACATTATTACCTTCCGCCCAAGTTTATATAACTTTAATGAAAAACTTGTCGGACTCTATTAATATAGCTGATATGCTTAAAAAACTTAGAAACTTAGCTAAAAATGATATAAACTATAGACCTGTATTTAAAAGATTTACTGGAATTGATTATAGCGAAAGCATAGCAGAAATTAATTTAGATAACCCATACAACTCTCAGCTTATTACAGCATTATATAATACATTCTATAAAAGTAATCCAGCAGCTAAGACTGTGTATGCTCTTGAGGATGGAGAGATGACTATTGGAGATACAGCCTTATCTAAAATATCATTGCAAATAAGAAATAACTATACCGACTCTATTATAACCCTTACTAAATCAAAAAAAGGATTCTTTACCTATGATAACAAATCTAAAACTTATAGTGCTAATGTAAAAAAGGTGAAAGGTTACAACTTAAAGTCAGAATTTGATAAGTATGTTAAATCTTTTTTAGACACTTTAGGTGTTCCAATATCTGAAGAGCAGATAGAAAACATAAAGATGTCAAACAGTATATATACTCCTTTTAAAGAAGCTGTTACAGCTTTACAAGAAGACATTATTAAAATAAAAAACATTAACAGATTATCACTTTCGACATTTGGAATTGGTGGTAGGTTACTTGAGATTTCAAATATAGTAGCTAGTGTCTCTAATCCAGAATACAGTAGTACGTTTTTTTCAAATGGAGAACGTAGACAAACTTATTTGGGAGTAAATCCATGGACTGAGTTATATAAACTAATATCAAGGTCAAAAAACAAATCTGATTTATCAGGCACACAGTTTTCTTACTTGTTAACAGATGTATTTAGCGAAGGTTCTGAAATATTAAGAAGGTTATACACGTCAGCAAATAATAAAAAAAATAATAAAGAAAACTTACTTGAAACAGGCTATCTAACAGACTTTACTGATTTAGAAAAAGGTAAACAAAAATCGCCAAGTTCACTTACTTTTAGAGAAAGGTTATTATCTGAGTTTAATTTAAATGAAAAAGGTTGGTACTTTAATCTAGTTCCTGGAGATGCTTCTACCGAATGGATGGTTTATATGAGTAACATTATTAAAAAAACATCTAACAGTTCTGAACTGTACAGTATATTTAAAAAATATTTTGAATCAGAAGTAGAGTTATCTAAACAAACTGACAGACCTATTGTAGAAATTGAAGATAGAAAAATTACAGATTTAAGATTCTTTAAAGGCATATTAGGAAAAACGTTCCATGATAAAATAGTTGACTTTACTCAAGATGAGGAGAATGAAGATTTAACTGCTGAAGATGTATATAATAAATTTAATAAAAAAGGTAAAATAGATTCTGCTGTTGCTAGGTATATAAATAATCTTTCTACTAGTTATACTATAGATTTGTATAGTTATGGAATTTTAAAAGAAGATGTAGATGATAATGGAACAAAGCTTAGAACGTTTTCTATTCAAGGTTCAAAGGAACTAGCAAATGTGTCTGCTGATAAAATAAAAGAAGCATTATTTAGGAATACAGCAAACTACATGATTGCTAATATTGAGATGCATAAGATTCTTTATTCAGATCCTTATCAGTATAAAGATGAGCTCAAACGTGTCAAAAACTTCTTGTCACCACGTCTTTCATTAATTCATAACTCTGAACAGTTTTCAAACAACGTATTATCTAAAATTTATAACAGTGGAGTTACGTCAAAAGACGATATAGCTTGGACACCTTTTTCTAGAGATTACTTTAGAACTGTTGTATATGATGATGTACAGAGTTTGCAAAAAGATTTAGCTTCTTATCTTCCACATGAAGAAACAGATGGTGGTGGTATTATTAGATATTTATCATATCGTTGGTTTAGAATATTAGCATCTGATTGGAATGCTAATGAAGAGGCTCAGTTTCAACATGATATGGGTTATGAAAGACTTGTAAAATCAGGTGCTACTAAGGAAGAAATTGATGAATATGAAAAAGGTAATCCTGGAGTAAGAAGTGCATACACTCCTTTAAAACCTATTGTGGCTGGAGCTAAAAATGGTTATACATATAATAATGTTGTACTTGATAAGTACTCTCTTTATCCTGTATCTTTTAGGGTGATGCATAAATTAAACCCTGAGTCAAACTTAGTTAAACTTAGTGACAAGATGCAAGCTGAAGATATAGACTATGCTATATTCAAATCTGGTAGAAAAGTAGGAGCTAATGAAACTTTTCCTCCATATAAAAATGGTAAGTTTAATGAAGACTTATACACAGGCATTGAACAAGTCCCATTTAGTATAATGAGTGTTCAGCAGGATGTACCGTCTAAAGATAAAAATACTGTTCCTAGAGGTTCTCAAATAACAAAAATTGTCACTTTAGACTTTTTAAACAATGGTATACCTGAAGACTTTGAAACAACAGAAACAGATATCAATACACGTTTTGAAAAATGGTTTAGTTTATCTGAAGAAGAGAAGATGGAAAAATCTAATCTTTATAAAAAGATAAAAAAGAATCAAGAGCTTTTAGAAGACTTGATTTCTAAAGGGTATGATTCTTTATTAATAGAGTTAGGTATATCGGATGTAAACAACGAATTTATTGTATCAGATATAGAAAAAACTACTAAGATTCTAGAATCTGAAATGTTTAAAAGGGAAGTTAACATTAATATAATTCAAGCACTTTCTGCTTTTTTAGAAGGTAGAAACTCATTAGAATCAACCCCTGCGTATCAACAAATCAGAAATATATTGTATTCAATAGTTGATAAGCGTGTACTTAGACAACAGATCAGTGGTGGGCAAAAAGTACAAATTTCTTCTGTATATTTTGAAGGTGAGGAAAGAAAAGTTGAGGTTGTTAAAAATAAAAAAGGTCAAGACACTAATATTTACGAGTCTACTGTTCTTAGTTTTTATTCTAAAGGAGAAAAAAATAAAGATACAGGAAAAGTAGAACAGACTAATGGTATGGAGATTATGATAGGTCGTTGGTTTGATTCACCATTAAGCGATGAGGATCTATTAAACTATCTTAATACTACTGATGAAGGTCAGAAAATATTAAAAGGTGTAGCTTTTCGTATTCCAACACAGGCTCAGAACTCTATCGATTCTTACAGGATAAAAACTTTCCTACCTAAAGAGTTTGGAGATAGTGCGGTAGTACCTTCAGGTATTGTTGCAAAGGTTGGATCGGATTTTGATATTGATAAGTTGTCTATTTATTTTAAAAATGTAAGAAAAAATAAAGACGGTAACCCTGAGTATATACCTTTTTTAGACGATAATAACTCTAACCAAGAAGAGCGATATGTAAATTATGTAAGAGACACTTCAGATTCTGAAACATACAGAGACATTATAAAAGAACTTAATGAATCTTCTGAAAAGTTTGAAACAGACAATCTTATAGATGAAGAGTTTAAAAAAGCAACCGAAGTAAGACAAGAAAAAGAGTCACTTAAGCAAGATAAAGAAGACTTGTATATATCTGGATATAATATATTTAAAAACTTACCAGATTATATTCAAGATGAGTACAGAGCTTATGAAGATGAATTAACATTAGCTAATATAGAAGGTGTTGAGAAAAACATGCTTTATAAAGAGTTTACTAATCGTAGATTAAAAGTAGAAAAAAACAATGGGATTCGTAGCATATATAATTTACTTATAGGAAATTACAATGAGGTTAATGAGTTATACGGTGTAACTGAAGATCTTGAAAATAAGTTTTTAGACTTGTTAAGTAAAGCAAAGTCCATTAAAAACTTTAATGTAAAATCTTTTAGATTTGAAAGAGCTAAAGTGATTGCAGAGTTCTCAAACATAGAATCATTTGATCAGTTTAAAGAAAAAACAATAGTGCAACAAAACTCTAAGAAAGCTGTAGAAAATGCATACATTGAATCTTTAGAAGACATTATACTTGATCCTTATAATTATGATAGATTAATAAGACCAAACTCAGCAGAGTATTTAGAATCATTAGCAAAAGATGTAATTACTGAGATAGGAGATGATGTTTTTGAATACTCTAAAGTAGACAACATGCTAAAGAGAGGATACATGGCTAGACTAAGACATGCGTTCCTTACAGGTAAAAGAGCAATTGGTATTGCTGCTAAGAATCAAACATTAAAGTCTCTACTACAAAGAGTCCCAGTTTTTATAGATGAGGATAAGATAAGTCAATTATCTGATGAAAATAAAAAATTTCTACCTAATTTAAATATTGGATTTAAAAACTATAACACTATAAACATACCTGGAAAAGGAGAGGTTATAACATTATCAGGAAACACAGAGGCTAGTGATGAAGAAATTAAAAAATTAATTTCAGACATAAACGGACAAGCTGTTGATGGGTTTGTAGACATATCTAATGGTCCTTGGATTATGCAAATGGGTGCTACACCAAATGTTGTATCAACTTTCCAATTCTTAAATACTATAGGGGTTCCAATAAAAGATGTTGTTTATTTCATGAACCAACCAATCATTCGTGAATATATAAAGACTGTAGAAAAAAATGGTTATTCTTGGTTATTTATAGATGACTACGTTAGTGAAATTAAAAATAGTAAAAAATATATTACATCAAGTAAAATTGACATTGCAGAGATCCCAAATGCAAAAACTTTACTTAAAACAATTAGTGGAAAAGATTTAAGTAATAAACAAAAAGCTCAACAGCAGTTCTATTTAGATGAGTTTCTAAAATATGCTAAGTTGGCAAATCAATTATTTGAATTAAGTCAAGGTATTTCTTGGGATACAGCTAGAATAAATGACCCTTTCTTATTGTTGAAAAAACAAATAGATCTTAAAAAATCTAGAAATACAATATTCTCATCGTATGATTTTGACTCTAAGGAAATAATTAATGCAACTGATGCCATCATTAACGCATCATTCTTAAAAAAATTAATACCTACTTTATTAGATAGTAGAGATGTTTTAGGTACAATTCTTACATCAGATAAAAAAGATAGTATGGTTCGAAACGTGCTGCATAAAGTTTTAACACCTTATTCTGATAGAAGTGATAGGGACTTTATTAAAATAGCAAAGAAAGCTGTAGCAAATCTATTTGATTACGTTGTGCAAACTGATGGAGTTAATAATTATGGAAATCCTTTAAATTCTAAAATTAATGAAACTTTATTAACTTTTTCAAACTCACCTACTCAAGTTATGGACTTTGTAAATAAAGTCAAAGCTGATGATTCACATCCTTTGTATGATAATTATGTAGTTAATTTATTACAAATTTCTCCATCAAACAAGTCTGGTAAAGTTCCTTACAATCTTAAACTTACTAATACAGATCAAAAAGTATATGATCAAGATATTATAATATCTTCATTCCGTCAATTAAGAGATTTTATTTCAGTTACTCCTGAAGGAAAAAATTTATATGATAAATTATTAATTACAACTATATTGCAATCAGGTTTATTAAACTCTCCTATTTCTTTTACATCACTATTACCATATGAAGACTTTGAAAGATTTTACGGTAGGTTAGATAGGTTAAATAATATTAGCAACATTGAACAATTTTATTCTGAATCGGTATTTGAAAGAAATAACTGGAGTGATGGTTCTATGGTCCCTTATAAAAAAGCTATATGGATAATGACCAAAAAAGGTAAATGGAAATACAATCCAGCAATGATATATATTCCACGTCAATTACAAGCAAAAATAAAAACCCCAAAAACCGAAAGAGAAGCAAAAATAGATTCTATCCCTCAACTTGTTACAATTTCTAATTTAAGTAGAGAAGCTAAATCTGATTTCATAGTATATTCTTGGGATGATCCAAGTATACGAAAAGAGAAAAAGCAACAAATGAGAAAAGTTTCAAACTTTTCTTATATAAATAAAGGTTTATTTAAAAAAGTATATAGAGAAGATGGTACACCTTTATTACATGAGTATGAGGATAAGTATGGTGTACTAAAACAATACAATATATATAAGCAAATTAACGCTTGGGGAGATAGTTTTAGAGCTAATGAATTTTATGATTTTGCAAAGGAGTCTGTAATAGATAATGGGTTCCTTAAAGTGTACAACGAAAGACCTGATGAGGTTATTGAATCTTTATTTTATGAAGGTAGTACTATAGCATCACAAACTAGTGAGGTTAGAGAAGTAGCAGAGGGTATAAAAATTATAGATAATGCTTTGACTAGTTCTGAGGAAGCAGAGATTTTTCAAATGATTAAACCTTTTCTTGAAAGTCAAGGTTCTAGATCAAACAAAGGAAATGCTGCTCCTATAATGATAGGTATGGGTTTAAGGTGGGATTATAAAAGTAATAATCCTGGAAAATCTCCTGTTGAAATAAAAGAAACAATTGTAAATAGCCAAGGACAAAGAAATAAATACGCTTATTATGATGTATCTATTGATGGTGAAGCTTTAGGGGCAATACCTACTAGGCTTAAAGAGTTAATGACAAAAGCTACAGGTATTGACGCATCTAATTATGATGGAGCAATTATTAATATTTATCCAAAAAATGGATTTATATCTGCACACAATGATGTAGATGAATCTGTAACTGCTATTAATTATCCTGTTATAGTAGCAAATATAGGAGGTGCTGGAAGTTTAAGCGTTGAAGGAGCTGAAAGTCAAAAAGCTAGAAAAGGATATTCTAGTAAAGAATATGTTAATGAACCTTTATCTTCAGGAAGTGCTTATATATTTGGTGAAGATGGTAAAAATAGAAATGTATTTCATAGAACACTTCCTTCGTCAGGTAAAGGTAATTTACCTCAGTTAAATGTAAAAGGTCAAATTATACCTGCAAATTCTTATAGAATTTCTGTAACATTAAGAAGAGTAAAAGATTTGGATTCAGGAATGCCAATATCACCTGCTAAAGTTTCTAAATCAAGACAACAAACTAGTGAGGTTGAGTTAGGCACTAAAACAGCACCTGAAGGTGGTAATGTAATAATTGATGCAACTAAAGGTAAAAAACCTCAAGCTGGAGCAGTGGTAGCATTTAGAACTAAAGGTAAGACAGAGCAAAACATGATAGATGCTCTTGATGATTTAGTTGTAGGTAATCCATTTGGACCCGATGCTGCAATAAAAACCAAACCTGATGGAGAAGCAGTTACTAGATTTTTAAATTGGTTAGAAGGCACAGGAGACACTGACGTAATGCAAGGCTATAGAAATGCTTTGCTAGATAAAGTTCCTGAACTAAAAGGTAAAACTATTTTTTATTATAAAGATTTAGGAAGACCTTCTCATGCAACAGCTTTAGATTACTTTTTAAATAAACCAACAAAAGAAAAAATAATTGAAGGTAAACAACTACCTTTATTTGAAACTGATGCAACTTTGAGGTTGAAGAATGGTAGAGATTATAAAATTTCTGAAATTGATGGATCTATGTTAGAAGATCTAGGATATACAAAAAAAGAAGTAATTGAAATATTAAAAAATAACATCTGTTAAATTATGGCTACATGTCCAGATAAAAACTCAAAAGAGTGGAAAGAATTAGTTGCTTCTGTAGGAAACGATGAGGCAATATATTTATGGGATAAATATAAAGGATTTGTTCCTCAAGAAGAGTACAATCTTTACAACAATTTAAAGGATTCTTTTGATGATGATTCTAGAGATATTTTACGAGAATTAGTAAAACCCATAAATGATGCTATTTTTGCTAAAAATGTTTTGTCTGAAAAAGACAATATAATTGTCTTGTCAACTGCTCAAAGATTGTTAGAAGATAACTTTTCTCAATATACTTCATTGTATCAAGATGGAACAACATATTTGGATGTAGAAAAACTTTCTAATGATATTTATAAAGAGTTAGGTGATGGTCTTCTTTCTAAAGAAACAAAAGAAGAGATACAGTCTTTTACTGATTCTATGAATGATGTGTCTGGAGTAAAGGAAAAAGTTGACAACTATATAAAAGCAAAAAGAAAAGTAAATTCTGATTTTAAAGATGTTTTAACTAGAGTAAAAGGTAAAATTAGTAGAAAAGAAAGTTTATTTGACACTTTAATAAATACAAAAACAGATGAATATGGTGAGGATGTTTATAATCGTTTTCATTTAAAAAGTCCTAATGGTAAAAAAATCTATTTGTATTCTTATAAGAATGGCAAACTAAAGACCCTGGATTTGCAATACACAAGAGAAGAAACTTCTAAGTTTAGTAAAAAAACAGATCGTATTAAAGGGTATAACTTAATAGAACAAGATAGTGATGATTTTATAGATGCTAATATCTCTCTGGGGAGATTTAAAAAAGATCCTGAAAGAATTTCAAAAGCAATTAATGTTACTATTATTGACAAAATTGAACACCGAATTAAACAAAATGAAAAAGAAATAAACAATCCTAATATTTTAAAAAACTGGGAAAGAGACCAGAGAGATATGAATCGTGAAATGGTTCAGGGGAATGAAGGAGATATACGTGATTTTGCTGTTGAAAGTGCACTTAGATTTACTTTGATGTCTAATGGTATTATTAATCAGCGTAATGAGTTAACTAATACATTAGGTTTTAATACAGATCAACTTTTAAATGTAATTAATGATGAAGATTATCTTGAGTTACAAGGAAGACAAAGATTAATAAAGAGAATCATCAACAACAAAGAAGATTACAATTCTGCAGAAGACAACTATGAAAGTCAATTTGAAGATGGTGATGTTGCAGCTCCTATACCTGGTTGGTTTATAGATGCTGTATCTGTAAATAATACAGGAAAATTATTAAAACAGCATGTTGGATTTATGTCTGGTATGGTGAGAGGTTTTATACTAATGGATGCTCAAAAACAATATGATGAGCAAATGAATAATGGTAAACAACCAGCTTTTTCAAAGTTAGCAGAAGAGACTAATTTAAACTCTATGTTACCTGATGGAGTAAGATTAAAAACTCCTGAAAATTTTACAGATTCATTGACAATAATGAATCAATTAGAAGGCACAGAAGGAACTGCATCACCTCAAGAAACATTACGTAAAACAAAAAAAGTTCTTGATAAAATGGGTGTAAAGATTCAAGATATTCTTGAATATGCTAAAGGTAACCCTGCTGTTGATGTATCAGGTGTAAACGCTCTTGCTGATTTAGCTGCTGGTATAGTTGCTTTAGCTGAAGGTAAAGAAGATGTAGCTCTTACAGAGGAGATGGTTCACATTGCTACAGCTATTATTGAACAAACAAACCCTAAGCTTATTACAGAGATGATAAGTAAGATAGGTAGGTTTAAAATATATAAAGACACACTTGCTGAGTATAGAAACTTAAAAGAGTATCAATTACCTAATGGTAAACCAGACATTCGTAAGATAAAGAAAGAGGCTGTAGATAAACTTATTGCAGAGATTATTGTAGATGGTGACATAGAAGCATATACACAAGATGCTAGATCTCTTGCTAGAAAGTTTTTAGATACAATACTTGATTGGTTTAGAGTGAATGTTAGAAAAACAAACATTGATATATTTAAATCAACTGCAAGTGCAATTATAGAAGGTGACTTTGAAGGAGGTGTATCTGATTTAAGTAGCAACGAAATATATTTTCAACTATCAAATCAACAAAGAAATTTTCAAAATAAAATTGAAGAAACTGGGGAAATATTAAAGAAAGAAGAAGGAAGAAAAGATGACAACCCTGTTACCAATACTGAGTCAGATAGTAATAACTTTTATAAAGTTTTAGAAAATGGCGTATTTAGAAAAGTTGCAACAAGAGTAACTGATTATGTAGACCAATGGTATCAAAATACATTTGGAGGACCTTATGTAGCTCCAGATAAAAAGACAGAAAAACAGAATGAACAAAAGAAAAACTTTGGTTTAAAGTATCATGATTACTTTGATGGAATTGCAAAAAGATATTTTAACTCAGATGGTACAAGAAGAGTTAACCCTGATCCAAGACCTGTTTTTGATAACAAAGTAGACAGTCAGATATATGAAAAACTTGAAAAATACTTTACTGATTTAATAGAAGAATATTCCAAAGATGGTAAAAGCCCACTGTTTTTTCCAGAGTTAAAACTTTATGATTCTAAAAATGATATAGCAGGTACTGTAGATTTAGTTATTATAGAAGAAGATGGTACAGCCCATATCTATGACTGGAAGTTTATGAGTTTTTACATAAATGATAATGGAGACTTAGACTCACAAGATGTTCCATGGTTTAAAAAGGGGGCATATTCTACACAGTTAAGAGAGTATAAAAGAATCCTTAAAGATGCTTATAATATTAAAAAGTTTGGAAAAAATAGATTTATACCTATTATAATGGACTTGAGGGAGCAAGTCAATAAATTAGAAGATGGTAAGTTATATATTAATGGTATTAATATTGGATCAGTTAATCCTAAAAATATAGAACCTCTTTATTTAGTTCCTGTATCAGAAGAAAGTGAACTAACAGGTAATGAATCTATAGATAGGTTAATTAAACAATTAAATACTATATGGAAATCTTTAGAGTTAAAAAAGGAAGGTTTAAGCGTTACTGAAAGACAATTTAAAAATGAAAGAATGAATCTTCTTAAAACAGCTGTAAGAAGACTTAGAAGTGGTAAAAACATAGGTCCACTTATTGATGTTATTGAGACTCAAACGACAGAAGCTAAAAACATTCTAGATAAAATGTCAGCATATATGCAACTCCCTGCAGACACTGATCAAATTACTGAAAAACAAAAGAGTGAAATTGGCATAGCTGCTACTAATTATATAGCTGTTGCTGATATATTAGGTACATCATTTGATGAGATAGGTGATTTAATTTATAAAAAAGGAGATGAAAAGGTAAAAGGTTTATCAAATAAAGAAAAGAAGGAAATTAAATATTCTAAAAAATTATTAGCAGATTTTCAAAAAACAACCACAGACATTAGACGTTCTAAGGTAACAATAGAAGAAAATCTTGAAAAGTTTGTAGATAAGTTTATAGGTGAGGCAAATCTTGTAACAGGCCTTTCTTCCCCTGAACCACTACTTAAAAACTTTTGGAAAAAGAACTTTTCTACAGCTTCAGCTATAGGTTTAAAATCAATTGAAGTGTTATCAAAGATGTTAAATCTTGCAACAGGTAAAGCAAACCAGGAAGCACTTTCAGAAGTTAATGAGTTAATAGAAATACAAAAAAGAATAATAGAGTCTGGAGGTAATATAAGAGACAAGATAAGGTCTATTTATCAAACTGAAAAAGGTAATATTGTAAATAAGTTAATTTATAGATATCAAAAAGCTTATCGTGAGGAAGCTGATGAAATTTATAAAAAGTCTCTTAAAGCAAATACAGTTAAAGAAATTAAACAACTTAAACAATGGGTTAATGAAAATGTTGAGATTGATGAATACAAAAAAGAGGCATCTAAAATACTAAACGACCTTATAGAAAAACAAAAAATTTATGTGGTAACAGATCCAAAAACAGGAAAAAAATATTACCCAAAAAGAATACAAAACAAAATATTAGAGTACAGACAAAAATATGACATAGAAAGAGATGACTTTACTGGATATAACAATTATATAGTTAAGAAACATCCAAAACCAAAGTGGGAGAGTAAAGAATATATAGCTCTTAAAAAAGACAAACCTTTATTTGATTTATATAATTTCATTACCAAATTTAATGAAAAGGCCAATGACTTGGGTTATATAAGTAACATGGTTGGTATGGTTTTTTTACCATTTATTAGAAAAGGGACAGCTGAGCAACTTTCTTGGGATATGTCTATAAGTCCAATTAAGCAATTTTCAAATGCTTTAACTTTACAAGCTGACACTATAGGTTATGGTAACATAAATGAGTTAACTAGTGAAATAGAAAACTCAATCCCTAAATACTATACTTATGACTTTACCAGAGGTAAAGATAAGGAACTTGATACATCTGAGTTAAGTATGGAGCTTTTTAAAAATATGATACTTTATATAAATCATGTTAACAGGTATAAATATTTAAAAGAAATAGAAGGCCAAGTTCAAGCACTTAAAACTACTCAAAAATTTAAGAAAAATTACATAACAGGAAATCAAGATATGATTGCTAGAGACCCTAGTGGTCAACTACAAACAACATCAGGAGATATGACTAATGTTGAGATTCTTGATTCTTTTATTAAGTCAGGACTGTATGATCAAAAATACACAGAAGGTGGTACAGATATAGCAATACCTAACATACTTAAAGGCATGAAAAGGGTTGTAAATACTATGTCTAATTCTCTTACTGGTAAAGACTTGTATAATATAGAAGAATCTCCAGACTCTTTTTCTTTACAAAGAAGTATGGATTTCTTAAATAGATACATACAAATGAAAGCTTTAGGTGGAGAATTTATATCTGGTGCTGTTAATTCTTTTGGTACAACTATTCAGTTATCTGCACAATCAGGGGTATACTTTGGTACTAGGGAAGTAATGAAAAAACAATATGAAATAGCTCGTAACACCTATAAGAATGATGAGGATAAAGATATGTTTGTTCAACTTGTTGATAAATTTATGCCTCTTAAAGATGATCCTACATATGATAAACTTAGAAAAGCAGGCTTAACTGGTTTAACAAGAGTTAATACTTCTGATTTACTATTTATGTTTTTCAGATTTCCTGAACAACTCGCAGAAAAAGCAGTATTTGCTACTCTATTAGACAATACAATGATTGTAGACGGTAAATTTGTAAACATTAAAGACTATGTAAGAAAGAAATATCCAAATAGATATACTTCTGGAAACTTAAAAGAAACAGAAAAAATAATAAATGCAGAAATTAAAGAGTTAAAAGACACTAAATCTATAAGTGCTACAAAAAAACTAGAAAATGGTAAAGTTGTAGTTCCAGGATTAGACTTAAACAATATTAAAGAACTTCAAAAATTAACATCTTTAACTAGATCTATTTCTAGAAGTGCAACAGGTGGTCAAACAGAATATGATACCAATTTAGCAAATCAAAATGTATGGATGCGTTCTGCAATGGTATTTAAAAACTGGATACCTAAACTTGCAGGAACTAGATTTTCAGAATTTAGAAAAATAACAGACGGACTTAGTGTGGAAGTGGGTGAAGATGGTCTTACAACTGGTGAAAAATATGACATAGGTAGAGTTAGATTATTTTTTGGAGTATTAGGTTCATCTATAATTAATCAGTCAAATGATATATATAACATAATGATAGCTAACGATAAAGGTATCAAAAGACTTGACGAGATGTTTTTAAAATATCAAGAAAACTTGATGAATAAAAGAGGAGAAACATTAAACTTAAGTAAGGAAGAATTTTACGACTTAATAAGAAATAATCTTAGGAATGAAATAAAAGAACTTGCTCTAATGTTATCTTTGATGGGTGTAGTATTTGCTATGGGAATGATTGCTCCAGATGATGATGAGGATAAAGCATCTAAAAACATGTATAGGTTTGCTCAAAGAACAGTTGATAGATTTTTAAGTGAATTATTGTTCTTCTATAACCCAGGTGAAATGACACAAACTTTAAGTGGTGGTATACCTGCAATAGGTATTTTTAAAGATATAAGTAGGTTTACATCACACTTTACAAAAGAAATAACAGGTCTTGACTACAGTAACCCTTTAAGAACTTCTGAAGAAGTTAGGAAAAATGCACAACCTATAAAAAATGCAATGAAATTATTTCCTATAAGTAAATCATTTGTAAACTACTTTGCGATTTTTGATGAAGACTTTGCTAAAGAATTTGATGTAACTATTCAAAAAACAAATAGATAAATATGAACTTAACCAAAAACTTTACCTTAGACGAATTTATAGAGTCTAGAT
>OCVR010000638.1_pt1 | contig 29160 bp, 36 predicted proteins | sample 1539091 | NCBI WGS metagenome assembly OCVR01 (sample SAMEA3355530, study PRJEB22509) | marine metagenome | biome: marine; feature: coastal ocean; material: water | place: USA | collected 2010-08-07 | depth 16 m | reverse complement strand
AAGACGCTCTTATGTTTCATTTACAAGAGTTCTTAGACGAGTTTCCAGGCAAATGCATTCTTAAACTAACACCACCAGTAGAACCAAATCTATATCATAACCTTACAGTGTTTCCTAATGTAGAACAGGTTGTGTTTCTAAGTGGTGGATATACTATAGCAGGAGCATGCAGTAAGCTAAGGCTAAATAACGGTGTGGTTGCTAGTTTTAGTAGAGCATTATCTGAAGGCTTAAAATATAAGTTGACAGATGAAGAGTTTAATGTTATATTGGGTAATAACATAGAAAGGATTGCAGAAGCAAGCAATGGTTGATGAAACTGGTAAACTAATAAAGTTAACTGATATTCTTGAAACAAAACTCCGCAAAGAAAGAGAGTTAGAGTTTTATCAAAAAGAATTAGAAAAAATACAAACAAAGATGCTCTTCCTTCAAAAGGATTTGGATCTAACTAGACTTATTATGAGCATCATAGAAAAAGAACAAGTATATGATGTAAAGCAAGCAATGGAAACACGAATGATAGAAAGTAAAGACGATGAGTGACCCAGTATTTGAAAAAGGTTATCCAAGCTATGACGCTGTTAACCGACGGGAAAGTTATCATAACTATATGGGGCGAAGAATGAGAGAAGAAGATGTTAAAAATATAAAGTGGGATAGCCGCTTTATGGATATAGCTGCAATGGTTTCTACTTGGAGTAAAGATCCATCAAGTAAAATTGGTTGTGTTGCGGTAAACAGTGACCGTCGCATTTTGGCTACTGGTTATAACGGCTTTCCAAAAGGTATCGAAGATACTCCTGTACGTTTACACCATCGTCCCACAAAGCATAGCCTTGTTGTTCATGCTGAAATGAATGCACTTATGAATGCATTATATTCTGGTGTAAGTCTTAAGGACTCAACAATATACGTATATGGATTACCAGTTTGTCCGGATTGTGCTAAGAGCGTAATACAAGCAGGTGTTAAACGTATCGTTATTCCTACTGATAAAACTGATAAAGGCGATTGGCAAAAAGTGTGGGAAGAAAAAAGTTTGCCAATGTTTAAAGAAAGTGGTGTACAAGTCACCGTACTTGGTGTATAATATATATTATGAGTTATTTAGTTACTGACAACTGTGTTAAATGTAAGCATACCACATGTGTATCTGTATGTCCTGTAGATTGTTTCTACGAAGGTGATGATATGTTAGTGATTAATCCAGATGAATGTATTGATTGTGGTGTATGTGTACCTGAATGCCCAGCCGATGCTATTGTTGCAGACGTTGATTTACCAGAACCAGATCGAATAATTTGGATGGAAAGAAACGCTAAATATAGCATGGTATGGCCAAACATAGATAGCGAACAGGATCCTATGAAGGATCATGAATTATATGATGGACTGCCCAATAAATTTGAGCAATATGTGGAGATAAAAAATGTCTAAAAAAATCCTAATCACTGGTATGAACAAACTGCAATGTACGAAAGACTTCTTTCTAAAACAGCAGCTTCAAGTAGTTCCTTCTCACTATTCAACCATTCGATGCTTGGAAGATATGGGCTACGAAGTAGAACAGCGTCCTGTACGATTAGGCGAAGACCTATCTGGATATGACGAGGTAATTGTATATATTCATAGTATTCAAGCCTTCTGCCAGTTTCTGTGGGCAGGTCTGTACGCTGTACATGCTCGTCCAAATTGCATTTTGGCATTTGACGATTGGCAGTTTAAACAAATTTATTCCACAATTGAAACATATAAAGAAAAATTGATGGAAGATGACGAAGGTGTATTCAGACAATATCTCTTTGATCTTTGGCAAGGCGAAGAAGATAAAGAAACTGTAATGAAATACAAAGAGCAATATATCAATGCTTGTAACATCATCACGAGTAAAGAAAATCGTTTGATGGTCAGTGCATTTGCAGGTGGTGATATGTCAACTCTTGAACTTGGTTGGAAAGAAGAAAATGTATTTCCGTTTAATCCTAATCCGTATCACTTGAATAGACGCAGTGATAATGGCTATGGAACGGGAGTAATGGCACTCGATAATTTCTTTGGTGATACACCAGACAAAGAAATAAAATGGAATTTCGCGTCTCTTGTTCAAGAGAAAACGCGTAAATGGTTAAAAGCACAGCAACCTGATGATTGGAAGTGGGAAATAGTTTACTACGGAGCCAAGCGTGGTAAATATAAGTCAGAGCGTAAAACCGAACCAGAGATGGTAAAAGTATTCGAACAACAGTGGGGCTGTCTAATGCCCGGATACTTCCATGCCGGCTCTGGTTGGTGGCGAGCACGCCCACTTCAGGTTGCTGATGCTGGTTCTATTATCATTGGTGATAAACCTGAAATGATGGTCTATTATCAAGATGAAGCACTTGCAGGTCTACGAGTACAAGATGTAGAAGCTATGGATGCAACTCAATTAGCACAAACTGCTAAAGCTCAACGAGATGCTCTATACGATAATCATCCTCTAAATACTTTCGTACAGCAAGAAGAAATGACAAGGGTCCTACGAGCATGAAAATATTAGTAGTAGGAGCAGGCTTATCAGGCGCCACCATTGCACGAGAATGTGCTGAGGCTGGTCATGACGTAAAAGTAATTGATACAAGAGATCACGTTGCTGGTAATGCATATGACTATGTGAATGAACACGGTATTAGAGTTCATCAATACGGGCCACACTTATTTCATACTAATAACAAATCAGTATTTGATTATCTAAGTAAGTTTACAAAATGGGTTGATTACAAACATAAAGTAAAAGCTTTACTTGAAGATGGTCGTTATGCTACGTTACCAGTAAACCGTGAAACAAAAGATATGGTTGGTGAAGAGAACGTATTAGATATATTCTTTAGACCATATACAAAGAAAATGTGGGGAGTAGAGCTCGACGATCTTAATCCAGAGATCATCAATCGTGTTCCAATCCGTGACGATGATAATGAACTATACTTTCCAAATGATGAATACCAAGCTATGCCTGAAGAAGGTTATACGAAAATGGTAAAGAATATGCTACATCATCATAATATTCTAGTATATCTTAACACAGATTATAGTCATAGAATGAATTCTGAATACGATCATGTATTTAATTCTATGCCTATCGATTCATACTTTTCCTTTAAGCATGGTAAACTACCTTATCGCTCAATACGATTTGAAACAGTAACAGTACCAATGGGATCGGCACTACCAGTAACTACAGTTAACTTTACCCATGATGGTCCCAAGACTCGTGTTACTGAGTGGCAAAAAATACCCGCGCACGGAACCAATAAATATAACACAACACTGACATTCGAAGAACCTTGCGATTATGCTGATAACGACTATGAACGTTACTATCCAGTAAAAGACGCAGATGGTAAGAATAGAGAGTTGTATGAAAAATATAAAAATGAAGAATCAGAGAACGTCACCTTTATAGGTCGATGTGGATTGTATGCTTATTTAGATATGCATCAAGCTGTCAATTCGGCTCTGGCTACAGCGAGGAAATTTTTAGTATGAGTGATATCACACACGCAAGTATCGTGCCTTTGATTGGCGGAGAAACAATTGCTTCTCATAACGCTTTTGGTAAACGCCCGATGCATTTTATGTCATATGAGGCTTTTGCTGCCAATGATAAACATATCGTAAATTACTACGATAACGAAGTACCCTACTATGTATTAGACAAAGGAATGGCACCACCGGCTAATGAAAGAGCTGATGTGGTTGCATCTGTATGTCCTTGTGCAGGATTATCTATGATGTCGCATGGGTATGGTGATGACAATCCAAACAACCAATGGATGAAAGAAACAGCAAACTATATCTTAGGCGAATATAAGCCAAAGGTATTCTGGGGTGAGAATGCACCAGGATTTGCTGGAAAGATTGGTACAACAGTACGTAATGAACTAAAGCAAATTGGTAAAGATAACGACTATACGATGAGTGTATACCGTACAAAATCTTTATTGCATGGAGTACCACAGGTACGAGAACGTTCTTTCTACTTCTTTTGGAAAGATACAAATGGGCAAGTTCCTATCTTTAATTATTACAATCGTGATTATACTCCTATTGAAGAGCTTATTCGTAATGTAAAATCAAACTTCCAAACAGAAACAATTTCTAAAAAGAAGCCATCCGATAATCCTTATTATAAGTATATCCTTGAAGAAATTCATAATGGTATTAGCCATAAAGAACATTCAGCAGCAGTCGATCCGACATCAGCTCGTGGTGTAGATGCTTTCTCTTATATTGAAAGAGCAGGTCATTCATATTTACAAGTTGCTAAGTGGATGGAAGCTAATGGCTATGAACGTGAAGTACCCAAGTGTGAGTACAAACATCAGAAACTTGCTGATGGTGGAAGCATTATGAGACGTGGAGTAATCATTCCAAAAGATCGTATTGGTGCTTTCGTAGGTCATTACCCAACAATGCTTACACACCCAGATGAAGATCGATTTATTAATTATCGTGAAGCAATGTCTATCATGGGATTGCCTGAGGACTTCGAATTGGTCGATGCTAGCCCTAAAGTTGCTAACCATATATGCCAAAACGTTCCTGTTCAAACAGCCACAGATATGGCTACAGAGGTTCTGGCAGTGCTAAATAAAGAGAGAATAATGGTTGACAGTGACTACATTTTGCAGTATAATAATACTAAGAAATTAGAATATGAAACAAAAGTAGACACCTTGGAGGCATTCTTTTCATGAAGCACTTTATTATTGACTTTGAGACTATAGGTCAAAATTCACGACTTGTACCAGCTATTGATTGTTCTTATACAACATTTGAGTGGGACCGATTTACTTCTAATAATCCGTACTCACTAAGAGAGTTAGTAGAACATGCTCAGCAAGCAAAGTTTGATATTAAAGATCAAATGGGAAATCATGGTTGTGAATTTAGCGATCGTGATTTACAATGGTGGTTAGATCAGCCACCTGAACTTCGTAGAAATATGAAGCCAAACCCAGAACTTGATTTGACCGCTGCTCAGTTTATTGATAAGCTTATCGGTTATCTACAACGTGAAGGTGAAATACAATATTGGTGGTCTAGATCAAATAGTTTTGATCCAGTTATCTTAGATCGTATTGCTTCTAACGCTGGTAAACTTGATCAGCTTGGTGCATATCTAAAATGGTGGTCTGTACGTGATACTCGTACTTATATTGACGCCAAGTTTGATTTTAATGTGCCAGGCAAAAAGAATGGATTTGTTCCTGTATCCAACATAAAAAAATGGGAATATAATTTTAACGCACATGACAGTAAGCATGATATAGCAGCAGATATTTTGAGGCTTCAGACTATTGTTAGGGCTGAAGCAGATTTGGAGCAAATTGAAATATGAAAATAGAAATAGGTATTGAGGAACTACGAAAACATAAGATTTTTATAGGTACTCCAATGTATGGTGCACAATGTACCGGTACGTATACAAAAGCATGCACTGATTTAGCTTTAATGGCAGGTGCAAATGGAATCGATGTACGGTTCTATTTCTTGTTTAATGAAAGTTTAGTTCAACGAGCTCGTAATTATATTGCTGATGAGTTTCTCAGATCTGATTGTACACATCTATTGTTTATCGATTCAGACATTGGGTTCAGCGCTCGAGATGTAATTGGCTTGATTGCCGTTGCTTTACAAGATAAAGATAACTTTAACATTGTAACTGGTCCTTACCCAAAGAAAACAATTGCGTGGGAAAAGGTTGCAAAGGCTGCTCAATTAGGTATGGCTGATGAAAATCCTTTTGAGCTTGAGAAGTACACAGCTGATTACGTCTTTAACCCAGTCAAGAAGCAAGCTAATTTTCAAGTTAGTGAACCTCTTGAAGTTGGTGAAGCAGGTACAGGATTTATGCTTATTCCTCGTGAAACACTTGAGAAGTTTGCAGAGACTTACCCTGAACTTAAATACAAACCAGACCACGCTCGAACAGAAAACTTCGACGGGTCGCATGAGATTACTGCATTCTTTGATTGCGTAATTGATCCTGAAACAAAACGTTACTTGTCAGAAGATTACTTCTTCTGTAAATGGGCTAGAAAGGCTAACATGAAAGTCTGGATGTGCCCTTGGATGAACTTAAATCATACTGGTAGCTTTGTGTTTAAAGGATCACTAGCTCATATGGGTCAACTTGGTATGTCTGCTACTGCAGATGCATCGAGTTCTAAGAAAAAATACAAGAAAAAAAAGGTTGACAAGTGAGTCATTCTATGATATATTATATAAATAAACTACGTGAACAAGGAGCTCTATACTATGAAACTATCTGAACGTACCCTTACGATTCTTAAAAGTTTTTCGACAATTAACAAATCCATCTTAATGGAAGCGGGTACTGTACTTAAAACTGTCACACCAGAAAAAACATTAGTTGCAACTGCGACTATCACAGATCAATTACCTTCACAGGCTTGTGTCTATGATTTGTCTCGGTTCCTATCAATACTGAGTCTTTACAAAGACCCAGATGTAGAATTTCATGATAAGTATTTCATGATTAAAGACGGTAAGCAACGTACAAAATATGTATATGCTGACGTGTCTATGATACATGCTGCACCGCAAAAAGATATCTCGCTGCCATCAGCAGATGTCGTAGTAGATGTATCATGGGATGATCTTCAGTCTGTTATTAAAGCAGCTGGCGTTCTCCAATTTAGTGAAGTTGCTTTCGTAGGCGAAGCTGGTAAAATTTACCTAAAAGCCATCGATAGTAATAACGCTAACTCAGATGATTATGGTGTTGAAATCGGCGCTACTTCAGATGAATTTAAGATTATCATTAAGACAGATAATCTCAAACTTTTACCTCAGGATTATAACGTTACTCTTTGCGCAAAGGGAATCTCTGAGTTTAAAAGCAGTGATGGTGATGTAAAATATTTTATTGCCATTGATACTAAGTCGACTTATAAAAAAGGATAAATTAAAATGAGTGAACAAGAACAAGCTGCACAGCAGCAACAAGAACCGGTACAAATTTCATTGCAAGATATTGCAACAGTTGTACAAATGATCGATGTGGTCTCACGCCGTGGTGGCATTGAAGGTAACGAAATGGCTGGCGTAGGTATGCTACGTAATAAGCTAGAAGTGTTCCTTCGTCAAAATGCACCAGAGGGTGAGCGGCCTCAAGGTCAAATGCCGGCTGAAGCGCCTGCAGCGGTACCTGAAGAAGCACCACTTGCTGACAAAGTTCAGTAAATTAATAAACGACGCAGGCTCTCGTTATAAACCTGCATCTTACTCTTATATTATGAAATGGTGATTGAATGTCTATTGACGCAAAAGCAAATGAAGTATTGTGGGTCGAGAAGTACCGTCCACAAAAAATTAATGATACCATCCTCCCTGAAAAAACTAAAGCCATGTTTAAGAAGTTTGTTGCAGACGATAGTGTGCCAAACTTGTTGTTGTCTGGTGGTCCAGGTGTAGGTAAAACTACTATCGCAAAAGCCATGCTTGAAGAAATGGGTTGCGATTACATTGTTAAGAACGGTTCACTTAACGTAAATATCGATACTCTTCGTTATGAAATATCCACATATGCCTCATCAGTATCTCTATCTGGTGGTCGTAAGTATGTTATATTTGATGAAGCAGATTATCTAAACGCAGTCTCAGTCCAGCCAGCTCTTCGTAACTTTATCGAAGAATACTCTTCTAACTGTGGCTTTATCTTTACATGTAACTTTAAAAACCGTATTATTGCACCACTACGATCTCGTTTGTCTGAAGTAGATTTTACTATTGAGCAAAGCGATCGTCCTGCAATGGCTGCACAATTCTATAAACGTGTATTATCTATTCTTGAAAATGAAGAAGTCGAGCATGATAAGAAAGTTGTTGCTAAAGTTATTGAGCGCCACTTTCCTGATTTCCGTCGTGTACTTACTGAGTTGCAATCATATGCAGCGTCTGGTCGTATTGATGAAGGTATCTTTGTTAATCTCAAACAAGAGTCTATGGATGAAGTGTTTAAACTTCTGAAAGCAAAGAACTTTACCGGTATGCGTAAGTGGGTTGCATCTAACTCAGATCAAGATATGAATGAAATGTTTAGACGTATCTATGACATGGCAACAGACAAAGTTCAACTTAAATCAATGCCTGGATTTGTCGTAACACTCGCTGATTATATGTACAAAGCAAACTTTGTAGCAGATCTTGAAGTTAACATGGTTGCTTTCCTTACAGAAGTAATGATGGAGTCTGACTTTCAATGAGCAAGTGGATGCAAAAACTAATTAATAAGCATACCTGCCATTTTTGCCAGAAGCATGTAGACAAGAAATCAGTATATTCTATTACTATGGATACTGCTGAAGGAGCTCATACTGTTTCATCATGTAAAGAATGCGCAGACCAGTTTGATGATATGTTAAAACAAATCGAGGAGGCAAGAAATGACAATGCCTAATGAAAGAAGGAATGCTGTTAACTACACTCGCCAATTCTTAGTAGAACTAATGGATCCTAAGAAAACACCTCGAGTACCGTCAGCTGTACGCAAAGAAGCTTATCGATGTATTAAACATTATCCAGGCGATTATCATATGGATAAAGCTGCTGAGCAAGCACCAAGCGTTTTTGGCAATTGGGATGGAGAATTTAACAATGGCTAAAGATTATAATCCTTTTGATTTTATGAATGCTGTATCTTTCACCAAAGAAGATCTAATTAATAATCATGAAACACCTGAAATTATCGAGAAGCAATATACTCCTTATGTAGTTAATAAGGGTTTTACTAACTTTGAAGATACTATTCTGCATGCAAACGAAATGAATATGAGACATCACCTATTTCATGATGCTCAGTTTCAATATTATCGTGGTGCATTGCGTAAACGTAAGCGCTTTTCTAAATGGCCCAAAGCCACTAAGAGTACAGACCTTGATGCAATACAACATGTATATAACTGCAACCGCACCGTTGCTAAACTTTATTTTAAAGCTCTATCGAAAGATGATCTGCAAGCCATACATTCTAAGATGGCTACAGGTGGAGTTTCTAAATAAAATAAATAAACATGATGGCGAAATAATCTATCGTGAATAATTAAAAATAATATAAAAAAGGTGCTGTTGTTATGCAAGAAGAAGACATTTTTAAAGGTGTCGGTATAGAGATTTCCCTTCCTTCTCCAGACAGTTTTTTAAAAGTTAAAGAAACTTTAACTCGTATTGGTATCTCATCTCGTAAAGAAAAGAAACTTTACCAGACATGCCACATACTACACAAGCAAGGTCGTTACGCGGTTTTGCACTTTAAAGAACTGTTTATTTTAGATGGAAAGAAAAATACATTTACTGACGAAGACGTAGCTAGAAGAAATACTATTGTAAATCTACTAGAAGAATGGGATTTAGTTAAGCTGATTAATCCTGAAAGTTCAGAAGAGCCAGTTGCTCCGCTTAATCAAGTGAAGATCTTATCTCACAAAGAAAAAGCAAACTGGACACTTGAAGCAAAATATAATATTGGGAAGAAATAACATGAAAGAAGTGAAAGTATTAATAAAGAATGGTGAACGTTTACAAAGTTATAACGCTTGGAACAAATTGATGCCGGTGGCCGTAAAAGGTGTAGGACAAAATCCGGATGCTTTCCAACTCCCTCCAATGGTGAGGGTAATGTTACCAACTGATATTAAACTACCGAAAGGTACAAAGGTTTATTCTAATCCAGAGTTCTCATTGAAAAAAGGTTTATGTCTAGTTCCAGGAATTCAATTAATTTTAGAAGACTCAGAAGAGAATGCAGTGCTGTATGTTAATAACGTGTCAGATAGTTTGGCTATTATCTCAAACGACGATGTTATTGCTTTGGCTGATATTCCTCGAAAAAGAAAGACGGATTAACACATTTGTGTTATAAATAGTAATGTAGGAATGCTTCGGGTTCCTACTATTACACTCAACGCCGGTTTATAACGGCACAACATAATCTTGCTTAATAGGAGATAAAGATATGACAAACGCAACTCGCCGCTTTAATGCGGACATGTTCAATGACCCACTATTCGTAGGTTTCGACCGTATTCTAAACAGAATGCACGCAACAACACCAGGTCAAACAAACAACTACCCTCCATATAACATCGTTAAAGTAGATGAAGATAACTACACTATTGAATTAGCTGTGGCTGGCTTCGTTGAAGAAGAAATTGATGTTGAAGTAAAAGAAGGTATTTTGTATGTTCTTGGAGAAAAAGCTGATAATGAAACACCGATTGATTACCTACATAAAGGTATTTCAGCTCGTGCTTTCCACAGAAGCTTTACACTATCCGACACAATCGTAGTTCGTAGCGCAGATCTACAACAAGGTATTCTTAAAATTAATTTGGAAAATATTGTTCCAGAAGAAAAGAAACCTCGTAAGATTGCGATTGGCGGAGATAAAACTCTACTTACAGAGTAATTACCAAATCCTCATTAAATAATGTAGAAAGGTTTACCAATGGTAAAACCAAATACCAGTTTTAATTTAGATGTTAATGATATTAATTTGATTGATGAAGCACTGATTCTATTACAGCATCACCGTACAGGAACTGTAGGTTTTGAAGTAGAAGAAATTACAGACCTCAGAGCTAAAATATTTCATCAAAAAAGCTGGTATAGAGCTAAGGATAAATTCCAAGGCGGAGGATAATTTTAAACACAACACAAACACACAAAGGAGACTATTATGTCAACCAAAAACCCATTTGAAATTAGATCAGACATGCTAAAACTTGCTAAGGATTATTTAGACCAACAATATCATATGAATATGCAATTTGCTGAAAAAGCTTATGAAGCTGGTCAAAAAACTTTAGAAGAAATGCATGAGGCTACAAAGTCATACACGACAGAAGAACTTCTCACGAAGGCTCGAGAAATGTATAGTTTTGTTTCTGATAAAGGTAATAACTAAAATGATTAAAGGGAGCTTCGGCTCCCTTTTTTTATGAGAATGCGCCAGTTAATCCGTATGGATTAGTATTATTTCCGCCACCACCGCCACCAAATGCTGCATTAGTAACATTTACTTTATCACCCATATTAGTTGCTGTTACAGTTTGTGGTGCTACAACTGGTGTATTATTAATTACGATCGGCGAAGTATTCATACCGTTACCGCCAGCTCCAACTCTATCTGCTTGTGTGTTGCCATCGTATAGAGATTTAAGAATTTGACCTACTGGGGTGTCTAATGGAACAACTGCTTCTTTTCCGTGAAGTACAGTAGCAGTACCTTCTCCAAAATCTACAAACCCACCTGTTCCGTACCTATAGCCTCTTTCTTTTAATAGTCGATCAGACAGTACTTCCCATTCTTCTTGTGCTGCAATCCAAGCGTCCGTTCCTTCTTTGGTATTGGCGAATTGATCAAGTCTTGGCGCCATACCTTCAATCATATCTCTAATAAATTCTTCTGGACTATCACCGCTCATCCATCTCATCCAGCCACCAGCTGTTTCTCTTTCTCTGGTTTCTGCAAAATTAAACATTTCATTAATAGCATTTTCATCACCTGCCATAACTTCTCTTGCAATTCTGCCTAATTGTAATGAGTTTACACCTTCTTCTCCATCTAATGTTTCTTCACTTCTTAACTTGTTAATTTCTTCTAATGCCTCTGCTGCCGCTTGTCGCTGTGAATCACTGATAAATAACCGCGTTCTTCTGTCTGCTTCTGCTGCTGCTCTTGCTAACATCACAGTTGTATCGTCAGTTATTTCCCCGCCAGCATTTATATCTGCTTCAGCTGCTGCTAAGGCTACATCAACGTCTGCTTCAAACTTAGCAGCTTGCTTTGCTTTAGTTGAATCAATCCATCCTTTAATTAAAACACCTAGACCAACCGCTGCAGTAACAGCAGCAACTGCTAACATGGCTTGTGGGCCAAACATCATAGCAACGCTCATTGCGCCTATACCAACTTGACCTACAGTTACTAATTTATCAACCGTCGCTAAGCCTTCTTCTGATGTAGTACCCGTTTGTTGTGCTATCCAATCTTTAATTTCATCACCATAATAAATGGCAAGACCAGCTGCAGCTATAGCAATGCCTGGTCCAATCCTTGCTAATTTTCCAGCCAAACCAACACCTTTGCCGGATGATGCTAAAGCTCCAGATACTGCACCTTTTACGCCAGCACCAACTAATCCAGCACCAACAACTGTCGAAACAATGTCGCCTACACCAACTGTACCGAGCCAATCAGTAAAATTAGTAATAGCTGTTGATGCGGAATTTACAGCATTACTAAACGATATCCAGTCTATCAACAACATCCCAGTTGTCATACTCATAATACTATCTTTCATACCAGCAAAATCAGTCTCGGCTATACCAGTAATCATTCTATCAAAGCCACCGTCTGTTTCTTCGTTTATAAATCCTTTTAAAAGATTATAACCAACAAAGATACCACCAGCAGCCATAGCAATATTCTTTAACGATAGTGCAGATGATAGCTTATCACCTAATCTATCAATAGTATCATTAGTGCTATTTTGATTAGTGTTATCAGTATCACGCTCCGGACTTTGATATGGAGTCATCGAATCTACTTCGGCAAATTGTTCTTGAGTCTTAGCTCTTTCGGCTTGATCGGCCAAAGCACCAACCTGTAATCTCATTAGATCAGTTTGTTCTGCTATGTTAGATGAAATAGTATTAAATATATTTTCAAATTTATCTAACTTAAATTTTACAGACCTAACAGAATTTGTCCCGCTATTTCTAACGAGATCTCCTTCGGCTTTAAGCCTATCAATTATAGCTTGTGTATTTTCGGACAGCGCCATTTTTTATTCCTACTTTTTATCTTTTTGTTTTTCGATCCAGTCGATTAACATAGCAAAATAAACATCTCTCTCATACGGCATTAAGCTTTCAACGTCGCTTATACTATATTTATGGTGTTGGCACAATGCAAATATTTGTTTATAATATTCGCCAAGCGAATTATGAACCAACACTATAGAAAAAAAGATCTCATTCCTTCAATAACAAATGTCTTTTCATCACCATTTTTATTCTTATATTTCATTTCGTGTCTTAACCGTGGCATAGTTTCAAAAAACTTTTGAATATTTTGAATTACTTCGCCAGACAAGCTTTCCATAAATGAATCAATCTCATCTTCAGTATGATCTTTAAAATAATGTACTTCATCTTCAGATGCAAGTTTATCTAAACAGTTAATCATAATAAAGTAACTTACAAGCGGATCGGCTGCAGACATACTAACAATTTTAACAAATGCATCAATGTTTGGATATTTTAAATATAATTTATACTCATCGTTAACCTTAACTTCTCTTGAGTGATCTTCTACTTCCGTAAGCTTAACTTCATCTAAGTTCATACTTACTTTAACTTCTTCTTCTGTATCTGGATCTTTAATTAAAAACTCTACAGTATTATCAACTGATTTTGCTCTCAACATAAGATGCATAAATTCTAAGTCAAACATTGAAAGATCTTCAATTTCTTTATCTATAAGGCAGTTATTTACTACCTGTTTCATTGCCATTACCTCTTGAGACGGATCTTTAGATTCCTGAGCAACTAATAGTATCTTTTCTTCTTTTACAGTATACGCTCTATACTTAATTGTTTCCTTACTAGACGGTAATACCGTTTCAAAGATAGGTAAGTCAATTTTAGGTAGTGCCATAATTTATTTCTCCAAGTTCATTTTAAATTCTATCAAATGCATTCCGTACACGTGTATATTTGTCAACTGCCTGTTGCACGCTGTCTGGTACAAAATTCTGGCCAATTAACTGACCGAATGATCCAACTGCATTAAACAGATCTAGTACACCATTGCCTCTGCCAAAGCGGGCTGTAGGTGAACCAATTTGTTCTCCCGATACTTCAATACGATCATATTGAAATGATATAGGTAGTACTGAATAAGAATCGTTATTTTCCCAAGCTAGGTCAACATCACCAATCATTAGCGGGAATGCGTTATCTAATATTACTTCATAATATTGACCAGTCTTTTGGTAGTTAGTAGAATATTGGCGTATAACAATTCTACACGCATATTCATCTTTGTATCCAACTTCAAATGGAAGTTTACCGTCTACTTCTGCAAAATCACCAGCTTTAGTTCCATAGTTTACAATTGATTGCATCCATGTATGGAAGAAACGAAGGACCTGATGGTCTGAATCTAACATAAAGATTGCTTGTACAGGTTCGATGTTAATTGATTGAGGCATCAACTTACGAAACTGACCTACTTGATCTACCTGTGTAGCATTTATAGAAAATCCAGGAATGGCTGCGTTCTTACAGAAGAACACCATGTCACGAGAGTTTGCTCTAGAAGAGACACCCTTTGGAGGCATAATCTGCACAGAGAATAGAGATCCTCTGGCTAAACCGCCAAAGTAATCCATCTGTGATTTAAATTCGTTTATTCGAAATGCCAACTTATTTTCCTCTTACAATCTTTCTAGAATCTGCGTACACTTGATTTGCTGTGGCGCCAACGAATTTCTGAGTTGGTAAGAATAAAGCAATATCCCATTCTGATGGATTGATATATGCTGGTTTAGTTCTTACGTGTGCATTCAAATAATGTTTTATACATGGCTGAAATTCTTTAAATTTAGCAGCTCCGCTTAATAACTTATATGATGCAGAAATTCTAGTCGTCTCGTCAAACCTTTTATTTGTTAGTACAGTATATAACTGATCCATTAATTTAGCTCTTAAAATTGGTGGTAAATAATGCAAGTTTAAACCAAGGAATCCACCCTTTGCTTTATTTATTGGAAAAATGAGCGGAAACATATCATAATATGGTAATGTAGCTTTATGTTTTGGATCATATGTAAGTAAATACATATTTCCCATTATAAACCTTGCATCTTGTTTCCGATCTTTATCTGATCTAAGTTCTCGTATTAATTGAGGAGCTTTAGTTCTATTACGTTGTGTCCTAGTAATATCCTTAGCTTGTTGACGATACCAATCCCTAGCAGCAGCAGTTCTTCCTGGTGCTTGACCATCTCGTATGCCTTTAAGCAATATGTCGTTAAATACTGATGCCATTATTTGATTCCCAACGTATCTTCTGTATAGATTTGAAATTCCCAGCCGCGTTGTGCACAATACATTTTAGCTGCTTTCCACTTTGCTTCATTAATACCATAAGTTTTAACCTCGTTCAAGTATCTTCTAGACACTCGCCCTTTTGCCGTATTCATTTTAGAACGATCCGGCGGTTTTGTTTGGTTCTTAGGTTTAATTTCAATCATAATTGTTTTTGTTTGTCCGTTACTCGTTTTAATATGTGTTATTACGTCTGGAAAGTATCTATGTCTACGTCCATCAATAGGAGAAACATAAGGTACTACCACTTCTTCGCTTTGCCACCAGATTACATCGGGATGCCTATCACAAGTACTAAAGAATCTTAGCTCCCACGATGATCTATATATTATCTTAGTTGGGTCTCCCTTGTACTTTTGTGGGTTCTTAGGTCTAAATCTGCCACTATACGCCAACTGTCACCTCATAATCTGTTATAAATAAGAATATTAATAAATTATTTATAAACAAAAGGTACCGTACAAATGGCAAGCAATAGGCCGGAAATATTTAGAAGAGAAAAAGAACGGGAGTCAGCTGCAGGTCCCGGCGTTTACCGCTTTCCGGATAAGCCATTCCCGCATACTATGCTTATTGTTTTTGAAGAGTTTAGTTATTCGACAGGATACAACCAAGGTGGCGCACAAGAATACGTTAAAGGATTACTTAATGCGTCCACAGGTCGCAGAGGCAGATCATCTGGAATTGAATTAAGAAGCCAAAGAGCAATAGAATTGCCATTCCCGAAACAGTTAGTAGATTCAACAGACATCAGTTTAAATGGGTTTAGCAGAGATCCGATAGCTGAAAAATTAATGAATGGCTTAGACAGTTTAAACGCTACATCCGGTGGCGCCCTAGGTGGTGTTGCTGGAGGATTACAACAATTAGGTGCAGATTTATCTATAGCACTTGGTAGTGTAATGAGTGGTGGTGGTAATTTAGACACGTTTAAAGCTACATTATCATCATACGGTATCGATGACGTTATGGGTGTTACTCGTTACTTATTGCAAAAAGCAGCACCTGTATTAGGAGAGTTTGGTCAATCATTAAATTTAGCTACAGGCCAAGTATTAAACCCAAAAGAAACATTAGCATTCGAAGGTGTTGGATTAAGATCTCACCAGTTTAATTGGGATCTATATCCAAGTAATAACGCTGATTCAGATCAAATTAAAAGAATTGTAAACATTATGAAAAGATCTGTTCTACCAACTACTAAAGATTTTGCAATTGGAGATAATGGTGCTGGTTTGAGTTTTGAGAGAGCATTCTTAAAATTCCCGCACATTGTTAAATGTTATTTAATTGGTGTAGATCAAAATGCATTTACAAAATTTAAGCCAGCAATGGCCACAAACATGTCTGTAGATTATGGTGCAGCTGGTCAAGTTGCAATTATGAAAGGTGGTAAACCTGCTGGTGTACAAATTAGTTTATCTCTACAAGAACTATCTATGCAAACTGCCGAAGATTATGGCGAAGAAAGCGAAGAAGAAACAAGACTAACTGGCGTAGATTTAAATAGATTCCAAGAAGCAGTAACAACCCGAAATGAAGTAACACCGGCTACTGGGGATCCGGAAGTTGAAGGACCACAATAATGAAGTATTTTGAAAGCTTTCCAACAATTAATTACGAGGGTTATAAAGTAAAAGATATTACTCGTCGTACAAACTTTACACAAATTGTTGCAGCTAATCCTACGCTGTATCTACCTTTTACTGTTAAAGAGGGTGAAAAACCTGAAACAATTGCAGAATATTACTATGGGTCTACTGACTACACATGGTTAGTTTATATGGCAAATAATATTTTAGATCCGTATCATCAATGGCCGATGGCAGAAGCAGAATTTAATGCTTATTTAATTGAGAAATATGGTGAAGTATCTGGACGAGTTGGCGAAGATATTGTTGACTGGACTAGAGAAGATAATGGTGATAACATCATCTATTATTATAGAGAGGTATAAGCATGGCTGTTGATATTATTAAGTTAGCACCCGAATCTTTTCAGACAATCTATTTACGCAAAGAAGATCGAGTAATCCTACGTACAGAACAAGGTCGTAAGATTATTATTAAACGTATTATTCCTGACGAATGGAAAGAATGGAAAATATTCGATCAAGAGCTATACGAGAATGAAAACAAAAAAGAAATATTCTTGATTGATAGAGGTTTCTTACCTACTATTGAAACAGACTTTTCTCGAAAGATTAGACAAGGCTGATGAGCGAAGAATTTAATCCGTCAAGATGTGAAATTATAAAAGCTATTATCACATCACACGATGATAGCCAGCGCTTAGATGTGTCTGGTAACTTTATAGGTAAGTTTAAATTATCTCAATCTATGACATCAGTTGCTTATAAAGGCTCAGCTTTCTGTCTTGATACTCAAGGTATATTAGAATCTTTTCCTCTAAGAGGTGAAGAGAAGTTAGAGCTACATATCAAAGCATTTGATTTAGGTACAACAATTAAATTAAAAACTCGTATATACAAAATTTCTGATATGGCACCAGCGCCCAACTCTAATTCTATTTCGTATACTATTAATTTTATATCAGATGTTTCTTTTGTTGCATCTCTTAAAAGGATTACTGCACCATTTAGAACGTCTATTAATAGAGCTGCAAGAGAGATATTTAATAACTATTTTAATCCCATTGAAGATACTCCTAGATTTGACACAGAGAGAGGTAGCCTTCTACCTTATCTTACGGGCCGGTTTGAATTACAAGATCAAGAAGAACAAAGAAACTTCTTTATTACACCAACGGTTGGATTATCAAGGTTTGTTATTCCAGATTTAACACCTACAGAAGCTATGTATTTTATTGCAGGTCGTGCATATAATCCTGATACACCATCACAAACTTTTAGATTCTTTGAAACATTTAAAAACTTTTATTTTTGTACTGACGAATATTTTATTAAAGATCCTGAGATTGTTCATAACTTATTTTATGCTCCAGACGTACCAAACGATGGTACAAACCAAGATGCTGCCATTGAAAGAGTAGAAGAAATATCAATTCTTTCAAAGGGTATCGATTCTGCGATGGATGTAGCAGTTGGGTCTTATAGAAATGATGTAATCGAAGTAAATTTAATGCGTAGAGATATGACAGTAAGTAAATTTAATTTCGACAATTCTAGATATATTGATATGACTGGTGCACAAAGAAATCCTGAAAGTAATCCACATACAGAACAGTTTAGAACAGATGCATTTACTGATGAGAATGCAAAGAAGCTTATGGTGTTTAGAAACTATTCAAGACCAGGCGATATTCCAAGTAACTTAAATGTAGATAGACATCTAGCAGAAATAGCTCATAACAGAATCTCATATTATCATCATTTAAATAATACTTCTTTAGCAGTATCATTAAAAGGTAGATTAGATATTACTCCAGGCGAGATGGCTAATCTTGATATGAAAGCTTTAAACTCAACAGATGCAACAGAAAAAAATAATAGTTTATCTGGTAGATATTTGGTGCAGTCAGCTGTCTATGACGTTGACGAAGGTGGAACATTAACTACGTTGCTTAAACTAGTCAAATTTGATTGGGACATTGCAACCAGACCGACTGAATCAAGAGATATTCCACAGACGGTACTAGATTTAAATAATGGAGGCGCTCGATAATGGAGCAAGGTGTAGGGATTAAAGATCCTTTATTTTTTATTGGTGTGATTGAAAACAACGTAGATCCACGCAGAGAAGGTCGTGTGCAAGTACGTGCATTTGGTGTGCATGGTACAAATAAGCAAGTTCCTTCTGATGATTTGCCTTGGGCCATTTGTCTTCAAGGTGATTATAACCCAAATAGTTTACCAAAAGTAAACAGCTTTGTAATGGGAATGTTCCTCGATGGAAGAGATGCGCAAGAGCCTATGGTTATGGGATTAATTCCAACTCAATATGCCACAGTTATCGATCCTGAAAAGAATGGCTGGGGTGCTGTACCATTTGAACAAGCTAACGAATTAGCGCATGGTTCTAAACCAGAAGATGTAATGCAACCACAACAATCAAGATTAATGCGTGGTGAATACATACAAGAAACTGCAGTACTTACTCAAGAAATGGGAAGAGCTATTGGAGTTAAAATTGGTGGTTCAGATGAAACATGGAACCAACCTACTGCATCTTACAATACGGAATATCCACACAATAGAATAATTGAAACAGCTCACCATAGTATTGAATTAGATGATACACCTAACGAAGAGCGTATTACAATAAGACATAAATCAGGATCATTTATCGAAATTGATTCTCGTGGTACTACTACAAATAAAACTACTGGTGATCAGTATGACGTAATGGATAGAAAACAACATGTGGTTGTAGGCGGTATGAGTACTGTTACAATTATGGGTAATAGCTATGTATACGTACGAGGAAATAAAGTAGAAGAAATCGAAGGCGATTTACAAACACTAGTTCACGGCAACCATCATTTATCAGTAGGTGGTCAATCTACAATTCAAGGTGGTGAGCAAGTTCAAATTAGAGGTGGTGGAGATGTTAAAGTAAATGCAGCTTCTGGTACACTCGCCATTAACGCCGGTAAAGAATTACAGTTATCAGCTGGTAGTTTAGCCAACCCTAGACTAGGATCACTTCCTGTTTATGGTGGTATATCAGTTAAAGCAGAAAAGATTCTGGTGGATGCTACAGATAAATTAGGATTAAGAGGTCTTACACAGGTAAATATTCAATCAGTTGCTGAAATGAATTTATCTGCGATTGCTATTAATCAGCTATCAACTACTTGGGGTGTAAAAGCTGCAGGTGTTGCTGCTATATCTGCAGGTGCAACTCTTGAACTTGGCGCTACTATCGACGTCGCGATTGGTGGTGGAACTCAAACAAATATTAAATCACCTATCGTTAATATAGATACATTTGTTAACTTAGGTGGTGGATTAGCTAGACCTAATATCGCAAGTACTATAGCAACAGCAGCTACTGTACGAGTTGCAGTACCACCTATTGGTCAACTACCGTTTGTACCTGGATCTCAGACTCCAGAAATTGCTTGGTACGCAGCGACAGTCGTAGCACCAGAGCCTGTTACTAAATCTACATCTATTCTACCACCAGAAGATGAAGGCTCACTTGGCGGGTCTGGTTATGCAGCTAGAGATCATGGTGGCGAAGGTACTGGTCAATCAACTCCTACGGTACTTGGTGATATTTCTGCGGCAACACAAGGTGCGGTTACACCATTACTTGACTTTATTGGAAATAAAGAATCAGATGGCTATGACGATATATCTGGTTTAGTATCACAATCACGTTATCCTACAAGACCTCTTACTGAAATGACTATACAAGAAGTATTAGATTGGCAAGAATCTATTGACGCAACTCAAAACTCAGAAGCTTCTGGTAGATATCAAATTATGGAAGATACCTTACGTGGATATAATAACGATTTAACAACTGGTCCAGGCAGACCTCTATATGTTAGAGCAGGATTATCAGCTGGAGATTTATTTAGTCCAATTAACCAAGATAAAATGGCCACAGTATTACTTGAAGGAAGAGGCTTAACACGATTCCTAAACGGTGATATTACAAGAGAACAATTTGGTAATAACCTTGCAAGCGAATGGGCTTCATTACCGCTTGTATCAGGTGAAAATGCTGGTAGAAGTAAATATGCAGGGGATAGTGCAGGCAATAGAGCGCTTACGACTGTTCAAGCATTCTTAGATGCAATTGACGCAGTTAAAAATGCAAATGATATTGCTACTGCTCTACCAGGCGATCCAACTATAACTACAGGAGGTGCTCAATAATGGCTTGTACATGTCAACCAGGAAAAGGTCTTTGCGCTAGTTGTTTAACACCGATATATGAAAGAAATAAAGTTGCGCCAGGTCCATTGGATAATGGCAATGGCGAATATACTTTGGCTCAAGTAGAGTTGTTTGAAAAGAAATTTACAGATAGTATTGTAGAAGATGTTAGAAATAACAACCCTTTGAAAAACATGGTAAACAGATATCCTGATTTTTATGACTCAGTTGCTCAAATTAATAATGACTTTATGAATAGGGAATATGTTAAAGAACAACTCCCTGATTATAAAGTATTAGATGCAAGATTACAACAAGGTCCTATTACTGCATTAGAGTGGGCTTCATTTATGGAGAACAGTAACTATACACCTGCTACAGCAATTAAATCAGGTAATGCTAAAGGCTCTAGGTTTTTAGATGAACTTAATTCATATTACAACGGTGATTTTTCTGATAGTATTTTAGGTGGTTTTTGTGGATTGTTTAATAATATATTTGGAGCTATTAATTCTTTCTTTGATATTCTTAACAAAATTGACGGGTTTATTCAAGACGTATTTACTTTTTTAAAGAAGATTAAAAACATTAAGAATGAAATTCTTGCTGCATTTGAAGCTATTAAAGTAAAAGCAATTATCGAAGCAATCAAAGAAAAGATTAGTGAAATGGTAAAGGCTGCAATCTTAAAAGTTTGTCAGTCAATTTCTAACTTTGATGTATCTGCTATTATTGGAACAAACATTCCTAACCCATCTCCTGCACAAGTTCAGGCTGCAAAAGATGGCGAAGAAAAGAAATCTGCTTTATCAAGCGTTTGTGGAGAAGAGAATGCAGAATTAATTAAAGAGAAGATTCAAAGTATTATTAATTATGCGGTTGGATTATTTGAAAACCCATCAATAGAAGAAATCTTTATGTTAATTTCTCGCTTATGCGGTATGGCTGCTGGTATAGAAGGAGTATTTAAAAAGCTTAAAGATCCTTTAAACGATTTTGCTAATAGATATGATGAAGTGTTTAACACTCTTTCAAATGCAAGTAATAGAGTAACTGGCGAAGCAATTAGGGCTGGTGGCATAAGAGCTACAGAAGAGGGCCGCCAAGAATTAATAAATAATGCTAGGCGCGTATGGTCAGGACTTCCTCCAAACGCACCCGATGGTGCTCGACCAACAAATAGAAATATGATTCCTCCAACTGTTGAGGAAATTGCAGGTGTACCATCTTGGGAAGATATTAAAGATAATAGACATCCGCTAATACGTATACAAGGTGGGTGGACAATCCGTATGCAGAATAAACATGAAGGCTGGACTAAATTGACACCTGATATCAGAATTGCTATAATGAGATTGCAAAAGGCCGCAGTAGATGAAGGCGTCTTTAGTGGTCCTATTATTCTAAACAGTGGTTATAGAAATCCGGTTTATAATGAGCGCGTAGATGGTGCAACTTCGTCTCAGCACTTAAGCGGTAAGGCAGCAGATTTAACATGGAATGGGTTTAGAAATAGAGGCAGAAAACTTGATACTTTTCAAGATCTGGCTCGTAGTTTTGGATTTAGAGGTTTTGGATTTTACAATTCCTTCTTCCATTGCGATATGGGACCAGCACGAACATGGGATAAAAGATAATGGTAGCTAGATTACTTACAACGAGTAGTAAAAAAATATCAATATATTCTGATTTCAAGAAGGATCTTGAGATAAGCCCGCTGTCGGGTGATTTAACATTATTTAAAGATGAAGATTCAGTTAAAGAGTCGATTAAAAATTTAATCCTCACTGATCGTGGTGAAAGACTAATGCAGCCTAAACTAGGTGGCAACATATATGCAATGATATTTGAAAATCTTACTCCTGCAACTTTAAAGTTGATAGAAGAAAATGTAAGATCAACAATTAATTTATACGAACCTAGAGCAGAGCTTCAGGACGTCACAGCAAGTTCTAATATAGACGACAACGCTGTTAACATAAGTATTACTTTTTACATCAGGAACGTAGAGCAGCCGATATCGCTTGATGTATTTTTAGAGAGGACTAGGTAAATGGCCAAGTTAGACATTTCAGAATTAGATTTTGAAACAATTAAATCTCAATTTAAAGATTATTTGAGAAATCAAACTCAATTCAAAGACTACAACTTTGAAGGTTCAAACATGAGCGTCTTTTTAGATGTACTCTCATATAATACCTTTCAAAATAATTTCTATACCAATATGGCAATCAACGAGATGTTCTTAGATTCGGCTGTCTTAAAGAACTCAGTTATGTCACATGCAAAAGAGTTAAACTACTTACCACGTTCTCGCTCATCTGCAAGAGCGGTTGTTACAACTACAATTACAGACGCCACGGTACTAGGTCAAACAATTACTATTCCTGCGTATTCTACATTTACAACAGAATTCCAAGGTGTACGATATAACTATGTTACAGATAAAGCACATATTGCTCGTAAGATCGCGCCAGGTACATTTACATGTGCAGACATTGAAATATTTGAAGGCGAAATGCTAGCATCCTTTGAAAGAGAAGGTTACTTTATCGGTGACGACGGTGTTCTACGGGTTATCTTATCAAATGAAAATGCTGATACAGATTCAATCGTAGTGTTTGTTGACGCTGAAGCAACTGACGATGAAAACATCTTTATTAGAAAGAATGATATTTTTGGAGTTGGTCCTCTTGATAAAGTATTCTATGTAGAACCATATTACGATGGTAGATATGTTGTTTACTTTGGTAATAACAAATTTGGTTTACAACCACAAGCATTTGAAGATATCCGTGTAAGATATAGAATTACATCTGGTGCAGAATCAAATGGTGCAAAAACGTTTAATCTTCAGCTTACATCAGACACTGCATCAGAGGTAACAGTCACAACAACACCAGCAGCAGGTGGCGCTGAAAGAGAAACACTCGAAAGCATTCGTTATTTTGCTCCTAAGTCTTTACAAATTCAAGAAAGAGCAGTAACATCTAAAGATTATGAAATCTTATTACAATCTCAGTTCCCAGAAATTAAAGCCATTGCAGCATATGGTGGTGAAGAACTAGATCCTCCACAGTTTGGTAGAGTTGCTATTTCTGTTTATCTTGGCGAAGGTCGCGATGGATTATCAGAAACAATATCAGCTACATATATCGATTACTTAAAAGACAAGAGTCCAATTGCTGTTGAACCAGTATTTGTTGAATCAGAATTTATGTACGGTTGTGTAAACGTAGATGTTAATTACAATCCTAAGATAGCTAAGAGATCATCTGGCGAAATTGAAACACTTGTAAGAAATGCAATTACAACTTATAACTCGACTAACTTAGATAACTTTAATGTTACATTAAGATTGTCAAAACTATCTAAATTAATTGATGCAGCTGATACTTCTATTGAAAGTAACAGTTTGTCAGTATGTCCTTACGTAAGATATTCTCCAGCATTAAATACTGCTCAATCACCATCATTTAAGTTTTATGCAGAATTAGTTAAACCATATCCATTTAAAGATGCTAATGGATTTGCTGATTATAAACCTGCAGTTAAAAGTAGTGTGTTCGAATATAACTTCGTAGATTCATTCTTCCAAGACGATGGTGACGGTAATATTCAAATTGTAACTTCAGACTTAGTAAATCCAAAAGTTGTTATTCCAAATGCTGGTAAAGTAAATTATAAAACTGGTGAGATTAACTTAATTAATTTCTCGGTTGGTGGGTTTGCAGACGGTTCAGGTATTACTATTATGGTTACTACTAAATTAGACGATATTAAAGCACCGGCTGGAAGAATCTTTTTAATTAAAGATCTTGATACAACAGTGGGTATGAAAGAGGTTAAGTAAATGGCTGATAACCAAGTCACATTAGTTGAAAAAAATATAGCATTTAAAATTGCTAATCAGTTCCCTGCTTATTTCAGAGAGTATGGACCTGAACTTGTTGACATGGTTGAACAATACTATAGGTTTGTAGAAACAGATCCTAAGATGGGTGTATATAACTCTAGAAGAATGTTTGAATATAGAGATGTGGGTACTACTCTTTCCTCTATGATTATATTCTTTAAAAAGAAATATATGTCAGATCTACCACCGATCGAAGATGATACAACTGTAAGATTCTTGATCCGTAATATTATGGACCTTTATAGAAGAAAAGGTACCGAAAGCGGTCTGCGTTTATTCTTTAGAATGTTTTACGAAGAAGATATTATTGTAAGATATCCGTCACAGTTTATGTTTAAGCCATCTGATTCTAAATGGCGTACAGGTACTTATCTTCAGTTATATAAAAATCATAACTCGTTTTATAACAGTTCTAAAACTATAGAATATACTTATGCAGATCTTTTAAGTAAAGACATTACTGGTTCTATATCAAAAGCAACTGCAATTGTAGATAAAATTAATTTTGTTTATCTAAATTCTACCTTGACACCAATCGTTTATCTTGTTAAAGTAAAGGGCAACTTTACTAAGTACGACGATATTTTAGCTCGCTTTGGTGGTGAAGATATTGCCTTTGGTAAATTAAATGGTTCTGCATCTTCTATTTTAATTGATCCAGAAGATTATATTGCAACTACGGGTAATAACGTTGGTGATATTTTTAATATCAAATCAACATTCGGCACCGGTGGTAAAGCAATTGTAACTAAGCTCGTTGAAGAATTTACCGGTACAGTAGATTATAAATTATTAGATGGTGGATTTGGTTATACAATTCCAAATACAAAAATCCTTAGTTCTAATCAGGTTGTTATTTTAGATAACGATCCGCCTCTATTTGAAGTATTAGAAGTATTAGTAGATACTGCTGGTAATGAAGGTACTGTTATTGGTCAAAACTCATCTACCGTTGGCATTAAAATGGAGCCAGGTGAAGAGTTTGCAATGTCTAGAGCTATTTCTACAAGAGATAGAACTACAAATATTACTTTAACACAATATAATCCAGCAACCGAAACCGGTGAGATCTTTGGTGTTGCACCTAAAAATGATTCTGCGCCAGGTCCGTTATATGCAAATACGGGTAATATTGAACATGCAAAAGTAGAAGCTTTAACTAATATCGAATCAATTAGTTTAATCACAGACATTATTAATCCATTTACTTTGGTACCATTAAACTCTTCAAACTTTAACGCGAATCCACCAGCTGCTGAACTTATGTCAGGAAGTGCAAATCCTGTTACATTAGCAACACCGATGAATCAAGCATTTGATTTAACACCATTTGATATTGGTACAATTGAATCGTTTGAAAATATTAATCCAGGTGAAGATTATATTAACGATACATTTACTTTAGTTCTTGACGAGCAAATGATCGCCTTTGAAAGATACGAACAAGTTCTTTTAATTGCAGATTTTAATGCTGGCTTTTCGCCAGGCGATACAATTTATCAAGGGTCTACTAATACAAACGGTGTTATTACTAAAATCGATAATGACTTACAGGCACTTTATGTAAGACCGTTTAGTTATTATGGATTCAAATCATCTTCAGGTACTGATTCTATTACGTATAAAGGTTCTACCTATGACGTACTTGCTGTAGAAAGAGATTACACATCTAAAAGATTCGGCGAAAGTGCAATCGTAAAGAATAGAACATTATTCTCTCAAGGTAAGATACTTGAAGCAGAAATACGAGATTCTGGTTTTGCATATGTTGATGGAGAAGAATGTTTCCTCGTAGACGATGATGGTAAGAAACATGCTAAAGGTATCTTGAGTGCAGATTCTCAAGGTATTACTGCAGGTTTCTGGGGAAGTCAAACATCGCATATCAATGGATTTAGAACAAACGTAGATACTGGTATATTCGAGTATTACGATTCAAAAAGAAAAATACAAGACTCTGATTTTTATCAAGAATACTCATATGAAATCAGATCTACTGTTGCTGTAGAAAAATACGAGAAAGTTTTAAAAGACACTGTGCACCTTGCTGGTACTAAAATGTTTGGTAACTTTATCTATAACAAAGCAGTAGGACCAGACTTAACACACAAATTCCAATTAAGAGTAAAAGATGATTATATCGTAGGTGGTTCAGACATTGTTGGTCCTAACCAAGATGTTGGCGACCAAACCGTACGAGCAGACACGGTTCTTTATTCAGTCGACTCTGGTAACATTACATCAGATAATTCTTAGATAAATAACTATAAAATAAACAGGAGCTATCATGGCTAAACAAGTAATTAATTACGGTCTAGAAGAAAACGATGGAACTGGCGATTCTATAAGAAATGCCATGATAAAAGTCGTAAGCAACTTTGACGAGTTGTATGCAGACGTTTTTTCCGGAGCTTACGCAGACCTCACAAACTCACCAACATCTATATTAGATTTTGGTATTACAGACGGTACAGCAACTCAAGTGCTGTCCACAGACGGAAACGGAGGATTTACCTTTGTAGATGCTTCGGCAGGTCTAAGTCAAATTACTAATCTCAATTTAGTAGATTCAGTCAATCTAGGAAAGATTAGTACTGCAAATCAAAACAATCCTACATTTATTCCATTCGTAGTTACTGAATCAATCTCATCTACAATGTCAGATGCAGTTCCAGTCCCTGCTAACGATCTGGTAAATGGTAAGATGGTTAAAAAGGTTTATTCTCATGCAGTAGATAGATATACAAGTGGTGGCGAAATACTTCTTACTTTTATCTGTAACGGTGGTACTGAAAAGTATTATGCTACTAAAAAGATTTTATTCTCACGAGTAGAGGGTGGAACATTTGATATATCAGAATCAGGTGTAGGATCTGACGAGATTTATGAAAGTGTTACAGTTGCAGAGAGAACATCTGGTAATGACTTATTCTTAGAGGTAACTGTCACATCTCCATATGCAGGAATAACAACAGAAGAATTTGTTAGAGTAGTTGGCGAAATTAAATATACCTCTGTACCAATCTTCTTAACAGCGTCAGGATACTAATATGCCAAAGAAAATGCAAATCAAAAATTATCAAACCAGTGATTTAGAAATAGATGCAACTGGTGGTGCTGTCGTACTTAAAGACGGTGGTGCAACTAAACTAACAACAACAGATTCTGGTATCGCAATTACTGGTGAAGTATTATTCCAGAATGTATACGCTACTGTAAACGATTTACCAAATGCCAGTGAAAACCACGGTATGTTTGCTCACGTTCATGGAACAGGTGCAGCTTATTTTGCTCACAGTGGTGCATGGGTGCAGCTTGCTAATAATGCAGATATTGGTGGAGGCGGCGGCGGTAGCGGTATGGCAAGTCGTTCATCTCCTTCTGCTGCTACAGCGTCAATTGCCGATAACGTATCAACAGACATTGATATTACTGGATTTAAAGGATACGCGTTATATTCAATTACAACAAGTGCTGCAGCTTGGGTAACACTTTATACAAGTAATGCTGCACGTCAAGCAGACAACTCAAGAGCAGAAACATCTGATCCAGCTCCAGATGCTGGTATTATTGCAGAAGTTATTACATCAAGCAGCCAATTAAAAGTATTAATATCGCCAGGAGCAATTGGTTATAATTTAGAAGCAACACCAACAACAAACATACCCGTTAAAGTAAGAAACAGAAGTGGTAGTACTGCGGCAATTACAGTAGCTATAGAAATACTGCAGTTGGAGGCCTAAGACATGGAAGAATGGATTGTTACTCTACACAATAGAGAAGACCTAGAGGGTTTCTATGATGATATGGAAACTCCAGGCGGCGATCTGCACATTCCAAATAGAGCCGTTGAAGTTGCAAATAAAAGACCGATTAGTCGTAATACACATTACATGCTTTCTGTTGAAGAAGCAGAAACAATTAAAGCTGATCCAAGAGTTTGGGGTGTAGATCTAAAAGAACTGGTTGACATTACAACTAAACCAATGTATAAAATAACTAATGGTGAGTTTGATAAAAACAACTTTGCCGATGCTTCAGATATTAACTGGGGTTTATTAAGACACTCAGAACCGACTAATAGAAATAACTGGGGTGTTGGTGGTACAACATTAGCAACAGATAGTTTAACAGTTACTGCATCTGGCAAGAATGTAGATGTTGTTATTATTGATGGTCATATTGACCCTGCACATCCAGAAATGGCAGTTAATCCAGACGGATCAGGTGGTTCTAGAGTAAATCAATT
>OCVR010000636.1_pt1 | contig 29219 bp, 24 predicted proteins | sample 1539091 | NCBI WGS metagenome assembly OCVR01 (sample SAMEA3355530, study PRJEB22509) | marine metagenome | biome: marine; feature: coastal ocean; material: water | place: USA | collected 2010-08-07 | depth 16 m | reverse complement strand
AAAGCTGCACAGGTTAATTATAGCTCGGACAGCGATCTCGCATCGGGGCCGCCGTTAACTCGGGCAGATTTCGATGCTCTGCAGAACTATCTGCACCCCATCATCATCGATCCTGAAATCCCTGGCGACGAGGGCAAGGAGGACTGGACCGAATTCAATCCGGCCGCCACCCTGACCATGTTCGCGCCGGACGCCTGGTACGGGGAGACGTTTAACGGAGGCATTTTTTATGCCAGCGCCAAGAACGGTTTCAAGGCTGGCGGCTTCTCGCCATTTGGAGATCAGTTTCTACCCTTCGATCCGGAAGAGGTGTGGACCTACGAACTCGGCTACAAGCTCGATTTTCTCAGTAGTAAATTACGATTGAACGGTGCTCTCTATTACTCAGACTATGATGATATACAGATCAACGTCACCCGGAATTTTCCCGACCCTAATGGAATTGACCGCACCGAAAACGGTATCGCAAACGCCGGCAAGGCAACACTTAAGGGAGGGGAGTTGGAAATAAGTGCCATGCCCGTTGAAGGACTGCTCCTGAATGCCAGTGCCAGCTATACCGACGCGGAATACGACGAATTCAAAGACCTCGCCCCGCAACTCGACGGCTCCCAGCTTGTCATTGATCGTAGTGATGAGGATTTCGCCTATATTCCAAAGTGGACGTGGTCTCTCATCGCACAGTACGAGTGGCAGACCGAATTTGGGGCAATCACACCCCGGGTTCATGGCTATTATATGGGTTCAGTATTCATCGGGCTGGATCCGGCATCTGCGCAGACGCCTGAGGCCTATGTTGACTCTTACAAGGTGTGGAACTTTCGTCTGGCATTCCAGCCACTGGCTCTGGAGAACGTAGAACTGGCAGCCTATGTAAATAATTTTACAGATGAGAACTACTTCGGTTCCGGCGTGGCCTCAATAGAAGGCGTTGGATCGGTCACTCTGCGTCCGGGACAACAGCGCTCTTATGGCGTCGAACTCTACTATACCTGGTAGGCTTTCCCTCAAAAGAAAGTCAGGTCATCTCACTCGTCTTCATCGCGTGTTGTGACGTGTGCGCCGCTGTGACGCATCACGCAACCACTGCCTACCGACGAATTTTAAACCCGTCTGTGCTGCCAAGTGGGGCGGGGAGATTGGTAGGACTACCCAGATTCGAACTGGGGACCTCTACCATGTCAAGGTAGCGCTCTAACCAACTGAGCTATAGTCCTAGGATGTGCTTTCTGGCGACGGAGCGCATTATAAGTCCCGACGCTGTTTTGCTCAACTTCTCATTAATGCCATGATTGAGGGCTGACGCCCGGGGCAGCATGGACTGGCAGATACTGCAACATTCTCTTTCTGCGGCGCTGAACTGCCGGTTCACCGTCCGTGCTGCTCACGCCGTGAGCGGTGGCTGCATCAACGAGACATTCTGTCTACAAGACGGTCGTCAGCGTGTGTTTGCAAAAATAAACCATACCAACAAGGAAGATCTGTTCGTGGCCGAGGCTGCCAGCCTGATCGCTATACGGGAAGCGGGCGCAATTACGGCCCCAAGACCCCTGTGTACCGGCAGTGACGGGGCACATAGCTGGCTGGTGATGGAATTCCTGGCCCTCGAGTCGCAATCATGCGGGGACGAGGCCCAGCTCGGAGAACACCTAGCCGAGCTGCACCGCCACTGCGGCGATACCTTCGGGTTTCACTGCGATAACTATATTGGCGAAACCCGCCAACCCAACGAAAGAAACACTGATTGGTGCGATTTTTTCCGCGAGCAACGGCTGGGCGTCCAGCTTGATCTCGCGCGACGAAATGGCGCGTCCGGCAGGCTTATCGACTGCGGCAGGCGCCTGCAGTCCGAGGTTCACGCCTTCTTTACCGACTACCGGCCAGAGCCATCACTGCTTCACGGTGACCTTTGGAACGGCAATACAGGCACTCTCGCAAAAGGAGAGCCCGTCATTTTTGACCCTGCGGCCTATTTCGGCGACCGGGAGGCTGACCTGGCCATGACCGAGCTGTTTGGCGGTTTTAGTGAGCGGTTTTACCAGTCCTATAGGCAGTCCTGGTCACTTGATCCCGGCTACGAGACGCGTAAAGTGCTGTACAACTTGTATCACATCCTGAACCACTACAACCTGTTCGGTGACGGTTATGCAGAACAGGCACAGGGCATGATAGACCGCCTGCTAGCAGCGCTATCCTGATGGGATTCTTTGGGAGAATAACTGGTGAAAGTCAGCGGAATGCTGGGTGCCGACCTGGATAGTGCGCCAATGGCGATTGCCGAGCTGGAGGAGCGCGGCTACGATGCTGCTTTCTCCGCAGAAATCAACAACGACCCGTTCTTCCCACTGGTACTCGCAGCAGAACACAGCAGCCGCATAAAGCTGACCACTTCCATCAGTGTTGCCTTCGCCCGCAACCCGATGACCATGGCCAATCTGGGCTGGGATCTCAATCACTACTGTCGCGGCCGCTTCACTGTCGGGCTGGGCTCACAGATCAAACCTCACATCACCCGGCGCTTCTCCATGCCGTGGTCAAAACCGGCCGCGCGCATGCGCGAATTTATTCTCGCCATGCAGGAGATCTGGCGCTGCTGGGAGACTGGGGCAAAGCTTGGTTTCAACGGCGAATTTTATCGCCACGACCTGATGACGCCGATGTTTACGCCGCGAAAAAGTGATTTCGGCGGGCCGGGCATCAACCTTGCCGCAGTGGGCCCCCTGATGACAGAAGTTGCTGGAGAAGTCGCCAATGGGGTGATCTCGCATGGCTTCACCACCGTAGAGTACTTGCAACGCGTAACAATCCCCGCTGTCGAACGGGGGCTGGTGAAGTCCGGGCGCGATCGCGCTGATTTCGATATTAGCGTGCCAGCCATGGTCGTCGCGGGGGCGACGGAAGAAGCTTTTGAAGAGTCTCGCCGGGCAATCCGGGCACAACTCGGCTTTTATGCCTCGACACCCGCCTACCGGCCGGTACTTGAGCTACACGGCTGGGGCGATTTGCAGGGCGAGGCCAATCAGTTAACCCGTGAGGACCGCTGGGATGATCTGGGCGCTCTTATCACAGACGAGATTCTCAATACCTTCGCACTGGTGTCAGAGGATATCGATCAGGTGCCCTCGCTACTGAAGCAGCGCTTTGGCGGTCTGGTAGACACCTGGATGTGCACGGTAGATACGGGCGAACCAGCGCGACAAAAAAAATTCATCAAAGCGATACAAAGTCATTAGACACGCTAAAGGGTCGAGCGAAAGCAGATCACGTCTCCACCCGGTGGGCGAGTCATCATAACGAGGAACAGCTGTATGAACATCGAGTTAACATCCGAGCAGAAAGCCCTGCAACAAAAAGTCCGCGATTACATGACAACTATCATGACGCCGGAATTGGCGGAGGAAATGAAAATCGCCGAGTACAAAGAGGGGGGCGGTCCTGAGTTTCGTAAACAGTACGCACGCATGGGAGAAGACGGGTGGATAGGATTGAGCTGGTCCAAGGAATTGGGCGGCAAGGAGATGTCTCATATCGAGCAATATATCTTTACCGATGAAGTGGTACGTTCAGGCTTCCCCTACCCTTTCCTCACCACCGAATCGACAACACCGGTGGTCGCTGCAAACGCCAGCGAGGCAGTCAAGGAAGAGGTGGTCGGCGGCGTTCGCAATGGCAAGGTGGTCATTGCTATTGGTTATTCCGAGCCCTCCGCCGGCACCGATCTTGCCAGTTTGAAAACACGGGCGGTGAAAGATGGGGACGACTGGATCATCAACGGTCAAAAAATGTGGACCAGTCTGGCCAACTTTGCCGACTATGTGTGGCTGGCTGCGCGCACCGATCCAGACGAAAGCAAAAAGCACAAAGGGCTCACCATGTTCCTGGTGCCTACAAACTCCGAGGGCTTCTCCGTTACACCGGTGCATACGCTGGGCGTGAGAACCAACGCCACCTATTACAACGACATTCGCCTGCCGGACAAATACCGCGTGGGAGAGGTGAATGCTGGCTGGAAGCTTGTTACCGGCCAGCTCAATATTGAACGGTTGTCCTTGTTTACTCATGGCCAGGTCGATTCCCTCTACCAGGGCGTCTGCGAATGGGCCGCGGAGACAGACGCACAGGGGGGCGGCAAAATCATTGAACAACCATGGGTGCAGCACAATCTCGCGAAAGTAAAAAGCGGACTGGAAGTGGTCAAGCTCATTTGCTGGAAGCAGGCCTGGGCGATGGATCAAGGACCACTGGATATGGCAGATGCGTCAACCGCCAAAGTCTACAGCAGCGAATTTTTCGTACAGCTATACCGTCTATTGCTGGAGGTGATGGGACAGGCGGGCACTATCGCCACTCACTCACCGGGAGCCGTGCTCAAGGGCAAACTCGAATTCCGCTGGCGGGTCGGTTCTATCCTCACGTTTGGAGGCGGTACGAACGAGATTCAAAGAGACATTATCTCGATGGCCGGACTGTGGATGCCGCGCACCCGATGAAGACTAGATCGGCGCTTTAAACGATATTCCGCTAACGTAAATAAACAGAATCAGGGCACAGAACATGGATTTCACTATTTCAGACGAAGTAAAAAGTGTGCAGCAACTGGCGGCACAAATTATGGGCGACTTCACCGAGGTCGACAAATTGAAAGCGATCGAGCAGCAGGATGACGTCTTCGATGAGAAGCTTTGGGCCGCTCTGGCAGAGGCCGGCCTGCTCGGGCTGGATATTGCCGAGAATCAGGGCGGCATGGGCCTGGGCTTTTTCGCCCTCACCGTTCTCTGTGAAGAAGTTGGCCGTACCGTCGCTCAGATCCCCGTAGTTCCAGTATTAGTGGGCGCCGCTGCAACACTGCGGCGCTATGGAAGCGATAGTCAGAAAGACCAATGGCTGCCAGGCATTGCCAGCGGCAGCACCATCGTCACCTCGGCACTTGAGGAATACAACAACGACGACCCGGCAAAACCCGGCTGCACCGCGCAGCCGGTCGAAGGAGGTTACGCCCTGAGCGGCAGCAAGATCTGCGTCAACCAGGCACAAACCGCTGCGCGCGTTCTGGTGTCCGCACACAACGGCGAGGAGCTCATTGTCGCGCTCGTGGACCCTAAAGCTGCCGGCATCACACTCAACCGTCAGGAGGTCACCGCGGGGGATACCCGCCACGAACTGGTGATGGACAAGGCGCAGGTTCCTGCCGAGGATATCGTGGCCACCGGCGGAGATGCGCTGATTGCTATGCAATGGGCGCTGCAGGCCACACGGGTCGCGCTTGCGGCCATGGCCCTGGGCGTATGCGACAAAATGATGCGCATCACCGGTCAATACACCTCGGAGCGAGAGCAATTCGGTCGGGCGGTCGCCACATTCCAGGCTGTCAGCCACCGTGTTGCCGATTGCTATATTGATGTGGAATGCTTGCGCCTCGTCACTCAGCAAGCCGCCTCCCTGATCGACCAGGGGCGCCCCGCCGCAGATGCCGTACTCATGGCGAAAATCTGGTGCGGTGATGTCACCCACCGGGTCAGTCAGGCGTCACAGCATTGCCATGGGGGCACAGGAGTGGATAAGGATTACCCGCTGTACCGCTATTGCCAGTGGGCGCGACAGATCGAGCTCACCACAGGCAGCAGCGCGCGTTTGACCGGGGAGCTGGGTGAAAGCATCTGCGAGCAGTACATGGGCGCGGCCGGCTGAGTGTTCTCGCACTGACGCTTAAGTAAAGGCGCATCCATTGATGCGCCAGCCAAGCCGACATCTCGATAGGATTGGCCCGGTCGTCAGGCGTAGCCGTTCTCACGGAACCACTTCACAGAATCCGCAACCGCCGTTTCGATCGGTGTTTGCGGCAGGCCCAATTCTTCAATGGCCTTTGATGAATCCACGTACCCATGCTGCAGTGCGTAGACGGTATTTTTATACGTGGTCATCGGCTCACGACCAGTGATTTTGGAAATGCCTTCAACGACCTTTGCCACGGCCAGCATAATCTTGGGCGACACCTCGGTCTTGGCCGCGCCTGACACATCCGCAACCCGGGCGATCAAATCGATCATTTCCTTGTTTGTCATGTTGCCATCCCTGTTGGTCAGGGCATAGGACTGGCCGATACGCCCCTTTTCCATAGCCAGCACGTGCCCTTTGGCCACGTCGCGCACATCGACGGCGCATACGCCGGCGTCCCAGTAATTTTTCATTTTCCCTTCCAGCGTACGCAGAATCATGGTGCCGGTTGGTGTGGGCGCGCGATCCCCTGGACCGAACGGGAGGCCCGGCATGACAATGACCGCGGGCAGGCCATCGCTTACCATGCCCTTCACCATCTGGTGACTGATGAACTTCGACAGAATGTATTCACTACCCCAGTCCCAGCCGTTAAAAGACGTTTCCTCGTTGGCCCAGCCTCCATCGCTGGCGACACCAATTGCGGCCACGCTGCTGGTGAAGACAATTTTCTCTACTTCGGCCATTTTTGCCGCAGTCAACATCGCGCGGGCGCCGTCGACGTTTATTTTGTAGTGCAGGTTCGGATCCTTGGTCCATATCTTGAATAGGGCCGCCAGATGGTAAAGCTGCTCACAGCCCTCGACCGCCGTGGACAGAGACGGGTGATCCATCAGGTTCCCCTCCACGAATTCCACTTCCATACCGTTTAGCGGAGAACGATCCTCGCCCGGCATCACCATCACACGGACATCATCGCCCTTTTCGAGGCACAGTCGGGTGACATGGTTTCCAATGAAGCCCGTAGCTCCCGTGATAAGCACCTTGGCCATAGCAGTCTCTCCTGTCGAATTTACTTTGTCAGTGCGCCGCATAGTAACGAGGCCGGGGGGCACACGGCATGTCGCATGCGGCCATTCTACTGACTTGAGAAGGCCAGTACAGGTTAATTGATTGCGACCGCCAGCACTCGCCAGCGCTGCCCAAAACTTCACTAGGGCGCTTGCCAGAGCGAAGGTAAGCCCTCAGGATTACGCATATTTTCGGAGACAGACACTATGCCCCTACCAATTGCTTGCATCCTCACCCTCGGACTACTAGTGACCACCCACAGCGTGGCGGCGGACAATCCGCCCATCGACCCGTCGCTGAGTGTTGCCCTGGCGGCTCGCAGTGCGGAGGACAAGCGCCGGGACGCCTACCGCCATCCCGCTGACACACTCACTTTCTTTCGAATCAAACCGGGTATGACAGTGGCCGAAGGTCTCCCCGGCGGCGGCTGGTACACGCAGATACTGGCCAATTATCTCGGTGCAAAGGGCACGCTTTACGGGGTGACCTATGCCAGCCGCATGTGGCGCATGTTCGATTTCGCCACGCCAGATTGGATTGATAAGCGTGTCGAGGCGACCAGCCAGTTTCCCGAACGAGTGGCGTCATATACCGACAATGGCATAACCGCCCGCGGCTTCACCTTCGAAGAGGTACCCGAGAATATTCGCGGCACGGTAGACCGCGTATTGCTGATACGGGCACTCCACAACCTCAACCGCTTTGAGCGCCTTGCCAAAACGCGCACCGAGGCTCTGGCCTCGGTGCACAGCATGCTCAAGGACGACGGGCTGGTAGGTGTGGTGCAACACCGGGCACCGGAAACGGCCGACAATCACTGGGCGCTGGGCAACGCAGGTTACCTGAAGCAGTCTCACGTCATCACCATGTTTGAAAAAGCGGGTTTCGAGCTGGTGGCTGCTAGCGAGATTAACGCTAATGGCCTGGATAACCCCTCTGCGGACGACGTAGTCTGGCGCTTACCGCCGTCACTCAGAGGCAGTGACAGCGACCCCGACGAACGCGCCGCAAATCTGGCTACCGGGGAATCGGACCGTATGACGCTCTTGTTCAGGAAAGCAGACTGATATAATTTTTAATTATCATGTGCTATAAATACATATCATATAGTTATTTCTTGTTTTTTCACAAACGATCATCAATACTCAATGTGCTGCGGCTGGTTAGTTCAGTGCCCGTTAAGGGCAATCGCCGTTGCTTTTGGGAGAAGCTCGCAAGCATTTGTCAGACATGTTTGCCGCCAGGGAACGGTATCCGGTTATTGCGGGTCGGATAGCAAAAGCCCAGGCATACAAAACGCTAGCCTTACCCTTAACGCCGTCGCTCACTGCCTTGCGATGGCGTTTTTTTATACGCAAAAATAGATGCCCGCCCGTTTCCCCCTTATCATGTCGACGCCCGTCTCAAGGAGAGAAAGCATGTCTGATTTGAAAGTCGCCGTTCTGGGCGGAGGGTCCTGGGGGACAGCGGTGGCATCACTGGCGACCCGCAACAGCGCAGTCAGTTTATGGGCGCGAAATCCCGACACTGTCGAGGAGATCAACGCAGAGCACCGCAACCACACCTACCTGCCGGGGGTAATGCTTCCGGAGAAGCTGGTCGCAACCCACAGTATAAAAGACGCCGTCAGCCTCGCTGATGTTGTCGTGATGGGTATCCCTTCACAGCATTTCCGCGAGGTCCTGAACGACGTGAAGGCACATGTGCGGCAAGGGGTCCCGGTGATCAGCCTGAGCAAAGGCCTCGAGCTGGACACTCACCTGCGCATGAGCGAGATCATCAAAGAAGTACTGCCGGGCCACCCGGCAGGCGTGCTGACAGGGCCCAATCTTGCTCGGGAGATCATGGAGGGGAAAGCGGCCGCAAGCGTGCTCGCCATGGAGGACAACGTCATTGTGCAGCAACTGCAGCCCGTCTTTAATTCTGGCCTGTTCCGCACCTATACCAATACCGACGTAATCGGTTGCGAGTTAGGGGGCGTGTTGAAGAATATTGTTGCTATCGCAGTAGGCATAGGTGACGGCCTTGGGGCAGGTGACAATACTCGCGCCGGTCTGATCACCCGCGGACTGGCCGAAATCACCCGGTTAGGCGTTGCCATGGGCGGCCAGCCCGAGACATTCGCCGGACTAGCCGGCATGGGCGATATGATCGCCACATGCACCAGCCCTCAAAGCCGCAACCACCACGTGGGAATCGAACTGGGCAAAGGTCGCGATATGCAGGACATAACCAATGAAATGTTCATGGTCGCCGAGGGCGTAAAAAGTGCCCCGGCGGTACTAGCCCTCGCCGCGCAATACAAGGTAGAAATGCCCATGGTGGAGGATGTTTACCGCGTACTGTCAGGCGAGTCCAGCGCCAGTCGCGCCTTCCGCAGCCTGCTGCGCGTCGAGGCAGGCGCCGAATCGGAACCTGGCTAAGGCAGATTTGTCCCACTGCAGCGGTGGTGCTCACGACTCATCTGGGGCATACTTTTACTCGATGTCGATAGCACGATAGAGGCTATCGACACGGGGTAAAGCACACACAATATCCAGGGGCGGCGCAACGATGTTTATTGCCAGAACAATCTGTTTTGTTCTGACGCTTTCTCTAAGCGGAACAATCGCCGCCAGCGATTCCTCATTCAACGGTCTTGAAGGCAACCCGGGCCTCCGCTCAGCATCCGCCCTCGTACTGGATGCCCAAGGCAACGTGATTTATGGCAAGGATATAGATACGATCAGGCCCATTGCATCCATTACCAAGCTCATGACCGCGATGGTAATCCTTGATGCGGCGCTAGACCTCGACAAGACAATCACCATTACCCACGCCGACCGTGACACTATCAAACTGACCGGTTCCCGCCTCGCCTTCGGTGCTGCACTACCCCGACGCGAACTATTATTGCTGGCTCTCATGTCGTCTGAAAATCGCGCCGCATCCGCGCTGGGCAGGACTTTTCCCGGAGGGGTGAGCGCATTCGTCACTGCCATGAATCAAAAGGCCGAAAGTCTCGGCATGTCCAGCACCCGTTTTGCCGACCCGGCGGGCTTGAATGCCAACAACCAATCCACTGCCAGTGACCTTGCAAAAATGCTCGCCGCAGCGGAGGACTACCCTCTCATCACTCGCGCCACTACCACCACAAGGGCAGACGTTAGGCCCTATAGCAATCGCGGGCCACTCACCTATGCCAATACCAATCGTCTGCTAAAAAACGATCAGTGGGCAATCGAGCTCAGTAAGACAGGTTTTATCCGGGAAGCAGGCCGCTGCCTGGTAATGCAGGTGAATATCGGTGGCGAGGATATATCTATTGTATTACTTAATTCCTTCGGCAAACTCACGCCGTATGGTGACTCCAATCGTTTGCGTAAATGGATGCTGGCCCAAAGTTGAATACGATTCTCCCCTACGGTAGGACATCGGCACTGTCAGCAGCGTTAGCGCTCCTGTTCACGCTACCCCCCTCGGCAATGGCAGAAGAGGCGACTACGCCTTTCTTGCAGATTTACCTCGGGGTCGCCGAGTTGGATGACCAGACAACCAGTTGGACCGACACTGATAATGAGTCTGTCGACGTTGATTTTTCGTCGTTGCCCACCGCTGGTTTCGAGCTGGAATACTTGTTTGGACGAGGTTTCGTGCACTGGGGTATAAATCCGGGCGGCAGTGTCAGCTGGAAAAACGAAGACATTACCTTTTCCGGCAGCCTCACGAAGAACAGTGGTGGCACGATCACCTACGAGGCGGACAACTCGCTGCTCCTGGTTGAGCTTCACCTGGGTGGCTATCTGCGCGGCCGCATCAGTGAGCGCATTACCACTTACTTGTCCGCGGGCCCCATGATCATGTACGGCTACCATGAGGTCGAGGACGAAAATTATACCGAGACACCGCCCTCCGGGAGTCCCGCACGCAGCCCCACCAGTGACAACTCGGACAGCTCAGACGTGGCTGTAGGGTTCTACAGCCGTGCCGGGGTCGATTTCGAAATCGGTGATAATCGCTACCTCGGCCTCGGCCTGCGCTATATTTCCACGGAGCTGGATTTTGACCGCACTATCGGAAAAATCGACGTGACGGGGCCTCAGTACGTCCTGACCTACAGCGCCCGCCTTTAGCACTGCAGTGACCTCCAGCCTCTTTTGTGGCGATTTTTGTTCAGATTCTCAACACTGTCTTGTGGCACTACGTACCTCAAAAACCTAACCCTTGGATAACATAGCCAGGGAAATGAAACACTTTCTGCAGATGCTGTCAGTCGCACCTTGACCCCGCCACCGGGGGCTGGAACACTGCTCAGCCCGTAGTGAGGAAGCATGGCATGAATTACCGTCGTCGATTGCAAGAGGTCGGCTGGGGCCTGCTTGGCCGGGCCAGCGATATACGCCCCCACGAGGCGCGGGCAACGCTTGCTTCGTTCAGCCTTGTCATGATGCTCATGGCTTCCTATTACATTTTACGTCCGGTGCGGGATGCCATGGCATCGGACTGGAGTGATGCCGAGGTCAGCTGGCTGTGGACCTTTACATTTTTTATCAGCTTTATCGCTGTTTCCCTTTATGGGGCGGCTGTCGCAAGGCTGCGTTTCTCGCGTTTAGTCCCCTCTGTTTATAGCTTTTTCGCTGTTAGCTTCGTACTGTTTTACCTTGGCGCAGCATCAGTCACTGACCGCACACTGCTAGACAAAAGTTTTTACATCTGGATAAGCCTTTTCAGCCTGTTTCATATCTCCGTGTTTTGGAGCTTCATGGCAGATACATTTTCCAAACCCCAGTCCATTCGCCTGTTCGGCTTTATCGGCGCAGGGGCAAGCATTGGAGGTCTGGCTGGGCCCGCACTCACCACGTTGCTTGTAAAAGATATAGGCACCGAAAACCTGATGCTGATAGCGGCCTTACTGGTAGTGTTGGCTCTACCGTTGGTCGCGTGGGTGCAGCGACTCAAGCAGACTGATCTGCACAATGGCAACGTTTCTGTCGGTAACGAAGATGTCGAGTTTATCGGTGGCAATCCTCTGGCCGGTTTCGCGGAATTCATGCGCAGTCCCTACCTGCTTGGTATAGGTTTATTCATATTTCTCTACACCACCATCAGCTCTTTTGTGTACTTTGAGCTGAAAAACCTGCTGGCTGACTTCGACCCCGATATGCGCACCCAGATATGGGGAGGCATGGATCTTGCCGTAAACAGTCTCACCCTGTTGGTAGCGCTGTTTGCTACCGGGCGCATTGCGCAGCGCTTCGGGCTGCCTTTCACGTTGGCCCTCATTCCGGTCCTCGTGGGTGGCGGCATGCTGATGCTAGCGGCTGAGCCAATGGTTTATGTCGTGGTTGGCGTGCAGGTTGCGCGACGCGCGGGGAACTATGCGATCTCCCGACCCGCCCGCGAAATGCTGTTCACGGCGGTGGATCGCGAAACCCGATTTAAGGCCAAGCAAGTGATTGATATTGTGATTTATCGCGGCGGCGACATGCTCAATGCCTGGCTTTTTACAGCACTCACTCAGGGGCTCGGCCTGGGGTTGGCGGCTGTTGCGGGCATCGGCGCGGTTGTCGCCGGGCTGTGGGCGCTAACAGGCATCTTTCTGGGACGACGGTTTAACGCAATGAACCCTGCCAGTGATATACCCGATGAGACAACTGCGTAAACTTGAGCAGTAAGTTGAATAGTTGAGCCGCCGGCTAATCCTTTGCATCGCAACACTGTCCGGGTGGTACCTTTGGCGCCGGCTCAGTCTATACTTTAGTCAATTACAACATGGACGGTAGGCATACCATGGCAACATCTGTTGATTACAACCTGGGACCCAACACGTATCCTCGCGGCTGGTTCGTTGTCGCCGAGAGCAAAAAACTGGATGACGGCCCAATGGCCGTACGTTACTTCGGACAAGATCTGGCACTGTACCGCGGCGAAAGCGGCAACCCCGTGCTGCTCGACGCATACTGCGCCCACATGGGTACACACCTGACCGCCAGCACCAGCGCCATGATCGTCAAGAATGGCGATCAAATTGAAGGTGACTCTATACGCTGCCCTTATCATGGCTGGCGCTACAACCCACAAGGCGATGTCGATGACATCCCCTACCACGACGGGCCCTGCCCAAAGTCCGCCTCTATTCGCTCGTATCCCGTGGTAGATAATATGGGGTGCATCATGGCCTGGTTCGATCCGGATGGTCGCGCACCGGACTACGATGCGCCGTCACTGGCCGAGTGGGATGATTCTCAGTGGGTACGCTGGGAATTGGACCACCTCGGTGAACTGCCGATTCATCCGCAGGAAATTTTGGACAACATGGCAGACGTCCGCCACCTGGGCCCAACCCATGGCGCCCCCAGCGAATACTTCGAGAACGAGTATAAAGATCATATCTGTATTCAGCGTCAGGGTGGGCCGATGCAGCTTTATCAAACCTATCTCTACACCACGACCTGGTACACAGGCCCCGGTATACTACTATCCAAACAGGTATTCGCCGACAACGTCATCTATGAGCTGATTGCCAACACCCCTGTGGAAGACGGTGTTTCCAAGTGCTTTCACGGCTGCCTCTACAAGGGCACGGAAGGCGGCGCAACAGACGAAGATCGGGAGGCTGCCAGGCAAGCCCAAGCAGGTGCATTGGAAGCTTTCGGTGCAGACTTCAACGTATGGCAGAACAAGCGGCCGGCAATCAAAATCATGCAATTGAAGACCGACGGTCCCTTCAAACATGGACGCAAGTGGTACTCGCAGTTTTACGCCAGCGCGGACGATGTCGCCTCCATTCGCGACGAAGTTAATGGCTTTGTGGCGACCACTGGCATGCAGACCCCCGCAGAAGCCAACCACAACATCGACGAGGGGCTTCCGATATAGGCAAACCGCTGAGCCCCGGGTCACAGCGCCCGGGTATTCGCCTTTCATGACATCTTCTGGCAACCTTGCTCACTCTGCCACTAGCGTACCTGACCGATATTGCACACCGCCATGAAGATGCTCATCGTTACACTGTTTTTTCTGCCTTTGCTAACCGCATGCGCCACCAGCCCAACAGGACGGTCGCAGCTCATGCTGGTTTCCCCTGAATCCGCTATCGTTGAATCGAGAAAAGCCTACCTCACAACGGTCGATGAACTGAATGCTGATGACAAGCTCGTCAATGATCCGGCCCTGTCGAGGCGGGTAGCGACCATCACGGGCCGACTGGTTACCGTCGCTACCGAGATGTATCCGAGCACCCGGAATTGGCAATGGAGTGTCGCTATTGTGGATGCCCCGGACATTGTTAACGCCTGGTGCATGGCGGGGGGTCGCATGGCGGTGTACACCGGGCTGTTTGAGAAGCTGAAACTGACCGACGCCGAATTTGCGCAGATCATGGGCCACGAAATTTCCCATGCCCTGGCCAATCACACCGCAGAACGTATGTCCCGCGCTATGGCCACCTCTGTGGGGGTAGTCGCCATCGCAATCTTGTCGGACAAGCCCGTGGTCGCTGCTGGGGGCGCCGCTGTTGCGGCGAAGCTGGCGCTGGACCTTCCCAATAGCCGCACTGCGGAATCGGAGGCAGATCAGATCGGTATGGAACTCGCTGTTCGTGCCGGTTATGACCCGGACGCCGCCGTAAGCCTGTGGGAAAAAATGGGCTCCCAGGAGGGCGGTAAGCGCCCGCCAGAATTTCTCAGCACACACCCGGCACCCGGTAATCGGGAACTTACCTTGGCAGCCATGATCCCAGATATGCGACCGCTCAATCCGACCGGACAGCTCGCACCTGTGCATGCTGTTGAAATCATGAACTAGCGGTTTCCTTAAATGAAAAGAACCGTCACCGTTCGCCAACTTGAGTCAGCGCAGCTCGCCAAGCAGTAATGGCGTCCACCCAGACCCTGGCAAACTTGCGCTACACAACGTCAGATAAGCTTGGCGTGAACGCCGATTCGCAAGTAGGACCTCGCAGCCCTGCTTCCCAGGGCCACAATTTATGCTGCTGCGTGTATATCGAACACGACTGCGCAGTAAAAACGATCAAAAGGCAGGTATGCCCGTTTGGGTACGCCCCAGGATCAGAGCGTGGATGTCGTGCGTACCCTCATAGGTATTCACCACCTCGAGGTTACACATGTGCCGCATAACGGGGTACTCATCGGATATGCCGTTACCACCCAACATATCCCGCGCATTGCGCGCGATGGCCAAAGCTTTACCACAGGAATTGCGCTTGAGAAGCGAGATCAGCGCCGGCGCCAGGGCATCCTCATTCAGCAAGTGGCCCGCCCGCAGACAACCCTGCAGAGCCAAAGCAATTTCCGTCTGCATATCGGCGAGCTTCAGCTGCACCAGCTGGTTGGCGGCCAGCGGGCGGCCAAACTGTTGCCGCGCCAGGGTGTAATCCCGCGCGGTATGCCAACAGGTTTCAGCAGCACCCAGAGCGCCCCAGCTAATCCCATACCGCGCCTTGTTGAGACAGCCGAAAGGACCCTTGATGCCCTCGACGCCGGGCAGTAGCTGCGCCTCCGGAACGAATACGTCCTGCATCACGATTTCTCCGGTGACAGAGGCGCGCAGGGCCAGCTTGCCTTCAATTTTTGGTGCACTGAGCCCATCCATACCGCGCTCCAGAATGAAGCCGCGAATTTTTTCATCATCGGTTTTCGCCCACACCACGAATACATGCGCCAGTGGGCTGTTGCTGATCCACATCTTTGCACCATTAAGCAAATAGCCCCCTTCGATACTCTTCGCGCGGGTGACCATACCTGCCGGGTCTGAACCGTGGTCCGGCTCTGTCAGTCCGAAGCAACCTATCCACTCACCGCTGGCAAGTTTTGGCAGGTAGGCCTGTCTCTGCACTTCACTGCCATAGGCATAGATCGGGTACATTACCAGGGAAGACTGCACGCTCATCATGGAGCGAAATCCGGAGTCCACACGCTCTATCTCGCGGGCAATCAAGCCATAGGAAATAGAGTCAACCCCCGGGCAACCGTAGCCATGGAGCGTAGAGCCCAATAATCCCAACTCACCCATCTCAGTGAATATCGCAGGGTCGGTTTCTTCATTACGAAAAGCATCGCGCACACGGGGCAACAATTTTTGCTGTGCATACTGGCGGGCCGAGTCGCGCACCTGCCGCTGATCCGATGTAAGTTGTTGCTCCAGCCCGAATGGGTCCTGCCAGTCCATGCTGGCTACTTCGTGTTTTACTGCCATCGTTATATGCCTCCCAAGCCACTAATATGCCACAGTATGCTTTAACTAGAGTACACCGATAGGGTGCGTCGGCGAGCCTCCTGGCATTCCACCGCGGCGGCATTGGTTTGAATGTCCATGCCGCCGCTGACTAAACTCGCTCTTACACCGGCTATCTGCCACTGATCACAGGCGAAATCGTCTACCCTGTTTACCGTTAAGATACCTGAACCCTAAAAGAGGCAACGGCATGACCGAACGACAAAAGTTGACTAAGGAAAACATGGGCATCACCGATGGACTCGCACTGCAAGCCAGCGACGGCGGCATAGAAGAGCTGCGAAAGGACATTCAGCGCCTGATGGACATCGAGGCAATCAAGCAGGTCAAGCATGCTTATTTTCGCTGTATCGATACTGCTAATCTCACAGAACTAGGAACGCTGTTCCACGAGGAGGTCAAGGTACGCTTCAAGGGAGGCGGTTACGAATGGAACCTCGATAGCAAGCAGGAATACGTCGACAACATCGGCATGGCGTTCAGCAGGGAAGCAATCGGGCAGCACAATGCTCATCACCCGGAAATCCAGATCTTGTCAGACACTGAGGCTACGGGCTTGTGGTACCTGGCAGACAATATGTGGTTACTCAATCACAATGCCTTGACCACCGGGACTGCGCTCTACTGGGATCGTTACGAGAAAATTGATGGCAAGTGGCTGATAAAGGAAACCAGTTACGAGCGCATCTATGAGATCAATCAGACCTTGCAGGAGAAGCCTAAGCTGAACTCGCATTACCTTGGCGTACATGGGGGCGAGCCCCAGTTCTAATAGTAGCCCGGCGACACGAGCTTATCCCGGCCGATAGACGCGGCGCTAGCCTGCTGCCCGGCTAGCAGCCCTCCACGACGCCTCGTTTGCTGTAACCATCAGCCTGCACGCTGCGCTGCGGTACTGCGCTGGCAACCGTGGTCGGGGTGTTGGTGGAGGTACCTGTCATGTTGTCACTGGTGGCGTTTGTCAATCGAACCGAACACTGGTTTGAGCCCGATGATTCGACTATTTAGCGGTAGCGGTAAGGTATTCCTCAAGCCGTTCGTCTGCATCTTCACCAAAGAGAATCTGACAGGCTTCCCGCAATCCTGGCGCGCTAACAATTGCCTCTCGCTTCACCACCTGCTCAATCTTTGAGCGCCGCCGCATGAAGTCTTCCAGCTTTACAATCATCTCAAGGCGAGCAGCCAACTCTATTTCACAGCGGGTATACTCCGCGTTTTCAATAAGCAGTGCAGCAACACTTTCATCCTCCCGGATGCGCTCCAGCAAGCCAAAAGCGCTCTCAGCGTAACGCCGCCAGAATCGTTCTGACAGTGGTTCGGAAGAGGAGGGATCGGTCAGTGCATCCAGATTCATCAACTGTGCCTGCAGCATGAATTCCGCGCGCAGGTCATTGCCCGGTTCACCGTACCAACGGTTGTCCGCCTGTGGGACGGAAATACCAAGCTGTTGAACATGGTCGGCTATTTCATCCCCTACGTTGAGACAGTCTGTTAACTTGCCGCCAAAAATGCTCAGGTGTCGACGCGCCTGGTCCACCTCGACAACATGTTTGCGCGACAACTGCACCCAGTCTGCCTCTCCGCCTTCTCCCTCAACCACCAGAGGACGGACACCCACTCGCTCGGCGACGACATTGGCCCGTGTCAGCGGAGGGTTAATATCAAGAAGTGCGTTGGCGTTCTCAAGGATGAAATTCCTGTCCTCTTCACTGACCCCAACCTCCGGCGAGTTCACCTGCGCATCCGTGGTACCAATACAGGTTTTGGGTCCCATTGGAATCAGGAAAAACATACGGCCATCACTGGCGAAGAAAGTGAGTACGCGTTTGTTGTCGGTTATTTGGTCAACAATAAGGTGCACACCCTTGGAAAAGAGATGGTGGTGCGCCGTCGCTTGTCCAGTCAACGTATTCTCAGCGTCTGCCCAAGGGCCACAGGCATTGATCAGAGCGTGTGATCGAATTTCGGATATTTCACCGCTGACCTCATCGCGGATCTGCGTTAACCATTCGTCTCCTTGCCGGGTTGAGTTGAGGGCTTTTACATAATTAGCCGCAATACATCCAAAGTTGAGGCTTTTTCGGACAAAATTGAAAACAAAGCGAGCATCGTTGTCATACAGGTAACAGTCGGAGTATTCGAGCCCACCGGCAGCCTTGCTGGTATTGATCACAGGCTCGGCGGATTCGATCGCGCGCGCCGAGATAAACCGCGGGGCACGGGTAGCAAAGCGACCCATCACCCAATAGAGCAGGCTACCCAGGTAAATAAAGAAAGGCGGAAAGCGAAACCCGCGCTGCACCGTGGTTAAAAAGCGAATCTCCTTGACCGTTGACGGGTAGGCTCGCATCAACCGGTTTCTGGATTTACACAGCTTGTTCACCAGCAGAAATTCAAGGCTCTCCAGATACTTGATGCCACCCCAGGCCAGGTTAGATGAATTCGAGCTGACCCCTCCAGCAAAGTCACCGCTGTCGATCAACGCCACTCGCACGCCGCGGCCAGCCAGTGACGCAGCGGCAACCGCACCATTGATACCACCGCCGAGCACCAGCACATCAAATGGCTTCTGGGCCAGTTTCCTCACATTGCTGTCGCGCAGGGTGGACATTCGATTTACTCCGTAAAGGCCGTGTATTCCGCGTGTTAAAGCAGCCGCCAGTGTGCCACACACTGGGCAATAAAATCCCGGGAACTGTCGCTCAGGTTTTTACCCGCACGGTAGTAGACACCTACCTCCTTATCGATTCGGCCGAACGAGACGTCACTCATGATCCGAAACCCGGCGCAATCCGGATGCTCCGCGAGCAGTTTGTCGCCGAGGAACGCCACACCCATGCCCTCTTTGACCATGTGAATCCGAAGTGACAGGCTACTCACTTCCCAGACGGTACTGAAATGATCTCGCAACCGCTGCAGCGATGGCCGCATGTCTGGGCTATCCAGCGCCGACGTAATCAGAGCAGTTTCTTTCAGAGCCCGCTCATTGCCGTTGATCATGTCACTACAACGGGGATGATGCTGGCTGACCACAAGGTGCCTGGACTCGGTATAAAATGGCACGCTCTCGAAAGCGGCCATGTCTTTTTGGAAGGGCCCCAGGCCCAGTTCCGCGTTACCCGACAAAACCGCAGATATAATACTTCGCGCCGGCATCTCGGCGATCTTCATGCGGGTATGGGGATGATCCCGGAAATACGCGCTGATCAGGCCGGGGGCATGCGAGCGGTTCAGGGCGGCGCTGATCGCGAGGCTCAGAGTCTCGGTTTTGCCCTGCTTTAACTGCTCTATGTCCTCTAACGTACGCTGCTCATCCCGAAGCACGTCTACTGCATGCTCAAACAGCCGCTTGCCAACATCCGTCAGCCGGAGATCCTTACCGCGCTGCACCAGTGGCGCCTCCAGTTTATATTCCAGTCCGGCGACTGCCTGGCTCACCGCAGACTGACTGATATGCAACGCATCTGCCGCACGTTTAAAACCGCCTTCTTCTATTACTGCACGAAACGCCCGCAACTCACTGTTTTCCAAACGCATATTAGCTTACCTAATAGACTGATAAGTAAAATTAACTCTACTAATTATCGACCCCGGTCTATACTGTGAATATTACCAATTTAAGGGCATAACCCATGTCATCGAACGACACCGTTTTTTCACCAGACCTCGCAGGCATTGTCGTGGGCGAAACCGCTATATCTGACGTTCAGGGCGATAGTGGTGTGCTGAACTACCGCGGCATCGATATCAATGACATGGTCGGTACCCCTTTTCTGCATGCCGCCTGGATGGTGCTGTTTGGGGAGTGGCCAAACGCACAGGAAAAAAGTCAACTGAAGGCCTTCATGTGCCGGCACGCCTCCCTGACCCATGACGAGATCGACCTGTTGGAAAAGCTTCCAAAGGGGCTCCACCCCATGCTGATGCTGCAGGGGATGGTTCCGCTGCTGTGCCTGCCAGAAGAATCCTCACTGGAGATAGATCTCGACGCGGCGCAAGGGCTTTTTCTGGCCGCCAAGATTTCGGGGCTGATCGCCGCGCACTACCGGCTTGCCCAGAACAAGTCGATCCTGCAACCGGTACCGGGAAAACTGTTTCACGAAAACTTTCTAACCATGTTCCACGGATCTTCCCCCTCGGAGGAGCAGCGGCGCATGCTCGACGCAGCGCAGATTTTGCAAATGGAACACAGTTACAACGCAGGAACCTTCGCGGGTCGCGTCTGTGCCAGCACCCTCGCGCCTATTCAATCATCGGTCTCAGCCTCCATCGGAACGCTTTACGGCAGGTTGCACGGCGGCGCAGACCAAGCCGCACTGGAAATGGCCATTGCCATTGGTTCACCTGAAAATGCCGCGGCCTATGTCACAGAATGCCTCGCCAACAAGGTGAAGATAATGGGCATGGGTCACCGTGAATACCGCACCGTTGACCCCCGCGCAAAAATCCTGAAACCGATGGCTGTCGAGTTGTGCCGGGACGACGAGAGTAAGCGCTTACTAGCAACACTCGTCGCAGTGGAAGAGGCCTGCCAGAAAGAGTTTTCTGCCAAGGGCAAGGAAATCTGGGCCAATGTGGAATTTTACAAAGGTGCTGTTTTCCACAGCCTTGGCATTCCAACACACTATTTCACCGCCATGTTTGCAATGGCCCGTGTCTATGGCTATATCGCTCACTTCCTCGAATTCAAGAACGATAGCCGCCTGATCAGACCACGGGCCCGCTATGTTGGTCCGGCGGTGGGCAGCCGCAAACAGTCCGCTGCCTGAGCACGGCATTTGGTAGCGAACCCTGTGACGGTGTACAGCGTGCTCGTCAGCAAAAACTGGCTTCGAGGGGACTCCTCGCGCTTGAAAGGCGACGACCAGGGACACATTCAGACCAACGCGCGCTGAGCCGCTGGCGTGCCCTGCGGCAACGTTAAAATATCTACTCGTTCTCGCCAATCCAGCAAGGCGGGCGCCTCAGCCATCAATGCCTGTGCTTCCTCCGCCCGGTCAAGCACAGTACACATGCTCGCGACGGCAATATCCGCAACAGACAAGTGGTCACCCACCAGCCAACCTGTGTCCTTGACAAGAGTATCGATGGACCGAAAATGCTCTTCTATTTCCTTGCAGACTGACTCACGATCCTTACGTCCGGTACCCTGACCATGCGCCTGGCGAGCAATGATGCGCGGGATAAGGGGCTGGAACACCCTGCGCATGATGCCCTTGTCCTCCAGCAAAAGATCTTCGGCAAGTAGTGCGCTGTTATTGGGCCAGCTGCGCATAGTCAGATCGAAGAAATAGAGGCTTTCATCGGCCCAGTCCTCGATGATGCTGGCCTGGGCTGACAGGCGCGCGTCGGCAGGAATAAGTCGTTTTTCGGGATAGGTTTTCTCAAGGTAACCAATAATGTCGGTGCTGTCCGCGATCATGAGTCCATTGTGCACCATGAAGGGCGCCTTACCTCGCGGGTTCAGTTTCTTGATTTTCCCGACGCCCGATAGACCGTAATTAACCGTATCGAAGGGTATGCCCTTGTAATATAGGCAGCGCCTTACTTTTGCTGCGAATGGAGACACTTGGTATTGATGCAGTATCGGCTTGTGCAAACTACTCATGCTATCGAACGATCCTTTTATGAAATTGTCGAAAGGGTATCACTTTTTAATGCGTATCGTTCCTGCCGATAAAGGCGGGAGTAGATGCGAGATACCGAGCAAGGGGTAATGCTGGATTGTGGCTCTATCCCTATGGTGAAAGCCACTCCCGCGCAGTAGACTCTATGACCTTGTGAGCAATGAAAAAGCCAGGCATCACGTGCCGGTGGCGACAACAAGCGGAGACTCCTGAAATGTCGGAATTTAACGACGTCACAATTGTTAAAGCAGCAAATATTTATTTTGATGGCAAAGTCACCAGCCGCGCGGTCAAGTTCGCCGATGGTTCCCGCAAAACCCTGGGAATCATGATGCCGGGAGAGTACAACTTTGACACTGCCGAAGCCGAAATTATGGAAATCCTGGCAGGGAAAATGGACGTTAAGCTGCCGGGCTCTGACGAATGGCAAACCTTCACTGCAGGACACAGCTTTGACGTACCCGCCAACGCCAACTTTGGGCTGGTAGTCCACGAGGTCACCGACTACTGCTGTTCTTATATCGCCGGCTAGGCTGAGTTAAACAGACAACAACCGCGAGCCATCAACTATTACTTACAAGCTCCTGACAATCGGCGTGATTGCCCTACTGCTCGGAGCCTGCGGTAGCGGCGAATCCCGCATCGCACAGGGCAACCGGGAAGGCATACTGCACTTCGGCAACGGCACCGAACCCCAGGGTCTGGACCCCCACGTGGTTACGGGCATCCCGGAAATGCATGTCATCGTTACCCTGTTCGAAGGTCTGGTCACAAAAAACCCCTATACACTCGAACCCGAGCCCGGCGTTGCAAAACGCTGGAATATCAGCGAAGACGGCCTCACCGTAACCTTTTATCTGAATGACAGCGCGAAGTGGTCCAATGGGGACCCGGTCACTGCCTATGACTTTGTCTGGTCATGGCAGCGTGCGTTAAGTCCAAAAATGGGTAACCAGTATGCCTATATGCTTTATCCCGTGAAGAATGCCGAGGCCTTTGCCACGGGCGAGATAAAGGATTTTTCTGAAGTCGGCGTCACGGCAAAGGATGCGCAAACGCTGGTAGTGACATTAAACGCCCCGACCCCTTACTTCATTCAGCTCATGGATCACCAAAGTACCTATCCGGTGCATCGCCAAACTATCGAACAATTTGGCAATGCCTTCGACCGTTTTACGCCCTGGACCCGCGTGGAAAACATCGTTAGCAACGGAGCCTTCCGCCTGACTGATTGGAAGTTAAACCGGCGCATTGAGGTGACAAAAAGCGATACCTACTGGGACCGCGACAAGGTCGAGTTAAACGGCGTTGTGTTCTATCCCACGGAAAATATTTCTACGGAAGAGCGTATGTTTCGCGTAGGCCAGCTGCACCGAACAGAGTCAATACCGCTAGACAAAATTCCTGTGTACCGGGCAATGCAGGATAGCCCTTACGTTAATTCGCCCTATCTCGGCACATACTACTACCTGTTGAATACAAACGAACCACCGCTTGATAACCTCAATGTGCGGAAGGCGCTGTCGCTTGCGATTGACCGACGGCGACTGACCGAAACTGTACTGCACGGAAGCACTTTACCCGCCTATAGTATTACGCCGCCTGGCACGCTGGGCTACGAACCACCGAAAGTCTTTGAGCACGACGTTAAACAGGCGCAGGAACTACTGGCGCAGGCGGGCTATCCGGATGGCAAGGGCTGGCCAGGCCTCGAATTGGTTTACAACACTAGCGAGAGTCACCTTAAAGTTGCCGTAGCCTTACAACAGATGTGGAAGGATGCACTGAATATCGACATCACGCTGGCCAACGAGGAGTGGAAAGTCTATCTCGATACGGTAGATCAGATGGACTTCCAGATGGCACGGCGTGGCTGGATCGGTGACTACGTAGACCCCAATAACTTTCTTGATCTATTCCTGTGCGAGGGCGGCAACAACAGTACGGGGTTCTGTGATCCGGTATACGATGACATGATTCTGCAGCAGGCGCCGCGGGCAACCACACGGGAGGCGCGGTACGCCATTTTCCAGGCGGCAGAGACACGCCTGATGGAACAAATGCCCATCGTGCCCATCTACACCTATACCAGCAACCACCTGGTACAACCCAATGTAAAAGGCCTGTTCTCAAATGTTATGGACTGGATAAATTTCAAATACATTTCCCTGGATCAGGATCAGGATCAGGATCAGGGTCAGGGTCAGGGTCAGGGTCAGGATCAGGATCAGGGTCAGGGTCAGGGTCAGGGTCAGAGGATGGTTGATTGATGTGGCGCTTTGTCGGGTCACGCCTGCTGCAAGCTATCCCGGTATTGCTGGTCGTCATTACCGTGACCTTTTTCCTCATACGCGTTGCACCTGGCGGACCATTTTCCAGTGAGAAAGCTGTAATACCCGAGGTTAAGGCGGCTCTGGAAGCCCAGTACCGTCTCGATCGCCCCGTGCTGGAACAGTACACCGCGTACCTTGGTGACCTGATACGGGGCGACCTCGGACCATCGTTTAAATACCCTGGCCGCAGTGTGAACGAATTGATCGCTGCGGGCTTCCCGGTCACTGCAGAACTGGCGCTTTATGCACTGCTGGTCGCACTGCTTATCGGTGTTGGCGCAGGCGTTATTGCATCCCTGCGCCCCAATACAGCCCAGGATTATATTCCCATGTCTGCCGCGATGATCGGCATTTGCATCCCCTCACTGTTACTGGGCCCCCTGTTAATTCTGGTATTTGGTATCTACCTGGACTGGCTGCCCGTGTCGGGCTGGGGTGATATGCCTGGTGACAAAATACTCCCGGCGGTAACGCTGGGCGCTGTTTATGCCGCCTATATCGCCCGGCTAAGTCGAGCCGGCATGCTGGAGATCATGACCCAGGACTACATTCGCACCGCAAGGGCCAAGGGCATACCCGAATGGCGCGTTGTAGTAGTTCACGGATTCCGCGGCGGACTTACCCCTGTTGTAGCCTTCCTCGGACCCGCCTTTGCGGGCTTGCTGTCCGGGTCCTTCGTCGTGGAAACTATTTTTCAGGTCCCCGGGCTAGGGCGGTTTTATGTGCAGGCAGCCTTCAACCGGGATTACACTATGATTCTGGGCGCCACGGTTTTCCTGTCCTCCCTCATCGTGGTATTCAACCTGTTGTCGGATGTCCTGAATGCTTGGATGAATCCTAGACTGCGCAGCCGGCCCGAGCAAAATACATGAGCACAACGTCGATGAATACGCTCGTTGATGCAGAACAGGGAAGCTCCTTGTGGCGAGATGCCTGGTTGCGGCTAAGCCGCAATCGCCCTGCCCTAGCAGGCTTCGCCGTGCTCACATTGTTTGTGTTGGTAGCAGTGCTGACGCCATGGATGGCGCCTTATGACTACGCCCAGCAGAATCTTGAGCTGGGGGCGACGCCGCCCTCGGCAGACCATTGGCTGGGTACCGATATTTTTGGTCGCGACCTATTGACCCAAATCATGTACGGCGGCCGCATATCGTTGGCAGTAGGCTTTATCGCCACAGCAGTCGCACTGCTCATCGGTGTCAGCTGGGGCGCTATCGCAGGTTACGTGGGAGGACGGGTCGATGCGGTAATGATGCGCCTTGTCGATATTCTTTATGCATTGCCTTTCATGATTTTCATCGTGCTCTTAATGGTGGTATTCGGGCGCAATATGTTGCTTTTGTTCCTCGCCATCGGTGCGGTAGAGTGGTTGACGATGGCACGCATCATGCGCGCACAGGTCCAATCGCTGCGACAACAAGAGTTCGTGGAAGCCGCCGTGAGCCTGGGTCTCTCGCCGCTGGCCATTATCTGGCGACACGTGATACCCAATGCGCTGGGGCCAATCATCGTCTACACCACGCTTACAATTCCCAGTGTCATGCTGTTAGAGGCATTCCTGAGCTTTTTAGGGTTGGGAGTACAGCCCCCCGAAACATCCTGGGGCCTTCTGATTTCTTTCGGCACAGAGACTATGGAAGAGTACCCCTGGCTGCTGTTTTTCCCGGGGCTGGTGTTGGCAATCACACTGTTTGCGCTGAACTTTCTCGGTGATGGTCTGCGCGATGCGCTGGACGTGCGCGGTGCGAAGGACTGACCATATGTTGAATGTGAATAACCTCACTATCAGCTTCACCAGCCGCGAAGGCACCACCCGAGCAGTCGACAATGTCAGCTTCAGTGTGACGGCAGGCAGCACCACAGCGATCATTGGTGAGTCGGGCTCCGGGAAATCAGTCTCCTGCTACGGGCTGCTGGGCTTGATACCACAACCCCCCGGTCGCATAGAGAGTGGCAGCGCGTTATTCCTCGACAATGATTTACTGCAACTGAACAAGCACGCCCTGCGGAATATTCGTGGCCGCGATATTGCGATGGTATTTCAGGACCCAATGACCTGTCTCAATCCCTACATGCGAGTGGGGGCTCAACTTATGGAACCCTTACGCTACCATCGTGGAGTCCCCCGGGCAGAGGCGAAAAAGCAGGCTCTCGAGCTGATGGCCGAAGTGGGAATTCGCGATCCCGCAATCACTATCGACTATTACCCTTATCAGTTTTCCGGAGGCATGAGGCAACGGGTCATGATTGCTATGGCGCTGATTAATGAGCCCAGATTACTGATCGCAGATGAGCCCACTACTGCACTTGATGTCACCGTCCAGGCGCAGATACTGAAACTGCTCTCCGACATACAGGCCAAGCGCGACATAGGCATATTGATAATAAGCCACGATCTCGCCGTAGTTGCCGACATCGCAGACCAGATAATCGTTATGCAAGAGGGCAAGGTAGTGGAGCGCGGTACTGGTGCGACGATTTTTAAACGTCCTCAACATCCCTACACCCGAAAATTATTAGCGTCGATACCCCAGGGACAAAAAACACCGTCGTCGATATCACCAAACCCGCTGGTTTCCGTAAGAAAGCTGTGCACCTGGTTTAAGCAAGACAATGAAACGGTTAAGGCAGTAAATGATGTGAGCTTTGATGTCTACCGCGGCGAGGTACTCGGTCTAGTAGGCGAATCGGGTAGTGGAAAATCAACATTAGGCCGCTCGCTGCTAAACCTTGTGCCGGCAACGTCGGGGCAGATACTGTTCGACGGACAGGAGGTTATATCTCTCGCAGCAGGTGAACTGAAATCACTGCGACGTCGCATGCAGATTATTTTTCAGGATCCTTTCGCGTCGTTGAATCCTCGCATGACCGTGTATGACACCCTCGCGGAACCTCTCTTGTTACACAAACTTGAAACACGCTCATCCGTCGCCGAGCGCGTACTGGAGATCATGGACGAAGTTGGGCTGGCACGACCCTATGTACGCAAGTACCCCCACGAATTTTCGGGCGGTCAGCGCCAGCGTATAGCCATTGGCCGCGCCCTGGCGACCCGGCCTGAGTTTATCGTTGCCGATGAAGCCGTTTCGGCTCTGGATGTTACTATTCAGGCGCAAATACTAGAATTAATGAAGACGCTGGCGCAAGAGCATGGGCTCACTATGCTCTTCATATCACATGACCTCGCCGTCATAAGGCAACTGGCAGACAGAGTCATAGTGTTACAAAACGGCGAGGTTGTGGAGCAGGCCGAAACCACCGCACTGTTTGATCATCCGCAGCAGGATTACACCCGTCGATTACTTGAGGCTATTCCTGGAAAATCGCTTCTTTAAGATCATCTGTGGAACGTACGTTCCCGACATAGCGTGTCTGTCTAGCGGGTAACATACACTTTCATCCAGTGATAGTCCGCCAACTCACTGAGGCGGTTACGCTGCGCCAAGCTCAACTTATACTTATTAGCCAGCAGCAAGCCCAATACACAAATGGTATTCACTGGTTGTTCGGCACCGGGCATCGCAAGTTGCATGGGGCGGTATACCTTGCGCCCATACCAGAGTTCCTCTGGCAAGCGGCCACCACCCAGCTCAACAAAACGGTAATCCGATGGATTAGACAGAGCATATTCGACTTCCGGAGAGAGCTCGCGGGGCCGATGCACTGTCATCACTGCGTCTACCGGCGCGCCCGGGTCATTGAGCTGCTTCATCAGCGGCAGGGTGTCGCCGTACCTCACCGTTATATTCGGTAATCCGGCCAACCGGCTGGACAGATAATCGAAGGTAAGCGCTATGCCGCTGTCGGCACTGGCAATGCCCAAGCGTAAATTCTCCGCTTGCTCAAGATCTGCATCATCTCTTATCTCGCTTTCCTTGCCAGTGATGATGAAAACACATTCTTCACCGACGTTCTCGATCAGCTCAAGATGATTAACAACCTCGTTTGCCTCGGTGTTGAGGTAGTACTGAACCACATCTGCTTGAACAAACGCCAGGCTCACCGGGCTATCCATATCCATCAGTTTTTGGAGATTGTCACGCGAACCCCGGCTGGCCATATTTTCGACGGCCAGGCCCAGCTCAGACATCGCCACCTCTTTGATGCGAGCACCGGCATTCCAGTACCCGCCGCCCGGTATTCCCGAGCTGAGTATGATAGCCGGAGGGGCCAGTGACTCCGCAGGCACTGCTGCGCTGCCGCAGAAAACGGCGAGCGCCAGAAAAACTTTGCCTGTGAATCCGTGCATGGCGCATTCTACCATGACACTGTCCGGGCCAGCCAAACAGGCGCCGTGGCGCAGTCAAAAGTGCCTTAACTCGAGGGCGGGGCTCAATCCCGATGGCGGATTGTATCCCGGGGGCTAGAGCCCGGTTTTTATGATGCGCAAATACACTTCCAACCGCGTGGAGGCTTCGAGTTCATCTTCAAAAGGTCCCGCCAACTCACCCTCACGGGTTCTGAAGAACCAGTCACCGTCTTTTGTGAAGGTTCGGCTTGTCCGCGTTACGCTTTGCTGATCGCTATCATTCTCTCTGCTTTGCACGGCTTTACCCTATCTCTACGGTCTGCTTTACCGAAAAGCTTAACGCTACGACCGCAATAGCGGAAATATAAACTGTGTGACGGTTCGCAATTTGGAAGGAATTCTACAGACCGACTTGACGGGTTGTGACACAGGCACGCTTCATACGGTGCACAGCTCTGCAGGCAGCCGAACACTAAAATCTGCTCGCAAGGCTTACGGCGACGCGCAAGAAGAGTACTCTTTTGGGGTTGCTGTGCGTATCGCCTACCTCTTCCCGGCTCACGTATTTGACAGCCGCTCCACGACAATTCAGCACGCTAAAGTATCTATTCTTAAACCCTTGCCATACACATTTGGCGAGGACAGTATACGCTGTGTACCTGCCGCGCAATAAGCGCATTCCCTCGGTTTTATGGCCAGTCTCGCCATCGCCCCGGCACAGGGATACGGCAAACCGGAATAATGGAGAAATCAAACTGATGGCCTATAACTACGATCCCGAGCTGGCCTCGTTGTTGGAATTCCTGCCGGACACATCACTGGGCTTGAGCGATCCGGTCACGGCCAGAGCGGGCTTTCTGTCGCTGATTGCACAGGTGAATGCAGACGTTAGTCACGAGGGGGTCACGGTTGAAAACCGCGACATTCCGGGACCGCTCGATGCCCCTGATGTGTCGGTGAGAATCTATACACCGACGGGCCTATCGGGAC
>OCVR010000632.1_pt1 | contig 29318 bp, 29 predicted proteins | sample 1539091 | NCBI WGS metagenome assembly OCVR01 (sample SAMEA3355530, study PRJEB22509) | marine metagenome | biome: marine; feature: coastal ocean; material: water | place: USA | collected 2010-08-07 | depth 16 m | reverse complement strand
CTTTCTACAAATATCCCGGGGGTGTGGGGGCTGGCCCCCACGTTGCCCCCGACAATTGTTAACCTACCAATTCAAGGCCGGAGAAGAAGAACGCGATTTCTTCTGCTGCTGTCTCAGGCGCGTCGGAACCGTGTACAGAGTTTTCGCCAACTGATTCCGCGAACTCGGCGCGGATTGTTCCCGCTGCTGCGTCCGCAGGGTTTGTTGCGCCCATGACTTCGCGATTTTTCGCGATTGCGCCTTCGCCTTCCAGAACCTGCACAACGACTGGTTCAGAGATCATAAATTCGCACAGTTCGCCAAAGAATGGACGCTCAGAGTGAACGCCGTAAAACGATTGCGCTTGTGCAAGTGTCATTTGGATGCGCTTGGAAGCGACAACACGCAGACCTGCGTCTTCGAATTTCGCAACAATCTTACCTGTAAGATTACGGCGTGTTGCATCAGGCTTGATGATAGAGAATGTGCGTTCCAGAGCCATGGGAGACTTCCTTTATTTGAGGGGCGTGCCGCCCTATGCGGCGTGCAACCGTGAATTCTGACGCGCGCTTAGCATGGGGTTTCGCACATGAAAAGCATCCTGTTGACATATTCGCCCTACGTTAGAACATTATACGAACAAGACGGGATGGCAGCGATGCACAGCACAAAATATTCCGATACGCTTATTCACCCATCCGAGGATTGCCGCGTGAATATTGCGACGGCGCCCGAAAAAAGAAGGATCCGTTGCGCGCATGCTGTATGGGCGCATCGTTGATACCCCCATACACTTTGGAAAGTGATGACTTGCTGAGTACCGTCGCTGCTGTGCGCAAAGACATCCCAGAAGATGAACATACCCTGTTTCGTGCAGAATCTTTCTTGAGGGGCCAAGCCTGCCTGCGTGCATCCCCTCTTGTGAAGACTTTTGGCTGGGCAATACATCACGAAAGCGCCGCAAAGATTGCGCTCATTGATCCGACAAGCGCGCACTTTTCCGAGATCAGCAGTAATCTATCTATCAAACACGTCACAGGTATGCGCAACAAGCGCGCATAAAACACCGCTAGCGCCGCCTCTACGCCTCTGTTAGAGGCTCGCCATGCTTAAGATATCTGACATCACATACTCCGTCGCGGGCCGCACTTTGGTCGAAAACGCATCCGTCACCATTCCAACAGGCCATAAAGTTGGCCTCGTGGGGCGCAATGGCTCTGGCAAAACCACTTTATTCAAGATCATTCGCAAAGAGATGGTGCTTGATACTGGCAACGTCAGCATGCCGCAGGGTTGGAAAATTGGTGGTGTCAGCCAAGAGGTGCCGGGCAACGAAGTGTCTCTCATCGACACAGTCTTGCGCGCAGATACAGAGCGCGAAGAGCTTTTAGCAGAAGCGGAAACCGCAACGGATCCGAGCCGCATTTCTGAAATTCAAACCCGCCTAACGGATATCGATGCATGGTCCGCCGAAGCGCGCGCCGCGACGATCCTCAAAGGCCTCGGCTTTACACATGATGAACAATTGCAACCCTGCTCTGCTTTTTCTGGTGGCTGGAGGATGCGCGTGGCATTGGCGGCGGTTCTCTTCTCCGAACCTGATCTGCTGCTGCTCGACGAGCCGACCAACTACCTCGACCTTGAAGGCGCGCTGTGGCTAGAGGCATACCTTGTTAAGTATCCACATACTGTTTTGATCGTCAGCCACGACCGCGAGCTGTTGAACCGGTCTGTTGGTGGCATTCTGCATCTCGAAGACAAGGGCCTGATCTACTACACAGGTACCTACGACATGTTCGCCAAACAGCGCGCACAAAAGCGCGCATTGATGGCGTCCGCTGCGAAGAAGCAAGAAGCGAAACGCGAACATTTACAAGCATTTGTGGACCGTTTTAAAGCTAAAGCGTCAAAAGCCAAGCAAGCGCAATCTCGTGTCAAAGCGCTGGAGAAAATGGAAACCATTCGTGCGCCCGAAGATGTGGCGCGCACTGTGTTTACCTTCCCCAAACCCGAAGAGCTGTCGCCGCCGATTATCGCGACCGAAAAGGCCTCTGTAGGCTACGGCGAAACGATCATTCTGCGCAATCTCAATCTGCGGATTGATCAAGACGATCGCATCGCGCTGCTTGGTCGCAATGGTGAGGGCAAATCGACCCTTTCCAAAATGCTCTCGGATCGCCTCAAGATCGCAAGTGGCTCTATGGTGACCTCCAACAAGCTGCGCATTGGCTTCTTTGCACAGCATCAAGTGGATGAACTTTACGTCGACGAAACTCCGCTAGAGCACCTTTTGCGCGAACGTCCTACGGAAGGCCAAGCAAAGTTGCGCGCGCGGCTTGCAGGCTTTGGCCTAGGCGCGGATCAGGCGGATACGGCTGTTGGTCGCCTCTCGGGTGGTCAAAAGGCGCGTTTGTCGCTGCTGCTCGCCACGCTCCCTGCCCCGCATTTGCTGATTTTGGACGAGCCAACCAACCACCTTGATATCGAGTCCCGCGAAGCGCTTGTTGACGCTTTGACCGCATATAGCGGCGCTGTCATTCTAGTCAGCCATGATATGCATCTGCTGTCGATGGTCGCCGATCGGTTGTGGCTGGTGAAGGACGGGCACGTATCGGTTTATGAGGAAGACTTGCAAGCCTACCGCAAGATGCTTTTGAGCAATGACAAGCCCGCGAAAAAGGGCAAAGACGCGAAGCAATCCGAAAAACCAAAGGCGAAGCGTCCCTCCCCAGATCAGATGAAAGCGCTGCGCGCGGATGTACGTAAATGCGAAGAACGCATGACCAAGATCGACGATATGCGTGATAAACTAGCGAAAAAGCTTGCCGATCCAGTCCTTTACGAAGATGCCCGCAAGGGTGAATTGGAGACATGGAACAAGAAATACGCGGAAGTCATGGAGGCCCATGGCCGCGCAGAAGCCATGTGGATGGCCGCGCTTGAGAAGCTGGACGCGGCGGAAAAGTAATGATCGACACCGCGTTTTTCATAACCTCTTTTGTGACGCTATTCGTCATTATCGATCCCATCGGTCTGACGCCTTTATTTGTGGCTCTGACACAAGGGATGAGCGTCAAACAAAGGCGCGCCATTGCGATCCGCGCAACACTGGTCTCAGCGGGAATATTAGCTCTTTTCGCCATTTTCGGTGAAGCTTTATTGGGATTTATCGGCATTTCTATGGCCGCGTTCAAGATTGCAGGCGGCATTTTGTTGCTGCTTACAGCGCTTGATATGTTGTTCCAACGGCGTACGAAACGGCGTGAAGATACGGCAGAGGAAGACGACGACCTTGATGATCCGTCGGTCTTCCCGCTGGCCATTCCCTTGATTGCAGGCCCCGGATCTATAGCGACAGTGATCCTACTAGCAGGCGCACATCCCGGTTTTAGCGGCCTTGGTCTATCACTGGCTGTCATGGTTTTGGTCTTACTTGTCACCTTTATTTTCTTTGAAGCCGCTACACCGCTGGAGCGGCTGCTTGGCAAAACAGGAATCAACGTCGTTTCGCGCTTGTTGGGCATGCTCTTGGCTGCTTTGGCTGTGCAATTCATGCTAAATGGCTTGCAAGACTTTGGTCTACTCGGGATCGCGCCTACATAAATCAAAAGGAGATTCGTGATGCAGCAATTTTCCGGCGATGACTTTGGCAATCTAATCTATCTGATGATTTTGGGCAGTGTCATTGCCTTTTGGTTTTTCACCAGCGGGCGCAATTCTATGAACAAAGTGCTGCAACAGTTGGCTGTTTGGGCACTGATTTTCATTGGTGTAATAGCCGCATATGGCATGTGGAGCGATATTCGCCAGACCGTGGTGCCACGACAAGCTGTATTTGAGAATGGCGCGCGGATCGAGCTGCCCCGCGCGCGCGACGGACATTATTATGCAACAGCCATGATGAACGGTATTCCGATTCGGTTTGTGGTCGATACGGGCGCAACTGGCGTGGTTTTGCGCAAAGCCGATGCGACTGCTGCAGGTATTGAGATCGAAGAACTCGCGTTTTTAAATGAAGCAATGACGGCAAATGGCCCTGTGCGGATTGCCTCTGTACGGACTGACAGTTTTGGATTGGAAGGCGCTGAAATACCACGTTTTCGAGTGGATGTGAATGAAGGGCAAATGTCCCAATCCTTATTGGGAATGAGCTATTTGCAAACCTTTGAGCGGATTGAGATTTCAGGCGGGACTTTGGTTTTGGTCCGTTAAACGCAGGTGGATAGGTTTGATGCCTCTGTCGGAGACGTTTTAAGAGATAGGAAGGCGTGCGGTTAGTCTTTCTTGGCTTTCATTGTCCAAGTGCCACTGTCTTCTGACCAATATTGCGCGGCGCAGCCTGCATCGGTAAGGGTTTTCCATTGGATGCGTGCCGTTTGTACCTCTTGCTCATTATTGCCGTCAAACAGGATACAGGTGCGCGCGTAAGTTTTCACCTGATCCGGCGTGACATCTGCGCCATCTATACACATGGCGCATTCGGCGTCGTTGATATCCGTTTGCGTGTCGGCGAGCAATATAGGTTGCGCAGCGTCTTGCACGCCGCCTGCGCGTCCGTGGGCCAAAAAATCTGTGCCAGCACCCTGCCAAAGCTGCGTATCAAGCGCATCCAACCTTTGAGGATTGCGACCAACCACCAAACAGCGCCACCCCGCAGAGCGCGCTTTGCTAAGGAGCAAAGGCAACGTCGCTTCAAGGGGTTTGCGCGTCAGGTGATAGAAATAGACCGCGCCCATATCAAGCCTCAAGCATGTCCTGCACAAGCCGGTTCAGCGCCATCACACCCCAACCCGTAGCACCCACAGGCGCAAGTGTGGTTTCAGATTTGACTGACGCCACACCCGCGATATCGAGATGAATCCAAGGTGTGCCGTTTTTTACAAACCGTTGTAAGAATTGTGCTGCCGTCACCGATCCAGCCGCACGACCCCCGATATTTTTCATATCCGCAATTCGGGATTTGAGCATATCATCGTAAGCTTGCCCTAGAGGCATGCGCCACGCCCCCTCGCCCTCGGCCTCTGCGGCTTTCAAAAAGGCTTTGCACAGATCATCATCATTCGAGAAAACGCCCGCATTTTCGTGGCCAAGTCCAACAATAATCGCACCCGTGAGCGTCGCGAGATCAATCATGCCAATCGGGTCAAAGCGATCTTGAGCATACCACATTACATCGCACAGCACGAGACGGCCTTCCGCGTCGGTGTTAATGACCTCGACTGTATCGCCCTTCATCGAGGTGATCACATCACCGGGTCGCACCGCATTCCCTGACGGCATGTTTTCAACCAAGCCGACGAGGCCAACAACATTTGCTTTCGCTCCGCGCATCGCCAAGGTGCGCATCACGCCCGAAACGACGCCAGCGCCACCCATGTCCATGGTCATATCTTCCATGCCAGCGCCGGGTTTGAGCGAAATACCGCCTGTGTCAAACACAACGCCTTTGCCGACAAGTGCCAGCGGTTTGTCTTCAGACGCGCCACCTTTCCACTGCATAACCACGACCTTGGACGGGCTGTCAGAGCCTTGACCGACACACAAAAGCGTGCCCATGCCAAGCTTTTCCAATTCGGCCTCTTCAAGAATTTCCACTTCGAGCCCGAGGCTTTCCATTTCCTTCAGACGATCCGCAAACTCGGTCGTGGTCAAAACATTGGCAGGTTCGTTGACCAAATCGCGGGTCATATGCGCGCCCTCGACAATAGCGCGTAATGTCGTGGCTTCAGTTTCTTGCTCTTCAGGCTTGGCGCACATAACGCTCAAGCTTCGCACTTTGTCATCAACGGAGGTCTTGTGCGGATTGAATTCATAGGCGCGCATCGCAGCACCCAGTGCAATTTGAACTGTTTTTGCGTTGCTTCCTGCGACAAGCAAGGCAGCGCCTTGATCAATAAGTTTGCCAAACGAGGCCCCTGCTTTGCGTGCATCCAACGCATTGGGACGGCGATCGAGGCACAGGATATCAACCGCTGTCGCTGCAAGGCCCGCTGGGAAATTCAACGTGACCACTGTGCCCGCTTTGGCGTCTTCCAATTTGCCAGCTTCGATCACCCGCGCGACTGCCCCTTTGGTCAACCTGTTCACACGGCGCGCACCCGCGTCCAGCTTGCCATCACTTGCCACCACCAGCGCGATACGGCCTTCAAATCCGGCAAGAGCATCAAGATCAACGGCGGTGAAAGAGGTCGTCATAAGGTTGGACATCGCAGGGCTTTCCTTTTGCAAATTTCCCATAGGGATAGCGGGGATACTGCGGCTTTGCCAGATAGCAGTTTTCCAGAGCGGCCAAATAGGGTAGAACACGAAAAAACGGCAGTAAATGGGGGCAGATTTGGCAAGATTCGACAGATATGTACTGTCGCAACTTTTTGTGCTGTTCGGCTTTTTCTCGCTGGTGCTGGTTTCGGTTTACTGGATCAACCGGGCAGTAATCCTGTTTGATCGCCTGATCGCTGATGGTCAACCCGCCTCTGTGTTTCTGGAATTCACCGCGCTAAGCTTACCAAATGTAATTCGCATGGTTTTGCCGATGTCCGCTTTCGCGGCCTCGGTCTACGTGACCAACCGTCTTGCATCTGAAAGCGAGTTGGTGGTGATGCAAGCTACGGGCTATTCGCCCTGGCGTTTGGCGCGCCCCGTTGTAATGTTCGGATTTATCGTCGGGACTTTCATGATGGTGCTAACCCAATATCTTGTTCCGTCGTCTTTAGAGCAACTTCGCTTTCGCGAAAACGAGATCACCGGCTCACTGTCTTCGCAATTGTTGCGCGAAGGCGAGTTCATGAACCCCACTAAAGGCGTTACATTTTACATCCGCGAAATTACCCCAGAGGGCGTTCTAAAAGATGTGTTCCTGAGCGATCGCAGAAATGAAGGCCGCACGACGACTTATTCTTCAGTCGATGGTTTTTTGGTGAATGAACCCACAGGTCCGAAACTGGTGATGGTGAGCGGAGTCACACATACGTTGAATGAAGACACACGAAAGCTGACTAAAACCAAGTTCACAGATTTTTCCTATAGCATATCAAGCCTGATCGATAATCCCGGGTCATTTTATAAGAGCCTTAATCAGTATCAAACACTCGAGCTTTTGCTTGCCACTGATGTTGTCCAAAAGAGATCTGGGCAAAGCACTGGACGCATTTTGGAAGAAGCGCACAGCCGCTTTAATCAACCAATTTTATGTGTGGTAGCCGCTCTTATCGGATTTTCGACGTTGCTGCTTGGCGGTTTTTCTCGGTTCGGCGTTGGCCGGCAAATTATCGGAGCTATTTTGCTTTTGGTGATGGTAAAACTGGTCGAGAGCATTGTGACGGATCCGATCCGTGCAAATGCGCAGCTATGGCCTTTGGTCTATGCGCAAAGCGTTTTTGGGTTCGGTGCTGTTTTCACCATGCTCTATCTTGCCGCGCGACCACGTCGATTGAATAAAAGCCCCACCTTGGTGGAGGAGCCTGCATGATCCTTCATTTCTATTTTGCACGTAGGTTTTTCCGGGTATTCCTGACAACGCTTTTGATTTTCCTTGCGTTCCTTACATTGATTGACCTCGTCGAGCAGATGCGCCGATTTGATAGCAAAGATGTGAGCTTCTCCGACATCGTTTTCCTCACCTTGTTCAATGCGCCCGGCGCAATTTATCAAATCTTGCCGCTAGTAATGATTCTATCTGCGGTGTCGCTGTTCCTTACTTTGGCACGCACGTCTGAATTGGTGGTGACGCGCTCTGCCGGTCGGTCGGCGCTTGTTACATTGGCCTCGCCCATGTGTGTTGCCGCTGTGATCGGGATAACAACTGTCACATTGTTCAACCCGATTGTCGCCTCAACCACGCGGCAATACATCACTCTTGAGCAGGAATATAAAAGCCAGAAGAAAAATACGGTTTCCATTGGTCGCGACGGTCTGTGGCTCCGTCAGGGTGATGAAAATGGGCAAACAGTCATTCATGCATTGTCCACATCTGACGATATGCGAACGCTATTTGATGCGAGATTTTTGCAATATAATACCGACAGCCAACCCAAGACCCGGATCATTGCCGACGAAGCCCGTCTAACGAACACAGGCTGGCAATTGATCCGTGCAAAACAATGGTCATTGGACACATCCGGCAACCCTGAAGAAACCGCCAGGGAAATTGACGTACTTATGCTACCAACGACCCTCACAATTGAAAATATCAGAGACAGTTTTTCCGAACCTGCAGCGATCTCGATTTGGGAAATGGATGCCTATATCGAAGGCCTCGAAGAAGCAGGGTTTTCCACGCGTCGTCATAAAGTTTGGCAACAGATGGAGTTTGCAAGACCGCTTTTTTTGATGGCTATGGTCTTGGTTGGCGCAAGCTTTACCATGCGCCACACACGATTTGGTAAAGCCGGTGTTGCAGTACTGGCGGCCATCATGATGGGCTTTGGGCTTTATTACGTGCGCAATTTCGCGCAGATCTTGGGGGAAAACGGACAACTTCCGACAATGATCGCCGCTTGGACCCCTCCTATTGCTTCGATTTTACTTGCGCTCGGTTTGCTGCTGCATATGGAAGACGGATGAACTGCACTATTCACATATTGCGCATTTTGGCAAAATCGCTGCTATTTGTTGCGATTCTCAGCCTGCCTGCGCGCGCACAAGATGTGGATGCAGCTCTCTTGGTGGCGGATAGCGTTCTAATTACCGAAGACGAGCGTCTTGTGGCAACAGGCAATGTCGAAGCGTTCTATGACGGTATTCGCCTTTTCACAGATGAAATTATTTATGATCAAAAGCGCGATGAATTGATCATTAAAGGCCCTGTGCGGCTGACCCAGAAGAACGGCGACGTGATGATCGCGGACAGTGCGGATCTCGATAGCAAACTTGAAAACGGAATTTTGCGCGGCGCGCGCTACGTCCTAGATCAGGAGTTGCAGGTTTTCTCCGCTCAAACAGACCGTGTGGAGGATCGTTATACGGTTCTACGCAAAGTCATTGCAACATCTTGCCAAATTTGCGGCACGGGTATTCCAATTTGGCAAATTCGTGCGGATCGGGCGATCCATGATCGCAAAGAAAAACAGATCTATTTCCGCCGTGCGCAGTTTCGGTTGCTTGGCGTGCCAGTTCTGTATCTTCCGACGATGCGGATACCAGATCCTTCGCTTAAGCGCACAACTGGCTTCACCATTCCAAAGTTCGTCTCCAACACAATCTTGGGTTTTGGCGTTAAGGTTCCATATTTCATCGCGCTTGGCAATCACGCGGACGTCACGTTTACTCCCTATGTCTCTCCGGTCACAAACACGATTGAGCTGCGCTTTCGCAAAATGTTCAGGCTCGGGTATATAGAATTAAACGGCGCGGTGTCTCAGGACACGGTCCTCCCCGATGTGCAACGGCACTATCTGACAGGTTTCGCGCGCTTTGATTTGGGGCAAGGGTTCAAACTGGATTTCGATGTGGAAACTGCGTCAGACCGTGGCTACCGCTCGCTTTACGGCTATTCGGGGAAAGATCGCCTTGGGTCAGGAATCACCCTGTATCGCGTGAAGCGAGATGTGTTTTTTCATGCTGAATTGCTGAATTACGAAACTCTGCGTTACAATGAAAGCAACGATACACAACCAACGCTCATTGGCAACATAACCTATGAGCGCCGCTATCCACCAGCCCGCCTAGGCGGCGAATTACGTGCGACACTTGCGCTTCATGGTCACAAACGCGTCTCTCTTTCGGACATTCCCGAGCGTGGGCGTGATATGGCACGGATCAATTTCGACCTGTCTTGGCAGGATGAATGGACAGTCGGTGGCGATATGCGCTTCGGTCTTTTGACATCCCTCGGGGTCGACAGTCACACGGTTGTGCAGGATTCAGAAGCGCGAGGGCGGACAGTGCAAACCACACCGGCTATCGCGCTTACGCTTAGGTATCCTTTGCACAGTAGCAGCGCTGACGGGTCACGCTATCTAGCCGAACCCCTTGCACAGATCGGTTGGGTTGGTGGCAGCCCTTCTGACCTGCCCAATGATGAAAATATCAGTACAGATTTTGACGAGGGCAATCTTTTATCCCTGTCTCGCTTTCCCACAAAAGAGCGGCGCGAAACAGGCGTCATTGGCGCGCTCGGTGCACGTTGGGAACGGTTTAACCCTGAGACCTGGTCAGGTGGTGTGACAGTTGGACAAGTTTTCCGCGATACGGTGGATCCAGCCTTTTCAGCGAGTTCGGGGTTGGAAAACCAAACCTCCAAGACGCTTCTCGCGATGCAGTATACCGCAGCTTGGGGTGGTTTTTTGCAAGCGAGGGGACTGTTTGAGCGCAGTTTTGAACCCGTCAAAGCAGAGGCGCGCGTCGGATACGCGCGCAATAAGCTAAGCGTCTCTGGCACATATGTGCAGCTTGATGCGGATGCGGATGAAAGCCGCACCGCCTCCGTTGCGGAATGGTCGCTCAGCGGGACATACAAGATCAATAAGCACTGGACGACAAATGCGAATGTCCAATATGATTTGATAACAGATCGCGCGGCAAAGACCGGTGGTGGTCTCACTTATAAAAACGAATGCGCCACAGTTGGCTTTGGCGTGATAAGAAGCTTCGCAAGATCAACAACGCTGGTGCCAGCAACAACCTATGAGCTCTCTGTCTCGCTTTTAGGGTTTGGCACAGGAGGCAGCGGAAAATCAACACGCCGCACATGCAGGAAATAAACGAAATGGATCACATGAAATTCTCTTTTAAGTCTTTCACGCGCACATGTGCACATGCCCTCGCATGTGGGGCTTTGCTCACTTTTGGCAGCGTGCAGTACTCTAACGCACAAGGGCTTTTCGCAACAGCGATTAAGGTCAATGATCGCTCAATCACGAATTTTGAAATCGATGAGCGCGTCAAATTTCTAGGCCTGCTGCGCACCCCCGGCGATCACAGAAAACTTGCGCGCGAACAGCTTATTGAGGACCGCTTGAAACTTGGCGCGGCTCAATCCGTCGGTATTTCGCCAACCCAAGAAGAGGTTGACGCAGGCATGGGGGAATTCGCCGGACGCGTGAATCTTGAAACCGCAGAGTTCATCAAAGCGATCAATGCTGGCGGCGTCTCTGAAGACGCATTTCGTGCATTCGTTTTGTCCGGTCTCGCATGGCGTCAATTGGTTCAAGCCAAGTTCGGCAGTCGCATAACAGTCAGCGAAGAAGATGTAGATCGCTTAATCGCCGCATCTGGATCTGGCGGTGGCATTCGCGTGTTGCTCTCTGAAATTATCATGCCCGCCCCTCCAAGTCAGGCCGCCGCGGTGCAAGAACGCGCCGAACGCATCTCGCAAATTACCAGCACAGCCGCCTTCGCGTCAGAAGCGCGCCGCTACTCTGCTTCGCCTTCAAAAGCACGCAGTGGCCGCCTAGATTGGTTGCCCATCACGCAATTGCCAGCCCCGTTGCGCCCGCTGCTCTTGGGTCTTGCACCCGGCGAAATTACTGATCCGATCCCTTTGCAAAACGCGATTGCCTTGTTTCAATTGCGCGGCATCGAAGAATCCGACGTGCCTGAACCGAAATACGCAGCAATTGAATACGCGGCCTACTACATTTCAGGCGGACGCACGGACGCGACGCTCGCAGCCGCGCGTAAAGTGCAAAGTCGCGTAGATCGCTGTGATGATCTTTATGGTGTTGCAAAGGGCCAAGACCCCAGTGTTCTGGATCGTGACTCCAAAAAGCCTAGCGAAATCCCAACGGACATCGCGCTGGAACTTGCCAAGATGGATCCCGGTGAGACTTCTACGGCGCTGACACGCGCGGACGGGCAAACTTTGGTGGTCTTGATGTTGTGCGGACGCACCCCTGAGCTTGAGCAAGAGGTAGATCGTGCCGAGCTTTCCCTTGGTCTGCAAAACCAGCGGCTGGCATCGTTTTCCAAAGGGTACCTCGAAGAACTGCGCGCTGATGCCCGCATCGTTGAGAAGTAATCATGCAATTGCCAATCGCGCTCAGCTGCGGTGAACCAGCAGGCATAGGTCCCGAGATCGCAGTGAAAGCGTGGAACGCATTGCGTGCTGAATTACCGTTCTTCTGGATCGGCGACCCAAGGCACCTACCAAACGGAACGCCGTTCCTAGAGATAGAAACACCCGCGCAAACCCAAGCGGTCTGCGCGAAGGCCCTGCCTATTTTGAGGCAACCCTTCGCACAGGAAAACTGCTTGGGGCTGGCAAACAGCGCCAACGCCCAGGGCGTGATCGACGCGATTGAAACTGGCGTGCGCCTTGTTCAAACTGGGGAAGCGGGAGCGCTCTGCACCGCTCCAATCCACAAACAAGCGCTGCAAGATGGTGCAAACTTTGCTTACCCCGGCCACACAGAATTTCTGGCCGCATTGGATGGTAAAAGCGATGTGGTTATGATGCTGGCCTCGGAGCAATTACGCGTTGTTCCCGCAACGATCCACATTCCTTTGAAAGATGTGCCGCACGCTTTAACACCCGCAGGACTAGAAAGCGTCATCGCTATAACTAATGATGCTTTACGCGCACAATTCGGAATCAAAGATCCGGTCATTGCCGTATCTGGATTGAACCCGCACGCAGGTGAAGGCGGCAAAATGGGATTTGAGGACGCGGACATCATTGCCCCCGTATTGCAACGTCTTCGCGCGCAAGGGTATAAACTCTCCGGTCCATTGCCAGCCGATACAATGTTCCACGCAGCCGCGCGCGCGCACTATGATGCAGCGATCTGCATGTATCACGACCAAGCACTGATCCCGATCAAAACCCTGGATTTCGACAAGGGTGTCAATATCACACTTGGTCTAAGTTTCATCAGAACCTCGCCAGATCACGGAACCGCCTTTGACATTGCAGGCAAAGACATCGCCAATCCGACCAGCTTGATCGAAGCACTGCGCATGGCCGCAAGGATGAGCACCACATGACCACAATTGATCCACTTCCCCCGTTGCGTGACGTGATAGAACGCCATGAACTAAGTGCGCGAAAATCTCTGGGACAAAACTTTCTGCTGGATCTGAATCTTACCGCGAAAATTGCCCGCCAAGCAGGGGATCTGAGCCAGTGTGATGTCCTTGAGATCGGCCCCGGGCCGGGTGGTCTGACGCGGGGGTTGCTCTCGGAAGGCGCACGCAAAGTGCTCGCCATTGAAAAGGACGCGCGCTGTTTGCCGGCCTTGGATGAAATTGCGCAGGCCTATCCAAATCGATTGCACGTAATTGAGGGCGATGCGCTTGGACTTGACCCGCTGGCCCATCTCACGCCGCCCATTCGAGTGGCGTCAAACCTGCCATATAACGTTGGCACAGAACTGTTGATCCGCTGGCTTACCCCCAAACAATGGCCGCCTTACTGGCAAAGCCTGACGTTGATGTTTCAACGCGAAGTGGCGCAGCGTATTGTGGCAGAACCGGGCAGCAAAGCTTATGGACGCCTTGCCCTGTTGGCGCAGTGGCGGTGTGACGCGCGCATTGTGATTAACCTGCCACCAGAAGCGTTCAGTCCGCCGCCAAAAGTATCCAGCGCTGTTGTGCATTTGACCGCTTTATCAGAACCGCGCTTTCCAGCTGATTTCAAAACCCTCGAGAGATTAGTCGCCACAGCATTCAATCAACGCCGCAAAATGCTACGCTCTTCGCTTAAGTCTGTCTCGCCGGATATCGAAGATCACTTGCGTGCAGCGGGTCTCAAATCAACAGAGCGCGCTGAACAAATTCCCCTCGAAGGATTCTGCGCCCTCGCCCGCGAAGTCGCAAAATCTTAAGATCTTCTTTGGTCTTTAAATACCTTGGGGGTTTGGGGGCAAAGCCCCCATGTAATCGTGAGGTTTAGGAGCAAAGCCGCCAAGCGATCCGATCGCAAAGCGATTGGAAATCCAAAATTTACTCGGCAGCGTCAGGTGATGCTACAACGGGCGTATCAATGGTCGCGTCACCCTCAACAGGCTTGCGCGGCCCGCGCGGTTTGCGCGGCGTGCGTTGACGGCGCGGCTTGCTCTCTGGCGTTTCCACCAGACCACTATCTGCAGCTGGTGCGCTCTCAATCACATCAGGTTGCGCGCCCTCGCCAGACACCGCCTCTGCGACCACCGGCTGCTCTTTAGCTTGAGCCGCTTCGCGCTCTGCACGTTCTGCGTCACGCTCGGCGCGTTCACGATCCCGCTCAGCTTGACGCTCGCGGTTCTCGCGCTCTTGCTGTTCACGGCGTTCATCGATCTCTTTTTGCGCGGCACTTAGCATACGTAAATAATGCTCTGCGTGCTGGGAAAAGTTCTCCGTTGCGACGCGATCACCAGAAAGCTGAGAATCCCGCGCGAGCTGCTGATACTTATCAATAATCTGCTGCGGCGTGCCGCGCACTTTGCCTTCGGGTCCTGAACTGTCGAACACGCGATTAGGGATATTGCCGCCATTTTGCTGCGGACGATTGCGGTTATTCTTCCGCGAACGTGGTTTTGATGATCTCATCTAGCTTAAATCCAGCTTCTCAATGTCACTGTGATCTAAGAGTGGCGCAAGGTTGAGGCGCAAACATCAAGATCACTATTTGTGGCTTGTTGCCAAGGGGAACAAGCAGACATGTTCTCCCGCGTAGCACCTCTCATAAAGCACTTCGCGCGCGTTGCTGCAACCGATTCCGTACCACTTAAACAAAACAGCGATAAATATTCACTGAGAGGAGCTATTAAAAAGCCCAAACGCCGCTAACAACACGGTCTCTCCCCGCCAAATCGGGCAAACATGTAATTTGTGTAAATCCCGCTGCAGCATACAAGTCTTGCACGTCACGCCCTTGAGCATGCCCAATCTCCACCATCAGATGCCCATCTTTTTCCAAATACGCACCAGCTTGTGCCACGATCACGCGGTAACAGCTCAACCCGTCCGCTTCATCCGTCAAGGCCATGCGCGGATCAAACCCACGCACCTCAAAATCCAACCCGTCCCACTCCTCAAGCGCTATATACGGCGGATTAGATACGATCAGATCAAAGCGACCTTCAACTGCTTCAAACCAATCCGAGCGCAGCAAGCGCACGCCATCTGCAACATCAAAACTTTTCATGTTGAGCCTTGCCACGTCCAGAGCTTCATCCGAAATATCCGTGCACATAACATCCGCAAGCGGCCATTCCGCGGTCAACGTAAGGCCAATCGCACCACTACCTGTCCCAAGATCAAGAACTTTATCCTGCGGTCCTAATTTCAAACACGCAGCGATCAATGTTTCTGTGTCTCCACGCGGATCAAGCACATTTAGATCCACTTCAAACTCACGCCCCCAAAAGAGGCGCTTTTGAATGATCTTGGAAATCGGCATGTTCGACATGCGCCTGTTGACTAAAAGCTTGAAGTGCTCGCGCTGTTTTTCAGTCACCTCGTCGTGCATATGTAAGGTCATGCGCGATGCATCCACCTGCGAAACATGGGCCGCCAAAATACGCAGATCACGCATCACATCTTCTGTTTTCACCCTAGAAAGCCGATGACGCACAGCCAAAATCAGCTCTTGCCAGATCACCCGTTCATTTCCGCCAATTTTGTCGCCTGATCATCCGCGGTGAGTGCGTCAATAATCTCGTCCAGATCGCCCTCCATCACCTGATCCAGCTTATAAAGCGTCAGGTTAATGCGATGATCACTCATCCGCCCTTGCGGGAAATTATAGGTGCGAATGCGCTCAGAACGATCCCCAGAGCCAACTTGTGATTTACGGTCCGCAGAGCGTTCTTCATCAATCCTTTGCCGTTCCGCATCATACAGGCGCGTGCGCAGCACCTGCATCGCGATCTCGCGGTTGCGGTGCTGCGATTTCTCCGCGCTGACCACGATAATACCTGTTGGAATATGCGTGATACGGACGGCTGAATCTGTGGTGTTAACGTGCTGCCCGCCTGCCCCGGATGCGCGCATCGTATCAATGCGAATATCATTCGCAGCAATCACCAGATCAACTTCTTGCGCTTCGGGCAAAACGGCAACTGTCGCGGCGGAGGTATGAATACGCCCGCCGCTTTCCGTCGTTGGCACACGCTGCACACGGTGCACACCGCTTTCATACTTGAGCCGCGCAAAGACGTTTTCACCTTTGATGTGGCCAGTAACCTCTTTGATGCCACCAAGCTCTGTCAGTTGTTCCTCGATAATCTCGAATTTCCAGCCCCGTGCCTCAGAATACCGCTGATACATGCGTAGTAAATCCGCCGCGAATAGCGCAGCTTCATCGCCCCCGGTACCCGGTCGGATTTCAATCATCGCAGGGCGCGCATCAGCCTCGTCCTTGGGCAACAGCGCGAGCTGCAAGGCCGCCTCCGCTTTAGGCATAGCAGCTTTCAAGGCGGGCAATTCCTCTTCGGCCAATTCCTTCATGTCAGGATCATCCAGCATCGCCTCTGCGTCTTCGATATCGGACAAAAGCTGGCGATAGGCCGCAACCTGCTCGACCACAGGCTTCATATCCGAATACTCGCGCGCAAGATCAGCAATTTCGCCCGGATCAGCACCGCCCGCCATTTTCGCCTCAAGAAACTCGAAACGTTGGGTAATTTGCATGAGGCGGTCCATGGGAACCATGTTGAAAACTCCTGAAAACGCGCGAAAATTGGCGCATACGCCTGCTTATGATATACTTAATGTCATGAGAAAAGTCCTGACATTCCTGTTGTGCGCGGCACCCATGTTTGCCAGCGCGGATGTAACCAGCCCCAGCGGTAAAACGGTGGACTGCTATTGCACAGACAAAAGTGGCTCTCGGATAGAACTTGGGCAAATGACCTGCTTGCAGGTGGATGGGCGCATGTTCATGGCGCAGTGCCAGATGAGCCTCAATGTCCCGATGTGGCGCGAAGTTGCGCCTGAGTGCCTGTCTTCAGAGTTGCGCCAACCACCCCTCTACACGCCGCTTGTTGACGCCCAAATCTGATTGACCAAAGCGCAAGCGGCTGTAAATACGCAGTTTTCCATCAAATTTTTGCACCGTTATGTAGTCGGGAAATCCCATGATCCGCGAACGACTTATGTAAGTTATGTGTCCACTATCGACACTACCCGAGAGCACTTTGGCCCCGCTCTTGCGGATCACAGCGTCTATGGCGACCAGATCTACATCGACGATGCGCACCGCGCCGCCCGCGAAATCCTTATCCGCATCTGCTGTCACATCCGCGTGCCAGCGTTTCGGATCGCTTGGCGCAAGCTGAACATAGCCAACCCCCAAGATCACGAGCGCTACGATAACCCAAATCCACATGCCGTTCCCCTTCACCTTGCCCTTAAACTCATTGCGCGCACTGGCCTAGCGATATGCCACATTTGGCAGCACATATCCCTCTTGCTTTGGCTTCACGCACGCCAACCCTGTGTTCCATTACAGTCCCGCCAAGCGGCTGGTTACTCATGTGCCTCTGCCCAAGTGGTTCCAGCCCCACAGCGACATCAATTCAACTGCAACATGCGCCCCCGCAATAGCTGTCGCGCCTGTGGTGTCAAAGGGCGGCGAAACTTCGACGATATCGCCACCGACCATGTTGATGCCTGCCAGGTCACGTAATATCGCGGCGGCCTGCCACGACGCCAAGCCCCCCCAAACAGGCGTCCCAGTGCCCGGTGCAAAGGCCGGATCAAGACAATCAATATCAAAGGTCACATATGTTCCATGCGATCCGACAATCTCTCTCACACGCTTGGCAACCGCAGCTGCACCATGTTCATGCACCCAGCGCGCATCAAGGATATTCACCCCCAACGTATTAGGATTATCCGTGCGAATTCCTATAGATACCGAGCGTTTTGGATCGATTAACCCCAACTTAATCGCCTTGTAAAACATGGTGCCATGATCAATGCGCTCCATGTTGTCGTCTTCCCACGTATCCGTATGGGCGTCGAATTGGATCAGGCTGAGAGGGCCATATTTCTCGGCGTACGCCTTGAGGATCGGAAAGCTAATGTAGTGATCGCCACCTAGACAGATACTGGCTACATCGGCATCCAAAATGCCTTTGATATGGGCCGTTAAAGCATCGGGAAAGGCACTGACCATCGCGTAATCAAAAGCGAGATCGCCGTAGTCCACTACATCAAGCTCGGACAGCGGATCATAGCCCCAACCATAGGGCGCATCGGGGGATTGCAGGCTCGAGGCTTCGCGAATCGCGCGCGGGCCAAGGCGGGTGCCTGTGCGGTTGGTTGTAGCCTGGTCAAAGGGAACGCCCGTGATCGCAAGATCAACACCGCTAAGATCCTTGGTGTAGCGCCGCCGTAAAAAAGAGGTTGCACCGCCGAATGTGTTCTCGTTGCTTAACCCACGCAAATTATCGCGCGTAAAGGCATGATCTACCTGTGTTTTTGCATCTTCTAAGCCCATTTATCAAACCTCCGACAGAGGTTGCGAGCGTTCGACAAGACGCGCAAAGAATGAAGCGCCAACCGGAGCGATCTCATCATTGAAATTGTACTCAGGGTGGTGGAGTCCCGCGCTTTCCCCCTGACCTAGAAATAGATACGCACCGGGCCGTTCCTGCAACATGTAGGCGAAGTCCTCCGCACCCATTTCGCGACCTGCATCCGCAATGACATTGTTTTCTCCTGCAACTTCGCGCGCGACTTCAGCGGCGTGCGCCGCTTCAGTGGCGTGGTTGATGGTTGCTGGATAACCGCGCTCAAACCGTAGCTCTGCCGTCACACCGTAAGAGGCCGCTTGTCCTGCCACAATCTCATTAAGGCGACGTTCCACCATATCCTGCACTTTGGGATCAAATGTGCGCACAGTGCCGTTCATATAGGCCGTGTCGGGGATCACATTGTCGACCGTGCCCGTGTGAATTTGCGTGACGCTTACCACCAGATCATCAAGCGCATAGTGATTGCGGCTAACAATTGTCTGGATCGCTTGCGCTATTCCGCAGGCAGCGATCACAGGATCGCAAGTTTCATGAGGCATTGCGCCATGACCACCGACCCCTTTGATATCAATGTGAAACGTATCAACCGCAGCCATGATCGCATCAGGTGTAGTGTAAAACCCGCCCGCGACAAAACCGGGCGCATTGTGAATGCCATAAACGGTGCCAATGTCGAACGTGTCCATGATCCCTTCCTGCACCATGACTTCTGCGCCACCCCCATTCTCCTCAGCGGGCTGGAAAATTAACGCGACGCGCCCTTTGAAATTACGCGTTTCTGCGAGGTACCGCGCAGCGCCAAGTAGCATCACCGTGTGCCCGTCATGCCCACAAGCATGCATTTTACCCTCATGGGTGGAGGCGTAGTCCAAGCCCGTCGCCTCAATAATAGGAAGGCCATCAAAATCGGCGCGTAGGCCAATCGTCGGCCCGCCGCCCTGACCGTTAATGATCGCCACGATCCCTGTCTGTGCAATACCTTCATGGATTTCATCGACGCCGATCTCACGCAAGCGTTCTGCAATAAACGCTGCAGTTTTTGGGCAATCAAACGCCAATTCTGGAATCGTGTGCAAATGACGTCGCCATTTTATCATGTCAGCGGAAAATTCGGCGATGCGGTTTACGACCGGCATAGGTGGACTCCCTCAAGGCTATCGTTAGAAATGCATCTGACAGAAAAGGACGGCGCAGCGCAATGACAGATACGAATTTGATCCATGATCCCAAAGGTGGACTGCCTCGTTTGCTCGAGATCATGCGCGCTTTGCGAAATCCCGAAACAGGCTGCCCTTGGGATGTCGCGCAGGATTTCGCGAGCATTGCACCTTATACGATTGAGGAAGCATATGAGGTCGCCGACGCGATCGAGCGCGCAGATTGGGAGGAGTTACGCGGCGAGTTGGGCGACTTGCTGTTTCAGTCGGTGTTTCACGCGCAAATGGCGTCTGAACGTGGCCTGTTTGATTTCGATGATGTGGCCAACACGATGTCTGACAAAATGGTCGCGCGCCATCCACATGTGTTTGGCGATCAAAGCAACGCGAAATCCGCAGAGCAGCAAACGAAGGATTGGGAATCTATCAAAGCTACGGAACGTTTGAGCAAAGCCCAAGGGGGTACACTGGATGGCGTGGCAGTTGGATTGCCTGCATTGTTGCGTGCGAAAAAGCTCCAAAAGCGCGCCGCGAGGGTCGGGTTTGATTGGCCCTCTACGGATGAGGTCTTGGATAAGATCGTCGAAGAAGCAGGCGAGCTGGTTGAAGCGCGTGAAGAGTTAAGCCAGGCAGAGGTTGAGGAAGAGTTCGGCGATCTCCTATTCGTGATGGTGAACTTGGGCCGTCATCTTGGAATCGAGTCCGAGACAGCCTTGCGCGCAGCCAACGCCAAGTTCACGCGACGATTTGAGAGCATTGAGCGTGCTTTAGCAGCCATTGGGAGAACGCCGGAGCAGTCAGATCTCGCAGAGATGGATGCTCTTTGGGATGCGGCGAAAGCAGAAGAAAAGCGTAAATCGTAGCGGCAAGAACATGCCACCTTAGCCTCGCCTGCTCTGGACAAGTGACGCGCGGCAAATCAGTGTGCGCTCAAACATCGGGAGCAGATAATGCCGCCAAGAGATATCATCATCGACACCGATCCGGGTCAGGACGACGCAGCCGCAATCCTGCTTGCGCTTGGCAGCCCTGACGAAATCAACGTGCTAGGCATAACGGCTGTCGCGGGCAATGTACCGCTTGTCCTTACGCAGAAAAATGCTCGCATTGTTTGCGAGTTAGCGGGCAAAACGAATGTTCCAGTCTTTGCAGGCTGCGACGCGCCACTTGTACGCAAATTGGTCACTGCAGAGCATGTACATGGCAAGACTGGCCTTGATGGGCCGGCTTTGCCTGATCCAGATATGCCTTTACAAGATCAGCACGGCGTTGATTTCATTATCGAAACCCTGCGCGCGCGCCCTGCGGAAACTGTCACGCTTTGCCCGCTTGGGCCACTGACCAATATCGCGACCGCGTTACAGCGCGCCCCCGACATTGCCGAACGCATTCAGGAAATTGTGCTCATGGGGGGGGCTTATTTTGAGGTTGGGAACATCACCCCTGCCGCTGAATTTAACATTTACGTCGATCCAGAAGCTGCTGATATTGTGTTTAAATCCGGAGTAAATACTACTATCATGCCACTGGATGTCACCCACAAGGTTCTCGTCACACTCAAGCGCATAGACGCCCTTCGCGCGCAAGCAACGCCTGTATGTGATGCGATGGCCGACATGGTCGATTTCTTTGAGCGGTTTGATACCGACAAATACGGCTCTGACGGCGCGCCTTTGCATGATCCTTGCGTCACCGCCTATCTAATCAAGCCAGAGTTGTTCTCGGGCCGTTTCATCAATGTCGAAATCGAAACTCTGTCCGAATTGACTCTTGGCATGACTGTTGCGGATTGGTGGGGTGTCACAGATCGCGCACCGAACGCAATGTTTATGGGTGACGTGGACGCGCAGGGCTTCTTTGATCTTCTGACAGAACGTTTGGCACGATTATGAGCGCCGCGCTTCATCTCGCAAAGCCCGACGATCTTGAGCGGCTCATGCCCCTCGTCGCTGCGTTCCACGCGGAAGAAGCTCTACAATCAACAGAGGACTCACGCCACGCCGCTCTGACACCTCTGCTCGATGGCTCACCGCATGGGGCGGTGTACCTGATCGGCCCTCAACGCGCGCCGATTGGGTATCTTGTTGTGACCTTTGGCTGGTCCGTTGAATTTGGCGGCTTGGATGGGTTCATTGACGAGATCTTCATCCGCTCTGGCGTGCGCGGGCGTGGCGTTGGCTCCGAAGTGATCACCTCCCTCGTGGCTATGCTCAAATCCGTCGGTATGAAAGCGCTGCATCTTGAAGTAGATCCCGAAAACGCGCGCGCTTTGCGGCTTTATGGACGTTGCCATTTCAAACCACGCAGCGGATATCAAATGATGTTGCGCTTGTTGTGAAGGACTGAACAGATGAAAACGAACTTTCCTTTCGACAATAGTTTCGCGCAGCTTGGCTCGGGATTTTTCAGCCATCAAATGCCTGAGCCGTCTCCCAAGCCTGAGCTGATTGCCTATAACGACTCGCTCAGCACAGAACTGGGCATTGATGCGGGCGATGACCGCGCAGCGATCTTCGGCGGCGCTATGATCCCTGATGGCGCTGAACCGCTTGCGCAGCTCTATGCAGGCCATCAGTTTGGCAATTACAACCCGCAACTTGGCGATGGTCGCGCTGTGCTGTTGGGCGAAGTGGTTGATATAAAAGGCAATCGCCGCGATATCCAACTTAAGGGCTCAGGCCGCACGCCTTATTCACGTGGTGGTGATGGCAAAGCATGGCTCGGCCCTGTCTTGCGCGAATATGTGGTGTCGGAGGCGATGCATGTCCTGGGAATCCCGACGACCCGCGCGTTGGCGGCGGTCAGCACGGGTGAAGAGATCTACCGCGAGGCGATGTTGCCGGGAGCGATTGTTACACGCGTTGCGGCGTCCCACATCCGGGTCGGCACGTTTCAGGTCTTCGCCGCGCGCCAGCAAATCGATGAGCTGCAAGAGCTGTGCGATTACACACTCGCGCGTCATTATCCGCATGCGAATGGCCCTGAAGGCTTGCTGCAAGCGGCGATGGACGCGCAGGCCAAATTGATCCCCGCGTGGATGGGTGTCGGCTTTATTCATGGTGTAATGAACACAGATAATTGCCAAATTGCGGGCGAAACGATTGACTATGGGCCCTGCGCTTTCATGGATGCATTTGCGTCAGATCGCGTATTCAGTTCAATCGATCGCATGGGACGCTATAGCTACGCCAATCAGCCAGATATCGCGATTTGGAATATGGCGCAGCTGGCTACGTCTTTGGTGCCTTTGATGCCCGATGCAGAGTCGGCGGTTGAGCGGTTCACTACTATGCTGCACGAAATGAAAGATCACTTGCGTGTAGAGTGGCTCGCGGTCTTTGCTGAAAAGCTGGGTATTTCGCAGCCCGATATTGAGGACGGCACGTTAATCGCTGATCTGCTTGATCTAATGGAGACAGGTGGCTCTGATTTCACAAACACTTTTGCGGCGCTCAACCATGGGTCTGCGATTGATGAGATCACCGATCGCGTGGCCTATAATGCATGGCATAATAGGTGGTCGGCGCGGATCAAGGATGAAGAAAACCCAAAAGCGCTCATGGCGCGACGCAACCCAGTGATCATCCCGCGCAATCATCGGATCGAACAGATGATTACCGCCGCAGTTGAGGGAGATTTTGCGCCGTTTCATCGCTTGAACGCAGCACTTCAAACCCCGTTTGAAGACCGCGAAGATATTGATGACCTGAAACGCCCCCCCAGCACCGAGGAGATCGTCCCAGCGACCTTCTGCGGTACTTAACTAGTGCGCTTTGCCCTGCGTGAAATCAACACGAGACCGATACACACAAGAATCAACGCGCCAACCGTTTGCGCCTGGATCTCTTCGCCCAAGATCCACCAACCAAAGAACACGCTTAACACGGGTGATAGAAACGAGAACGACGCAATGTCGGAGGCTGGGTAGATCTTCATCAACGCGAACCATAGCAAGAACCCGAAAAGCACCATCACGATTGACTGAAACAACAGGCCGATCCCGTGGATCATTTCGAATTCGCGGATCAGCGGCCCAAAGAGTGGGCTGAGCAATAGCAAAACCACGCCCGAAATCGCCAACTGACACCCGAGTTGCAGTTCTGCGGGCGCTTCGCTCACAGGTGTAAGGCGCACACAAAGCGCGATCCCAGCCCATCCAAACGCTGCGATCAGGGCCAGCACATCGCCAAGCAAGCTCGCCTCGCCGCCGCCACGGTTCAAGAACGCCCACGCCACGCCGCAAATCGCTACCAGAAAACCTATCAAACGAATGCCTGTAAGTCGTTCACCTGGTAAAAAGAAATGCGCGGTGATGCCAAGCCAGATCGGCATGGTGTAGAAAATCACGCTCGCTCGGCTAACTGTCGTGATGTCGAGCGCGATGAAAAGGCACAGAAATTCGAAGGTGAACAAAAGTCCGATTAGTATGCCGCCCCACAGTTGGCCACGGGTCATGCGAATGGGAATGCCACGCCATTTGATCCAAAGCCAAAGCGCTACCAACCCGATCAAAGAGCGTAATGCTGCCGAAAATATCGGTTGCAGCCCATCGATAGTGATCTTGATAACAATCTGGTTGAACGCAAACAGGCTTGCAAACCCGAGCATCGCCATGACCCCGATGAGGTCTAATCTGTCTTTTCTATCCATCCCTTTGGCAGACCCGATGCAGCTCTGAGGGTCAAGCACGCAATTTACTTGGTGCTTTCCAATTGTCCAGCCTGCCCTTAGTTTGCAACAACTCTTGTTTAGTTTAAGTGCACTTCCTTATGAATTTCTTACAAATCACATCGCTTTTGATTGTGCTCGCGGGCGCGTTTGGTGCGTTGAACTATCTCTTTTTGAAACTGCCAAGCGCAATTGGCATTTTGGTGGTCTCGCTTCTCGCGTCTTTGGTTATCCTCTCTGTTGACCTTGTCGCCCCCTCCCTTGGGATTGCCAATGTGGTGCGCGACACTGTGACCGGCATCGATTTCTCTGAAGCGCTGCTGGAAGGCATGCTTGGTCTTTTGCTATTCGCGGGTGCTTTGCATGTGAAGCTGAGTGATCTCAAAAAAGAATGGCGACTCGTGTGTCTTATGGCGACGATTGGCATAGCGCTCTCTACGGCAGTGGTTGGATTTGGTTTTTCTTGGCTTACGGGCATGCCCTTGATCGTCGCACTTGTCTTTGGTGCGTTAATTTCGCCGACAGATCCCGTCGCAGTCTTAGGAGTTTTGCGCGAAGCTGATTTGCCTAAATCGCTGGAAACCAAGATTGCAGGTGAATCGCTGTTTAATGACGGCGTTGGTTATGTCGTTTTTCTCGTGCTTGTCGGAATCGCCTTTCCTCATGGCGATGATCATCATGGCAGCGGCGCCGCTGATGCCGCTAAACTGTTCTTCCAAGAAGCGGTTGGCGGAGCTATTCTTGGGATCGTTCTTGGCTGGCTCACCTTCCGCTTAATGCGCCGCATAGATGATTATTCACTTGAGGTACTTCTGACCCTTGGCCTAGCGTTTGGTGGCTACGAATTGGCGGTCTATCTGCATTTTTCCGCCCCGATCATGGCGGTCTGTGCCGGCCTGTTGATTGGCGATATTGGCACCAAAGAAGGCATGTCCCAGCAAACCCGCGAGTATGTGGATGCGTTTTGGAAATTGATTGACGAAATCCTGAATGCGGTTCTGTTCTTGTTGATCGGCTTTGAGGTTTTCGCGATCGCTTTCGATACAAGCTTCCTTGTGACGGGCATCATGGCGATCGCACTGGCATTGGTCGCGCGCCTTGCCGCAGTGGCGATCCCTGTGTTGATGCTAAAACCTTTCCGCCAATTCAGTTCGGGCGTCATTCCTATTATGACATGGGGTGGCCTTAAAGGTGGTATCTCCGTCGCTTTGGCCCTGTCTTTGCCTGAGGGGGAATGGAAGCCATTAATTCTCACCGCGACCTATGTTGTGGTGATCTTTTCGATTATTGTACAAGGCCTCACAGTTGCACGCCTCGCGAACCGCTTTGGACGCGCACCAGATTTGGTTTAAACCGACGCATAAGGGCACATAGCCCGCAGTTCAGGAGAATATGAATGAGCCTCATGGGAACGCTGGCGAAAGTCGCTATCGGATACGCAACCGCACGCGGCGTGGATAAAATGGCAGGCAGCGGCGGCCTTGGCGCATTGCTGGGTGGACAGCAAACCGAGGGCAGTGCGGAGGCGGCCAATCCAATGGCGGATATGATGAAGCAAATGATGGGGGGCGGCGCGAGCGAAGGTGCCAGTAATCCTATGGCTGACATGATGGCAAAAATGACTGGTGGTGCTGATGCAGGTGCCAATCCGATGGCTGATATGATGAAGCAAATGACCGGTGGTGGAGATGCCGCTGGTACTGGCATGGATCTGCAAGGCATGCTCGGAAGCTTGATGGGCGGCAATGCGGGTGCTGAGACGGCGGACAAAGGTGGTCTCTTGTCATCTTTAGGCGGCGGTGCAGGTGGCGGCGCTGGCGCGGGTCTTGCAGGGATGTTCGCGGCCATGGGCGGTGCAGCAGCAATGGGTGGCAAAGGCGTTGGTGACATGCTGGACGGTTTTGGCAAAGCGGCCCCTGCCGCGCCCGAGGCAGAGGCCTCCGCAGGTCTGATGTTGCGTGCGATGATCCAAGCGGCAAAATGCGACGGCGGTATTGACGATGCAGAGCGTGTGAAAATCCTCGAAACTATTGGCGATGACGCGGACGCAGAAGATATCGCCTTCGTTCAGGCGCAACTTGCAGCTCCGCTTGATGTAGAGGCCTTGGCTGGTGACACGCCGAATGCGCAAAAATTCCAGCTCTACGCAATGTCGATGATGTCGATCCGCGTCGATACCCCTGCGGAGAAAGCTTACATGGCTGCGTTGGCTGACGCCCTTGGTATTGATGCGCAAACGGCGCAAATGCTGAACATACAGATGGGTGCACCGGAGTAAGTTTGCTCTGAATATTTACATAAAACCACCGCGCGTTATTGCCGTAGGTGTTTTTTGTTTCGGGTGGTCGTTGGATAAAACATAACAGGCATTATGCGTGGAGTATCGCTCACAACGTGAGTTCACACAATTGGCTGCGTTTCGACACCAGACATGGTTGTTATTTATCATAATTTCTGCCAGCACGTGAACTGCTAACGTGGTATTTTATATGGAGAAGCATTGTTATTAAGATCATTGATATTGGCCGCGATGTCTTTTGGTTGCGTGTCCAGTTGCGTGTCAAGTAATGAACAGGATGTAGAAACTGACTCGCCTGTGGTATCCGCACAAACCCCTGAGTTATTTTCTCCGAATGTAGGCACGCTTAAGATCTCAGGTGACGCAGTATTCATTAGAACACATGATGATGGTATGTCATTAGGGGTAGTGTCCGGCACAGTCGGCAGTTCTGGTCAGGCAAGTACCTTTAAGGGCCCGCTATTCACAGTGCGAGACAGTCACGGTCCAAACGCTAGGGAAGAACTCTATGATGGCTCTGTTCGCATTAGAACTGCTGGGGATGAATTCAAATTCGCTCGCTTCTATATTACCGAGAATGACTCAGGGGCTTCAGTTGGGGTATTTGGATCTCCGACCACACAGTCTCTGCCGAATAAGGGATCAGCTAAATTTGTTGGGATAGGTCAAATCAGTGAAGTTCGTCGCGGATTTACGATTCCCACCGATCAAAGTGCGACAAGCCGAGTAGAAGTCAACTTCGGTACTAGTAAAGTCAACGCTTCTCTAGACGTCCCCCCAAACTCCCAGAGTTTGTTGTCTAACGTCGACAAGATTGTTGCACGGGGACTATTGATTGATGGCGGCAGATTTTCAGGCTCTGGAGTAAGGGTTTTTAAGGATAAGCTGCGCGTCAATCCAACGGGGGCCAATAGCACAGCCGGAGCTGCTGGACGCTTTTATGGGCCTGATGGCCAGGAAGTAGGCGGGGTAATGCACATCAGTGGTGATAACGGTGTTATCACAGGAATATTCATAGCAGAATAGGGCGTTCGGTGAGCAATTGAGCAAGGCTTAAAGAAAGTTATTTTAGCCGCAGAAGACACGTACGACAGTAGAATTTGGATCGCTGACGGATTCAACGGCAGTGCCACTATGAACGATATTCAAACGTGATGGCGTGTTCGTCGCAACGCTTTCATTGCTTCCGTAATGTCGTGAATCGCCTGAAATATTGAGGCCTCTTGTGGCGCTGGATGGTCCAGCTACAAGATACTGAAGCTGTGTTGCTCCACAAGTATCTGATTGACTGCTCCCCATCATTCTATCGGTTAAATTTGATGAAGGAGCTGCCATTGTTCCATTTTGCATTCGTTGCCAATCAGAAGGATGAATTTCTTGCGGACCGTTGCGAAAGGGCAAGCTTCCAGAGTTAGAGCAACCTGCGGCAAGCCCACACAAAACTATACTTGATACAAACTTTTTCATGTCATTATCCTTCGATGAATTAGGCCAAGTAATACGCATCACAACCTGTGGTTTCAATACGAAAAGCATTCATCACTATTCCCGTCCAAGCTGAACAACATAACACCAGTTACCCGATGTTCTATCTCCGTTTCAGCTAGGACAGTCGCCTATGAGTTGCTCGCTCGCTCAACTCTATGAAGCGCTCGGCTTTCCACCGCCGCTACCACCGCGACGTCTGCGACCACCACCGGGCTTGCCGCTACCGCCGCCAGGTTTGCCACCGCCGCCTGGACGACCACCACCACCGGGTCGGCCACCTCCGCCCCCGCCACGTCGGCCACCGCCGCCGCCTTTGCCACGACCACCCATGCCAGAGCGGCTTTTCGCCGACACACCATCGAAATCAACCCAAGGCGTGCCAGAGGCAACGGGGATCGAGATTTTCATGGTCTTTTCGATGTCTTTCAGCAAATCCATTTCGTCTGGTGCGCAAAACGCAATCGCAGCACCATCTTTGCCCGCGCGCGCAGTCCGGCCAATACGGTGCACATAGGCATCCGGCACATTGGGTAATTCGTAATTATAGACGTGACGCACATCAGGAATATCAAGTCCGCGCGCTGCAACGTCCGTTGCGACCAGCACTTTCATCTCACCGGCTTTAAAGGCGGCCAATGCACGTTCACGCTGGCCTTGGCTTTTATTACCATGGATCGAGGTCGCCGCAAAACCACGCGCAACCAACTGCTTCATCAGTTTTTCGCAACCGTGCTTTGTGCGACCAAAGACGAGCGCACGCTCGTCTTTATGCGCGCCGAGGAGTTCAATCAGAAGCGATTGCTTTTCCGTCTTCGCAATGAAGTGCACCACTTGCGTCACTTTATCCGCTGCCTTGCCCGGTGGGGAGACTTGGATGCGTTTAGGGCTTTTGAGATAGGTATTCGCAATCTCGTTCATCAGCTTGGGCATAGTCGCTGAGAACAACATCGTTTGGCGCTGCTCCGGCAAGACTGCCGCAATTTGACGTAGCGCGTGGATAAAGCCCATGTCGAGCATTTGATCCGCTTCGTCGAGCACCAGGAAATGCGACTCTTTCAAGGTTAGCGCACGGCGATCCATCAAATCAATCAAACGACCGGGTGTTGCCACCAGAATGTCGATTCCCTTTTCCAAACGCTTGGATTGCACATTGATCGACTGACCACCTACGACAAGCGCGACCTTTATCGGCGTGCCTTTGGTATAATCCTTGAGGTTCTCGACAATCTGCCCCGCCAATTCGCGCGTCGGCGCAAGAATAAGCGCGCGGACGGCTTTGGGCGACGGACGACCCGGGTTTTCGCTGAGCAATGTAATCAATGGCAAACC
>OCVR010000625.1_pt1 | contig 29543 bp, 24 predicted proteins | sample 1539091 | NCBI WGS metagenome assembly OCVR01 (sample SAMEA3355530, study PRJEB22509) | marine metagenome | biome: marine; feature: coastal ocean; material: water | place: USA | collected 2010-08-07 | depth 16 m | reverse complement strand
AAAGGTTTATAACTATGGTTGTTAACCTGCCCCTACCATCTGGCAATTGTCTGCCACTCATCTGCTACATATCTGGTACATATCTAGTACTTGGAAACCACCTGCCAGCATCGCGTCTCAAGTCAGTTTCCACATGATAACCGGCGCGGTCAAAGGTCATCGTGTATGATGAGAAGCATCACTTTTACGGACAAGTCATGAGAATTATTCACGAAACCCTGCAGTATCCATTTTCCACCTCACCAGAGTTCGGCACGACCATGCAAGTGGCGCCGGGCGTCTATTGGCTTCGTATGCCCCTGCCAATGTCACTCAACCACATCAATCTTTACCTGATTGAAGGCAACAAAGGTTGGACGATTGTTGATACGGGTATTCGTGGAGATGAAACCAGGGACCACTGGCATACTATTTTTGAGAACTGCCTCGGAGGGAAACCTGTCAATCAGGTGATCTGCACGCATATGCATCCTGACCATACTGGCCAGGCTGGCTTTCTAACTGACCTATGGCGCGCGCCACTGCTGATGAGCTACGGCGAGTACTATCAAACCCGCGTGATGAATTCGATGATGCGCGATGGCGGTCACTGGCAGACCAGCGAGTATTTCCAGCGAAACGGTCTGACGGAAGATTTTCTGACCCAGATGGCCGAAATGCGCAGCAACTTTACGCCGGAGCCCGAAGACTTACCGATACCCAACTCCTACATACGATTGAGTGATGGTGAACACATCATGATAGGTGACAATTCCTGGGACATCCTTGTTGGCAGTGGCCATTCCCCTGAACATATCTGCCTGTACTGTAAAGAGCTGGAGGTCATCATCTCGGGCGACCAAATCCTGCCCGTGATCACTTCCAATGTTAGTGTCTCCCCGACTGAACCCTTTGGCAATCCGATGACTAGCTGGCTGGAATCACACGAAAAATTCAAAAAGTTGCTTCCCGATGAGATACTTGTATTACCCGCGCACAATGAACCCTTCTATGGCGTCCAGGCCAGACTACAGGGACTCATTGATCATCACGAGGATCGAATGCTGATTCTTGAAGAAAGTTGTGTGCAGCCCCAAATCGCCGTGGACCTGTTGCCTCACCTTTTTAAGCGCAAACTGGAAGGTGCTTCCATGTTTATGGGATTGGGGGAATGCATTGCGCACCTGCACTGTCTGATGACTCGCAAGCGAATCGAGAGAACGCTCAAGGACAATGTGTATTACTACCGATCGATTGACCCAAACCTGGCTGAACGCGCCACACCTGGTCGCCATGAAGAGCCTGACGACGAACCGATGCTGATCTAGCTCAGGCCTCACCCGTGTAGCTATCAACGTAGAAGCAGCTATCTATAGACCTGCGGGTAGGCTTACCATACTGACCTTTCGGCCAACCTATCGGCAGCATAGCAATGCTGGGTGTCTTCTCCGGGTTAAGGCCTATCAATGTATCAATTTCTTCGCCGTGCGCACGGTGCGCGGTCGTTAAAGACGCGCCTAATCCAACTGCCCGGCAAGCCAGCAGAATGTTTTGAATCGCTGGGAACAACGCCTGTGATTGTGGCTGACCGCGACGGGTCCATCCCGCGATGAACAGCAGCACAGGCGTTTCGTGCAGATGTTCCGCCAGGTAAATGGCTGCCTTCATATTCCGCTTTTTAGCTTCAGGGTAATCAGGAGACCTGGCCGCCTGTTTCGCCGGAACGATATACTGCCGAAAGGTTGATCGATACAAATTGGCGATTTTCGTTCGTTTTTCTTTCTCCGTCACCGCCACAAAAAACCAGGGTTGGCGGTTTCCCCCGCTTGGCGCATAGGTTCCTGCTTCGCAGACTTTCCGGACCAATTCAATAGGTACCGGGTCCGGCTTCAACCGCCGTATGGCTCTGGTGGTACGGAGTCCTTCCAGTAATGGTATGTCTTCCCCTATCGCTGAAACATCAATTTCACTCACGTTACTTCCACTCACGATACTTCCACTCACGATAAGGTCACCTGATAGGCGCCGCCAGTAAAGTTCACATGGCCTTTCTCTATCAGTCGATCAAGGTGCAATCCCATACTGCGCCGTTCGACCTCATCAATCAGAAACCCAGTCTGGCCGGGCCTGTAGACAAAGCGATGATCAATGATCTCATCTAATGACCTGGGCTCTTTGATGAACTCAAGTAATCGCAATTCCCGGTCCTGAATCATAGACTCGAACTGATCTAGCATCGTCAGGAAAGTATCGCGACCTTCAATCAACCCCTTGTGGTGAAATGTTAACCACCAGCCAGCATGGACGTGTTTCAGGCGTTCGATACTTTCTTCAAAAGAAATAAGGTCAGACCAGGCATCGCCGTAATAGGGCCCAAACCCCGTCAGCTCTATATCACCCAGATAGACAAGCTTTTCAGCCAAGTCCGCACCCCACTCAATAAGGAAGCAGCAATGACCACGGGTATGTCCTGGCGTATGTACTACCGTGACCGTGACATCACCTAAATCAAAAACATGACCCTCGCCGAACCGTTGTACTTCACCACCCCTCGGGTAGTAAAAAGCCGTTTCGATTTCCTGTCTGAATGCATCGTGTGCAGGCCCAGGAGGCGTACCATAAATCTCCATCAGACCTTCAATACTTTCAAGACCCAGGGCGTCCATGCTGTGAGCATGCCAGGGCACCTCTGGGAACAAATGGGTACCCGCAATGTGATCTTCATGGACATGGCTATGGATCACCATATCGACACTTGGCAGCACTGCTTTTCTCGCAACAACGCCTAGAGACGGATCGATGATCGCTGTTTGCCGACTTCCGGTGACAGTTAATGAATTGCCATGGGGATATTTCCCATTTTCATAACCGAACAGAATGGTGACAGGGCCAATACGTTGAACCTTCAGATCGGCTGGATCGATTTCTTCAGGGCGCAAAACAACCTCTACTGTTCATTAACTGATGGAATGTTCCGCATTCTAATGACTAGCTCATTTTTAGGCAAAGAACAGTTGCATAAAGAGGCTTTGAAGTCAGGCAGGTTAATTGAATAGACTAGTACTTTATATGGACGAGCTGCTTACAAAAAACCTACATCAAACAATCAGTCAGGGATCACTCGTCGTAACGCCACTTCCTTTAAGCCCCAATATTTCTCTGTACCTGATTTCGGCGGACTATCCAAAAGACAGGCTGCCCGATGAAGAGATGCACGCCATCATAGATAAGCCTGCTTACTGGGCATTTTGCTGGGCCAGTGGACAGGTCCTTGCTGCGCACCTTGTTGCACATCCAGAGATTTGCAGGAACAAAACGGTTCTGGATCTCGGGGCAGGCTCCGGTGTGGCCGCGATCGCAGCGGCACTATCAGGCGCTACTTCGGTTATCGCCTGTGACCTGGACAAGCATGCACTGGAAGCTTGTATCGTCAACGGTAAAGCAAACCAGGTCGAGCTCGACACCCTTGAGAGTCTGGAACTATGCGTAGACAAAGTCGATCTGCTAATTGCAGCTGATGTGCTTTATGATCGTGAGAACCTTCCCTGGCTGGAACAATTTGGGAGTTACGCCGATGAAATCCTCATAGCCGACTCGCGCATTCGCGACGAAAGCGTCTTCGAGGACTTCGAAAAGATCAGCAATGTCAGCGCAATCACAGTTCCCGACCTTGACGAACTGAAGGAGTTCGGTGATGTGGCCATCTACTACAAAAAGTACCGCTAGCTCAGCTTTTCCCTAGAAATAATCACCAAGGTCCTTCAGGTAGGCCTGCTCGGTATTACTTTGCTCGTCCACGTTCACAAAACGTTGCGCTGGATAAGGTTTAAAACCGTGTTGTAGCAGGACATCCCGTGGCCGGGTTACTTCTAAAGGCAACCAGATAAGCGCCGCATCACACATTCTTCGTTTCAGGACAGTCAGTCCGTGCACCAACAGTTTTCGCCCATACCCGCGCTGCTGATAAGTCGTTGATACAAACCACTCGCGGATCTCTCCCAGACCCACGTGCTCCAGATCAGTATCGGGGCCAACAGTAACGAACCCAAACGGCACTTCGTCCTCGGCGAGGTAGGTATAAACAGCGGGTTCGGCAAGATGGCGTCCCAGCTCCCTGGTCGGGGCAAACGGCCCAGGTGTTTCTGATCGAATCTGGTTCAAGGCACCAGCATCTGCAGCAAGCGCTCTGCGGATTCCTACCTGTTTAACCAAGCCTTTGGTCATGTAATGAACATCACGCGGGATACCATAAGAGCATGGCGTCCCGTCTGACTATACCGCTTAGGATTTCAGGTTTTTGATAAGAGGCTTGTTAGCCTCCGCGATACTGGATGGGTGATCTGCATCCGTGAAATCCACAATTTCATCCCAGGCGTCGTTAACGTCTTCTGCGTTGAACCCCTGGCTGACGCTGAAAGAGTGTCCTTTGCTTCTTTCCCATCGGACTTTCCCTATAAATCCGGCACCGACTTCATATAGCCCACCAGTCTCCTGACTGTTCTCATCACAAAGCTTTACAACCAACGGCATAATAAATTCAGGCTTAAGTGCGTCTACCAGTTGCTGAGGCATCACTGTTTCTGTCAGACGCGAACCCGCGATTGGTGCGATGGTATTGACCATGATGTTCTTGGATCGACCTTCCAGCGCCAGAGTCTGCGACATCCCGTGCAGGCCAAGTTTTGCCATCGAGTAGTTAGTTTGGCCAAAGTTTCCGTAGATACCGGCCGCGGATGCTGTAAAGATCATACGTCCGTAATTCTGGTCGCGCATGTAGGGCCACGCTGCGTGGCTAACCTTGAATGCGCCACGAACATGGACGTCATAGATCAAGTCCCAGTCCAGCTCTTCCATTTTATGGAAAGTTTTGTCGCGAAGAATACCCGCATTATTAATCACTACGTCAATCTTCCCGAATGAATCCATAGCGGTCTGTATAATTTTGTCACCATCGATGACCGAGTCATAGTTTGCTACAGCTTCGCCGCCACCCGCTTTGATTTCGCCAACGACAACATCGGCCGCGGCCTGATCAGCGCCATCACCAAACGCTGAACCACCAAGATCATTGACAACAACCCTGGCCCCTCGTTTACCCATTTCAAGTGCATAGGTTCGGCCAAGTCCATTACCCGCTCCGGTAACGACGACCACTCGGTCATCAAATCTGACATCTGTCATCTAGCTATCCTCTGGTTGATTAAAACTGGTTTAAATTTCGTTTCTGCGAAAAAGGCGCTCATTATCCTGACATTAGTGCTCCGGGTATAGTCCAGAAGACCTTTCCTCATGATAGTCTACGACTAATCAAAATGGCGGAGAGACTATGCTTTTTTGGCAGGAGAACACTGCTTTATTCGCGGAGGGGATATGCTTTCTAACAAATCCGCGGCACTAGCCGTTGCGGTTTCTTTTTCAGTCGGGCTAATCGCAAGTCTTGCACTGCGCCCCAGCGGTCCGGGTGAATTATCCGTCGCCGAGGCCAGCGATGGCACCTCGACCCGACTTCACTGGCGCGTGCCTATCAATGCATCAAGCAATCTTCCGGTGCTTGGCGATAACACCAAATACATCAGCACTACTGTCACGCAGATCAGTGATGGCGCTGTGCAACTCGATATGTTCGAGCCCGGTGAACTAGTCCCATCGCTCGGTATATCGGATGCAGTCCGCGATGGCAAAGTTCCAGCAGGATATAACTGGCTCGGCTACGACCAGGGGAAAATTCCCGCAGCTGCCCTGATCGCGGCTGTACCCTTCGGCATGGAACCCTGGGAATTCAGCGCCTGGTGGTTTGAAGCAGGGGGCCGTGAACTGGGCGAGGAACTGTACAAACCTCATAACATCCACCCAATATATTGTGGCATGACGGGACCTGAAACAGCCGGATGGTTTCGCAACCCCATTACACAGCTATCAGACGTTGAGGGTCTGAAGATCCGCTTCGCCGGTATCGGCGGTAAAGTGATCGAAAGGCTTGGCGCTTCTGTCACCATGTTACCCTCCGGGGAAATCTTCCAGGCGCTCGAGAAAGGTGCCATCGACGCCTCTGAATATGCCCTGCCAATTGTAGATGAAGCACTCGGATTCAATCGGGTTGCAAAATATAACTACTACCCGGGATGGCACCAACCATTTACCGCATCGCACCTCATCGTCAACCTTAATATCTGGAACTCGCTTGCAGCTGTGGATAAGCACCTGCTCACCACGGCCTGTACCGCAGCAGTGACCCGCAACCTCGCTCGCGCTGAAGCGCTTCAGGGTAAAGTCATCGCTGGATTCCCCGCCATCGGCGTGACCGCAGAACGGCTGCCGGAACCACTTTTAAGGGAGCTCAACCGGGTATCCAATGATGTCCTGGAAGAAGAAGCCAACAAAAACGATTCTTTCGCAAAAATCCTTGCTTCCCAACGGACATTTGAAGAAAGCTACCAGCATTGGAAACGTCTGGCGTACCTGCCAAGAGACTTTTAGGAGATGCAGCTTCCATCAACTGCCATTTCACGTCGGATCGATCCACTTATCACCTGGGTTGGCGAATCAATATCTTGGATATGGTTAGTGCTACTGTTCACTATCGTATTCAATGTCGTCATGAGATACGCCTTCGGGGAAGGCAGAATCGAACTTGAGGAAATACAATGGCACCTCTACAGCACTGGCTTTTTACTCGGCATAGGATACACCTTTCAGGTTGATGGTCATGTGAGAGTGGACGTCGTTCACGAGCGGCTCAGCCCCAGAACCCAGGGCTGGCTGGAGCTCTACGGCATCCTGCTTTGTGTATTGCCTTTCACGGCTTTGATACTGGTTTTTTCTGCTCCCTTTATAGCCTCTAGCTACGCCCTGTCAGAGGTGTCTGTTTCACCAGGAGGGCTGCCATTCCGTTGGCTTATCAAAAGCATGCTGTTTATTGGTTTTTTCTTGCTGTTGCTCGCCATCATTTCAAGGTTAAGTAGGGTTTGGTCATTCCTGTTCCTCAGCCCATCAGGAGCCCGACATGAGTCCCAATGAAATTCTTGCTCTCCTCATGTTTTTTGGCTTCATTGTTTCCGTTTTTACGGGCTATCCGATTGCCTGGCTTCTGGGCGGTCTTTCAATTTTGTTTACGGCCCTTGCGATTATTCTCGAAGTCGACTTTCACGTGCCAGTTGGTGTCGATTGGAGTTACACGTCACTGACGATTGATCGAATCTGGAACGTAATGGAGAACTGGGTGATGGTCGCGTTACCTATGTTCATTTTCATGGGGCTTTTGCTGGATAGATCCGGCATTGCCGGTCGCCTTATGACCAGCTTTGCGAAATTGCTCGGCCCGGTTCGCGGCGGTCTGGCCATCACCGTCACTCTGATTGGTCTTCTGCTGGCGGCAACAACCGGGATTATTGGCGCCTCAGTTGTTCTCCTGGCTCTTCTTGGGCTACCGGTGATGATGAAAGAAGGATACAACACAGGCTTCGCTGCCGGCACCGTTTGCGCGGTTGGCACGCTTGGTATCCTGATACCACCGAGCATTATGCTGGTTCTGATGGCCGACCGAATGGCTATGAGTGTTGGCGACTTATTCCTCGGCGCTGTCTTTCCGGGCGCGCTGCTCGGCGGGTTGTACGTCACCTATATTCTTATTTACGGCTTGCTGAAACCAGACCATGCTCCTGCCGCGAAACGGGAACCTATCGACCTGAAAGTCGTCTGGGAACTGTTCATCGCCATTGTACCTGCAGCCTTCCTGATCCTGGCCGTACTTGGCAGCATTTTCTTCGGATTAGCCACACCTACCGAGGCCGCCGGCGTCGGCGCGGCCGGGGCGCTTCTGCTGGCTGCGCTAAACCGGGCCCTGAATATGACAGTGCTGCGAGAGGTATTATTTGAAACCACTCGTACCACCGCGTTCATTTTCGCAGTGTTGCTGGGAGCAACGGCTTACTCGCTGGTACTTCGTGGACTCGGTGGTGACGAACTCATAGAACGGGCACTGCTCGGCCTCCCCTTCGGTCCCTCCGGCATCATCATTTCGATCTTGTTCGCCACATTTTTGCTCGGGTTTTTCCTGGATTGGATCGAGCTGACTCTGATTATCCTTCCTCTGGTTTCACCCGTTGTATTCAATCTGGGGTTTGACCCGGTCTGGTTCACCATCCTGTTCGCCGTTTGTCTTCAAACAAGCTTCCTGACCCCACCCGTTGGGTTCGCTATCTTTTACCTAAAAGGTGTCGCACCGGCAGGCGTAGATGTTGTGACTATCTACAAGGGCGTGTTCCCTTATGTTATTTTGCAATTAATCGGCTTAATCATCATCTTTAACTGGCAGGCGGTTGTTACCTGGCTACCTGCACAGGCCTATGGGAACTAAATTCCGGGAAAACCGAAAATGAAAAGAGAAGAACTCCTGATTGAAGAAGAAGAACTGGTCACCATCATTGATGACCCAAACCTACGCCTTTTTGACGCCACCGTGGTACTTAATCCTGCCGCAGCAGAGACTGGTCATGACAGATATCTCGCTGGACATATTCCCGGGAGTGTCTTTCTGGACCATGCTGTTATTTCCGACCCCAATTCTCATCTCATGTACACAATGCCAGACGAAAAAACCCTTGGGAGAGCAATTGGTGCCCTGGGCATCAGCAATGACACACCCGTGGTCGTTTACTCCACCGATATGCTGGCATGGGCAACACGGATCTGGTGGGTACTGCAATATGCAGGTCACCGAAACGTCAGGGTTCTAAACGGTGGACTGCAAGCCTGGACAGGCGCGCTGGAAATCGCTGAGAATAAATACGTCCCGACAACCTTTAATACAGACTTTTCTCCACAGATGTTCGCCAGCAAGGAAGAGGTGCTCGCCTCAATCACCGACGGTAGTGCGTGCGTGGTCAATACGCTGACACCCGAGATGTACAAAGGTGAAGCGGATGTTTTCTACGCCGGACACATAAGCGGTTCGGTGAATCATCCCTTTGTTGAGCTAATGGCTGAGGGCTATCTACTACCGGATACAACCCTGGCAGAGAATCTCGAGCAGAAAATGATTGGCGATCGCCTGATCACTTATTGCGGCGGTGGGATTGCGGCAACGCTTAATGCCTGCGTCGCGAAACTGGTGGGCGTGGACAATGTCGCCGTCTACGATGGCTCGATGTCAGAATGGATGGCGGAAGAACTACCCATCACGACAGGGGCAGACAAAGGTTCATTGGCTTAAGCGCGTTCCCGAAAACGCGGAAAAATCAGCATAAGCTGCTCAACGGCCAAATCATACTAAAACCAGAAATAACGTTCGTTAAAGCATATATTTAGCAAGGAGTAACAAAGCGTGCGCAAAAATAAGTAGAATGTATAAGATCACGACATCTATCGGCCGAGATATCTAGTGCTTATCCAGTCTGGCTCACATTTTTGGATAGACCGGGTTCACGACTGTTCTTATCGTGATGCAGGCGCAAGCAGAAATCAGTGAGCCGAAATCACAAAGTAACTAATAGAAAATTAGTAGTGGAAGGAATTAAATGAATCGAATCGCATATACAGAATTTTTAGGTAACAGCCCCAACTGGTTCAAACTGTCGATCCTGGTTTTCCTCGTGCTGTGCTTTCCATTGAAAATGATAGTCGGGACGACTGTTCTGGGATGGATGTTTCTAGCCATGTTTATTCTTACGCTAGCCATGGCTTTAAAATGCTACCCACTGCAAAGTGGTGGACTTCTGGGGCTGGCTATCCTGGCCCTGGGTTTAACGTCACCCGAGACAGTCTGGCACGAGATACAGTCAAATCTTGGCGTGCTTGCCCTGTTGATATTTATGGTGAGTTTCATTTACTTCATGAAACCACTACTAACGTTTGTATTTGCAAAACTGATCATGAAGGTGCAAAGCAAATGGATCCTCTCATTGATGTTTTCAATGATGGCTGCTTTCCTTTCTGCATTCCTTGATGCTTTAACGGTTACAGCCGTGCTGATTACAGTTTTCGTCGCCTTACATGGCGTGTACGAGGGGGTTCAGTCTTCCGGCAATACAGACTTTGACGAAGACGGAGTTTCGGATCAACAACAGTTGAGCGGCGATACCCTGGAAAGATTCAAGGCGTTCATTCGTAGCCTTGTCATGCATGGCGCAGTTGGTACAGCGCTTGGCGGCGTCACTACGATGGTGGGAGAACCCCAGAACCTGCTGATAGCGGACAAGATGGGCTGGAACTTTATTGAGTTTGCCCAGGCAATGTCCCATGTCACGATTCCAGCGGTCATTGCCGGTTTTATAACGTGCGTCGTGCTTGAGCTGACAGGTGTGCTGGGATACGGCGGGAAGCTCGACCCACAAGTCCGCTCAATACTAAAAGGCTACATTCAGGATCAGGACGACAAGAGAAAACAAACAGAGGTTTATGCCCTGATTGTACAGGGAATCTGCGGTGTGCTTCTGGTCGTCGGGCTGGCGCTCCATGTCATGGAAGTGGGTCTAATTGGATTGTGCCTACTTGTTCTGGTGACTGCACTCACCGGTATCAACGAAGAACATAAAATAGGCCGTGCTTTTGAGGAATCTTTACCTTTCGTTTCCCTGCTTTGTATCTTCTTTGTTGTTGTCGGGATGATTCATGATCTGCATCTCTTTAGCCCCGTTATCCAATGGGTGCTGGCGCTACCCATTGAAGACCAACCACGCGCATTTTTCCTGGCTAATGGACTTCTGTCGGCAATTTCTGACAATGTTTTCGTTGCGACCGTATATATCAATGAAGTGAAGGCTGCATTCGATGCCGGTGATATTTCGAGAGCACATTTTGATAGTCTGGCAGTCAGCATTAATACCGGGACAAACCTTCCTTCTGTTGCAACCCCAAACGGTCAGGCAGCGTTTCTATTTCTGCTAACTTCCGCGCTCGCACCGCTGATTCAACTCGGCTATATTCGTATGGTGATAATGGCTTTGCCTTACACTATCGTACTAACGTTCGTGGGGTTCCTTTATCAGTAGACGGGTGGAAGTGTTATCTAGCCGGATTCCCATTCAGATGATCTAGGTATTTTGATGCGGGTGATTGATGTCTAAAGCGTATCCATCACCGTTCAAGCATTTGATTACGGCCAAGCTATTGATTTTGGGAAAAATAGTCATCTTAGCGAATCATACGAATTGCCGTTAGATCGGGAAAGCCAGCCAACTCTTTCTCCGGTTTGATCCCAGGGTAGGCAAGTTTCAGAGCTTTAAAGTCAGCGAAGGCTGCCAGTTCTTGCAATAGCAAAATAACACCATTCAGGGAGGGCCCCCGACGCGCACCCATTGCCACCTTGAAGAAACCTCGGGATTCACCATCAGGGTAGTCGTAGGAAGACGGTTGGATTATCTCGCAACGATGATGACGGAATCCAAAGCTGGCCCCCTTTTGGAACACCAATTTACGCTGACGAACCTCATGAGTAATCACCGCAAGCAGAAAGTCATGGTTTTCCCTAGTGTCCTCAGCCTCGTGGAACTCCATCACGACTATCGGCGACTCAGCCCAGATCAGATCACTTCGCGGGCCGAGGGCAGGATGATTTACTCGAGAAAACAATCCCGGTATCCGAGAGAGCGCAAACGCCAAGATACGATTGTTGTCCATTACTGAATGAGTGTGTTTTAACGTCCATTCAGGATGAAAAACCCATGGTGCGTCCAGAATGGAGACCTGGGAGAGACTCAGCGCAGTGCCCATTTTCCCACGGCTAAATGCTAAAGCTCGATGAAACTGGTTAGCACTGAGGTAACGGTTGTCGTCGAGCTCCTCTGGGCTAAGTGTTTTGACAATACCAACGTTCGAGAACTCTAACCCCACCTGTTCCAGCTTCAAGCCTGAACGTATTTCCAAAACCAAAAGCGGTTTCTTTTCGCCACAGGCCATCAGCAAGGGCTCAAGCTGAAAAATTGGTCCGATGAGCGTGGTATCCAGGATCAAAATCCAGGGGCGGTCCGAAGGGCGAGCCTCAAGAGCCTGAACAAAACGGGCGGGATCGACCACTGTTTGCTTCCAATCGTAGGCGATCAGCTCTAAAAAAAGGATGTCAGTCTTACCACTTCCAAAGCGATCAAGCAGCTGTGGCTCATCCTGGAAACTTCGGCAATTGAGGTCGGAGGAATCGAGCAGATCTAGAAGAGCCAGGGTCTCAAAATAACCACCGAACATATCCAATTGCAAAGTGTGAGTGTTATCGCTGCGGTATTGATCTTTTTTATGACGTAAAACAGTAATGGCGGCGCTAATCGCCGCCATACCACTAGAGAAAACCGTTATTTCCGTCTGCCAGCCTGGAATGTCAGGTACGGTCTCTTCAATTCGCTTCTCAAGTGTTGGCCGGAGTACGCGTTCGTACAAAAAGTTGGAAGAGGGGCTGATGGGTAATAGGGGAATGTGATTGCTGGGGGGCGATTTCATCACACCTGCTATCAATGCGTGAGCCAGTGAGATCCAGTGAAGACGAAAGTCCATCGCCAATGCTTCCAATTGTTTCTCGGTATTCAGATCATCCTTTACGGTTGCTGCTAACAAATCATCGACTTGCAGACGCCAGTCTTCAAATCTTTCACCCAATTTTGGATTGGCTGCCGTTAGGCTCTCAAGCATCGCCAGCAGACTCAGGGCATCTGCACGACATGGGGTAGTCGAGTGATCCGACAGGCTCTCGGCGGGCTTGCGCGATCTGGTCATTAGATTTTCTAAATTCGTCATCATGAGGCTCTAACGTTGTGCCCTGAGAAACTGATCGCAGAAACGACCGATTGTTTTCGAAATGGTAACGCAAACAGAGTAAACAAGAGAGGAAATAATCCGGCGACGCTATTACAAAACCAGTAGCATAATCAATTTGACAACAATCGCTGACAAAAACGGAAACAACAGGCTGCTCATTGCCGAGAATGTCAGAGTGATTTTTAAGCGAGATTGCCGCATAGTCAGGAAGTAAATCAAAATTTTAAGTCTTACCCAATGAACAAACCAAAATCAACGGGGCCTCTGGCAGGAATAAAGGTACTCGACCTTTGCTCGGTCGTGTCCGGTCCCATGGCGGCAGTGATCCTCGCAGACCAGGGCGCCGACGTCATTAAAGTGGAACCACCTGGATGGGGTGACGGCGTCCGTCAGCTTGGCGCGAGTCGAAACGGGCTTAGCGCAATCTTCGCCATGATCAATCGCAACAAACGGTCCATAGGTCTAAACCTAAAACATCCTGACGGTGCGCGCCTCGCTTGCACACTTGCCCAGAACGCTGATGTAGTTATTCAGAATTATCGACCTGGAAAGATGGATAAACTAGGGCTTGGTTACGATGACTTGAAGCAAGATCACGCTGACCTGATTTACGCGTCGATCAGCGGCATGGGCGAAATCGGACCTTATGCTGAGCAGCGTGTGTACGATTACGTGATTCAAGGGATAAGCGGTGTTGTAGATGCGCAGTCAACCGGTGAACCCGAAATGGTGCGCACTATTATTTACGACAAAGTCACCGCGCTCATCGCCGCGCAGGGGATTACAGCCGCATTGTTCGCAAGGGCGAATGGTGCTGGAGGCCAACATATCAGGTTGTCGATGCTAGATGCGGGCATCTATTTCAATTGGCCGGACCTCATGTGGAATTATAGCTTCGAGGGGGATGATGTGCAGTACGCAGGAGATCTTGCAGACATGTACGAGGTCAGCAAGACCCAGGATGGGCACATCGTCTCACATCATCTCGGCGCCGACACTTCATCTTATAGCACCGACGAAATCGTCGAACTGCTGGCCGAAAACGGGATCCCGGTCGCTAAAGCGAATTCGCGCGCAGACGTCATCAATGATCCACAGGTGCAGGCAATGGACATTATCGAATCCAGCCAGCACCCAAGAGGAGGACGTATGCTTTTGCCCAGGACACCGGTTAGATTTGAAGGCACGCCAACACAGCCGCATTTGGTATCGCCAGAAGTTGGCGAGCACACCGTAGAGATTCTCACTGAACTCGGTATGACCTTGCCTGAAATGAATGTGCTGGCCAGTCAAGGAGCGATCGGCTAGCACGCATAGAAAGCTTACGTTGCGATCGCGCTTCAGACGATAGTCACCCGCAAACCGGTCCGCACAGACCATTCCAGCCAAGCGAGAGCTCAGGCCGGGCGCGACAGACGCCTTGAATGAATTCAAGGATAATGGTGACAGCGGACTATCTTTACGCTGCGTCAAGATAGTAATAGCTATTGAATCAAGCTGGCTTTTGCCCGCATGATGCTGATCATCAAAGACAACTAAGAGAACCTTTATGATTCGAGGCATTCATCACGTCGCTATATCCACCCCTAACCTGGAACGAATCGTCGCTTTTTATCGTGACATTATTGGCGCAGAGGTCGTCTATGAAGGCGGCTGGCAAAAGGGTTCTGAAGTTATCGATGGCATCGTTGGACTTAAAGACTCCCATGCCAAACAGGCAATGTTAAAAATGGGCAACGCCTACCTGGAGTTTTTCGAATATGTGAATCCCCCCGGTGAGCCCATCGACCCTCAATATGGCGTTAATAACCACGGCTACACGCATTTCTGTCTTGACGTAAAGGATATCGATCAAGAGTACCAGCGGCTATGCCAAAACGGCATGACATTCAATTGTCCTCCACCAAACTTTGAAGGTAGCCCGATTCGCGCAACCTATGGTCGGGACCCAGATGGCAACGTGGTGGAAATTCAACAAATAATGGATGTTTCACACGATTTCGCGCTGGAGCAAACCAAAACATCTTTCTGAAACCGGCAACGCTCTCTTTCTATCAACGCGACGAAAACGGCATGTTCTAACGGCGGTTGGCTTCCCCTTTGCAGCTCAGTCGCCGGAGATCCGTGTTAAAGTTCTTAGCTCTGCCCCTAAAAGTTCAGCTTTCAACATAATGCGAATGACGTTAAAAATGCTTTTAGTAAGCCACTCCTTTAACGCTAACCACAAGCGCCTGGTACAAAATTCTCGACGTCGCTCATCATATCCTTATTGCTAAGAAACTGATGTTGATAGAACCACAATCCAGGTACCAGGACGAGTATATTTTTTTGTTTACAGAGAAGCCTACCGCTCTTCAGTTGCTTTCCAGAGTGTTGATCACTCGTTGGATATTGTGCCTTCTCTGGTTCATGACCCTTTGGGCTGAAGCGGATAAATTGGAAGGCTATGCACCAGAAGTAGCAGCTTTGTTACAGGAATATCAAGATACATCCGATGCAAACGGATCAACTATTCCTTCTATATTCGCCTATCGCCCCGATAGTTCAGGAAGAACGCTCATTGATTTTGAGAGCGGCCTTATAGTGGCGTCTTCAGAGACAATATCCGGGCTTAAACAGCGTATTGTTGAAGTACTACTCACTCAAATCGATCCCAGTGTAATTGATGCTCACACGGCTTACGATCTTGGCTTGATCAATCAGAAAACAAAGAAGCCCTTTTTTTTCAATCAAATTAAAGACCACGATGGTGAGAGCATTGAGTCGGTGTGGCGGGCAGAACGATTTGCCAATTTCCTGATCTACAATGAACTTCGGCATGCAGGCGATTTCAGTATTGTGCTATCCATGGTTGCAACGCATAAACAACTAGCTGGGGCGAAGTATGTTCACTATGTACTCGAATCTACTCGTTTACATCGAGTCAAACCGTCCCTGGTCATGGCCATTATGGAAACTGAAAGTGCCTTCAATCCAATGGCGCGTTCTCGCTCTAACGCCTTGGGATTGATGCAAATCAAAGCAGATACCGCAGGGAGAGACTACTTTACACGGGTCAAAGGTTACGCGCATACCCCCAGCTCCGCTTACCTTTATCAACCAGCGCAAAACATCGAAATAGGTAGCGGCTATTTAAGTATTCTCGCCCGTCGCTATCTTGTTGGCATTAATGATCCAAAAAAACTCGAAGACGCTGTGATAGCCAGCTACAACGGAGGCGCCGGTAATTTGTGGCGAAGCTTGAACGCTTCGGGTAACCGAAAGCAGGCTATCGCCCGTATCAACAAGATGACGGCACGTGAATTCTATTGGTTCCTGACCAACCGCCATATCAGGAGTGAGACACGCGATTATGTCAGGAAAGTAAGGACCAGAATATCTAAGTATGAGGCCCTGTAGGCCAGCCTTGGTAGCGGAACAATACCGGCAGCCATAAAGCCGATAGAAACTGTCGCGCAGCCGACTACAATAGTAGCTCTTCTTCAATCGGATGAAAAAAACTGGCGGATTTAATTAAGGAATTGGAAGTCAGCTCTTTGACGCCAAAAACCTCGGTGGTGATCTTGGATCTCGTCTTCACCCTTTCCAGGAGCAAATCAAAATCTCCGTCGCCGGACAGCAGCACCACAGTATCGACATTCCGCGCCGCATCCAGCACGTCAATCGTAATGCCAACATCCCAATCCCCTTTAGCAGTTCCATCTTTTCGCTGAATGTAGGGTTTGAGCCGCACGTTAAACCCAATGTGCTTCAATGCATTTTGAAATTTGAGTTGCCTCTCATCTCCCGCGTGGATCGCGTAGGCATTGGCAATGACGATTTCTCCACCCATGCCGACTTTTTCCCAGAGCTTACGGTAGTTAAATTGGCGACCATAAACTTGCCTGGTTGTGTAGTAGATATTCTGAACATCAACGAATATTCCAATCCTGTTCATTGGAGCTTCGTCTTCTGTGCCGCTTCGGACATGTGTTTCAACTCAGCCTCGATGGGTTCGACAGTCTGATTTCCTTCATGAAGTACTGCTCGGACAACGGTTTTTCCCGGTTTGAATTCTGTGACAAATTGTCGGTTGACCCAAAATCACGGTCCTTGCAGCAGCGCTAAAACCCCTATGCCGGTGACAGCAAGGAATGAATGAGCACCCTCCCAGGATAAAGGGTTTGCATTGATTTTCATCTAGCCCTGCCTACTCTTCGATCAACTTATGTGCTCGCATTTAAAACCTCTTGGGCTTTCTCGTGAATCATACATCGATAGTAAAATACTTAATAACCCAGATTGCGAAAGTCACTATTGAACTGCCGCCTTCTGCGTACCCCTCAAGCGTGCCAGAGAACGACTTCATACCGGCCTAATAAACGACGGTTGTCCAGCGTTAGAGCGTATAACCACATGAATCAATCAGTGTATAATTAGCGGTTATGCTTTCAAAAATAATTTTGCCAATTGCCATCATCGCGATCAGCAGCGCCGCTGCCGTATGGATGTTTATGCAGAAAGACACGCCACAAACCATCGATAAAAAACCACCCTCGATGCTTGTGGATGTCATGCGTGTACACGCATCGAACGAAAAAACCACCGTGAAGGCACAGGGCAATGTGACACCAAGAACCCAGACCACCCTGGTCTCTGAAGTGTCCGGATTGATAACCGAAGTTTCCACCGCATTTGTCGCTGGCGGATTCTTCAGCAAAGGAGACGTTCTGGTTCGAATCGATGACCGTAATTATCGAGCAGAAGTCAAACGTGCACAGGCAGCGGTTAGAGCGGCTGAAACAAATGTCACTCGCGAAACCGGCCTGGCTGACTACGCCAGGGAAGACTGGGAACGAGCGCAATCAGTATTGCGGTCCAGTAAGGCCGCTACCGATCTGGCCATGCGCAAACCACAACAGGCTGAAGCCTTAGCAAGCCTTGAATTCGCCAAGGCAGATCTGGAAAAGCGTGAGGGTGACCTCGATCGTACGGTCATCAGAGCGCCTTATGATGGACTGGTTCGAGAAAAGCGAGCTGATATTGGTCAGTTCGTCAATTCAGGCTCTCCTCTAGCCGTCACGTTTTCGGTTGAAGTTGCAGAAATACGATTACCCCTGCCGGATAGCCAATTGCCTTACCTAAACCTGGATGAGCACGAACTGGTTCAAGGTCAAGGACCCGGTGTTGCACTGTCGGCCAATATCGGGGGACAACTCAATACATGGCAAGGCCGAATTATACGAACTGAAGGCGTATTCGATGAAAGTAGTCGCGTGCTATATCTCGTTGCACAGATTGATGATCCCTACAATCGATACTCAAAGAAGTGGCAGCACTCTCTTCGCATGGGGACTTTTGTTGACGCCGCTATCGAAGGTAAGCTGTTATACAACGTGATTCGACTACCACGTACAGCACTGCACAGGGACAACAAAATATGGACAGTCTCTGACGACGATACATTACGACCCGAGACTGTCGAAATTGCCCACGCTGACGAGCAATCGGTCTTGATTCGGTCCGGTTTAGTATCAGGCCAGCTAATTAGCCTTACCGTGCCTGAAAATCCTTTCCCCGGAACGCCCGTACGCTATCAGGAACTCGACAACACGATAGTGGGGATGGATCTTGGAAACGATTGATCCAGCTATTGATCCAGCTATTGATCCAGCTATTGATCCAGCTATTGATCCAAATAAGGGCATTATTTCCTGGTTCGCAAGAAATCATGTAGCGGCAAATCTCTTGATGTTGGTGATCATCCTGACTGGGATCTTCTCCGCGTCAACCATACGAACACAACTCATGCCGGATGTTCAACTGGACGTGATCAGCATCGATGTCCCTTTCCCAGGGGCCTCACCTGGCGAAGTTGAATCAGGTGTCGTTACTCGAATCGAAGAGGCCGTACGAGACATCGAAGGCATTGCCGATATGCGTTCATTCTCTAATCCATCATCCGGTACAGTGCGGTTAGACGTTGAGACCAGTTACGACGCATTGGCTATCCTTGACGAAGTGAAGATGGCGGTAGATAGAATTTCCAACTTACCAGGGTCCATCGAAAAACCAGTCATCTATCGGAACCAGCCAAATCCTCGCGCGATCAACGTTCAGATCTATGGTGATCTGGATGAAGTCAGCATGAAAGGTCTGGTCTCTACGATTCAGGATGAAATTCTTTCTTTACCCAGCGTTACGAAAGCAGATATCCAGGGTGCACGACCTGATGAAATTAGTGTTGAACTAGAAGAGTCAAGATTACGTCAGTATGGGTTGAGCCTTGATGATGTGGCAAAAGCTATTCGACGGTCATCTCTGGACCTACCAGCGGGTTCGATTAGATCTGATTCCGGCGACATCCTGCTTAGAACGGAGGGTCAGGCCTATCGGAAAATGGACTTTGAAAAAATCGTACTCATTCATGAGTCAGATGGTACACGACTGACTCTGGGAGACGTTGCAAAGATCACTGATGGGTTCGTAGAAGTCGAGTTCTATTCGATATTCAACGGCAAACCCAGCATTGGTATTTCTGTTTCTGCAGTGGGAGATCAGAACCAGATAGATATCTCAAATGAAGTAACAGGCTATGTGAAAAAGAGAAGCCAGACACTACCGGAAGGTATTTCTATCGAATCCTGGGGCAACAGTACCGCCTACCTTTCAGAATCTATCAGCATCATGGTTTCTAACATGACAATGGGTATTGTGTTGGTGCTGGTGATACTTGGCATATTCCTCAGGTTGCAATTAGCTTTTTGGGTGATGCTGGGTATGCCAATCGCGTTCCTGGGCGCATTCGCTCTTTTACCCTTGGTAGACGGTTCTCTCAACTTACTGAGCCTTTTCGGATTCATTCTGGTGCTGGGTATTGTCGTGGACGACGCCATCATCATTGGCGAGAGTGTACAGACCGCCAGCGAACGCGATGGCCACTCGCTGGACAATGTTATTCGTGGCGCCAAGCGCGTAGCCATGCCAGCAACCTTTGGTGTGTTAACGACGGTGGTAACCTTTATCCCTTTGCTCACAGTGCCGGGCGGATTCGGCGCATTGCCGGCCGCCATCGGCTCTGTTGTGGTTCTGTGTCTGTTATTTTCAATCATTGAATCAAAGCTAATTCTGCCCGCACACCTGGCAAGCATGAAACCGTTACCGGCCAACGACCATTCACCATTGCGACGATTCCAGAACAGGTTCGCTGATGGACTGAAATATCTTGTTGAGCACAAATACCGGCCAATCCTGATCAAATCGATTAACGCGCGTTACACCACGCTCGCCGTGTTCATCAGCATGTTGATATTAGCCACCGGTTTCGTGATGGGCCCTTATATCAAAACGGTTTTCTTTCCGAGCATGTCTACTGATTACATTAGGGCGCAAGTGGAAATGGTCGATGGAACATCACCGGCACGGGTGGTGAAGGTTGTCGAACGCCTTAACGACTCGCTTGTTGAACTCAATGAGGAGCAACCCGAAGACGATAAGTTCCTAAAGAACATGGCCGCTTATGTCTTCAACACCAATGGCAATGTCGTCGCCGAGCTAAGGGCTGTCGATTCACTTTCACAGAGCCCGGAACAAATCGCCGCAAACTGGCGAGAACGAGTTGGTGAGCTCTCCGGCGTGAAAACAATTCAAATCAGCGGTGCACAAAAGTCTCATGGTTATAGCAAAGACATTAACTTCAAACTGATTTCACCGAATATCAAAGAATTGGAAGCTGCAGCAGAATTGCTGCATCAACATCTAAGGTCCTACGACGGTGTGTACGATATTGAGAATTCCAACACCGGCAGCATTCCTGAAATAAACCTGAAAATTAAACCGTCGGCAGAGGCGCTTGGTTTAGCACTTACAGATCTTGCCAGTCAGGTGCGAGCCGCATTCTATGGTGTTGAAGCCCAAAGACTGCAGCGTGGCCGCGAGGAAGTGAAGGTCATGGTTCGTTATCCACGGGAAGAACGTGAATCAATGGGTAACCTTGAATCCATGTATATCAGGACCAGAGATGGTGACGAGGTCCCTTTCACCGCGGTTGCAGAACTGGAAACCCGAGTCTCGCCTTCTACCATTCGCCGGACCTGGGGTAAGCGCGCGATTATTATCTCCGCTGATATCAATAAGACGATCACCCAACCCGGGAAGATAGTCAACGATGTGACATTCGGTGATTTCTCTGTGCAACTGGCTCAACAGCACCCCGATGTGCGAATCGAGCTGGGTGGTGCAAGCCAGGAAGAGGACGAATTGATCCAGCGTATGGTTCTGACCACCGCGCTTGCGTTATTTGGCATTTATGCCCTAATGGCCATCCCACTGAAATCGTATCTACAGCCCCTTATCATCATGGGTGTGATCCCATTCGGAATGATTGGCGCACTGATTGGGCACATTATCGTTGGCATCCCCTTTAGCGCACTCTCCGTCTACGGCATTATTGCCTTGGCCGGTGTGGTAGTGAACGACAGTATTATTCTTGTTGATTTCGTCAACAAGTCTGTTGCTCATGGGATGGATATCCTAGAGGCGGTTATTAAAGCAGGGACTGAGCGGTTCCGCGCCATTATGCTAACGTCTCTTACCACTTTCTTTGGCCTGTTACCCATACTGACAGAATCAAGCCTGGCTGCTCAAATGGTGATTCCAATGGCCGTCTCACTGGGCTTTGGTATTTTGTTTGCAACAGTCATTACCCTTATTCTAATTCCATGCCTTTATGTGATGCTTAATGACATCAAACTAGCGCGGGAAGCGCTGGTGAGCGGCGGCGCAAAAATCGCTCGCAGCTAGGGCTGCTACTGGTATCAGGCCCCGAACTCAACAATAAGCCCCTGGCATACCTTTCCATCTTTAGCTATTCATCCAGCAGCCTAACTCCTGCCAATAACGGCAGAAACGGTTACGCTCGGTGGTAGTCCAAATGCAATGCCATGTTTTCAGGCTCCATTCGGAACGCTGTTTGATAGCTAACGTTTCCGTCACTCAGTTCGTCGTATTTCAAATACCAAACGTCATGCATTTTGTAGAACGGCACTGTTGGGTACAAATGGTGAACTAGGTGATAATTTTGATACACCATTAACGGGGTCAACAACCACTCCCAGCCCATGCGCATAGTAGAGGCTAAAAACGGATCTTCCTCTTGCGACACAACACCTGGATAGTGCGGTAAAAATACAAATACAAGCGCCACGAAGAACAAACCAATCCGCGTTGGCAGCAACCACAACATTAGAATCTCAACGCCGTAGCCAAAGTAAGTCGCAGCCGAAGCTATCGTCACGAGAGTAGCAACGAAACCAACCACAAGACCAAGATGGTTATCTCGTACTTTCCCCCCATGTCGGAGGAAGTACACAAAGTAATACAGGTCAAAGTTTGACCACCGAATCGGGATCTGCCAAACGGGAGAATCATGGATAAAACGGTCAGGATCTGCTTCAGCATTGGCGAAGCGATGATGCTGCATATGAATCCAGCGCGTAATGGGCATAGGGGCGTATGGGGCAAGAAATAGCAGGCCTACGCTCCCTATAAACTCGTTTAGCGGGGACACTCGAGAGACCGTGCGATGCAAGCCTTCGTGGGCTACGCTGAACATGCCGTAGGACAACACACCGTTGATGATACAGCCTACCCATAAGGGTATCAGCCCTTGAAGTGCAAAGTACCAGGTTGCCACATTTGCCACTATGAGTGCGGTGCCTAACACCAATGTTGGCATCGCAATCTTAGGGGACCGCAAAATCTGTTTGAACAGTTGGTCACTGGCTCTGTTTGTTTCCATCTGATTATGCCCTTGGTCCGCTTTGGTTTAAGAAGTCTACGGTTCCTGCTTGCGATTCGGGAGAGACATATCCAGCCCTCGTAGTGTCAATAAGTGATATACATTCTCATTATCGCCTTGATCTAGCGCTACTTTAACGTATCGGCTATTGATATTTCTACCTGGCGAACAATTGTCAGATCTACTAGACGCGCAGACTTCCGCTGAATACATGATCACAACGGATATCAGCGTGAACTCAGTAGCACAGTTACTCGGATACAAAGACCCGGCTAACTACAGGCGGTCGTTTGAGCGTTGGTTTCTAGTCACTCCAGCAGCCTATCGCGAGCAACACCGCCCTCGAGCGTAACCGCAAGCTTTGATTGGCTGATTTCGAAGCACTGCTTCAGACCAAGGTAGGCGGTTAAGTCAATTAGACGACTAGCGGCGGAAACATGGCGGCCAAACTACCAAAAAACAACCCACAGACCTCTTTTCGCAAGAAGTCCCAACCAAGATACTTTTGAAATTAAGAATAAATGCGGTTTAAACTTCCTAACGTCAAGTGAACAATCTGTTTCACTGAACGAGAATCAAGCGAGAGGGAGAGCGATGACAAGTGAAAAAACCGTCGGTGATACCGATCATCGACATCCAACAATGATTGATGCACACAAGCGTTTAGATCGAATGCGAGATGAAATTGTTCGACTTGATTTAACGCAGAATGTTCTGGAGCTGGAGCTATATGGTTACACCATTGTTGAAGACGTAAAGCCGCTAGCCTTTTTTGACGAATTACGAGAGACCATCTTAAGGCTCGGAGAAGAAGATCGCGTTGCCGGCAAGCGGATTCCTTTATCCGGCCCTAATGGCAAGAGTTATCTTGTCACTTGGCTGTTGGCGCGAGGCAGAATATTCGAAGAGGCGGTGATGGCTGAAAAACCTCTAGCGCTAATTACTTATCTGATGGGTGAAAGTTGCCAAATTAGCAGCAATCATGGCCACGTCAGGGGTGAAGGTGACCCGCCCCAGGGAATGCATACAGATGCACCCATGGTGCCGGAGCCCATTCCCGTCGCGCCAGTGGCGAGTAACATGATGTGGGTCACTGATGACTTTTCGCTTGAATCCGGTGCTACATTAGTGATTCCAGGCTCACACAAAAAACAACACAACCCTTTCCCCGGCGCCCTCAAGCAGGCTGTACCGATGGTGGCCAAAAAGGGCTCGGTCGCCGTATTTCACGGGAATCTTTGGCACAGTGCCGGCGCCAGGACAATACCCGGCGAGCGAGTCGGGATGACAGTCTATTTCAATCGCATGTATGTCAGACCACAGGAAGACCTTAACAGTGTGATTAGCGATGACGTTGTTGCTCGAAACCCGCCTCGGTTTGCCCATCTTATCGGCCGCAACAGTCCCTATCCCGCAAAAGACTTTGGGTTTTTCAACCCCAAAGGAGCGACTTACTTCGGACGCACCACCGATCAGCGAGGCTAGCGCTCAATTGGATTCCGACAAATTAACTTCTTGTAAACACACAAATTTGCCGTTTTCTTTCGGGCAACTGACCTGCTCCATTCGCTGAAGGCACCCGGGTCGACTACCCGGTACTTTCCGGGGAACACTTCCAGATTGACATGGCCATTGTCGTCACGCCCTGACGTTCGACGTTTAGCTGACTAGACATCGGGCGTCGCCCAGCGACGTTAGACTAGCGTGTCGGCGGCGCAAGTTTACTCGTGTAAATTTCCACCTGCTCATCGTTGCCAAGGTCCCGGTTGAAGGAAATGAGCGCCTGAATGATATCCTGGTCATTGGGATACTGATCGTGAGCACTGATCAGAGCACTGATCGCGTCTGGGCTCCTGCCTGAAGAGTTCAGCGCAACAGCGTAGACATAAACAAAACGTGGATTGGTCGTTGTAAGACCGGCCGCGATTTGCAGTTCAACCAGCGCCTCCTCAAGGCGACCCTGCCTGACGAGCGACAACCCAAGTGTGTGGCGTAGGGTTGCATCTTCACCATAACGCTCCATTCCCTGCCTTAGCACTTTTTCTGCGCTAGTTTCATCACCCAGCGCGCGATAGACATCAGCCAGATTGGTATAGGACGGCATAAAAACCGAACCGGTCTCGATGGCTTTCCGATAAGCTTCTATCGCACTAGTCGCATCTCTTCTGGAGACATGGAAGTTACCAAGATTGACCCACGCTTCCGGACGTTCTGCACTCGCCATCTGCGCAGCAACATATTCGTTTCCAGCCCTGTCTAAGAGCGCCTGTTGCTTGCCATCAAGCTCGCCCGGCGGAATGGCTGCAAGAACACGGGCAGCTTCAATACGAACTATGCGGACCGGATCTTCCAACATCGGAAATGCAAGCCGTGCTCGCACATTGAGCGGCGTGCGGTCGAGGATGGCTACTGCAGCTGTACGAACCGCCGGGTCATCATCAGATAGTGCCAGTGGCAGTACATCAATGGTGCGCAAACTCAACGTCGGACCCAGCTCGGTCAATGCAGTGGCACGAGCAATCTCCGCAGTGGATGTGTCTCTTATCAGATCGGCGAGCTGGGGGCTCACTGAGGGTTCACGGGCTCGAGCACTCGACAGTACAGCGGTATACCCCTGAAAGCCTTCTGCATCCCGCCCATACCACTCGCGGACGCTATTCCCTGCCCATTTCGCTGATTGATCCACGTGACAGTTTGTACATGCATTTGGAGTGTCGAATTTCTCTGACAGGTCGGGACGAGGCACACGCATACTATGATCATGACGTGGATCGACAACCATGTAGTCTTTCACCGGCATATGGCAGTCAGCGCAGGCCGCCCCTGGCCCACCGGGCTCATGAAAATGGTGGGACGGTTGGCTGTATGTTTTGCTCTCATGGCACTGTAGACAAACTGCATTTCCTGGGAGTTTCAGCTCACTGCTGTGAGGTTCGTGGCAATCACTGCAGGTGACACCAGCCTGATACATCTTGCTTTGACGAAAAGAACCGTACACATAGACCTCGTCATCAATTTGCCCATCGGCATGATACATGCCGGCATCAAGTGTTCGCGGCAAATAGTGATCCATCAGCCGGTCACCGTGAGTGTAGTTTCCACTGATTGGGCTACGACGGGAATGACATCGAGCGCATACCTCGATTTCCTTATCCGTGGCTTTTGATTCGCTTCTGACGGGCTGCCCGCTGGATGGATCCGTTCGCCAGAACACACCCTTTCGCTCATCGAAGTTTAGAACAAGGCCAAGAGAACCCTGCATGCTAGTCAGCTCCGGCCCCTGACTCGCCCAGTTTACGTGATCAGACCCCGGTCCGTGACAGGACTCGCAGGACACGTCAATATCGGTCCAGGTAGTATTGTATGTAGCAGTATCAACCTGGAAGTTCTTTTGCAGATTCATCGAATGACATTCCGCACACATGGTATTCCAGTTCTGGCTTGGCCTGGTCCAGTGCAGCACGTCATCTGCACCGATTTTTTCGTCCGGGTAGAGATGAAACCACTTTTGACCACCCTCTTCTGTTGGTCTTGAATCCCAGGCGATACTGAGCGCCTGCTTCCTGCCACGTGAAAAATCGATGAGATATTGCTGCAGCGGATAAACACCGAATGTGTATCCTATTTCAAATTCCTGCAACTCACCGCTTTCCCCCTCTGTCTTCACGAGGAACTTGTCTCCTTGCTTGTAGAAGACAGAGGTCACGTCATATTGAGTGAAGTTTGCATTATCAAAGTCACCCAGCACGGTATCGCTCGTGGCCGGCTGCATCGCAAGGTCATGGTGGGATCCCTGCCATTTTTCGAAGGACTCCACATGACAACCTTTGCAAACAGAGACACCCACAAAACCCGGTGCTGTATCCGAAGTCTCGGACGCCAGACAACCTGAGCGCACAGTTACGGCAAGGAGAATAGCGATAGCCCGTAGTATTAAAATTTTGTTTACCTTTCCCCGCAAAATTTAGGACTTCTGCCAGCGGCTGGCGCGCGGCATCCAAGGGAGGCTTAGCGCCGATGTATGCTGACGGTGTCTGTGCATTATAGTATGGAGCGACGGGCATGACGACACGCTCGCCACCTGAACACATAACGGAGAAGATCAGAAGCACGGACGTGTTATAACTTCGTGGCGAGCCGTGAACTGACGCAACGAGAAGCCCATCGAAATCGTTGATGAAAACATTCGGCTCAAAAACGCTATAGATATCACAGGAACGCCTGGCACTGCCTTTCTTTGAAATCGATCGATTAATCTCTGTGACCGGCAGGCCGGTTGACAAAAACCATCACGACTATTCATCCCGGGAAGCCAGAATAATGATCTCTTCAGCCGTTTTCATTGTTCCCTACATGCTAGGCTTGTTCGGTTACTGCTTTAGCGTCGCCCTACTTACTCGCCCTTTTTGGCGAACGTTCTTAATATTTTACGTTGTTTGGAATGTCTTGTATTACTACCTTACTGGGGTAGATTTGATACAAGGAATGACGCGTGAAGTATTTATCATCGCGCAAGCGTTTGGCTGGCTCCTTGCGATACCGTCATACATAGCGCTGTATCTATATGGGGCCAAGAAGTATGTCTTATGGACGGACACCTAACATGCAGTTGAAGTCATTCGTTACGCTCATTCGGACGAAGCACCTGCGGTCAATATGCCGCTTAACTGGGTGTTATGCGTCCTGTTTGGGTCAAACTTGCTAGCTATCTCGCTGCAACTTCTCTTGCGGCGTTCACACTGGCTGTTTATCTTTTGGCGACAAAGTACACTTGGTGTGTCCCTTTTGGTTTTCACTTGTTTGCGGCAGTAGCACCACTACTTGCCTGTATGGTGCTTGTCTACTTTGTAAACGAACGGTTCTTGTCCCAAGTGGTTTTAGGCCTTGTGTTGACGCTTGGAATCGTAGGCAATATGGCCCTTTGGTATGTTTTTGTGCTTGACGCCCGTTCTCATGCTGCTCTCGTGATGAATATGGTTCCACTCTGGCAATGGGTAGGTCTTGTCGCTTCATTGCTTCCAATCTATATGCTTAAGAAACAGAGGGCCTTTACCGCTATCTGATGGTTAAAACCACGGCAGCCCATTTCTCCCTACGCCAACAGAAAATGACGTTGGCTAATCGTCCATCACCCGATCAGCCAATCACCACAAGCAACAAAAAACTTGGTAGCGTTTAACCACTACTCGTCATACCGCTACACGCTTTCATCAAACAAGCAGGCAACCGATCTAATTCGATACTCAAACTTTCGATCAAAAAGCCCTGTTATAATTCCTATCCTCAGGTCCGCTGTGGGTCGGTAACGGCCCTTAATCCTGACACACCCTCACATCACTGACATTTTTCAGCTATCCGCCAAGCGCAGTCGCTTGCATCTTATTCGCCCAACTGGATTTGAATAGCTTGCGCCGCTTGCACACCTGCACCAATGGCTCCATCAATTGTTCCGCGCCAGCCCTCTCCGTGGTCGCCTGATGCAAAGTGAATTCGCCCAATAGACTTTCTAAGTTCTGGAAGCAGCGTATGGGCCCAACCCGGACGATATGTCGCCCAGGTACCTTTTGAATACTCATCACTGTTCCAATCATGCGTTTTGGTTGCCAACAACTGGGCACCAGGAACATGCACACTCAGTTCCCGCTGTAAGGTTTCATGGTTGTACTCGTCGACCAACCCCATATCACTTGTGAATGCGACTAACGTTGTGTGATTCTCTGATTCTGAAAAAGTCATTAGATAGTCGATTGGTTGGCCCGGGGCGATTGTCGCCAGATTTCCTATCTGCCCCTCTACTTTGAGGAAAAACTTTGCACCTTGCCCTGGGTGTCTTTGTTGTGCTGCCGAAATTACGGCCGGAGGTAGCGCTGGCCGAAAGTCAACATCCGCAATAACGTTCATTGGTAATGTGCTGACGACGGCTCTGGCTTTGCGCTTCGAGCCATCGCGCAGAGATACCACCACGTGATCACCCTGCTCCTCGATAGCGGTGACATGTGCATTTAACTGAACGTCAAAGTTTCTTTCTTCAGCTATATGATTTAGCAGTCTTGCAGTTCCTTCTTTGAGCTTGAAGCGTGAGGCGGAATCCATGAAATTCGAAAATTCGGAGCCACCCAACATATAAAACCGCAAGATATCCAGGTAAGAGACAGAATCAGCCGGACCCGAAGCCACAAGTTCGACAACACCCCTTGTAAACGCACGTGCGAGCGGAGAGAGAGGGAGCGAATCGAGGTGAGCTAGTGCGCTAATACGGTCTGCCACAAGGGCTTCTTCTCTATTGTGCAGGAGTTCGTAAGGTCTTGGCACAACGCTCCGTACCGACTCTGTAAACAGCATCCAGCCCAACACAACTTCTTCTAGCTTGGTTTCATCCAGGACGATCCGCTCACCATTTAGAATCAATATCATTTCATCTGGAACCGCACCGGGTGTCTCTTCTACTTTCAGGCCATAACGGATGACCTCGGACCAAACAAAGGGCTGACTGTTGTAGATCCAGGTCCCCCCAAGTTCTATCGTTTCTCCTTCAAACTCGGACGTCCAAGTTCTTCCTCCGAGACGATCCCGGGCTTCCAGCAGGAGTGTTTTATGGCCGTTTCGCTCACAGTCCCGGGCTGTTGTAACACCAGCAAAACCACCTCCGACCACAATGACGTCAAATTCGATTTCTTCCACGACAAACCCCTTTGTTAATAGGGTTAGCATATGCAACGCAGACGTCGATTGACAACCTATTCCAGATTACCCTATTAGTACCTTAGAACTTTTGTCCCGCATTGCTCGCCATTGAGTTGGGCAGAGCGGCTCAAGCGTGTATTTGATATCGATATTTCTGTCTGCCCGCTGTGCGGCGGCACGCTGCGGGTGATCGCAGATGTCACCGACCCGGACGCGATCCGGACCATTCTGGCGCATCTGAAGCAACGCGCGCCACCTGATGCTGGGCCGCCGGCAAAAGCCGGGGCAAGGGCCGCAAAACAATCTCTTTACCGCTATCTGATGGTTAAAACCACGGCAGCCCATTTCTCCCTACGCCAAC
>OCVR010000623.1_pt1 | contig 29571 bp, 30 predicted proteins | sample 1539091 | NCBI WGS metagenome assembly OCVR01 (sample SAMEA3355530, study PRJEB22509) | marine metagenome | biome: marine; feature: coastal ocean; material: water | place: USA | collected 2010-08-07 | depth 16 m | reverse complement strand
CAGATGAAGCTGCAAGGAGAGCTGCTCTGGCACTTGAAGATGACAATGATCCTGAAGAGGTCATGAGCGGTGCTTCTAAGTTCCTTGGTTCCTTATTTGATGACCCAGCTATTAGACAAGCACTTATATACTACACAGGTGCTCGTCTTATGGGATACTCAGGTAGTGGCTCAGGTATGGCTGCTGGTAATGTATTACTCCAAGGCTGGGCTAATCAGGATAAGCAAGACTTACTGACTCAGACTGCTAACGCTAAGAAAGCTGAGGACGATGCATTGGATATGTCCAAGACTGTATCTATGTGGGATCCTCGTACTAGGAAGCAAGAGATTGGTTACATGTCTAAGAGTGGTAACTTCCAACGTTCATCTGGTGGCGAGATCTACAATGCAAGGGAGCAGGGACTGCAGACTTATGATAAGAGCAACCCTATGCACCGAACTTATGAAGAGCTTGACAGTAGTAACGTGAAGAACATGGATAACTCAGTCAAGGATGTACTGGCTAATATCTCTAACAACAGTGAGATCTACCCACTTGAACAGAGACAGGCTGCACAAGCTTTGTTTGCTGATGGAGCTGACCTCAATGAGGCATACGCTATTGTAAACCGGAGTGCACGATCTTCTGGCGTTGATACTGGTTCAGTCGCATATCAGACTGCCACTACTAACTCAATCCGTAAGTACATCATGCGTACTATCAAGAACCCAGAGGACGCATTCAGTGGTAACAACACTGCTGCTATGGCTGATGCTATACGTACTGACCAGCTTAAGGCTGAACTTACAGTCGAAGGTTCTATACCTGAGTTTGTATTTGGTAAGGGTACTTGGACTGCTGATGGTGTATCTCAGATGGAAGAAGGTTACGAACTACCTTACGAAGCTATGTCTAAACTATACAAACGAGTTGACAGCTTGAACGCAGGCTTAATGGCAGATGCTGCCAAGAACAAGCACAGTGACGTTAAGATACGTTCATTGATCACAACGACTAAGACACTTCAGAGACTGGCTAGTATCTTCAAAGACACAGTTATGAAGGACCCTGAGGCACTACGTCACTGGACTGACATAGCTGAGAGTTCTAACACTAACGCTATGGGTGCATGGTTGGCAAGCGGTAAGTCAACAGCAGATCATAAGTACCTTGGTATAAACAATCCAGATATAGCTGCAAAGTTTGAGCTTCTTGTGGATAAACAGTTAAAGAAGAAATAAATATTAGGAGAACACTATGGGACAAGGTCTTGTTGCAGGATTAGTTGACGCACTAGATGTGGAAGGAGAGGCTTCACAAGGCCCCCAAGTAAACCCTTTAGCTCTTGAAGGTACCACCCTGTCATTCATTGACGGTGATACTTTAAAAGATTCATCTACAGGGAAGTCTATACGACTCCGTGGGATGGATTCAAGAGAGACAGCTAAGATAATCAATGGGCAGTACCAAGCAGGTGAGGCAGGAGCTGACGCAGCCACAGCGTACAACTGGGGTCTTGCCCAGAAGGGTGGATTCAATAAGGTTGTATACACTGGTGAAATAGACAAGTATGGTCGTGCAATAGGTGACCTACATGACGCTGATGGTAACTCCTTTGCTGATACACTTATCAGAACTGGTGTATCCCAGCTTACAAAGCACTCCTCAGATGATGAAGTCACCAGCTCACTATATGGTATTGCAGCTGATGAGGGTAGCAGTGTATGGACAGCGTATGATGAAGCACGTACAGCTATCTACGAGAACGAGACAGATCAGTACGGTGGCTTACCTATGGCGAAGCTTATAGCTTTTGATGCAGCTGAGTATGCCGCTAACCCTGATCTGTACATGTCTATTAAGTCAAGGAACAAAGGGGCTGACTACGCTGGTCGTTCAAGGACTCCCTTTGGTACTGGCTTTGATGTTGGTTATGCTAACATGGCTAAGGGTTTGAACACCTTTGGTCAGTCCATTGCCAACCGCTTTGGAGCTGAAGAGACCGAGGCCAGCTTTGCTGCTGATGCTGCTGTGAACCAGAAGTATATCGACAGCCGTCCAACTATTAAGATGGATGTAACTGAGATTGACTGGACATCATTTGATGAAGTCACCACAGGTATGAAGGGTATGCTTGGTTCGTCTATCCCATTCATGGGTGCAACAATGATTGGTATGGCAGCAGCCCCACTAACCTATGGTACTTCTATGGGACTACCACTGGCTATGTACACAGGTATGACTTTAGATTCTATGGAAGGTTCAGTAGAAGACAAGAACATCGGTGTGGCTATCGTTGCTGGTGCAGCTATGACTTACTTAGATAAGATAGGACTGAAGGGACTTGTGAGTCCTTCCATGATGATCACAAAAGAAGGTCGAGCGGAAGCTATCAAAGCTATTGCTAAATCTGATAAGTTCAAACACTTACCACCTGAAGAGGCTCTTAAGGCTGCATCTAAGGAACTACTAAATGTATCCAAGGCAGGCTTACTTAAGTATGTTGATGATGCCAAAGCATTTGGTGCTAACCAGATACTTAAGGGTCACCTGTTCAGGGAGAGTGTGAAGAGTCTTGCAAGGTCTTCCGCAGGTGAGGGTGCCACAGAAGCAATGCAGGAACTCACGGAGTATACTGCAGCTGTCATAGGTTCAGATAAAGAATGGGACTATGATGAAATACAGAACAGCATGACTAATGCTATTGTAGCAGGTGGTCTTATGGGTGCTGGCTTTGCCACCCCCGGAATTGCCTATCAAGTTGGTGATTGGAAAGCTGCTGTTGATGTTGTGAACGATGATGATGGACGGTTTGATAATGTCAACACACCCTTCCGTAAGGAAGAGGAAGCTGAGTTCGGTTATGTAAGGTCAACAGATGAGCTTGCTGCAGAGAACCATTCTGCTGATGATGTTGGCTCTGGGTTCACATACAACACAGAACCTGAAGATATACTGGGTGAACTTGCAGATCAGCATGAAGCACCTAACACTACGCTGGAGCATATCAAGGCTTTCACAATGAACCCTATGGTAGCCCTCAAAGGCTCCCTTGCACAGGCATTCTCAGCAGCTGAGGGACGTTCAAAGACTCTGCAAAAGATTGCTGATATGCTTGGCTCTGTACGTAACAAAGTGTACAGTGGTCCGGGTATGATACAGGAGCAGGCTCTCACAGTGGCTAAGTACAATTCTATACTGAGAGATCAAGAGTCTATTGAGGCATCCTTCGATACACCTGCTGGTAAGAGCTCTATGGGTCGTTCAGAGTACGTAAGTACATTGACTACTAAGTTCTACAGGGAAGTCGTTGAGCCATCCACAAAGGCTAATACACCGTTAGATTGGTCTAAGGCTTCTCCGGAAGTTCAGGCTAACAAGGCTGCATTGCTTAAACTACATGCTGAGTTCACAACTTTGAGTGATACACTTCTTAACGATAATAATAAAGCTAAGGCTTATGATAAAGAGAAACCTACTGAGCGTCTGCCTAACTGGGCTTATCGTCACAAGGGTTTCAGAACAGAGTTTATAGCTAAGAACAGGGATGCCTTTGTCAAAACATTAGTATCCTCATACGGTATGTCACATGTAGAGGCAACTAAACTGACTGATGCTATTCTTGACAACGAAGGTGTTGCTACACTTGGTGAAGCATTTGATATTACCAAGGGTGGTGTATCCCCATCATCTCAAAAGATACGTCAGATGCACATCTCAGACAGACCTGAGTTTGATAAGTTCTTAGAACAGAACATATTCAAGAACATGGGTGATGCCTCACGAGAAGCTGCAAGGTTTCAGGCACATCGTAAGTTCATAGGCAAGGACTCTAAGTATCTTAATAAGATGCTTGGTGATGTACGTACTGAGCTCCAAGAGACTATGTCTCCTGAGGAAGCTGAGAAGATGTTGAAGAAGATCGCATATGATCTTCGTAACGTACTCAATGCAGAGTCTGGTAACTACAAGCGTATTAACAATGAGACTTTAAAGCAAGGTCAGAAGTACTTGACTTTACTTACGACTCTTCAGGGCTTGGCTAACGCTGCGTTCTCTTCTATGCCAGAGATGGCTATGATACCTGTCGGTGTATCCCGTGATGTTCTTGTACAGAACTCAGCCACACAAGGCTACCTCTTTGGTAGTGCTGTTGGTGCATGGATGCGTAACTTGGCTGTAACCGCAAGGGTTGCAAAGCCTCGTGAAGATCTTGAGACATTCCTTGATAAGCAGATAGCAAGTGTAAGGTCTCGAGGTGAATCAGATCCTAGGTATGTCTACTATACAAACATGAAGAAGATGCTTAAGGAGACTGGGTTTAAGTCTCAGGAAACTGGGGCAGCAACAACAACAGGTGTACAGGAAACTAACGAGATGACCCGTGGTGTTACTGATGCATTCTTCAAGGCTAACTTCTTACATGATCAGCAAGACATGCACCGTATGATGCGATTGTCATTCTTTAATGACTTCCTTATAGAGAAGCTAGACTTAATCGAAGCTGGTATGGGTCAGACAGATACCGTAGGTGTCGCTGAAGCTAAGCATATGTTAAGGGAACTCGGTATCTCATTGCATACTATCGGACCATTAGCTAATAAGCTTAAATCTGGTGAGGCTTTGACAGAGACTGAGGCTGCTAAGTACAAGAGCCAGTTCCTTAATGGAGCTGCTAACTTTGTCAACCAAGCAATCCCATTACCGAATGCATTCAACAGGCCATTGTTCTATAGTGACCCCAGATTTGCATTACTTACCCAGTTCAATGGTTTCACATCTACATTCACAGCTAACCAGCTGCCTATGTTGTGGGATAAAGTAAAGGGTAAGAGTTCTAAGGGGTTAACCTACGGAACCTTTGCAGCTATGGGTAGTATGCTTGCACTTGCATTCATCTCTCAGGGTATCAAGGATGAACTTAAGTATGGTGAAACATCACCGTACCTTACTGACGCACAGAAGATTCAAAGAGCTGTGTACTCAAGCGGGTTGTTAGGTACCACAGAGCGAGTGATAGGTAGTAACTTACTACTCCCTCTGTATGGAAATAGTAGTCATGGGCCGGGTGAATTCATCTGGGACAACATTGCAGGTGAAGCAGCAGCCACAGGTACTGTTGGTCGTATGTACGGTATGATATCTGGAGCAATAGAAAGTGATGGTGATAAGTTCATTAAGAACTTCTACGGAAGTATCCCATTCATAGCACCTTATAAGCATAGAATTAATTATCAGTGGGGAAAGGAGGAGTAGCCAATGGCTAAAGGTAAAATCATATCAGGGAACACAACAACAGCAGTAGATTCCACAGCTTTACGTGGTGAAGTTATCAGTGGCATCATAAGCAGTTTAGACTTACCTAATGATGGTGAGTCAGTTATACCTGCTGGGGAGCCTGATGGAGCTCAGAACCACTACAATGCCTCGTTAGATGTTACACCAACTGTAGGTCAGATAGCTATTGAGCCTCAAGCAGACTCTGCTGAGGTCTCTGCTGACAAAGAGTTACAACAGAAGGATATTGAGGCTTCACTATCATTGCAGCAGTTGCATGGTACCACCCTTGGGGACTTCGGACCTAAGGATATTTATAACATCTATGGGTCTGATGCAGCACCGTATGTCATAGAGTCTGTAAAGAGACTTCAAATGACAGACTCACTGTTGATACCATTTGATGAAGCTAAGAAGATGGAATCTGTCAAGAGTATGATGGGTGTTGAACGTGGCCCTGCACAAGATGTGGCTGCACAAGATGGCACACTTGACATGCGTGTTTATGTTGACAAGGAAAAGACTAAGCCACTAAACTCGGCAGAACTCTTTGGACACATTAACGCTGTCAGGTTCTCAGGTGACACACGTACTATGGAGGTCCTTCCGGATCTTCAGGTACTTGGCCTGACACTTATGGAATCTATACTTAGTAAGCAAACTGAAGATGAATCTATGATCCCTCAGGACATGATTGATAACTTCAGTAAAGATGATATATCAGATATCGTAGGGCTGTCACCGACTGACTTACAATCCGGTGTATCTGAGTCACAGATTGGACGTACACTGGCAGAGGAGTGGCTTAAGCTACAACAAGTACGTGAACAAGGGGTTGACACTGTACCCGATGCACATCTTGATCCTGCTAATGAGTTGACTAAAGAAGCCTACGAGAAGTTAGGTATGTGGGTTAAGCAGATATACGCATTAGGTAATCCAATGATGTATCAGGCTGTTAAGGTTGACACTGGAAATGGAAAGACCCGAGGTGACTACCTCATAACCCCACTAGGCCGTAAGTTACTGGAGAGATCTAAGAAGAACCTGATGCCACCTAAGGTTAACTCAAGACCACAGGTTAGTAATAACCCACAGCCTACAAATCAGTTCTCAAAGGTTAAACAATCCACTGGTAAGGGTTACGTTAATCCTAAGCAGAAGGGTAAGAGAACACCTGAGGTTCAGGTACGTGAGAACATATCTAAGGTTCGCCATGTGATATCTGAAGCAAGACTTAAGTCCGGTATGCTGCTCAGCCTTGTAGGTATGGGTGCTATCGCTGAGATGAAGGTTGTCAATGGCAGACTAACTGTTAAAGGTAATGCTGCTGAGATGCTTGGTGCAGGTCAAAAAGCTGCTGACATTATCAACAATGCATCCCGTAACGCTATCTACAGATCTGATATCCTTATGATGGAAGCAGCCAGATTCAATCCTAACAATCCTAGGCACATAGCTTTGGTAGAGAAGGCAGATATACTTAGATCCTTTGCTGCAGAATCAGCGACAACTCAGTGGAAAGAGAGGATGTACGAGCGTAAGGCTGGTCAGGTACTTGAGATGTTGCAAGACATCGCACAGTTTAAGGATGACCCTATAAGCTTTGCTAACTACATCCAGACTGGAACCTCTCGTCTTGGCTACAGTGCTCACACAATGAACATGCAGACTCATAAGCTTGCTCGTCAATTGTACGGTAGTGGTACTCAATACCAAATCAAACCGGGCAGTAACTCTAATGCTGAGTATGCCATGTTGATTACTTGGAGTGCACACTTATTTGCTGAAGGTAACATTGTACCGGAGCAGATGATACTTAATATGCGTAAGCGTATTGAGATGAAGGACGATAAGTTAGTAGCTATTGCAAACGTTGGCAGGAAGCTCAAAGGTATCCTTAATAACTATAATGTTGATGCCACTACTGATGCCCTTCTCCTTATGGAGCAAGCTGAGAATCAGATCAAAGGTGTTGGTGCTGTGATGGATACACTTGGTAACTTCCAAGCTGATGCTGATGTACGTCTATTCATGGAATCAGCATTTGATCATCCTAATGAAACCATTAACTTGATTGAAGAAGCTATTGAGGTTAGTCGTTATATGGATACAGTTGAACGTGGTGGAAGCTTTGCTTCTTCTATGAGACCTGTTGAAGTCGATGGTATCTCTAACGGTATTGCAAGTATGACAACTCAGTTAGGTTTACGAAACATTATGTACCGAATAGGTGTACTACGTCAAGACCCCAAGAAGGTTCTGGCTATGTACAATGGTGTTGAAGGTAACCTACGTGCTGTCCTTGCAGCTAATATGAAGAGTACATTACCTCAGCTTGTGGACTCTATGGAGTTCAGGGATGAGTTCAATCTAACTGTTGATGACTTACCTCAGATTGAGGATATACTTGCATTAGCTATTGCACAACCTAACGAGTTCTTGAAGCCACCTATTATGACATTACCTTATGGTCAGGCTGTTAAGAGTATGTTACCAGCTATGATGAATACAGTTACTGCATCTGCTGGGTTGACTGAGATAGCTTCTGAGATGGATGGTGGTGTACCTAAGTTATCTAAGATGCTTCATATGATACTTGCCAGTAACCTTGAGGAAACTCTTGGACCGGAGGTGACTCAGTTCTCTGAGAGCCTTAAGAGTTTAACAAGACTTGGTATGTTGGCTGATGAACCAATACGTTTCAGAAAGGCAACAGGCACTTGGACATCTGTCAACACAGCTGATTACGTTCAGCAAGACGGTGCTCCAGTTCTGTCTCAGATACGAGAGAAGTACGTTAAGGCTCAGGGTGATTACGTTTATGGTGATCCGGGTAAGAACAAGCCATCTGTGCTTGGTAATACTCGTCTTACAAGAAACAGTCACCAAGCTTCAAGTCTGGAGATGGGTGCCTTAGGTAAGACTTCTTCTGGTGGCTATCAGATACAGCAGAGTATTCTGCCTCAGGTTATCATCAGTAATGATGGTTCTTCTATTGCTAATGCATACTCTGGTTCTAGTTACAAGAGGATACAACAGGAGTCAGGTACGGACACCCCGTATATCACAACGATATATGATGCTGTCATTGGTGACCTTGGTTCCTTTAAGTCTATTGTAGATGCTCTTAATAAGACTTGGCTTGATGCTTCACTTGACTACGATATAATCAAGGAGCTTGCTGACGGTGCTAACGATGCGTATAAGCGTGGTGCAACTAAGATAAACCTTCTTGCCAGTAAGGATCCTACGGGACTTGTAAGTAACACTCCGCAGGCTGCATATATGCTTGTGGAATCTAATAACTTACTTGCTTACAGAGACCATAAGAAACCTTTAACGGACATAGAGTCAGCTATACAAAGTATCCTAGTGGATACAGAAGCACGTTTCAATGCACTCACTGTTAAGGAGAAGCGTAATCTTACAACTCAAGGTCATATGCTGACCAACCAACAGGCTCGTGTGCTGTTCCATGCGCTTACACCTAGCATGAAGTTTGATCTTCAAAGCGTATACAGTATTGCTGGCAGTGCTAAGGTTCGTAGGTCTAAGCTTAAGAAGTCATTAGGTAAAGACCCAGTGTATCAGTACCATGTGGATGCTCTCAAAGAGTTCTTCTTTAACTAACAACAATAAAAAAGCCCCCAAGGAATCCAATTAAGGATCCCAAGGGGGCGTTACCCTCAGGTATACATTACGTATACTTGGGGGTTATTTTATTGCTTCTTGTACAGTCATACGACCAGCGGTACGCTGAGACTCTGCATGAGCCGTAGCTTCTTCTTCAGACAGACCCTCAGCAACAGCATCTGAGTAGTTCTGTTCCCAGACCTTACTGAGGATTGCTTCATTGATCTCTGGGGTATACGCAAGAGCGGGGTCGAGGTTGAACATTTCAACATACTCCATGTCGTCAATACCCGGTACTATGTTAAAAGACTTCCTATCGTTACTCATGTGTTACTTCTCCTGTTAGTTATCTTTGACGAATACGCCATCAACCATACGACCTGTACGTACGGATATCTTATTGTATGCTTCATCCAAGCACTCTGTGAGACTTAAACCCCATAGATTCGCTTGGACTGTAAGGGTCACCAGTACATCACCAAGTTCATCACGTACGTTATCAACATTAGTTGAGTAGACAGCCTCCATGAACTCCACAGACTCCTCCTCAAACTTACCTAACTGCCTCAGCTTACGCCCTTCCAGTTCAGAATCACCAACAGTATCCCCAAGGATACCTTTGATGTGAGCCCAGTCGATTACTTTCTCTTCCAGTTCTTCAAATATGTTGTACATTATTCTTCATCCTCATCATAGGTAGATTTCTCTGCGATAGACAGAAACACGAAGTTAGCAGATGCCTGCAAGCATCCCAGCATTGCCACGTTGGTCATCTCACCATTGTATTTGGCTATTAAATCATTCAAGTCTTGCAGCATTGTGTTCTCAGCTACATACTTGTCTGGGAATTGTGTTATGTTATTCATATTGGTTTCCTTAACAAAAGAAGTAATCAGACGACAGGATCTCAGAGATATCTAAGGTACCTAGTTCTGGTTGTTTAAGTGTATAACCCTCTCGGGTCTCTAGTAACATGTTCTCTATGACTGTGAAGAAGTTCTCACTGTTGTATATCATGGCGAACTGCCACTTGGTATGGTCTATTAGTTTATTCACATCACATGCATGAGTCGAGAATGAATCATGTATAGCACCGAAGTCACCATTAAAGCTTTGGATAACCTTGGCCATGTGAGCTGCGTCCATTGAGTGAACGAAGTTAGGTGAGCATCCAGACGCAAAGGATCTACGGCAGGGTATCAAGTCACCATTAGGTGTTATGTATGGCACCTTGATGCTGTGACCTATCTGACCCAGACCACGTATGGTACTCCGGACTGTGATGTTCTTCTGTCTCCAGACTTCATACAGCACTGGGAATCCCGAGGGAGTTGTCCATTGTGTACATGTGTTTCCTGTTGACAGAATGTGATCAGTCATCTTCTGAATAAACTTCATGGTCTTTAAGGGGCCTACGCAGGTGTCATTGATTGCAAGTATTAGTTGCTTTGACAGAGGGGTACAGTCATCTTCTGTGATATTGTACTTCGTGTCATAGCCTTCTACCTTACAGTCATAGTACATGTTAGCACCAATCTTCTTCTGACCTGCTGAGTATGCCCTTGTCATAGCACCACGCTTTGCTATCCCCTTACGGACAGCTTTCATTGGTATCTTACGTTCATCAAACCAGTCTGGCATCCTTCCTATAAGACGCTTGGCAACTTGGACATAGAAGTCCTTCTGTATCTCACTAGGTACAAGAGACACCAGTTCACCAGCTTGTTTGTCTTTACTGATAGCTGCCAGATGCTGCCATCCATTGTTACTTCCATCCACAGGGATAGGTAATCTACTCCTGTAAATATCACCCTTAGACTTAGCAGTTACATAGCCCTTAAGATCCAAGCAACATGCAAGGAAGCTCACCGGCTTCTCTGCTTCTGGCCTGAAGGTCTGACCATCCGCTAAGTGGTTTATCCAAGTCAGGTTGTTTAGGGTCCACAACTCTCTGTCCTTTAAGGTCATCTTGTCCACGGAGATGGTAGATAACCCTTCGTCTTGAAGATAGGTTTGGTAGTCCGCTGTTACCCATGTTGGTAGGTCCTCTAGTTCATATGATTGGTTATAGGAACAAGCTGTATGTATACACAGCCATCGGTATCCCTCAGTGTCCATAGCTTTTGCATAGGCAAACTCAAATAGACCTTTGGATACGTCAGAACCTTGGAAGTTTAAGAAGGGTTCAGTGTAGTACACACGCCCTCTGTAATCACATTCCACCATCTGATAGAAGTCCTTATGTCCTATTGCATGTATCTTTGCAATGACGAACTTCATCTCAATTGCCTTTGACTTAGCTTTGATTGACTGGTCCTCAAGATCTATGAACAATCCGAGGTTAGTCTCTAAGGCTTTGGCTAGTGTACTGTTAAGTCTCCAAGGTGTTTGTTGCAGCTTGTTAAGAGCAGTGATAAATGGTGCTCCTATAAGCTGCTTAAAGTCCTCCTCTGAACTCATTCGCTTTATGTATGGACGTTTGGTGAACTCATTACGTAAGGATGTGATGTCCTTAGGTGGTGTGAAGGATGTACCAATCAGTGTATCCCTCTCGTACTCTGGTGGTAGATCACCTAAGTCAGCCCACTTATCTAACAGTATGATTATGTACGGTGCTCTGTACCCTGAGTACTCTCTTTCAATGTGTATATAACCCAGTTGAAGGAATGCTTCTAAGTACAGATCACCTACTGCTAATATCTCCTGATGGTTGGTGTTCAGCACACCTAAAGCAGACAGCACCTGTAAGCCTATCACAGTCGATGTAACAGTTAGTTTAAAGGGTGCTGACGTTGCCCTTCTGGACTTCTGATAAGCTGCCACAGCACCTGCTACGGCCCTTACAGTGAGCTTCTGATACGTGTATCCATACGGTATCATACTTGAGATTAATCTGGCACCTTCAGGAGGTCGCCCTCTGAATGTATTACCTTCACATCTCTCCTTTATGTACTCAGTTATTAACTCGACACCTAAGGAGTTATCCAGTGTAACTGAGGAAGTCCTCCTGTCCTTTGAGTCTTCCTGTTCTTGTGTCATAGTATGCTGAGCCACAGTCTCCAGTGCGTCCTGTAAATCTGGACTTAAGTACCCTGAGTTTGATAGTGTTCCGTTCATCTTCATCTTCTGCCACTAAGTTACGTGAGAATGTAATTATATCAAAGCTGATCTGTTTGATCGAACCTGAACCCTTGATGTCATCTATAGAGGACAAGTATCCTTCTTCAAATGACTTACCATTTTGAGACTTCCTGAGGTGACTGATCAACCCAAGCCATATGTTATGCTTCTTAACTACTTTTAGCAAGTCAGACATAATAGAATCTATAGCTTCATTACCAGTCTTACCTCCAGCACCCTCAGATACTGCTATTGTTATATGATCTAGGATGATGTACTCACAACCTAGCAGACACAAGTTCTCGATCTGGTCGATTAGACTGGAGTCAGAGACTGCACCGTTATGGTCGAGTAGTATTAACCTTTCATTCCCGAAGACCTTCTCGTAAGCCTTACGTTCTTGCTCAGGAGTAGGATCCTTAGGTGCAAACATCTTGATGAACTTCTCTGCAGAATCACCTATTGACTCCTCAAGAGACACCATACCTATACTGTCCTCAGTCTTTTCCTCAATCTCCAATACAATCTCTTTGATCATAGTAGATTTACCAGAGCCAGTACCTGAGGTGAACAATACAATCTCACCCTTACGCATACCGTCAAGCTTATCGTTGAGTCCTTGCAGACATGCAGGGTATGGTATTGACAGTACATTCTTACGAGCAACATATGCATCCCAGATAGCCTCACCGCGTACGATGGAGGCAGGGGTATACTTACGTGCATTGAAGACTGCATTCATGATTTCCAAGGGAGTGGAGTCGCATGGGTCATTAGCACTCAGTGTTGCCACCAGTGTCTTGTCCCAACCAATGATCTTAGCTGCCTCTGATACTGCTTTAGCACCTGCATCATCTTGATCGAACATCAGTATAATCTCGTCAAATGACCTGAGCCACTCACGATTAGCAACAAGGATCTTCATGTTTGATGAGGATGGCAGGGAGACTACAGGGTAGGTACGCTTGTACTTGTTGAGCATAGCCTGTTGTACTGCAATAGCATCTAACTCACCCTCTGTTATGATAACCTTGAAACCACCGGGTTGGAACTTAGACTGACCAAACAACTCCAGATCCTTATGCTTTAGCTCACCAACTACTCGGAACTCCTTTGGTAGTGTCCTCTTCTTATATGCCACTACCTTACCTTTAACTGTATAGGGGTAGTAGTGTGTTGTTATCTCACCAGCAGCGTTATAGGCAACCTTCATATCATAGACTTCACATGCTGTCTTAGTAAGGTTACGTTCACGAACACCTGCTGTGTCGTAGTTACTGATGTCTTGGAGCGACTCGCCACTCATATCATAATCCTGTTGTCGGTTATTAGGTTTAAACTTTGATTCAACTGTTGGGTCATACTGATCTAGAAAGGCTGGCTTATCACATGCAAAGCATTTACCTCGTCCATTAGACCACAGACCTACTGCATCAGATGACCCACAGTGGTGACATGGGTAGCTCTTTGTGAAGTGTTCAGCCATCAGTTCCACCTGTCTTCTTTGTAGGACTTAGTGTCGATACGTCTGGTACTTGCTTTGACTTTACGATCAAGTCTCTGCTGCTTCTTCTCCTTTGGTTTTGATAAGTACTCTTCCGGTTCTGTAGATTTCGTCAAGTCTGTCTTTTGTTTCATCTGTTATTGCTTCTTTAGGTATGAATTTGACTGCACCGATCTGTCGGTTCAGGTATAAAGGAATCCCTTCTGAACACTTCTCCGTAAGTACATCTAAGTACCATTGAACTTTACATTCTGCTGCTGATAGCCCTCCTCTTGTCTTGAACAATTGGATTATATCAAATGACATATCAGAGCCATCCTCTCTCAGATCATTTATGTGCTTTGAGGAACTTGTGTACTTCTTCCAGTTAGACTCCTTGTCTCGCTTAGTCTTCTTGTAAGAGTGGAACTGCTTCTTACCTATGTATCTGATTGGATTACCATCAGGTACAGAGACAGTTATCAGGTACACGAATCCAAAGTAATCATCTACCTCGAACTCCTCACCATCATATGTCCAGTGGCCTAGTCTATTCATCCTTAAATACCTCTTCAATAGTTAAACGTCTGAACCCATTCCAATCTCTCCTCATATACAATAAGTTAAAGCAGGTCTCAAGTTTAGGTTTCCAGTCACGAGGGTGATGGTCACGCCATGTGTCCCCAACGGTCTCAAGCATATCTTTTGTCGGTACATCTTTTAAGATCTTCTCGGCTTTCTTAGGGCCTATACCTTTTAGTCCATGAATGTTATCTGTACTGTCACCTGTAAGCATCTGTATGCACATCTTGTAATGACCTTCATCACCATCAATAAAGTATTGAGTCTTCTTGTTGAAGTTATAGTGCCAACCCGGAACCATGTCAATGTCCTTATCGATGTGCGCTATTACATAATGTTCACCAGCATCATACGCTTCTTGTGCCCAGATAGATACAATGTCATCTGCCTCACAGTTGTCAGACTTGAAGCACCCAGTCTCCCATGCGTACTCTGTTACTGCCTCCCTCCTCTCTTTGACTTTGGGATCCATAGGTTTACCGTTGGCTCTGGTTCCTTTGTAGTCCTCAGAGATACCGTATCGGAAGTTACCCTTGCCTTTGACAGCTACATAACCTTTGACACTTCCTGTGTCTCTCATGATTGCATCAAGTGCTTTGTCAAAGTAACTCTTTGCCTGTGTCACTGAGTCTGTTGTCACTGCTATCTTGAAGATGATTGAGTCAGCGTCTATGAAACACTTATCATACTCCATCTCTTCTGTCATACAGCTCTTGTTAAACATCTCGTAGACTGCATCGTTATTGTTGAACATAGTTATTACTCTTTTTCATATTATCTTCTGCTGTAAGTATCTGTAAGTTATTCTCCACATGTAGCCCCGATACTGTCTTACCAAGCAACGGTATTATGTGGTCAACGTGGTATGAACTAGGCCCATGTAATTTAATCAATACTGCACACTCCTCATATATCTTCCGTATAGCATCAAGGTCTGCCCATTCGGGTGTCCTCTGCTTCTTACGTATATGCCTTAGTCTGTTTATGTGATTTACATAACCCTTATTATCAGCCTTCCACTTTAGCTTACGTATAGCTTCCCTCTTACGACCTTCGGGGGATCTGTAACGGGCGTCACTGTCACGGTGATCAAGCCTATTCTTAGCCCTCTTACATGGTATGCATCGGTACTTGTGGTTCCTTACACAACTAGCCAACCAATTAACACCCTCTTCGAGAACTACCTCACAGTCTGTACAGCATCTAGTGGATTTCAGCATAGTTTACCCCTATCTTACCATCCCCGTCCATACAGGTAACACCTACAGACCTAGGACCCTCACGGAATCCAGCCACTGAGATAGCCAGTACTTCCTTGGCATGTGCAGTTGGCGTAACCCATGCAGTCTCATCGTGATAGAACAATATAGGATAAGTATCCTTAATACCTAACTCCTTAATCTTCTTGTACTGGTAGACTAATGCAGTCTTGCAGGTAATACCTTCCAGTGTTTGAAGTAAGTAGTTCAGTAGTTGGTGTTCTGAGCCTACGATAACTCGTCTGCCGTCAGCTCCGATGATGAAACCTATCCCTGTCTTCATTCTATTGTGCCTGTACTCAGCTGCCAAGTTATCCTTCAGTTCCTTAAGCTTAGGGAATGCTGCTTTGAACTTAGCATCTGCTGCCTTACCAGCTTTAGGTGACTTGAGGCCTGTGACAACTTCTCCAAGCTTAGACATACCTGCCCCAAATAAGTAGGCATAGATGAAACTCTTAGCTTTTGATCGTGAGATACCAAGGATAGCAGCATTACGTGAGTGAGCATCAGTTCCATCAGATTCCTTACCTAATACAACTGATGAAGTGAACTCGTCATCACCCATATAATGTGCCAGACCTCTGAACTGATTACCAGCAGAGTCAGCACCTACCAGTCTTGTACCACGCTCACAGGTTAATAAGGATCTTAAAGCCTCACCGTACTGTGCATGAACTCCAGGAATGTTGACTATACCTCTGTGTCTGCACCGGAATGAAGGTGTGCCTATGGTAAACATGTCACCATGTAACCGACCATCACCCCATCTGCCAACCATCTCAATCCAGTTATCAACCATAGATAACCTTTGACGTATCATGTAGTAGTCACTGATCATTGAACCAACGATACCCAGAGGCTCTAAGGAGCTGTCTGTAAGCTTTGGAGACATCTTGATCCACTTACCTTGCACTTTCTTGAAAGTCCAGTCATCAGGCTTCCAGCCAATATCTGATAGGTACTTCTTTACCAGTGTAAGCTGACCTAAACGTACATCACAGAACTCAATACGTGAGAAGGGTCCAGTCACGAATCCATTAGAAGCTTTAGTGTTTGGTTCTAAATCAAACCAATCAGTTATGTTCTTATAGTAGTCACCATTCTTTTTCACAATCTTATCAACTTCCTTGGTACCCTTCAGGATACACACACGACCTAAGTCAGGTTCAAGTTCATCTTCAATAGAATGTAACTTCCATGTAAGGTCACGCTTCAATGCTTTAGCTCTTGGCATGTTAAACTTCCAACCCTTGGCTGTGATATCTGCATTAACCTTTGCAAAGTCATGCTCCAGTATTAAAGCCTGCTTAAACTCTGGTCTTGCTTTGATCTGTATAGAAGCCTCTTTTGAAAGTCTGCGATACACTAACGTGTTTAATGTGACGTCTTGGATACAATATGTAAGCATTTCCTGATTGTAATTAGTCCAATCGTTATAGTCTCCTTTAGGATAATTGAAGAACTCACCCCAACCTGCAAGGCCATGTCGGTGTGTACGTTGAAACATACATAACTGAGACATGATCAAGGTATCCCATATCTTCTGAGAGTCCCTAGGTTCCCATCCAAGGAGCCTTTTAAGAACCGGTAGGTCATATCCAATTATGTTGTGACCGGCTATCAGATCGGCTTCTAGGAGCTTCTGGAGCCCTTCAGCTAGTGAGGGTAGTGCATCATCCCAGTCTGAATAGGAGAAGACCTCCTCAGTCTCTATATCCTGCATTACAAGACACCATATTGTGTCAACCTCAGGTATAAGACCATTGGTTTCTAAATCCCATATTAGTTTCTTACTCATATTGTAGTCCTCCAAGACTAATGATCAGTTTATAGGAACCATGATCAGGTTCAATTATATATTAAGGTACTTCGCAGCCACCACCACCACATGCAACTTCAGCACTTAAGTCTGTTTCATCTGCAGACTCAATGATATTACCTAGGTTGATTGATGTTAGTGAGCTTTCCATCATGTTGTAACGTTCTTCTGTGATATCCTCAAATGGTGCTTGTATATATGTACCACCGTTATAAGGTAACACTGAAATACCGTTGAAGGTATTACGGTTCTTCCACATCCATTCACCTACTAATTCCCACTCATCATCACGTACAGAGATAGTACAGGACACATTGTGTGCATTCTGACCCTCTATATGACCCGTGGCAACCCATTCAGTGTTAAACCTACGTACCCTGTCAAGTAACTCAATGGGGCTTTCAGTTCGCAGAATGGATCCTTCAGGTGCCTTCTGTGGGATCTCAATTACCGCTTGCGATTGGGGATTGAAGTACTCATCCTCCACAAGCTCTGGATGCTTTTCCAGAAAGTACTGATACAACGCTTCATTCTTTCCAATACGTTGGCGACGAATATAAAAATCATTATGCCAAGCGTGAATACCGGAAGAACTACCCAGCACACAGCTGCTAGTGCCGCTAGGCTTAACAGTAGTACAGCGAGCAGCAGGATTGATCCCCATAAGATTAGAAACTCTTTTATTCTCTTTAACAACTTCATCTGCTGCCTCATTTAAATCATAGTTTAAGATTACACCAGAGCCAATGCCCGTCATACCTACACCGATCAGTGCGTCTTTCTCAGTAGTCTCACGCCAGATGTCCCGTAAGTAGTGGAAGTCTGTATAACCAGCTTGCAATGTTCCGATAAAGGCTGCTGCTTTGGCTCTTTCGTTAAGATCTGATTGAGATGATATATCTGATACATTTAGCTCACACAAATTGCAGAATTGATAGGGTCGTAACGCGATCTCACAACATGGATTGGTCCCCCAGTCCTTGTCATTAGTAAAGTATACTCCGGGCTCACCTGAACCTGAGAGTTCTACTCGTTTCCATAGCTTCTGGAACTCAACTGAGGTGATCTTATGACGTAGCATTACTGCTGAGTTGTTAGATCGTCCACGTTGTGGGTTAGCCACGTACCATTCACCAGCTTTACAGCCTAGCATGTCGTCATCATCCATAGAGAATAATGAGATCATGGCTGCTCTTCGGATACCACCTGTCAATACCGCATCAGCGATGTAACACATGATGTCATGCACTTCCAAGGATGTCAGTTGTCGGTTAATTGCATTATCAAGGACACCACGGATGTGGTGAATACAGTCTTTTAAGGGCTGAGGACCCGGTGCTTTGCCGCCTGTTGTGATCAAACGTGCACCTTTTGGGCGTACATCACGGTAATCAAGGTCAACATCCATAGCACCTTTGAAGTAAGCCTCCACTAATACCTTGATTGCATCTGCCCAACCTTCAATATTGTCTGATACAAGGAACCTACGGGTACGCTTCTTAGGCCCTACGACCTCAGGGAGCTTACGGATGTGGTGACGTTGCACTGAATAACCTACACCTGTGCCGCCAAGCAGCAGAAACATAGTCTCAGAGAACGCTTCTACGTCTTCAACAGGTAAGTAAGCGCAGTTATAGATACGATTAGGGGCAAGCTCAATAGGAGTCCCACCAAACTGTAGCGAACGCATCGAAGGAAGTGACTTCTTGTCGTATACGAAGGAATAAGCACCTTCAATCTCATCAAAGAGCTGAGGGTACTTGCGTTGGTGCATCTCTTTGTTACGTGAAACCAGCTCATGCCATGACTCCCTTCGGGATTCTTTGGGTATGTACTTGGCGTACTTTGAGAATATGGTTATGTCTGATAGGATTTCATTTGATTTGTTCACTGATTGTCATTCCCCTTTAATGTATGGTCAGCTAGAGCTTCATCTATTCTCAGTTGAGACAGTGAATCTATCAGCTTTGTTAAGTTATTTAATTCTTCTTCGTCAAGTATATACTGCAGTAGGTAAGGTTGTCCCTTTTTGTAGCTTATTACTATAGCTTCAAGCCATGTCTTTGTATCAAATATCATGTGGTTACACTCCCATTGCGTAGTGCCTGTCAAAGGCTTTAGTTATTTCTCTGCAGAAGATTGATCTTACAATGTCATCTGGATTGTTAAAGTCAGTGACACCTATATTATCGGATACTTCTGGCAGTGATCTGTCTTGGTGCATATCAATTATAAGTTTAAGACCAGACTTTGAGCCTAGTCGTGCCTGTGGTATGTCGCCACAGATAACCACCTTAGAGTCTTTTCCTATTCTCTTCAGGAACATCTCAATCTCTTTAGGTGTTGTATGCTGTGCTTCATCTAAGATTACAAATGAGTTATCAAAGGTTCTACCTTGCATGTACTCAAATGGTACTACCTGAATATTACCAGCCTGTAACGCCTTCTCGAAGTTACCATTAAGATGCTTACGTAATATATCAGTATAAGGGGTGATCCAAGGTGCCATCTTATCTAGTTCCTCACCCGGAAGGAACCCTATAGACTTGGAGTCTGAAACGTTAGGTCGGCATAAGACTATACGGCTATCTCTGTTGTCAATCATAAATTGAGCAGCGCATGTAGATGCGATATATGTCTTACCCGAACCTGCAAAGCCTGTACCTACTGACACTACGTTGCCATCTATTGAGTTTATGTAGTGTGACTGATTCTGCGACAAGGCCTGTAGGCCCAACGAATTACTAGGTACTTTCTTCTTCTTTTGAGGCTTCTTCAATCTTTGGTTCTCCGACTAATAATTGTATACTTATTAATGATCCATCATCTGCTGCTTTCTCAACAGCTTCAGTTACGGCTTGGTATAGTTCACTTTCAAGATCGATATGGTACTTGTTCTCTATCCAGAATGCGTACAGTGGGTTTAACATGAACAGCACCACTGATGTCAATACTGCAAGTGCTGAGGCTAGCCATATTACATCTATTATTACTCCTATCAATTAAAGAACTCCTTATATTTGATGGTTGGGTACGATGCTCCTGTCAGAGTATCCTTTACGTTATCTTCAATTAACTTTACAAGTACCGGTATATGCCTCACACCTAGTGATTTAACCAGTGACATACCTTCGTCACTTTCAACATCTAAGGTTTCATAAACTAAACCTTCAGCGTCTAGTCTTTTCTTCAGCATAGTACATGCGGAGCAGCTGGTACCTGTTAACATCTTAATCATTTATTAGTTCCTCTGTCTAAGTATTCTAGTTGTATTTGCAGAACATGAATAGCTTTCTCAATGTTCTCACGATGTTGGTTCTTTTCTCTTGTAAGATACTTGTTTACTTTAGTGTAGCAAGAGTGCCTTACACCATCATAACCAAAGTTCTTGAAGGTAATCTCGAAGGGCTGAATACCTTGTTCTTTGTAGTGATCACCGCCAACCTGCTTAGACAGGGCAGATACAGCCTCCATATCTCCGAAGTCGTCATCTAATGTGAATACAGGATCAGTCTTTTCATCAACAACACGTCCTAAACTCTCTAATCCTTTCCATGTTGGTTCTAATTTATCCATCAGTATCTCTCCGGTTAGCCTGATATACAGCTTCTGCGAAACCCCTTGGGGTTGCACTTCGGATGTTCTTAGTTTTTAATGATTTACCACCTAGCTTGGCGTGTTGTGTGCTATTACCATAGCTCTTACAATCCACAGGATCCTTTACAGGCATCTTGAATCCTTTGCCAGTCCAAAGACAAGTCTTCTTGGAGTAGGCATCTGAGGGGGCGATATAGTCTGGATACAGTGGGTGCACTTCTTCACCTTTCTTGACATAACCACCGTATTCATAGGGGTGGAAACGGTAGTCTGGTTTACGCCATTGGGTGGCCAGAACTGAGACTGGATTCTCTATGTAGAAAGGTACACCCCAGCTCCTGAACATCTGTGAACACCTTCTTGCATTCTGAACAGCTTTATTTTGGAACTCGGGGTCTTTCTCTGCTTTAGACTTGAACCATGCAGCACCTGAGACTGCTAAGTCGGTACATACAGGGAACGCCATAGCAAATATAACATCTTCATTCAAGTATTCTTCGTGTAGAAGTACATTAGTCTCAACGTTATATAGGTCTGCTTTGAGGTAGTGTATAGAACCTCCGCTTTCAAACAACCTTACCCTAGTCTTCTCATGTTGAATGTCATAGCAGTAACAAGTGTGACCTGCTTCAGCCCAAGGTATTACTGCTACACCTGTGTAATCATATAGTGATATTACAATGCTCATGTGAGCTCCGATGTTAATGGTTTCTTCTTGTTATGCTTATGCATACGATTGCTTAGGCAGTAAGCACATGTTCCGTTGTTAGAGCAACTATGTGATACTGCTTTGGCACCTGTCTTTGGTTTCTTTCTGGTTCTGCTCATACCATCTCCTAGTGACACGGGAAAGCAAATGAATGTCTTGTGTCATGTGCTGCATTGTGTGCTACATCCATTGGTAAGAAACCTACTCCGAACATAACAACTACGCCTAACACAAAGGCTCCTACGAGTTGCACTGTTGTGTTAGCAAAGACACTCTCTGCTGGCTTAATGTGTGCTTCTGCAAGACTACGCATCGACCAAAGCTTCCCAACTCACAGGGAAGAGGGGTTCGATAATCTCGGAAACGTGTCGAGAAAGTTCCTGAATTTCGACTTGTGCATGGCTATCTGTACGCTGCTTAACCATACGAGCAAAGGCTGCGAGTGAGCCAGTGATGTAGTAGCTTGTGTACATGGATTGAGGTAAGACCATCCGTGCCATCTCAGGAGCCATACCATCAATCAGCATTGCACTGTACATACTCTGACAAAAACTTAGGTAGTTAGTGTAATGCCCATGCCAATATTCAGAATCCATTGGCTCACTACCACTTCCCTGTTTAACGCTGCCCTCTGGCCGACTACGCCACACCTCTGGCATATAGAACTCAGGCATATCATCTACATACCTACGACTCACTTCGTTACGTGTGAAGCCTACGATATGTTTAAACTCCTGTCGAGCTACAAAGATAGGCACTGTATAGCGCATGGTGATCTGAGGGTGACTGAATGGTGTCCAGTGACCATGAGATGCTAGGTACTTGATTAGTTTTGTGTCACTGTAACTAACCTCTGCGCTCTCCTTATCAAATGATACTCTCGCTGCATTCACTACAGTCAGGTCAGAACCCATATGACTTATATATTCAGCTTTCATCTTAGTCCTCTCCGTCTAGTTCTGTATCTTCAAGGTATTCCTCATGTATCTGAACTGCTTCATCGTAGCCAGTCCATAAGTGAACACCTTGACTGTCAAGGATCTCTAAGAACTCACTGTCTCGTTGAATCGCTTTGAAGTACGCCTCATTGACTACTATTGTTTTAGTATTCATTATAGATCCCTATTATAGTGATTAGTGCTAGTGCGGCGGGTGGTGCTGTGATCAATACAAGCATGAAACCTTTTATGAATTCGAGTAAGGATTGGTACATCAGCCTTTCTTGACCTCTTTCTTTGGTTTAGTTGTTTTGGTTACAGCTTTAGATTTAAAGATCCGGTCATAGTTATCTCGGAAGTTCTCTGTGTTACTTTTGGATGTCAGTGCATCACCAGTTATGTCATTATAGCTAGTCATCGCTGAGTTCACCTTCAATATCCTTGATCTTATCCATTACTGGTTCATTGATGATTGCTAACTGCTGTGCTAGCTCTTCATCTGTCAAGTCTTCTAAGTTGATGTTGGTGTTGATGTTCTCGGTACGTTGAAGCTTAGGCTGTTGGTACTCAGCAATAGTTGCTGCAAGCTTTGCGGCTTCTGCTGGGTCACCATCTTGAATAGCACGTAGCATCATGATTTGCATCACAGTTAAACCTGAGGGCATCTCATTGAGTACTCCGTCAGATAGATACTTAAGGATACCTACGGTTTCCTTCATCTTCTCACGGGCCTCTTTGTTAGACCTACGCTTCTCTGTGGATTTCACATTCATCATCTTCATATGATCCTTATCCCAACGGGGCTTAAGGTTTGCAAGTGAGGACTCTGTGATAGCGATCTTTGGTTTCTTGGTAAGGTTCTCCAGCTTAACTGTTCCTTCCACGTACTTAACGTGCTTCTTCATATATTGGTACTCCTAGTTATTAAGGTTCTATAAGGTACTTAAAAGATCTAGAGAGTACCCTAGAGGTCAAGGCACTGATTTATGCAGTATCATAGACCTCTTTCACAACGGTTGTTTATTCATATTGCTAACTCCTACCCCGATTGGGGTTATTTATCTATAATGCTAAAATGTTAATAACTTTGATCATCTTACGACCATGTGCTGGGTATGCTATGACTTTTACAGTCTTGTCCCAACATGCCCTGCAATCTCCGCACTTACCCTGACGGTCATACGCTTTACATACTGTCATTTCCGGTGTTGCATCCTCGGCATGAGGTATGATTGTACTTGATGTTGTATCTGGTCTGATCATACCGCCATTTACAGAGTCTGATGACAATCTGACAACTGCATTAGCCAGTTTAGCTATATCGGTTAACACTTGTGTAAACTTCGGGAACTTATGTTGCCTTGTTGGGAACCAGTGCTTGGTCTTAGGTGTCCTCATGATGATATTCTTGATCTTCTTGGCTAATCTCAGGTCATAACAATCGCCTGAATCGAACCATCGGAATAATTCATCATCTCTTAAGGCCTCCACCATGTCGTCTTCCCAGTCTTTACGCTTCCAATCCTGCTTATTATGGATCCTTGGGGCCTTTACGTTAGGCATATTGTACATACCAGTGGTTGCATAGCACCCTTTACAGGCATCTACCAGAACAATTACGTCCTTTATCCTACTTTCTATACTTCCGGGGCAAGTGTCAATGGCTTCTGTTGACCATGACTTACATTTACGTGGCATCTTGCTTGTCTTAGAGAGTTTAATCATAATATTTACTTCTTTATGTTACTTTCTGTCAATTATATTCAGTATAAAAGATATAATCATCAGTGCTGGTAATAGAAATACCATGTGAGCCTGTCTCAATGGTTCCTTTTAGGTACTTTATGGTACATTCCCTTGTCACTTGACTTTAAAAGAATAAAGGAGCCCTGTGAAGGGCCCCTTGGACTACTTAGAAGTCATCGTGTGTTGCTACTTCATCACCTTCAATGTCGAAGTCAACTGATCCGGTGTATTCAATCAAGTTAGTAATCTGAATTGCAGACAGACTTGTTGAAATACCCTGACGACCAGCTACATCATACTCATTACGGTATACTTTAACGTTACCTGTTGAGCCATTGCCGATATTATTGAAGACTTCGATAGCCACCTTCTTAGCATCTACAAGAGCTACTGGGAAGTTAGCGGTACCGTCATGCTTCAGTGCCTTACGTTTGATGTTGACAGCTACATTGCCGTTGTCTAGTGTTCGTAGCTTACCCATCCCCGAGATTTCATCAGCACGGTCTGCTGATACTTCAATCTGACATTCCCATTGAAGGGTTCCAAAAGGTGATACAGGCTTAGCTGGATCCACCTTCAAGTAGTTAAGTGTTACATTACGCAAGATAGAAGTGCCTAAGTTTGTGTCGCTCATGTGTGTATATCCTTTTAGATTATAGTGATAGTGTTTCTTGTGGTTCTTCAAAGTCGCCTTTATACAGAGGCGTGTCTGTTAGTACGTCAGCTTTGTCCTCAATCTCCCCAACGATCATGTAAGTCGATGCACGACCTTTCTGATTATTGTAGTCTGATGGGATTGCAACTACGTCCTTCGGGTTAATACGTACAGCCATAAGGTGACCGTTGTGAGGTACAAAGTTACTGGCATAGTGATAGCCAGCAAAGTGCAGACCTGTAGAGCATGTACGATTCTTGTCTTCATCAACCAGATTACGTGGCATCGTAGGCTGTGCGCCTAAGCTGTTATCCATCTTACCTGTGTAGCAGTCTCGGTACTCTGAGTTGACTGCTTTGTATGCAACAAAGTGACCATCTTCAGTGATAGGCAGATTAGACAGCTCAAGGAACCCGTATAGCTCTTGTACCGCACGATAGGATGGGTTATCCAACAGGTTACGGAAGAAGCGTTCAAGGGGTTTTACAGAGCAGTAGTCAGCCATAAGACTAAAGATACGCTCAGCCATATTATCTGGTATACGATAATTATCTAAGTATAGAGAATCACCTATCAGCTCAAAGCCTGTGTTGTTGATTGCTTTCTTTGCAGCTCTCCGGTTATCGATGATATCCAGTGCATCATCATAACTGTCGTTCTGGACAAGATACTTTATCTCATCAAATTGTGGGTGAGAGTCAGTTACAGTCACTGGTTTGAGGTTATCAAAGATTGTGATGGAGTGATCTGTGATTATATTCATTTGAAATTACCTATGATTAAGTTTAGTGTTTGTTGAAAGCCTTTATTATCGGAGTTCCAACGATTGTAATGATAAACGTTTGAAAGAGCTTGAGCATAGTTATCCTTTGCATGTGTTGCCAGTTTCATTAATGATACCTTTGCAATTGCTTTAGATTTGTGATCAGGGATATTAAATAAGTCCTTAAGGTTATGGTGGTGATGTTTCAATAGGGTTAAATCATATGCCTCCTGATACTCACGACAGCCACTGATAAGCTTCATCACCTTAGACTTAGGATCAGAACCAGCAGACCTCTCTTCAAAGCTCTTATCAAAGAATGCACTTTCATTTACTTCAAGTGAAACTTGTTTAAGTTTAGCCTCTGCATCAGAGAAGTCTTTGATACGCTTGGTGAGTACTTTTACTATTACACTGTTAAGAGTATTGATATTTACCCACTTATCAGACTTAGTCACAGCTCCCTGTGCATGACTCCTAAGTGCATACACCTGCTTGCCAAGGTCATTACTGATGAACTTAAGCAGTGATTCAGAGGTTCCTGTATCCCAGTTAGACATCGGTACATAATAACCTTCTGTTGGTAGCTCGGTCAGTGTTGTCTTATTAACATGACCACTACTGTCTACTCGGAAGATCTGATCAGGCCTGTTGTAAGTCTTACTTTTAACACCTTTGACGATTACAGGCATAGACATCAGTGTTGATAACCTTACTGGTTTAAAGCCTAAGCTGGTAAGACGTAGCTCAACAAGTGTTGCTGCTGCTGCGAATAGTTTAGACTTCTGTTCAGATGGGAATATAACAGCTGAGTATTCTTTCAGTAACCTCTTGTTCTGAAGTATAACCTTATTAGCTCTTGGTGATAGATCATTAAGGTACACCAGACCCTCAGTGTCCTGACCACGGTAGCCTTGGAGTGTTCTCAGTATTATAGCTACACTTGTACCAGAGTAGCGAGCTCTTAGTGTCTTGTAGTGCCTATTGTTCTCCTTACAGGTCATATCCTTTAAGACTTGGTCAGTAAGATCTGATAAGGTACGACCTAACATCTCTTCACCTTGGAACTTAAAGTGAGTGATAGCAAACTCTTTAGAGCTTATCCATTCCTCAACACGACTTATAAGAACCTGATGTAACTCTACCTGATTTCTTGCATTCTCAATCTGATAAGAATAGTCTATCACATAGTCCTCACGGATCTCTGTAAGCTTGTCTTGAAGAAACTTAATGGTTTTAGGTGTGAACTCTAAAGATTCCCGTGATGGTGGGATATCTACTTCACCTAACTTGGCCACAAGAACTAGTTCAATCCTTCTCAATGCAGTTTGAAGTTCATCGGGAAGACCCCTTACACTAGATGTGTACGGTATGCCACCCATTACAACAGTAACATCAGAGCCATAATGCCCGGACTTAACGTTATAACCTGTGGATAACTCTGGTACTTCATCCCATTCAAAGTCAGGATCATTGACTATCTTAGGTTGTACCTCAAAGTATGCTAGTTGCTCCTTACACTGACGTTGAAATGCAGACACATTACCTGTAGAAGAGATATCAACAGATATTTCAAGTCCATTGCACTCGTCTGTTGGTTCTGATCCGATAAGGGATACTGTTGGCATACCTGTGTCTTTAAACGCAGTGTACACGTATACAGTGCCATCATAGAAGTTTCTGATAGTATAACTGTCAGTCACTGCAAATGGAGTCTTTGAGCCTAAGCCATAAGCACCAATTGAGGTGTCCTCATGGTCTTTGGTAGAGTGTCCAAGGTTAGTGTATACATCATAGAATTCCTCTGGATCTATTCCAGTACCAAAGTCTCTGATCTTGAACTCTGAACTTAGCCATGTTGGTAATGTGATCTCAAAGGGCACATAACCACGACCTGCAGCTACATGAGCATCTCTGGCATTAGCTGAGAGCTCACGGATAACTGCTCCTTCTTTGTTCTGATACAGTTTATCGGTCAGAATGGAGAACATCTTAGCGTTCATTTGCATCTGGAATGATTGTGTGTGCTGTACGCCCACTATTTGTGCTGCGTTACCATACGTTGCTAGTTGCATGTTTGTTACTTCCTATTGGTTTAGTTAGTTCTTAGAGTAGGGGCTATAGCTCCTTAATTCTTTAAAGAATATAGCCCTTCTTTTTGGTTATAAGAGACCTGATCCGGTCATGCTTATACGAGTACGATCTGCTGCAAGGTACTGCAAGTCACCTGCTTTACCAAGGTTAAATACCATTACTTGTGTCTTACCAATACTTGGTATATGGACACTTGCTTTGATAGCTGTTGTTGACACTTTTAGGATCTCTGAGACCTTGAAGTTCATCTGCATCATACCACCTACTTGAGTCTGGTATTTGGCAGTGAAGAAGCGTCCACGAGAGTTCATTAGTTGTGCTTTTAGTATGTCTGTTCTTTTCATGATGATAATTCCTGTTGGTTATGCCACTGAGAGCTCCATATGAGCCCTCTAAGAGGTTTACGGTTTGTTGGTCTGACGTTGGTATAGGTGAGGGTCCTTACGGGCCTTAGACGAGCATATTAAGTTATGATCATATATAGTATTAACACTGCAACTGCAACAGCAACCATAGTGTAATTGTCAATATCATCAAGCTTTGAAGGTTCTGGTGAACTTGCAAAGGTTAGGTAGGTTAATGGCATGTTGTTCTTATCACATATGATGATGTGATTCTTGGTACCACAAGCCTCTGACTTCAGGTGTTCAATAGCTGTGTCACATGCTCCGGTTCCGCCACCATCAATATGCACTGTGTGCTGTATCCGGTCATCGGATATTAAGTGTAATGTGTTCATATCACTTACTCCTTTTGGTAAATGCAATGTCAAGTTCATGTGAGTCTTCGACCCAGTCAAAGGATCCCTTATCCAGTATGTACCAGATTGGGGCCAGCCCTTCACCTGATGCTACCAGACGTAGGAAGACATCATCAGAGCCTTGGAAGACTACTGTGTCTGCTGTCCATTGGGTGTGGTGCTCTACTGTTAGTTCTTTCATTAGCTGTTAGCCTGCTTGGATTATGGTTAAGTAGAACCCTAGTGATACGTACCACCAGAGTGCTATGTTTGTTACTACTATTACTGAGATGAATACCAATGTTGCTAAGAAGCCCTTAGTAATCATAGGAGTCCTCCTCTTCTGGAGAGTCACCAAATACTAAGTAGATTAGCTCATTCATCTGCTTATCGGTTAACTTAGGGATGTGTACTCTACGTCCTGTGGTTGTGGATACAACAGACTGCATATCATCTTCTGAGTGTAAGCTGTCGTGAGTTTGACGCACTAGGTCTAGGTTTAGTGTGTACATTTGAGTATTCCTTTTGGTATATAGTTTACAGGCGCTGCGATAATGAACAGTGCTCAAAAAAAACAGTGGACTCCCTTAGGAGTCCCTGTTTGGTCTGGTTAGAACTGATCTAGAACATCTTCAGATGAGTCGGAGACTTCATCGAACACATCCAAGATTGAGAAAGGCTTCACGAACTTCATAACCTTTACAGCAGCAAGGTTATAGTATGTGCCCTTTGCAGTCTTGACGACACGAAAGGCTAGTTCAACCTGCGAACCAGCTCCTAGTTCCGTAGTGATAGGCTGCTTAGAGCGGTTCACCATAGGAATGTTAGGGATCTTATCCCCGTTAGGGTAAGATGCGTTGGAGTTGATCCAACCTGATCCATCTTTATTGGCTTTGATGCCAACTTCCTGCAGGCTTTCACCTGATGCAAGAATTGAGTACTGGTCACCAAAGTCACGGGTGACAGGTGTTACCATGCGTGTGTTAACGATGGTAACGTTGCGTACAACTTTAAAGTCTGACATAAAGATATCCTTTCCACTTGGTGGAATATAGTTTTAGTACTGATTATTCAGTACCACCTTGGGAGCGAAGCGACTACCCCCAGTTAATACATAAGAAGAGTAGTCAATCGGAGTGAGTCACAACCACCCTCACTTCTTTAGACTTCTT
>OCVR010000617.1_pt1 | contig 29633 bp, 16 predicted proteins | sample 1539091 | NCBI WGS metagenome assembly OCVR01 (sample SAMEA3355530, study PRJEB22509) | marine metagenome | biome: marine; feature: coastal ocean; material: water | place: USA | collected 2010-08-07 | depth 16 m | reverse complement strand
CAACCGCAACAGGTGACAGCCCATCAGGCACCGATGACGTAACAACAACTGATACCGAGAGCACGACATTGAGCGGTTCGGCGTCGCTGAGCCTGACCAAGACAGCGACACTGAATGATGACGACGGAACGCCGGGCTTAAGTGTCGGCGATACAATCAGCTATGCCTTTACGGTGACTAACAACGGTAACGTGACGGTATCTAATGTTGAGGTCACAGACCCGACCGCCACCGTCAGCGGTTCAACCATCGGAAGCCTCGCACCCGGGGCAAGCAGCACAAGCTACACCGCCACCTATACCGTGACACAGACTGATATCGACAACGGCAACATCGACAATACGGCAACCGCAACAGGTGACAGCCCATCAGGCACCGATGACGTAACAACAACTGATACTGAATCAACCAACTTGCCTGAATCCCCAGCCATAGATGTTGTGAAAACTGTATCCAGCATCACAGATAATGGCGATGGTTCGACCGGGGCCGGCGATGCCATAAATTACCAAATCGCAGTGACCAATACGGGTAACGTCAGCCTATCTAACTTGGCATTGGCGGATACCGTAAAGAATGCCAATGGAACAGTTTTAGGCTTAACTGCAGGACCTACGTTCAGTAGTGCAACGGGTTCATCAACTGGCAACACACTGGCAGTTGGAGAAAGCGCGACCTTTGTCGCGACCTACCTGATGTCTCAATCTGATGTGGACTCTGGTGGCGTCAGTAATTCAGTGGTAGCGAGTGCCACATCGCCTCATAACACCAGCATTAGTGATACATCCGATGATGGTGATGATACCGATGGCAATACAGTAGATGATGAAACTGTCACCGGCATTGCGCAGTTCCCTTCAATTTCAGTAGCCAAAACAGCTTCTTTCAACGACGAAAATAGCGACGGCTTTGCACAATCCGGTGAATCAATTTCTTACGGATTTTCTATCAAAAATACAGGGAATGTGTCGTTGGCGAATATTGCCGTAACGGATGTATTGGCGGATATCCAGCTCACAGGTTCGGTTATTTCACTCGCACCAGGCGAAACTGATTCAACAACCTGGAGCGCTACCTACCTGTTAAAACAGTCTGATGTCGATGCAGGCTTTGTTGAAAATCAAGCAATCGCATCGGGAGTCGATCCTGATTCCGGTGTGGTTACTGATTCGTCTGATGATCCGGCAACAACCGCGTTAAGGGATGCAACAAATACTAGTCTGGCCGCAATTGCCGACTTGACCGTTGTCAAAATATTGGCGACGGCTACCCCGGTCTATGCTGTGGGGGAAGCGCTCAATTTCGATATTTCAGTTACCAACAATGGTACACAAACTCTTACTAGCGTATCGATGAGTGACTCGATCACTGATCTTGACTGTCCCGGAGGACTGCCAATTCCTCAATTAGATCCAGCGGCTACAGTGAGTTGTACAGCAACCTATCTCATCGTTGAAGAAGATGTCATTGCCGGCAAACTACAAAATATTGCTGCTGCTTCTGGCTCTCTTCCAGATGGGTCAACTACCACGGGGCAAGACGAAGTGGTTCTTGAGTTTGGCAAGCAGGAAGCTGATTTATCCATCGATAAAACTGCGGTCCTTATTGAAGATGCAGACGGGGGTGGCACGCTTACACCCGGAGACAGCATTCGATTCAGAATCAGCGTGTTCAATGAAGGCCCTCAGCCCGCTTCAGGCGTGAAGGTGCAAGATCAGTTACCTGAACGCTATAGCTATCTATCTGACGCAGCCAATGGCGAATTTGATGAAGGAACCGGTATCTGGAATGTGGGTACAGTTCTAGTTAATGAAACCAAAACGCTGACAATTGATGCATTTGTAAGAAGCACTGGCCATTACACGAACATTGCCCAGATTGTTGAATCATTGTCTGCCGACCCCGATTCGGATCCGAATAACGATGATGGCGATCAAAGCGAAGATGATGAAGCGGGATCACCACCCAACCCGGCACTAGGCCTGGCCATTGAATTTGGAACACCGGTCGCATTAGAAACAGGTGCCTATAGCATCTCCGTGAACTACATCGTAGAGAACACTGGCGTCGTAGATCTTACTTCAGTCAATATTAATGAGGATTTTGGCTCCGTCTTCAATGACGGATCGGCCAACAACGTTCGACTCGTCTCGGTACCTGTTTCCACAGGCGGTTTGGTGGTCAATGAGAACTTTAACGGAGTAAGTAATACTCAATTGCTCGATACGTCGGCTAGTGGAATCAGCGCCCAGTCAGACGCAACCATCAGCATGGTGATTGAAGTGACCCCTATTCCGGGTGTTTCGGAATACACGCACAATGCCACCATAGATGCACTAAGTGACGATCCGCAAAACCCCACGGTTTCAATTCCGGTCTTTGATATTTCGACCGATGGACCAGAACCTGATGTTAACGCAAACGGAAATTCTGAAGAAGATACTCCAAATATTGTTGAGCTGATCACCGCCCCCAAGGTCGGCGTTGCATTAGCGGCCTCTACACCCCTGCCCAATCCCGATGGTACTTACAGCACCAATCTGATCATAACGTTGGAGAATCTGGGTAATCTGCCGCTAGAGAATGTCTCTATTATTGATGACCTGGCTTTGCTATTCCCCGCTGGTTTCGAGCTGACGGGAGATCCTGCTGTAGATCTGGGAACACTTGTGTTAAATCCAGCGTTTAATGGCAGCAGCGTGACAGAGCTTCTGGATTCCGATGGCGCTGATGGTATTACCAGCATGCTGGGAGTCGGCGAGAGTGCGACTATCGTTATACCGGTTACCTTTAACCCTGGCGACCAAATGACATTCAACCATCAAGTGGCAGTTTCTGCGCTTGGTCCTGATGGTGAAGCAGTTTCGCAGCTATCATCCAATGGAACTGATCCAAATCAGCCTCCTTCGGAAACACCACTTAGCATTGAACCGAAGGGTAGCCTTGGCTTGGCCCAAAATGCCTCGCCGGCAATACCTGTGATTGATTCGTCTACAGACCCACAGGATATGGTTTATACAACGACTATTACCCTGAATATTGAAAATCTTGGCTCATTAGATCTGGATAATGTTCAAATAGACGAGTTATTAGAGGACGCATTCCCTCCGGGAACATCTTTCCGAATTCTCGATTCGGCAATCAGTGGTGCTCTTTCGGAGTTGAATCCTTCATTTGACGGTGTAACTGATCTAAAACTGCTTTCTGGGAACGAAACACTATTGATTGGTGGGAGTGCCCAGGTGCAATTGGTAGTCGAATTTGACTTACCAGACAATACGATTCTTGAGACCTTTGATTTGGTCGCAGAGGCTTCGGGTGTCACTCCGTCCGGGGTTGCTGTAACTGACGTTTCAGATAATGGAACCGATGTTGACGCCAATAACGATGGTATTGCCGCAAGTGAAGGTGAAGACACACCCACTCCGGTTAGTATTAGCGCTAATCCGATTGTAGGTGTCGTCCAGCAGACCATTGATACTGACGGTGATGGTCAAGTAATTGATCTCGTCGATGCAGGTGATGAAAACTTGCCTCTTGATGAGCGCACGCTCACTTACCGAACCACATTTGCAATTGATATCGCCAATATGGGCAATACTGACTTGGAACAGTTAGAAGTCGTAAATTTCCTGACTTCTACTTTCCCATCACTGGTTGAAAAGGGTGCAATCACAATTCCACCCGGCGGTATTCGTATTGTCGCTGGACCAAATACCGTCATGATCAACGAGAATTACGATGGTGTTCTGGATGCCAATCTTCTCAATTCTTTGAACTCCAGTCTCGCGGAGGGTGAATCTATCAGGATTGAGCTTGAACTTTATATCCAGGTTGATTATTCGGATACAGCCGCGATCGAAGAACTGCAGCGCCAGAACTTTTCGAATCAAGCCGTGGTGAATGGTACGGATCCGGATTCCGGAATTAAGAACAGCGACCTGTCAAACGACGCCACAGGCACTGATGTCGATCCCAATGACAGAAGTGAGTTGATTGATGAGATCGATGTCGACGGTGACTACGATCCTAACGAAGCGGGAGAAAACGAACCGACACCGATCATTCTTCCTTCTGCTGTTCAGGGCACGCTTTGGGAGGACTCTGATGGAGACGGGCAATATGCAGCAGGAATTGAAGAAGCCTTACTCGGATGGTCGGTAGAAATAACCGACCTTGAAGGCAATGTGATTACAACTATTGAAACCGGTGACGATGGTTACTATTCGGTACCCATAGTTCCACCGGGGCCTTATGTCGCTAATTTTTACTCTCCTACGGGTGTGTTGTCAGGACAGAAAAGGGGAATAGCAAGTTCAACTACTATTCTCGATCTCAGCTTTCCGGTCGATCCCAGGGGCGTAATCTACGACAGCCTGACACGACAGCCTATAAATGAAGTTCAGTTGTTCTTTGTGAATTCTGGATCTGGTCAACGAGTTGACGATGTATGTTTGTTACCCGAACAGCAGGGCCAGATTACCGGTGTTACTTTGGGGATTTCTCCCGGGGAATATAAGTTCGACCTGATTCCCGGAGCGCACGATAGTTGTCCTTTAGAACCGACTCAGTATGAAATTGAAATAGCAAACTTGCCGGGCAATTACAGCATTCCATCTTCTTTTTTAATGGCTGATCCTGGTGTTCTCGATGGCTCCGATTGTTTTATTGATGCGATTCCCAATACGGAGCGCTGTGAAGTTATCGACAGTACGTTTGCTCCTCAAATGGGCGAGAGCACACTGCACTTCTTAAAGTTCATGATTGGCGAGGGATTCCCGAACATAATCAACAACCATATTCCGGCCGATCCAATGGTTGGTGCCATAGTATTGTTGAACAAAGACACGACTAAACCACGCGCCACCGTTGGTGAATTTGTACCCTATGACATAACAGCCGAAAACCTGACCGCATTCGAATTAGCCGCCGTGGATCTGGTTGATCTGCCTCCACAAGGTTTCAAATACGTTGATGGTTCTGCAAGGGTTGTGCGTCAAGGAGCCGATGGGCGGTTTGATACACCAGACGATATTGTCGAAACCGTTGTGACCGTGGGTGAAAGACCGGTTGTGCTGGAGGGAGTAAGGTTCGCGCCTAACGAAATCATCCGGGCCAGATATCTTCTCCGAATAGGTTCCGGAGTTAAGCGAGGCGAATACACCAATACGGTAGAGCCTTTCCTCGGTGGTTCCAGTATCGGTAATCAATCAAGCGTAGAGGTCGAAGTAGTAGCTGATCCTATTTTTGATCTTACGACCTTGATCGGCAAAGTATTTGAAGACGTCAACGGGAATGGTGTTCAGGATGAGGATGAAATAGGAATCGCCGGAGCGCGTGTCGTTTCTGTTATGGGTGAATGGATCACAACGGACGAGCATGGTCGCTACAGTGTTCCAGGTGTCGACCCTGGTGATAATCCGCGCGGAAGAAATGTTATTTTGAAGGTCGATCCGGCTTCGCTACCCGATGGTGCGATCTTCACGACTGAAAACCCAAGAGTAATGCGTATTACTGGTGGTCTGATGAACCGTATTAACTTCGGCGTTAATTTTGATACCGCCAGAGTGCAGCCAGCTCCACTTGAGTCACTGGTTGAAAGACGTCAAAAAGTTACGCTGGACGACCTTATTGATCCAATATTCTTCAGAAAGAGCCATTCTGATATTTCCGGTGAGCATCTAAGTCAAATTACCAACGCCATCGCGATACTGAAGGATGTACAAAATCTTCGAATTGAAGTGGTCGGGCATACAGATAGCACACCCGTTGGTAAACCCGAGACGATAGCCAAGTACGGCGATAACTACGGCTTGTCCAGGGCCAGAGCTGAAAAAGTAGCTGAGACAATCAGTGAGCATCTGGGTTTGGATATGTCTATCTTCGATGTAACTGGCCTCGGTCCCGATCAGCCAATTAGTACCGACACAACTCCCGATGAAATTGCAAAAAACCGTCGTGCCGAAGTGGCCATTCACTACGACAAAGTTTGGACAGAAACAGTATCCCATCAGGCCGTGGAACGAGCTGGTATTGAGATCGGCGAGGCCCTATTTGAGGGAGAGGTACTTAGCTCAGAAGGGATTGACGCTATGGCCAAGTTGGCAGAGTTGCTGTCCAGTGAGGCATATCCGTCTTACGTTGTTCGAGTTAAGGCTGACTACAGTGGTTTGGCTAGCAAGCGCACGGATTCAGTGAAGGCATTCCTCAGCGAACATAACTTACTGACCGGAACCAACCATTTGGATTCAGTAGCGTTTGAAAAAGAAGGGTCTACAGATGAAACCGCTTCAATTGCTGTCGATAGAAACACTGACGTTTGGGAAGCAAACGGTTCCAGCAAAGTTGAGGCAGGTTCGACGGGATTCTTCTCCTCTGCAGCTCACGGCAGGGATGCGGGTTGCTTGAGTCAGTCGTTCTGTTCAGTTGACGGGTTGAATCTATACGTTGAACCCGGTGGGACGGTTGCTTCGCAACCCAATTCAAAAGTGGGTTTGGGAGCGGCGCAACTTGGTAACGCCAGAGTTTGGGTGTCAGTTAATCCTGCGACAGTGAATCCTCAGCTCGCTGTCTTGGGGCCGGATTATTTTGATAGTAAAACGGGCGACAACTATGAATTTTGGGTTTCAACGAATTTCCCAGAATATATCGATTCGTGGCAATTAGAGTTCTTTGATTTCGACGACAAGCGTTTTATCGAGCCTCTCGCCGTCCATAATGGCGACAGTTTAAAAGTTGGCGAGCCAATCCTCTGGGATGGTCATTTAGACAAAGGCTCAATTGATAACCTAGAGGGGCTCTATTATAGATTTACGGTCAAAGACTCAGAGGGGCAAAAGGCTATCACGCGCGAGTATGCTTTCGGCCGAAGAGCGAACTTTGATGCTCCTCTTGATGATTATTATGATGAATCTGAAGGCGAAGAAGAGCCGGCTTCCGGAGGATTGATTTCAGGTGACGTCTCGCAGAACTGGCTGGATTTAATAGGCAATCATAACGACCTGAAGTTGATGAGAATGGATATTTCAGGCGGCTTGGTCAGAATAGAAGCGGATGATTTACCAGAAAAAGCCTTTCTGATAGTTAACGGGCACCGTTACCCGGTAACGGACAAAAGTCATATGACGGTAGAGACGCATCTGTCTGCTGGCAAGCAGGAAATATCAGTGGAACTGGCCAACCTCGAGGGCGCTAGTTTGGGAGTCGTTGATATTCCGGTGAATATCGATGCATCCTATTTCTTCATGCTAGCTCTGGCGGACTTCACTTTCGGCCAAAATGAGATAAGCGGCTCCACTGAACTGCTGGCCCATGACGATCATTATGACGAGAGTGTATTTGTTGATGGTCGATTGGCATTTTTCCTGAAAGGGAAAATAAAGGGAGAGTATTTGTTAACCGCGCAGATGGATACTGGCGAAGATGAACTTTCCAAAATTTTTAAAGATCTGGATCGACGCGACGCCAGGAAGCTGTTCAGTCGAATTGACCCCGACCGCTTCTATCCAGTCTATGGGGATGATTCCACATTGACCCGCGATGTGGATACCCAGGGCAAGTTCTATCTGCGGATGGATTGGGATCAGTCCACAGCACTTTGGGGTAACTACAACACCGGTGTTAGCGGAACAGAGTTGGCGAGTTATAACCGTGGTCTCTATGGCGCCAAGGTTGACTACCGCTCTGAGGAAAGCACCGCTCATGGCGACGAGAGGACTTTAATTAAAGCTTTTGTTGCAGAACCAGATAGTGCTGCAGCGCATGATGAATTTTTGGGTACCGGTGGAAGCCTCTATTACTTGAATCACGCTGATGTGGTTTTGGGAAGTGCCAAGCTAGCTGTAGAGGTAAGGGAGCAAGACAGCAACCGGGTCCGCGAATACATTGAACTGGTAGAAGGCAGGGATTTTGATATTGATGAGTTCCAGGGTCGAATTTTCCTAACCAGGCCCCTCAGGAGTCATGCCAGCCAGCAGCTCTTATCAATTATCCGGGATGAACCTCTCGATGGCGACGAAGTCTTTCTGATCGCTGATTATGAATATATTCCTCGAGCCATTTCCGGCGACAAGGTTACTGGGGGCGTTAGAGGCAAGCAGTGGTTGGGAGACTCGGTGGCTGTTGGTGGCACCTACGTAAAGGAAGAGAAGTCTTCGGTAGATTACGAGCTCAAAGCAGTTGACCTAACTTATAAAGTATCCGACGGCACCTATGCCTCAGTCGAATTTGCTTCAACGGACTCATCGCAGAATATTGATTTCCAGACTTCGGTTGACGGTGGTCTTACCTTTGGTAGCGGCAATCCAGCTTCACAGGCAATTAGTGGTGATGCTTTTGCTGTAAATGTCGTGCTTGATACAGCAGACATCGGCATGGAAGACCTTAATGGTAGAGTGTCGGCATGGTACCGCGATCAGGATGCTGGCTTTGATTCTATTCAGTACAACAACACAGATGGTCTTTCAAAAGTTAACTTTGGCGTAGAAGGGCGCATCGCGCCCGGTGACAAACTAGGTTTTAGCTGGCGCGCGTCAAGGGATGAAAACGGGCCCAATGTCTCAGATCAGGCAGGTGTGCAAATTAGCTACAAATTGTCTGATCAAATAGATATCGCTGGCGAATACGAATACCGGGATGAGCAATCCATTCTCGGTAATCAATCTTCCGATACTTTGGCTCTGAGATTGAGTTGGGATGTGAATGAGCTGATGAGCACCTACGTCGTTGGACAGGGTTCTTTCGGTAGCGCAGGGATAGCTGAAGACAACAATTCGGTCGGTATTGGCATGGATTACCAGATTACCGAGAAGATTCGGATTGGCGGCGAAGCCTTCGGTGGTGATCGAGGTGACGGTATTCGTGTCGGTGCTGAATATGCCTTTAATGATCGATCTGCAGCTTATCTCAACTACAGTTTTGAAGGCACAGATACTGGCAGGAACAGCCTGACCCTTGGCCAAAAAAGCGACTTGACTGACAAGCTTCGCGTCTACAGTGAACATCGATTTGATTCCAGGCTTGACGAAAAAACTCAGGGTCAAACCTACGGTATTGGCTACGACTTTTCTGAAAACTGGACGCTTGAGTTCGACTTCCTTCTCGGAAAAGTAGAGCAAGCCCAACTTGGATACGATAGAGAGGCTTACAGCTTGTCATCGCGATGGCGAAACGAGGCTTCTGACCTGGTCAATCGACTGGAGTATCGCATAAATGAAAACCTTGGTTCCCGACAAGAGCAATGGGTGACAGCAAATCGCTTTGATTACCGAATAAACAATGATCTTGTTTTCGTATCCAAAGTCGATTATTCGGTTACTGATGACGAGGTAGCAAATGTTAGATCAGCGAAGTTTGGTGAAGTCGATTTTGGACTAGCTTATCGACCTGTCCATGATGACAGGTTCAATCTTTTGGCTATGTATTCGTACCTCTATGATCTGGATCCGCTCACTCAAAATGGTGGAGGGCTGTTTGATGAGAAGGGGCATGTGCTCTCATTGGAGGGCCTCTATGATCTGAATAATCGTTGGGCAATTGGCGGTAAGTTTGCTTGGAAAAAAAGCGAGATCAGGTTGGATCGAAATGGTGGCGCTTTCTTTGATACCAGCACTAGTCTTTACATTGGCAGGGCCCGTTATCATTTGGTCGAGCGCTGGGATGCGTTGCTTGAATACCGCATGCTCGAAGTAGATGAAGCCGGTGATAGTGAGCAGGGCTTCCTGATGTCCGTCGACTATCACCTTAGAGATAACTTCAAAGTAGGTCTTGGTTACAACTTCACGGATTTTGAGGACAATTTAACGAGACTCGATTACGAGGCAAAAGGATGGTTCCTGAACCTGACAGGTAAGTATTAACGTGAACAGGTCCTAAGAACGTACAAGAAGAATTAGCCGCATTCGAGAACCGGCGCTAAACCCTATTTTCAACAGATCATCTGCCTGGTTAATGCGTCAAGGTAAGCGCCGGTTGATCCGAGTATGAACCTGCACAGAAGTAACCTCGCAGTTTTGAGAAGTGCTCGATAGCAAAAATTAAACTCACAGGGCCTGTGTTTATAGTGTCAGGGTAAGGGTCGCGGCAAAGGCGCTGTTATGATTGTGCCTTTCCGCTTTCCCATGGGGCAGGCATCGGTGTCGCTGCTGCCGGCTACAGGCTACAGTCGCAGAATGAGGCCATGGCCCTTGTCTAGCGTCTGGATTCGACCTGCGATTTAGTAAAGATCATAAAATGCTGCTGTGGCAGAAAGTCACCTGTGCTTTCCCAACTAAACCCCACAGCCTGCATCTCTTTGTTCGCTTGGTGTTGGGTCATTTTGTGTAGTCGCTTGATAGGCACCGAGGCGTCTTCCCCACGATACTCAATCAATACCAATCTCCCGCCGGGTTTGAGCGCGGCGTAAATGGCTTGGCTCATTTCAAGCGGGTGGGAGAACTCGTGGTACGCATCAACAATAAAAGCAAGGTCAACGGTTTCCGCAGGAAGATTAGGACTAATGGTTGATCCCAAAACAGTCTGAATGTTGGAGACCCCTGTCTGCGTTTTGCGCGCCTCGATGATACCAAGCATTTCCTCTTGTATGTCTACGGCTATCACATGACCCGAGGGGACACGCTTTGCGACCGGGAAACTGAAATAACCGGTTCCCGCTCCGATGTCAGCCACCACAGCGTTAGCCGCTAAAGGCAGACTTGCGATAAGAAGGTCGGTCCGCTCTTCCTTCTGACGATCGCTACGTTCTAGCCAAGATGCACCCAAATGGCCCATTACATGTGAAATTTGCCTGCCCATATAGAATTTGCCGATACCATCCCTGCCAGGTGCTTCCCAATGGTAAGGACCATCTGGCAGGTCTGAGGAGGAGTAAGCGAGGCAGGATACGAACGTTAGACAAACTGAAAGAACGATATTGCGATTCATAATGGTGGGGTCTCGGGCGAAACTGATGGCTGAAGCGAAGGTGAGTCATCAAACTCTATCCAATCAACAGTAAGCTCAAAGGGTCCATCGATACCGTCGGCCAAAATCAGTCCCATGCCAACGACTCGCGACGTTAATAACGGTGGACGGTTCAAGCGACGCCCGCGCCAGGCCGCATGAAATTCCTTAATAGGTAGCTCGATGATCTGCCATTCGTCTGCGGCCGTCGCAAAATCCCGTTGATAGGATGCCCGGTCATTATCTACGTAAAGTCTAAACCGATAATCACGTCCGTCACCGCGGACCTTCAATCGAACGACTGAGAATTCAGGCAAGTCCCAGTCTTGGCGATTGCTCCGCAAGGACGCGAAGCCACCACCCCTGGTGTTCAGTTTACCGGTAAATTGCAGTTGCCCATCGGTGATAACGAAACTGCTTTCAGAGCGCCCACCCATTACGGTGTCGTTGACAACCTGCCACCGCACGTCCCCGTCCCCCTGACCAGTCTGAAAGGTTGTCACGCGTTTGGGTTCAGCCAACGCTAAGGAACTAAAAACCACCATAGATACCATCAATTGTATTAGCAGCGCCGACATAGAACACATCCCGGATTAGACGGGTTTCAATATAGATGAAAATTACCGGCAGAGGCTAAATCTGCGCTCTGTCCAATCTAGACATTTGGTTAACAAGTGAGATCATCTCGTGTATCAAGGTCACGGGTGTCACTGAGAAAATACTGAAGTTGCCGGGAAAGCGGATCGACCAGTGCGCCCCATGCCGTTAAATTGCCAATACCCTCCGGATTCCCGTCGAGAACTGGCGCTACGTACGATTTGCAGGGGATCATGTGCCTGGCGGATAAAACAGAAGTGCGGTTGATTCTTCTTATACCCCTTCACGCACATTCCGTTTGTTGCAAACGATGACTGCCACCCCCAGGATATTGCAATCTGCGTGAAAGTCGTCAATGAGGGTGTTGGGCTCATAAGTCAGGATGATGAATTCTGCACACGCTGAATTGTCCTGCAACTTCAGCGAAGCGAGAGAAGTTGACGAAGAAAAAAAACCTGACAAAGGGAGTCGAAGTTCAGAAGAAAACCCCAGCAACCGGGAAAGGGGCCAACTAGAACACGACCACCATCATCAGAGTGCGGTGGACCGCAGGTGCTAACTTTCCCCGGTGAAGCAGGCTCGCTGAACAACGATTATCGCTCGGGACTTGCTTTTTCCAGCTTAACCTTCACTCTCCGGCTGAATCCCACTGTGGTGCAAGCTGATGATCTTCCATTTGCCATCAATCTTTTGCCAGATGTCAGACTCGAAAGCTCGCGTTGTGCTCGTTGTTCCATCAGGTGAGCGTGTACGGTTGTCGATGAAGGATGTCGATATAGCGACATCACCGCTGGGCATAACTTGCACTTGCAGATCCGACATTTCGTTTAGCTCGACGCCGCCGCCCGCCTCGATTAGTCCGATCCATAGTTTGTGGTAGGCCGCGATATCCTGTCTGGCGCTGCTGAAATACACCGTTGCATCTTCAGCATAGAAGCTGAAGTATTTTTCGACATCGTTACTAGCATAGGCATGATCAAACGCTTTGATCGCAGCGTGGAGATCAGCGTTCTCTGCACCTTGCTCGATATCATGGTGATTAGCCATTGCAGAAAACGACATCAATACAATGACGAAGTAGCTTAAGATTTTTTGCACAATTCCGATCCTTCTCTATTTTGTTAATAATATAGCCCAGCTGCGCCATCAGCGGAACTTGGCAACCACTGCATCCATGAGTTCATCATTCTGCCCTGGTGCTTTGTTCGGCCAGACACGCCGCGCTGTAGAGCCCGCCGGCCAGCAGGCCCAAAAGTATGACAGTCTTGTTCATGATAAACCTCCATAGTGATCTCTGCTTGCTACCAACGACGACCAGGGCATATTGGATGATTTCTGTTTATGGCCTCATCGGCAAATTTTTCCTGTCAGTCTCGTTTATCTAGTGTTTTGAGTTCACGCGGTATTACATTGCTGGTAATGGTTTTAGGTAGATTACAAACAAATTGTAGCGCCCCTGGTACCTTGTAGGTGGCAAGGTAAAGCCTACCCAGAGTTTGGGGTGTGCTCGCATGTGAGCCGGCACTAAAGGCGCTCTCGACACGCCGCACGATAGATGATTTCGGACTCAGGGGTTAGTAGCAAGGCAGGCGCTTGCCAGGCTGTGTTGTCATAATTACACCTACATCAGCTGCTTTCCGTATGTTTTTTTTCAGCTTCAATCAAACAAGCGGGACATATACCATGGGTGATATCTGTCTTGCTGTGTTCGGATAAATACCGTTCAAAGCTAGCCCAGGACCCATCATCATTTTCGATTTGTTTGCACCAGGCACAAATGGGCAATAGCGATTTCAGTTGATTAGTTTCCAATAACGCCGCGTCAAGGAGACTTTCCTTTTTGAGTTTCTCAATCTCAAGGGCGAGTGCCAGGTCTCGTTCCTGCCGATACGCATAGGTAATAAAAAGAGTCAGCGAAAAACAGATAGAAGCCGAGAGCAAGAGGACGGCGCTGGTATCGAATAACTGCGCCTCTGAAGAACCGTAAACTACCATCCCTTGCGGTAAGCGCCATTCTAAGGCGATAGATATCACGATCATCGAGGTCAGGTAGGTTGTTACGATTGTTAATAAACGGCCCCGTAACATGGCGGCGGTGATAATAAACAATGGGGCAAACCAGAGCGGTAGGCTACCTTGGCTTCCTTGGTTAGTAAGCCAATTCAGACCTATAAGCGTTGCCGCGAAAGTGATAAGCACTGCACCTGATTTCTCTGGATGCTTGTAACGGCTACCAACATAGCGAAAGGCCACTCCTGTCACGATTAAGAATATGCAGGAGAAAATTGCCCTTAGGTCATGTACATTTAAAAAAGAATATTGGTAAAGATTGATGGCTAGAGAAACCAGGCCTGCGATAGCGATCATACTGCAGGAGAAAAAGTATATCTTTAATTCTAACCTGTCGTTATGACTTCTACCGATTAACGGCCTTAACCAGGTCGATACTGGTATGGTTTTGAGGTGGTCGAGCATCCAATGTTGTCTGTGGAAAAGAGAGAAAGACTTAACCATATTTTCATAGGGTCTGCTAGTCCAACGGTTTATAAAGACGGTTGTTGCCCTTAAGGACCCTATGATGACGGGATCTCCCCTGTGGTTCAAAAACCACCAGGGTTCTATCGAGAACTGCCGCTAAACCCAACCCCCGAGTATCACGCCCTTGGCAGATAGCGCGAAATAAAGCCGGATGATTGCATCTGAAGGAGAATACCAAGATGAACAGATACGCTTTGGGACTCAGTATGTTTTTTTCTTATGAGTGTGGTTAATTCTTCTTGTTTCCGCGGATAAACATCGCATCACGCACATTAACCAACGTATAATCAAAGCAATCAAAATCCCCCAGCAGAGTCGACTTTTAAAAAATAGTAGCCCAGTAACACTGCATACCTGCCATGACTAATTCATCACAAATTTTTGTTGAAGCACTTCGTTCATCCATGCCAAGGGGACGAGTGCTAACTCGTCCACAAGCCACATTCAGGTATCGCTCGGGAATCAAAATAGGCGGGGGTGACGCTTGTGCAGTAGCACAGCCAGCGAGTCTGTTGGAGTTCTGGCACGCACTAAAGGTTTGCACTCAATTCAACAAAATTGTCATTTGCCAGGCGGCAAATACAGGATTGACTGGGGGGTCAACTCCAGACGGGAATGACTATGATCGTGACGTCGTCATCATCAGTAGTATCAAGTTAGATAAGCTCACATTGCTAAACGGGGGCGCGCAAGTTCTGGCTTGGGCAGGTTCCAGTCTGTATAAACTGGAAGATATCTTACGGCCGATTGGTAGAGGCCCCCATTCAGTCATTGGTTCTTCTTGCATTGGTGCTTCGGTCGTTGGTGGCATTTGTAACAATTCCGGGGGTAATCTTGTAAATCGAGGTCCGGCCTACACTGAACTGTCGCTGTTTGCACAATTAGACACTAAGGGTGAACTGAGCCTGGTTAATCACCTGAATATTGAACTCGGTGACTCTCCGGAAGATATTTTGATCAATCTCCAGGAAGGCAATTTTGACCCCAACCAGGCTGATTCCTCGCCGGGCGTAGCGTCAGACAATGAGTATCAGCGTAGAGTGAGAGAGATAGATAAGTCTACTCCTGCACGGTTTAACGCTGACAAAAGACGCTTGCACGAGTCCAGTGGTTGCGCGGGTAAGCTCGCCGTTTTCGCCGTTATTGTAGACACGTTCAACAAGCCAACGACGGAGAAAGTCTTTTACATTGGCACGAATAAGCCCTCACAGCTTTCACACTTGCGAAAGCGAATCCTCACGGAATTTGATGAGTTACCAGAAATGGGTGAATACATGCATCGAAGTTACTTCGACGGTGCAGACAAATACTGTAAGGATTCTTTTCTCTTTATTAGGTACTTAGGGAGCGCATTCTTGCCTAAATTGTTCGCGATCAAGTCGTGGGTGGACGGCACAATGAAAAAATTGCCATTTATACCCCACAGTTTTTCTGATCGCACACTCCAGAAACTAGCGAGAATATGGCCAGACCATCTACCAAAACGAATGCGAGAATATCGTAATCGCTATGAACACCACTTGATGATCGTGACAACTGACGAAGTTATTGGAAGTACACGAGCGCTACTGTCTGAAGAGTTCGGTACTGACAAGCCATCAGCAAGCGATAAGAAAGCCGAAGGTGACTACTTTGAATGTACAGACTCTGAAGGTTTGGCAGCTCAAATACATCGCTTCGTTGCAGGTGGTGCCTCTGGGCGCTATGCAATTGTGCACGATGAAGAATGTGGCGGATTGATGCCCCTGGACATCGCGTTACCGCGTAATTTCGATGACTGGCACAGCTTATTGCCGCAGGACGTATTGGATCAATTAGCCGCGCCATATGCTTTGGGTCACTTTTTTTGTCAGGTTATACACTGGGATTTCGTCGTGAAAGAAGGCGTTGAAATAGAGCCATTAAAAGCACGGATTCTGGCGATCCTGGATGAACACGGTGCTAAATATCCAGCCGAACACAACGTTGGCCACTTATATGAAGCTGAACCAGACCTAGCTAACTTTTATCAATCGCTCGACCCCACTAATAGCTTCAATTCAGGTGTGGGAAAGATGTCTAAACTTAAGAACTACAAGACGGCTTAATAGATTTTGGAGCTAGAGAGGCACTATGACATTTAAAGAGGGAACTACGGCACTAGTGACTGGAGCATCCAGTGGGATTGGCGAAGCCACTGCCCGTGCGCTTCGTGTACAAGGCATTAAAGTCTTCGCCGCTGCACGACGCATAGATCGACTGGAAAGATTGGCTGATGAAACTGGCTGTATTCCGGTTCAGTTGGACGTTCGCGATAGACAAGGAGTAGCTAACTTCGGGGAATCCTATCCAATTGACATCCTTATCAACAACGCAGGACTAGGGCGAGCTTTAGGCTCTGTGTGGGATGCCGAAATCGAAGACATTGAGATGACGGTCGATACCAACGTTACATCGGCCATTTTGACAATAAAGTCTGTACTTCCGGGCATGATAGAACGAGGGCGCGGGCATATCGTGAATATGAGTTCTGTCGTCGCCCTATATCCCCTTGCTGCAGCACTTTATGGCGCAACGAAAGGTGCAATTCATAAACTAAGTCGTGATCTTCGAATGGAACTACAGGGCACCGGTGTGCGAGTGACAGAGATTAATCCCGGTCGAGTAATTTCCGAGTTCTATAATGTTGCGATCGATGATGATGAGAAACTAAAACAAACTGTACAAACCAATTGCGAAGACCTGATCGCCGACGATATTGCTGATGCAATTGTGTACTGCGTGAGCGCACCCTGGCGGGTCAATGTTAGTCAAATGGAGATTTTACCTACTGAACAAACTTATGGCGGCACCCAGTTCGTACCCTTTGAAAAAAGAAGCCAATAATGAACAAAATTAAGAGCAGCGATTATTGATCCCGGGAACCTTGGTACCGAAAAACAGCTTTGCTGCACAAAGTTAGTCTTCAACTTTGTGAAAGAACAAACGCTCCTCACAATGCTCAGCCGAATCTACCGATAACTCAGGATCTGCTCTTTCGCCTTTCAGATATCCCATTACTTCCACCCGGTATCCATCCGGATCGGTCATAAATCGCATCTGGGCTATCTGTGTATCAAACATATCTCCTTGCCATGCTCCCCCGGGGACTGGTGGGGTGGCATAAAATGAATTCACATCACAGACAAAGACACCTAGATGCGAGAATCCTGTCGGTGCTTTGCCATCACCCCTGCCTACGTACTGTTGCAACTCGAGAACTGGCTCGCCACTTCCTGTGGCGAGAAATGCGAGCTCCCATGAGCTACCTTTCGAACGTTGCCTGCTGAGCAGATCGAATCCAAATTGGTTTTTATAAAACTCAATAGAGCGATCAAGGTCTGTGACGATGATCCCAATGTGATTGAACCTGACCCTGCCACTTTCAATAGAAGGCTCGTCAGGACGAGGGGCGGCTAGAGTTCCCAATTCGATGTCATCGCTATCACCGACCGCCGTGGAGATAATATTCTCACCAGCACCCCCGTTTGAAACTGGCTCAAAAAAACCCAGGCGTATCGCAATATCAATAGTAACCCCGAAGGTCAGGGCAAGCACCAACACACCGGTTGCACTCAGCTTACCCATAATACAACGCTCTAAGACGAGTGCGTTGACTCTCCGGTACGTCTGGTATCCTTATCTGATCGAATAACATTAATCCACCTCAGGCGTTCTTGATCTCCAGTCAATCTTACACCCGTTTATACTCTGAAAATGCAGCTTCGGCACTGGCTTTATCCTCGATTTCTATATGAATGTAATCAGCACTCTCCGGTCTGGTTGCGTTAGCATCTGAGGTGATGGCTTGGTTCGCACCACCACGCCAATGGATTCAGAACCTGCTCGCGTCTATGGTGTGCCCGGTGGAACCAGGGCGCCGGTATTGCCCATCAACAGGGCAGTAGTGTTCTCGCGCGTCTCTTCACCCTTGTATACAGCCAACACGTCTCCTATCGTCTTGTACATTTCGTCAACAATAACGGCAGGAATATCCCTGACGTCGTTATCAGGGAAACGACCAATATACTTTTTGAGAGTCGAACCCGGTATCGGATCAGGAATTAGTCCACCGGGGTGACGCTAACAGTGAGGCTCACTATGGCCAGATGCGGAAGCGACAGGAATGCTGTTATAGCTGCTCCAGCTTGATCAAGCAGTTCTCAGCCCGTTGTCTGGTTTGGTGCTTTGTGTCCGCATCGAACTTGTCCCAGGTTCTATAGACCATCCCAATTCGAGGGTTGCGTTCAAATTTTTCTCGATGACGCACCATGAAATCCCAATACAATGCGTTAAAGGGGCAAGATTGTTCAGTGATCTTTTCTTTTACGTTGTAATGGCACCCCTTGCAGTAATCGCTCATTTTATTGATGTAATTACCACTCGCGGCGTATGGCTTGCTGGCAACGATCCCGTCATCGGCAAACTGACTCATGCCTCGTGTATTGGGCAACTCTACCCACTCAATCGCGTCACTATAGATGCCAAGGTACCATTGGTCTAAGGCGTCGGGGTCGATACCGGCGATAAGCCCGAAAACACCCGTGACCATCAGTCGTTGAATGTGATGAGCGTAACTGTGTTCCAAGGATTGATGCACTGCGAGGGAAACGCAATTCATCTTGGTATCGCCTGTCCAGAAGTAGTCAGGCAAAGCGCGGGTCGCTTTGAGTGCATTCATCTGCGCGTAATTCGGCATGTTAGCCCAGTAGATTCCGCGAATGAATTCACGCCACCCTAAAATCTGCCGAACGAAGCCCTCTACCTGGCTGATATCAATGTCACGCTTACGTTCGAAGGCATCAATGGCGGCGTCGATAACCTCTTTAGGGTGAAGCAGCTTTGCATTGATAGAAAAAGAAAGCCTTGAGTGAAAAAGAGACCACGAGTGCTCGGATTTCTCGGTCATGGCATCTTGAAAATCGCCGAACCTTGGCAAAGCGAAATCGCAAAAATAGTCGAGCAGGGCCAAAGACTGTTCCCGATCCGCGGGTAATTCCAATGTTTCTTTCGCTGTGCCACTGAAGTTAATCTGGTGGTGCTTTAATCGCTGCAAGATTTCGCTGACATCATTAGCGAAGGTGAGAGGTTCAGGTATAAGCGGTAGGTCGACTGTTTTCAACTTGCGCCGATTGGTTGCGTCATAATTCCATTGACCTCCTAGCGGTTCCTCCTGATCCATAAGAACGTTCAGTTGTTTGCGCAGCTTGCGATAAAATTGCTCCATCCGGTGCGCTTTTCCAGGCTTGAAATGACGAGTAAGGTCCTGAAAGGGGACGAGAAAGTGCTCTGTGTCATGTTCCTTAACTTCAACATGGGGAATGTCTAGCGCCCTGAGTTGGGTTAGCAGTCTGTGTTCGTCAGGTCTTTGATAATTGACGCGGTTTACCCCATAAAAATCAGCCAATAAGCGCAAGAGTTCATCGGCGCTATCGACCGACTGGGTGTCATCAAGGGTCAAGTGCAGCACTTGGTGTCCTTCGGCAGCCAGAGACTCTGCGAACTTCTGCATTGCGAGAAAAAAGGCACAGATTTTTTGTGCATGGTGTGGGACGTAAGACGCTTCTTCGTGCAACTCCGCAATGACAAACAGAGTGTCTTCTCGCGGTTCGGTATACCAAGAGTGTTGGTGGTTGAGCTGGTCCCCGAGGATGAGGCTGATGCTGGTGACCGATGGGAATGACGGTAAGTTCATAGTAACTACCAGGGAATTTCCGTGCCGTCCCAAGACCAGAAGCGGCCACTGTGTTGTGGCGTCAGATTGTCAAGGACCGACTTTAGGTGCGAGGCGCTTTCGTCCGGACTGAAAAGGTGTTTATTGCTATTAGCCGTAAAGGGGCTGGAAAGCGGGCTGATGACCGTACCTGGGTGCAAGGCAGCGACCGTACATTTGGGTAGCGCAAAACCCCACTCGATGGCGAGTGTTTTGAGCACCATGTTGAGCGCGGCTTTAGAGGCACGGTAGCTATACCAGCCTCCAAGGCGATTGTCTTCGATAGAACCCACCTTTGCCGAGATGCTGGAAAAGGACCCTGCTTGGCTGGCTTTTAGCAAGTGACGAGAATGTTTGGCTAACAGCAAAGTAGGAAGCGTGTTGATTTCCATATTTTTCAAGAGAGAAGATGGGTTAGTCCGGCTGATCGACTTTTCGGGTTGAACCCCGCTGCCGTGAAGAAAGCCGACGGCGTTGATGACACCGTCAAGTGTCTCAAGGTTGCTGAGAGTGTGGTGGACGGCTTCGTCGTCAGTGAGATCCATTTGGGTTGTGCTAATTTTTGCCGAAGTCGTTTCTGGCCGGCGAGAGTGCCAGGTGAGCGTGACTTTCTCGACACGATCATCCTGCGCAAAGCAATGGGCAAGTGCGGTACCGATGGTACTGCCGGTGATTAACAAATGCCGACGATGGCTGTGATTTGAACTCATGAAAATATTACGTCAGGGACTGCGACATGGATCTCTATTTAAACGAGTTCAATGGACAAAGCCCGAGAGCTAAATCAGACGGGCGATGGCAGGTAAACTGGTGGCGTCAGCGTTCTTTTCCGTAACCAGCGATGAAGGGCTAGGGCAAAACCTGGCGTATGGTCCAAAGCCCATTCCGGAGCGTAGAAACCGCATGAAAAATTTAAAAGCAAGAAAAGCGCATCAGAAGGACCTACCAGCAATAAATCGCCTGATCGAACGAGCGGTCATGAACTGGCCGATGGCAAAGCGCGTGAAGCGTTTGACCGTGCCTGTTTTGCAATACGATGAGTCAGATTTAGCCTTTTTTGAGTTGCACGTTGCGACCATCAAGGACGAAATCGTCGGCGTAGCGGCGTGGGATGCTACCGCAACCCAGAATCTGCCAAATGGCCAAGGCGGTCTCTTTCACGGTTTATATGTTCTCCCTTTAATACAGGGACAAGGCGTCGGAGAAAAACTCATGGAAGCGGTCTTCGAGGATGCCAGGGTTCGTCAAGTAAATGGTTTGCTGATCAAGGCACAGCGGGTTTCTAGAGGTTATTTCGCGCATCAGGGCATTCCGGCCCTGGCGGCTAATGACGGTGAGTACCCCTGGCTGTATTGGAAAAAGCTGGCTTAAGGCATTGCTATCAAGGGTGAAAGAAAGCAAATGAAAGCGTTATGGAATGGCGAAGTGATCGCTGAAAGTAATGAGACGGTCGTGCTAGAAGGCAACCACTATTTTCCGAGAGAAGGGCTCTTGGATAGATACTTTACCGCAAATGGCAAGTCGACGAGTTGCCCCTGGAAAGGTGTGGCGACGTATTACGACGTGACGGTCAAAGGTGATAGAAATTCGGGCGCCGCCTGGAGCTACCTGGCCCCCAAGGAAAAAGCGCAGAATATAGCGTGTATGGTGGCTTTTTGGGGTGGTGTTAAAGTGATAGACGGTTAATCACGAGAGAACGATCTTAGCCACAAAGTTCTGCAGCGGCGGCACGCGCCTTGGGCGGAGTGTCTACAGGGCCACGAAACCGAAACGAAGGCGGTGATGGCGCACGAAGGACGCTGCACAGTGGGTTGGCCTAAGCGGAGCTCGTTCGTACTTTTTCCATCGCGATTTCGACAGTGCCGTCGATGTCGCGCAGGGTCTTGCTCAATCCAATAAACGCGGCTGTAACCACGATTAGCGCAATGCAAGCGCCCAGGATGGCATTTGCAGCGCCGAAGGAGTCTGCTGCTATGGCCATAGGAAATACGCCCAGGGGAGTCAGGCCAAACGACATCATCATAAAACTACTCATTCGCCCCCTGACACTGTCATCCACTAAAATTTGAACCGTCGCGTTGTTAACGGTTTGGAAGGCGCTAGCGCATAGGTTCGCCAGGGCAAGGGGGAGCAACGCAAGGTAGAAAATACTAGTCTGGGTAAATACGCCCAGCAACACGGCAAAGCCTATGACCGTTACACACATTAAGCGTAGTCTTTCGGACTTATCTCCGCGCCTTGCGATCCAGATCGAACCCAGTACGCCGCCAACGCCGCCCGCGCCCATAAGAATACCGATGCCTGTTTCTCCCGTTTGCCAACTCTGTTCTACGAGCATGACTAGTAGACTTTGAAAGGGCATCGCGAGAAACATGGGTACCAGACCAAAGAGAAGACAAACCATTACCGGTTTGTTGACTTTGATGTACTGAAAGCCATAAACGATATCGGCCAGAAGGGGTTTCTTTCCCCCCTCGGGTTGAATCGCAATATTGCGTTTGACGAATAGCATACAAATTACGGCTGAACCGTATAGCAAGGTAGAGACGATGTAAGCTGCCACAATCGAAAACTGAGCAATAATAAGCCCAGCCATCGCAGGCCCAGCGACTCGACTCAGATTCATGGCGCCGCCTGAAATTGCCATAGCACTTTGAATGCGCTCGTGACCAACAACGTTGACAGTAATCGCCATCCTTGCAGGCATTATAAACGGGAAAGCGCAGCCGGCTATGAATGCCGTGCAGAGCAGGTGCCAAAACTCTAGTTGGCCCAGCACTAGTAGACTTAAGATAAAAATTTCGTTTCCCGTAATCAGGCACTGCCCAACAATGACTAGCTGGCGCCTCTCAACACGATCGGTTATTGCGCCACCAATCATCGACGCAAACATCATGGGAATGGCGACAACGAGGTTGATGTAGGCGAGCGATTGAGCTGACCCGGTGAGATCCCAGGCAAGAATGCTACGGGTTAGTATTTGGCCCTGCATAGCGAAGAAAAAAGCCACATTGCCAAAGAAAAGCCACCGAAACTCTGGGATCGACAGTACTGCAAAAGCACCAGGCTTGCGGATAGGGGGCTCTATCGAGGGGGCGGTGATGGTCAAGCATCCTTAAATGAAGCGGAATTTAGAAGCAGACATAAAGGCTTTTCTGTAAAAGCCGCGAGAGTATAACGCAATCAGGGGCAAGTAATGCTGCAAAAGGTGTGGTGACAGCCCAGCGGTCTGAAAGTCGCAACGCTGGCTTGTTATCTGAGAGGTTAGGCAGGGCTATTATGCCGCATGTTTTTTCCCGCGCACTCGTCGTACCAGGCCTTTCGCTCGATGCTTGGCGTGTCCCTGATTCAGGTGACTTGCGTGACAGTCGTGGAGACAAAATTCCAATCATGACGGATTAACGATGACGCATGCCAGTCTGCTGGGCGCCGTTTCCACAGGAGGTAGAAACAGAGTGTGGGCGGGCTTTTACCGATACTCAGGCGTTTGTTGCCTATTCTAATTCACGCGCTCATTTAGTGGCTTTAAAAAATACATAGAGATCGTGCTGATAACCGCTAGCACCACAAGGTAGATAGCGGGTGAGGCAAGGTCACCCGTTGCCTGGATCAGCCAGGTGCTAATTAACGGGGCAGTCCCACCAAAAATGGCCAGGGTGATGTTATAGCTGAGCCCTATGGCTGTATAACGAACTTTGACGGGAAAGCACTCAACCATAAATGCGGGCAGAGGCCCCTGAATAAGACCGAGTAGCAGCGCAAAAAACAGCTGAATTGCCAAAGCATAAAGCATAACGCCCTGGTCCAAGATCAGAAATGCCGGGTAAACCAGTATGCCCATCAGAACGGTCGCAGTTAGCATGACCGGCTTGCGGCCAAGGCTGTCAGAGAGTCTGCCTCCCAGTGGAATCATGACCAGCAGCAACACCATGGCCGTTGTATTAACCTCCAGTGCATGAGCCACTGGCGGCACGACTATTTTTGAAAGGTAGGTTGGCATCCACACGAAAAGTAAATAAAAACTGGTCGCGAACAGTAAAATGCTGACAGAAAGATGGAGGACCCGCCCGGGTATGTCCCGTAGTACGGTTATAATCGGCAAGCTGGCATCAGGTTCGTCGATAGCGGCATTTTCAAAATCAGCTGATTCGACCAGGGTTCTGCGCAGCCATCGGCCTACCGCAAAAATACCAAAGCCCATGAGAAAAGGTACCCGCCAGCCCCATTCGTTCATGGCCTCTTCGGTCAATAAACCGCCAAGCGTTGAGGCGACTAAAGACCCTAATAGTATCCCGCCAACACCGCCGCAAACAGACCAGCTACCCGCCAGGCCACGACGATTAGCTGGAGCAGTTTCTACCAGGTACGACATGGATCCAATGAGTTCGCCACCGACCGATATGCCCTGGATTAGACGCAGTATTATGAGCAAAACCGCCGCGGTTGAACCTATCGATGCATGAACGGGTAGCAGTCCGACCAGCACGGTCGGTATCGCCATCATAGCGATAGACCATTGAAGAGCGATTTTCCGGCCTAGACGGTCGCCAATATACCCGAAAATGATCCCGCCGATGGGCCTCATCAAATAACCCGCTGCAAAAATACCATAGGTTTTGATCAGCCCGGTGAGACCATTATCTGCCGGGAAAAAAAGCGGGCTCATAATAGGTGCTAGAAACCCGTAAACCGCGAAATCGTACCACTCCAGAACATTGCCGACGCTACCTGCGAGCGCGTGACGACTCGCTTTTTCGCTGTTTTCGATACCCATTGACCCGCCTGTAATTGAGTAAACTACCAGCACTTTGGTGAAAGTCAGGCGGTGCTGCAAGTTTTTTTTAGAGCGGGACGCTAATTTGGGTTTTAACGCCTGGATATTGAGGCATCGCGGGCAAATCATTAATGAGCTTCGGGGGGAAGTACGCTTAGTACCCAAACTTTCTCAATAGTACTGGTTAGGCGCTGGGCTTTTATCAGTGACGAACGATTTGATCTCTGTTTATAATAATGGATCCAATTGACTCGATCTTGCCTTGAAAGTCGCGACTTACAGAACCCCTTTCGTTCAAAGTATAAAGCTGCTGGTAATCACCGCACTTTTGCTGCCGTCGCTGGTGCCTGCCGGCTTCATGGCACATAGGAATGCGGATACAAAGCGGCTTGAAATTGCACTTTGTCCGAGTGACTTTAGTCAGGTTGCGATTAATGCTCTCAGTGGTTCGGTGCCCACCGAGCAAAGCCATCGCGCCCACCATGTACATCATTCACCCCTGGGTGAAACTGACGATCAGTCGTCTGGCATGGATCATTCGTCGCACCAGAAAGAAGAAAGTGCAGAACTTTGTCCGTTGGGCGGGGCTGGCGTCTTCGTTGGTTTTATCGCAGAGGCAATGGATCTTAGGCTGGTTTTTTCTTCGGTCCATTACACCGAACTACTTTTGGCCGCTGAAACAACGGCGCTGCTACCACCGCCAGGCAGAGGTCCACCCGCATTATCCTGAGTCCGCAATGGGGCTAGCACGCCCTTTTTTTCAGTAAATTCAGGATAAAAAAATGAACACTCGTTTCTTAAGACAGGGCGCATTGCTGTCCGCAAGTATTTTGATCTCGTTGCCCGCTGCGGCAGCGAAAGCTGTTTTCAGTGACGTAATTGTAGTGACCGCCCAGCGTGGTCAATCCAATACCAACACAACTTATGGTGATGAAGCCATGTCGCTGGCGGCTGATACCGCCGTTTTGGTGGCGCAACTGCCCGGTGCTGCGGTCATTAATAATGGTAGCCTCTCGGGGCAGGTGCAGTATCGTGGCGCTTATGGTTTGCGAGTAGGCGCTCGATTGAACGGGCAGACGTTTCGCTCTGGTGGACCTAACCTTATGGATCCGCCAATGCACTATGCGCCGGCCACCCTGGTAGATACCATTAAGGTCAACCGTGGTGCAGCGCCTGTCTCGTTCGGCCCTTCTCTGGTTGGTGGGGTGGAAACGCGATTGAAACAGGTACCTTTTGCCGAGTTGGATGTGCTTGAAGCCAGTTACGATGTTACAGCGATTGGCCGTAGTGCTGATTCAAGTCATGGCATCGGCCTTGTTGGCGGCGTCTCTAATCAGATGATTCGTGCTTATGGTTTCTATTCAGACGAGCGTGGTTCTGATCGAAAGTTCCCTGGTGGCTATATCGATAGCACGAGTTATGACCGTCAAGTTTACGGCTTAGGGGCGGGCCTGAAGCACGGCAACAGCGAGTGGGATTTGGAGCTGCGACGCCAGGAAACAGGGCCAACGGGCAACCCGCCTTTTGCGATGGATATCGACTATGTCAAGACCGATTTCGCGCGCCTTCGCTTTGAAACTAAATTCGCTGACACGACAATGGCGTTAGCGTTTGGCTACAGTGACGTGAGTCACGGGATGAATAACTTTGGCCAGCGGCCACCGCCACCAATGACCACGCGCTATCGGTACACAACAGCATCGGGTACGACGCATACCGTCGCGTTGGATTTTAGCACCCCGCTTGGAACAGGTGAGTTGGAATATGGGTTTGACGTGGAAACGGGTGAACACGATGCGCTGATCTCGAACCCAAACAACACGGCTTTTTTTGTGTCCTCAATTCCGGACATCGAGCAAGACCGGTTTGGTGCCTATGTCAATTGGAAAGGGGATGTAGGCCTCGGCAATATCGAGCTCGGCGCTCGGGTCGATCGTTACGAAGACACGTCAGGAAAAGCGGTGACTGGGCCTGCTTTGCCTGCCATGGTTGGCATGCTTGCAATGACGTTTAACCAGTCGGAACGTGATTGGAACGACACAGCCGTGGATCTGATGGCGCGCTACTGGCGTCAAAGTGAGCTTGGAGCCTGGCGATTCAGTATTGCGCGTAAGAATCGAGCACCAATGTTCTTAGAGCGTTACGGATGGTTACCAATTGCTGCGAGTGCCGGGCTTGCTGATGGGAATAACTACGTCGGAGATGTCGCGCTTGATCTTGAGACGGCATGGCTAATCGAAGCGGGTATCGATCTTAGAGGGACTCGCTGGTGGCTTCGACCCAGTATTTTCTATCACGATGTTAACAACTATATTCAGGGGGTGCCATTTGATGCGACTGTCGGCATGATCGACGACCCTGTAGAAATGATTTCTATGATGAATGGTGATCCAAGCCCGCTACAGTTCAGCAATGTGGAAGCCAAGATGTACGGCGTCGATGCAGACTATGGTTGGCAGCTTGCCGAAAATTGGCGGATTGAAGGGGTGCTGTCTATTGTGCGTGGTGAACGCCGCGATATTGATGATGATTTGTACCGTATATCTCCTGACCGACTGACTATGGCGCTTGTCTACGAACACACAGACTGGTCTGTTTCTTTAAGTGGTGAAGCTGTGCGAGCACAGGAAAAGGTTTCCAAGACGAACAACGAGCGGGAAAGCTCTGGCTATGGGTTTTTGCACCTGTTTACCACCTGGCAGGTTAATGACCAGCTGCAACTTTCCGGCGGCGTTGAAAACCTACTGGACCGGGAGTATGTTCAGCATTTGGCGGGTTACAACCGAGTGCGTTTGTCAGACGTCGTGGTTGGCGATCGTTTGCCGGGGACCGGCCGTAATCTGTTCCTAAAGATTTCAATTCAACGATGATAAACAAAGTAGGTTAAGGCGTTGGAGCACAAAGATCATGGCCGCGATCGAAGATCGAAGATCCCGGTGTGATCTAGAAAGTGTGATCTAGAAAGTGTGATCTAGAAAGTGTGATCTAGAAAGTGTGATCGAACTTAAAGGCTCCACTTTGTTCTATAGTGGGGTGCTGGGTTTACCATTGAAGTGCCTGATTCCATGGTTAGGTCCGGTGTTATTGCGCAGGAACCTAAACACGAGCCATGGGGTAAATCTGCTGGATATCTTGATCCTGATGGAAATATCGCCAGTATCTCAGAAGCTAATTGAGCGTCGAGTGAACCTGATATTTCACTTAGAATAACGGTATATTATTGGGAGCACGAGTGCGTGTAAGTGAATTTCGTCCAATTTTACTCCGCAATGTGGTGATGGTGAGATATGAAAACAGTCACGGTAAAAGAGCTCTATGTGTATCCCGTCAAAGGTTGTAACGGCAGCCCAGTCCAGGCGTTAGATATTACAGAACAAGGTATTGTCGGTGACCGCGAATTTACTTTCGTTGGCGATGGGGGAGTTCTGATTGAACAAAAGCAGTTCCCAAAAATTGCCTCGGTTCAGGTAGAACAGACCAGTGAAGGGCTCATTTTCAAGCATGAGACAGAAGGCTCGATTCTCCACAAAGCAAGAACCGAGGGTGAGTCGATATCCGCAAAATGGGTATTGGATGAATTTGAAGGTACGGATCAGGGTGATGAGGTTTCGCAGTGGATATCTCACATTCTAGATATGCCTATTCGGTTGATCCGGATTAATCAGCCATGGACGGTTAACTTTCCGGTGCCAGATATGGTCCGTCTTCACGGTAAGTCTAAACGGCGATTTACAGCAGCTTCTGAATTGTCGCTTACAAATCTTGCTTCTTTAGAAGCGCTTAATGCTGATTTGGACGTGCCTATTCCGATGAACAGGTTTAGATCCAATATTGTTGTTGATGGTATAGGCGCTTACGAAGAAGATGACATGGATTTTGTCGTCGGGGCGAACGTAGAGATATTGCAGGTTACACCGGCAGAACGTTGCGCAATAATATCTACAGATCAGAAAACGGGTGACCGACCGGAAAATAATATATTTGATGTGCTGAGAAAGACGCGTGTCAAAACGGAAGGTAAGTTTGGCAGTGGGTTGATCTTTGGTAACTATATGACCGTGAAGAAGCCAGGCAAGCTTCGTTTAGGTGATCAGCTGACCTTTGAGCCGGTGGCCAGGGACGCTGTGTCCAATGGTTCAGGCTGAGAAGCAAAAACGCTATTCACAGGAAAATATTTTTTGGCACAGTTTAAAAACAGCGAAGGCCGTTTCTTTCACAGTCTGGCACTTCTCTATGCAGTGAGCGCGTACAGCCTGGGTCTGGCCGGTATTCTTCTCGGTAACACCTGGATCAATATTGCAGCGACCCTGTTGCTGGCCCATGGCATGGTGATTGCCGCCTACCTGGTGCACGAATGTGGTCACAACACGGTGTTCACCGACAATGCCGATAACGCCCGTGCGGGCAGCTGGCTAACCTGGCTGTGTGGTGCCAGCTATGGCACCTATGAAGATATTCGCTACAAGCACTTTCGCCACCATGTGGATAACGATGACGTCGTCTGGTTTGACTACGAGGCTTTTTTTGAGCGCCACCGGTGGTTTTACCGGCTGACAATAACTCTCGAGTACTGGTATATCCCTGTTCACGATCTGCTGATGCATTTTATTATGGTATTCAGTTCTTTCGTTATCCCCCAGCGACGCAACCAGCGAGCGCGCAACGTCACGGTGATCCTGGTTCGTGCGGCGGCGTTTGCCCTGTTGGCCTGGTGGTCGCCAGTGGCAGCCCTGTTGTACGCGGTGGCCTATATGCTGATGATGACGGTCCTGCGCTTCATGGATAGTTTGCAGCACGACTACCCCTACCACCTGACCCTGTTTACCGAGCCTTACCCGGAGCATCGCGGCGACCTGGAATGGGAACAGGAACACACGTTCAGCAATGTCCTATCCTTCAGGTGGGAATGGCCCAACTGGCTGGTGTTGAATTTTGGCTATCACAATGCCCATCATGCCCGGCCTACCACTCCCTGGTACCAGTTACCCAGGTTGCACCGGGAATTGTTTGGCGATGACCCGGCCCGGGTCATACCATTGTGGTCACAACTGCGCC
>OCVR010000615.1_pt1 | contig 29652 bp, 34 predicted proteins | sample 1539091 | NCBI WGS metagenome assembly OCVR01 (sample SAMEA3355530, study PRJEB22509) | marine metagenome | biome: marine; feature: coastal ocean; material: water | place: USA | collected 2010-08-07 | depth 16 m | reverse complement strand
CACCACCTCCCGGACAGATTGGGCAGTGGTACGAGAAGACCTTCCTTCCTGTTGTTGATGTGGTACGCAAGTACTACGACCCTAAGGTAGCAGCACAGCTTGACAGGTCATACGATACAACCACACGTAGGAACGCTTTCTTCACAGATACTTTGATGAAGCCTATGGAGAACGTCTACCAGTATGTGAACAACAACATAGAGGCTAAGAAGCTCTTGCTTGACTTGCACTCAACTGGAGAGGCAGGGTTTAGAGAGTTCCGTTTGGCTATCGCTAAAGACTTAGGTAAGAAAGACCTCAAGGCTTTTGATAAGTTCTGGAAGTACACTCAAGAGAGGAACGGTCAAGCTCGTAAGAGTTTGTTCATAGATGATGGCGGTGGTTGGGATGAGCTATACATTCACACGCAGAGACGCAGCAAAGAAGCGAAGGGGGAAGGTAGTCCTTTTGAGACAGATATGTGGAGACCTAAGTACGACAAGGTGGACTCCATGCGTACTCGTGATCGTAAGCTGACAAAAGACATGAGTGAAGAAATTATACTTGACTATGAGAACCCTCTGCTGTCACACTCCAAGTATATCACAGACCAAGAGAACATGCTACAGATGACAGAGAACTTCGGTTTACGCCCTAGTATATCTGCCAAAGGCACAGAGAACGATCTGTACCAAGCAATTGCCAAGCGTCTACGAAACGATGGCTGGGGAAAGAAGGAAGCAAACGAAGCTGCTGGTTTGATGCTCACTACTTACCAAGGTAGTAAGAAGGCACCACCACCTGCTGTACGTGCGTTTATGAACCTGTCCTATGCTGGTACGCTAGCTCAGTTCCGTAGTGCTGTACTGAACACACACGACATTGCAGTTAGTATGGTCAACAACGGTGTACAACCTACCATGAAGGCTGTCTTAAATAGCATGGACGGTGAGTTTGGTAAACGTGTACGCGACATGCTTGGCGATCAGAACTTCGGAGAATTCGTAAGAGACTACGAAAAGTTTGCTAGCGGTGAGACATGGCTAGATAAGGTAGGGTTACAGACACGTAAGTTCAGTGACGGTGCTATGCTTGTTTCTGGTTTCAGGGCTATGGATGAACTGGGTAAGGGAGTTGTACTGAGGGCTTCAGTGGAGAACTACAGAGCACTTGCTAAGGCAGGGAAGTTTCTAGAGGAGACTCAAGACTTCTTGCTAGACTCAGGTAAGGCTATGAAAGTAAACCGCTACCTTAAGTCTGGTGTCCCTGTTAAAGAGATGCCACAAGATGTTATTGAGATTGTTGAAGACCTTGCTTTCGCAAAGTTAGGGGAACAGCAGTTGATTAACGCAGCAGGTCGCCCACTGGGATACCTCTCGAACCCTCTGTTACGTCCAGCTTACGCTATGACAGGCTTTGCTATCAAGCAGCAGGCCATGCTTCGCAGGAACGTAATAGACAAGATCAAGGCTGGTCACCCAAGAGAGGCAGCAGCATACGCAGCTAAGTATGTAGCCTACGCAGGTATGGGTTATGGTTTCATTAACGAAACACGTAACGCTATCTTCAAGGGAGATGAGTTCGAGCCAGCAGATATCTTGCTAGGTACGCTAGATCAGGTAGCAGCAGCAGTATCTCTGAACAGGTTAGGTGATGAATACTCCCGTCAGATGTTCGCAAACAACCCTTGGGAATTCCTTTCGACTTCATTCCTCCCTCCGGGCGGTATGGTTGAGGGTATGGGTAGAGCTTTGACAGGTGACATAGGTAAGTTCATAGAACGTATACCAGCAGTAGGTGGGCCTCTCAAGGCCGCAGGATGGACAGACATACAGATAGGTGGTAATGATGAAGACTAAGAAGAAGAGAGCACCCTTAACAGCTAAAACTAAAGCGACTAAGGCAAAGCTGCAAGCGAAATACAATAAGACAGAGAAGGCTACAGAGAAGCGCAAAGGTGATAACAAAGCCAGAGCAAAACTCGGCCTGAAGGTTGGGGATACACGGGATGCATCACGACAAAAGGGTGGCGGCTTCAAGGCGGAAGATCGTTCAGCTAATCGTAGTCGTGGTGGGAAAAAGGGAAACAGAGCCGCTAAAGTTGCTGGCGGCAGGAAAGGTGGGAAGGCTAGTAAAGGCCCAAGAAAATGACTAGGGATGAAAGTGTGGAAACGCAACTAGGAGACGTAAAGCGGCAGCTTGAGAGAGTTTTGAACAGGCTTGACGCATTAGTTAGGCTAGAGGAGCAGCACAGCAACACTGTTGACAGTGTAAACAGAGCACACAGGGACTTAGAGAGGCTAGACCACAGAGTAGACAAGGTAGAAGAAGTTGTCTCAAAGAACAGTGTAGTGACAAGAGCCATGGAGAGACTGGGTTGGATGATAGTGAGTGCCGCTATCGGTCTAGCAGCCTTCTTGCTACGATGATTACCTTTGTGCTTGTGGTGTACCTAACCACTGGGCCTTTCACAGTAGGGGGTACTGACAAACCAAGCGTATGCAAATCTTGGGAAGCGTACTCCCCATTCAACGTATGTCTGAAACTCCAGACTTTATAGGTATAGAAATGTTAAACGTACTAGACCTCATCGCTGGGATATTTGAGCCAGCAGCAAAGTTGATAGACGAAGTACATACGTCAACTGATGAAAAGAACCAACACAAGGAACGTCTTCTTACTGTTCAAGCAGCGGCTATGCAAGTGGTGTTTGATTATGAGAGGGAAAGCCTGAAAGGACAACAGGCTATAGTAGAGGCTGAGGCTAGTTCAGATCATTGGATTGTCGCTAGTTGGCGACCAATAACCATGCTAACCTTTCTCGCTCTGGCGGTAGGTGATTCTCTGGGGTTGTTAGCTACGCCTCTGAGAGACGAAGCATGGACGCTCCTACAACTTGGCCTTGGAGGTTACGTCGTAGGAAGATCAGGTGAGAAGATTGCTAAGGTGGTTAAGGGGCGATAAGCCCCAACACATTAGCGAAGTAGACACTCAACCAGAACTGCGCCCCGTCCGTGGGGTGCAATCCATCTGTGGTTTGAGTCTCATCATACGGAGCGTCTAGTATTACTACGTTCGTGTACAACACCCCTACATCATACGTCCAAGCCCTAGCTGCAAGAGTTCGGGTAGTATGGTCAGGGGTGAAGTTCACTTGTATAGGCAATACCAAGTACACCACACAACCTCGGTTCTTAAGCGTGGTCATGTGGTTGTTTAGCTTCAGCTTGTACAGTGCTTCATCAACACCAGACCCTGCATCATTTGTGCCAAGCCAATAAATTACCTCTCGATTTCTGCAAGAGAGCTGTGAAGGAATCGTACTCTTAGTTAGCTGCGACCCCGCTACAGCTAGGTTCTGAATGTGTGCAAAGTCTAAGTCGTTAAGCTGTGAAGCCCATGACTTATCCTCTGAGGTGAGTGAGTCACCAAACACCCAGTATGACTGTGAGCTATCAGCACTACAAGGGAGGCTTATAAACAAGGTCAGGACTACCAACCCTATAGCAATCAAGAACGATGTATCGACCGTCTGAATCAGTGCATCCCTCTCTTCTTCCTTCTTTGCTGCCTTTGCCTCTCGCAAGTTCTTCACCCTGCTTCCTCCTCTGGCTCTTCTTCTGGGATTTGTTGAATCGTCCCCTGTATCTCTGTCATCACATCAGCCACCTGATGATACGGTAGTTGAGCCAGTGTGTTAAGTACCTTAGTTAAGACTTCTTCGCTTATGCTGTAGTTCATTGAAAACCTCCTGATCTATCTATAATATATGGAAACCACCACGGCGCTGTAACGATACCCACTACAAACGCTGCAAAGGCTAAGTCGATTACATCTATAAGTCTGTCACCCAGACCTTTACTTGTTAATCGCATTTTTAATGATTCTTGCTTGAATCTTGAGAGCTGGCGGAGATTTGTCATCGAATACCATTCCTAATAGTTTGTCAACTTCATGAGAGATGCTTGCTAACCGCAAGATGTCTGCTTGTTTAAAAGATTCTGCTTCCCGTAGATCATTCATATCCCACATACTCCTCCGGCACAGACCGCTTCTGAGTTTTCCTCAAATTGTACACCTTCATTAGATTTCGCTTCACTGTACGAGCAGACCGTAAGTGGCTGACCACCCCTTGCCCCATCCGGATAGACCGTGAAACCACGCAGTCTAGGTGCATACTTAGCGAGTATTGTAGCAAATTCATGTACCCTCCCTTCATTGTTTTTCTCAGTACCCCACGATGGGATATTGATCGTTGATGAGATAGCCATGTCTACGTAGTCCTGAACATCAGCTTGGAAACTCAAACGTCTTTCAAAGTCATCGACTAGAGACATCGAGGTTTCAATCTTATCAGGGTCTAGGCCATGGTTCTGTATCAAGTCTTCAGCAGTAGCGTCTACCACATACTCGTACTTCCACTGAGAACCACCGACAAGATACCTGCGCTTATAAGCCACAGCAAATAAAGGCTCAATCCCAGTAGTTGTACCTGCCAGAATCCCAATTGTTCCCGTTGGAGCAATTGCCCGATAAGCAACAGGCCTACTAATGTCGAGACGATCACACAAACTATTTGCAGCACGTTCACTCTCCTCTCTGTACACTTCCATCCACTGACGTAGTTCCTTGTTCATGCCATACTCGTAGCCACGCTTCAGCAACCACTCATGTATACCCATCAACCCTAGTCCAAGTCTCCGATTCTTCTTGCGTATCTCACGGATTTTATCATAGGGAAGATCAGCAGTAAGGGTGCCGCAAACAAGAAAGCCGCTAGCCAATCGGATGATATCACGGAATTCCTCCAGAGTGTCAATGGCCCCCATGTTAACACTGCCGAGGTTGCATACGTCACTATCATCTGCTGATGTAACTTCTGTGCAAGCATTGCGAAGCGTTTCATTCTCTTTATCTCCAAAGTTAAAGCTGAACCCCGGCTCACCTGTCTTCATTGCGTTGTGACAGTTGTCAATGAATATCTGTGGCAAGTGGCCCTGCTCAATGTGATCGAGGAATGCGTTGTCGTAGTTAAGACTGATGTTAGTCATGTCTAGTGGAGCATGGTTGTTGAAGTCAGCTCGCTTGCTGTCGGCATATGTAACACCGTCAGCGATAGGCATACTCTCCCAGTCCTTCATGTTTAGAAACGCTTTAGCATCACCGTGTCGCCAATTTATCGAGGCGTATATGGCTGAGCGTCTACTTCCTCCCTGCATAACATTACGTCCGACTTCGTTAATTGAGCACATGAGAGGTAATGGCCCTGAGGCAGTGCCTCCAGTTCTTCCCAGTGGAGAGCCTTCAGGTCTGAAGACCGAGTAGTCGATGCCGATGCCGCCGCCAGACATAAGACAATCAGAAGCCCTAGTAAGCAAGCGTCCCCATTCTTCACGTGTATCCTCCTCACCCTTCAACAGGTAACAGTTGTTATAGAACTTAGCCTGACGGCCAGCGTAGTAGATGTACCGACCACCCGGCATGAACTTGAACTCTTGCATGTACTTGGTCAGGTCTAGCCGATTATCATCAGTGAAGATGTTCTCGGTTACGTTGTCCGCTATCAGTTCACACTTCTCTTTCCAAGTCTGTCCTTCGTAGTTGGCATACTTGTGCTGAAAGATTGTATCACCGAAGCTGTTTTTAAACTCACTCATACTTAGTCTCCTCTGTTTTGTTCTCCCACATTGGTTTGTATAGACGGCTACCTTCTTCCCTGTTACGGTTGTAGTCTTGCCCCTCTATCCGATTGATCTCACGGTTGAGATACCAGATGGCCTTCTGAAGGTCTTCTACCTTGGCATCCTTTAAGTCTGATCTCCAGATATACTTCATAGCATTGCCTAGGTTGAACTTCATGTGCTCGGTGATCTGAATACATTCAATACCACTGGGGTGCATACGATAGTGCTTAGGCTTGTTGACATTATCTGCCATATCGTTTCTCCAAGTAATTGAGTGAGACAGGTAGTTCGTCAAAGCTGCCGTCCACCACTTCGTTAAGTATCCAGATTCCGCGCCATGAGAGGTTGGTCTGTGCATTGAGGTAGCCCTCGTTGTGTTGGTAGAAGATACCAGCGAACAGGCCAGTCATTGCAGAACCATCTGCTCTACGAGCAAAGGCTATGTCTCGGTCTTGTACGTGACCCATGACACAGCTCATGTGCTTCTTGTTTAGCATTAGCCTAGCACTTGAAACAGGACGACCCATAACGCCACTAGTGAAGTAGTGACTATACGCCACGCCATCAATGACTTCAACTTCAAGGAACGGGATAACATCCCATCCGTAATCAGCAAGATTGAAATGGTCATAAGAAAGAAGATCGGCAAGCTGTATGTTATCATCTACGGCCCTCTTTATTCGTGCTTCGTGGTTACCTACAGTGAATACAAGTCTGGGATTCCAGACCTGCTTCTTGTTCTTCCGTAGACGTTTCTGTTCCTTGAGGATGGGAGCCATGAAAGCATCCATGCCCATGTTGCCTGCATCGATATCAGCTATGTAACGCCTACCCTCCATGTTACCCTTACCCTTGTCATACGACGACAGAGAAGGCATGTCCCAGTGATCTCCAATGTGGACAATCACGTCAGGCTTCTGCTCTACAGCGTACTTACCAGCCCACTTAAGGTGCTCAATACTGTCTCCGGGTTTTACCTGTGTGTCAGGTATTACCATGTGTCTCATAGCTTCACCTCTTTTAATCGCTTGAGTAGCCCTGCTAGCTGCTTATCACCCACCTCTCGGTACTTAGCACGATCCTTGTACTTGAAGGTCACATGCAAATACGCAGTGGTGAGCTTCCTCTTAGAGTGGTACACTGTGTCTTTAGTCTGAACTATATAGTTCATTTCTTCTTCCTCCTTCTGCGTTCATCATTGGTCTTGGCTTGGTGGCAGGTGGTACACACTACTTGTAAGTTATCTGACTCACAATACAGTGTGGAGACAAAGCTAGGGAGGTCATCATAACTCTTGAGACTTCCACACGGTCGGATATGATCGACCTGTACTTCTTTATCTGGGAACCAATCGTTGCACAAAGCGCAAGGGTATTCAAATCGTCTTCCGTCTCTCCTTCTGTTGGCGTTCTTTACTTTAAACTTGACAGGGTATTTGTTGAAACCTTGTCGGAGAAGACCACGGATGAAGCTCCAGTAACGAGCTTCAGTCCATGATTCCCCAGCTCTAGTCCTCGCTACTCGCTGTCTCGCCATTGTCATCCTTGGATTCTAGTTCACGAATCTTACGTTCTAGTTTCTCGATCTTGTCTTTGAGCTTACCATCTTCTGCTAGTTCACGTTCCAGCTTTGCTATCTGGTCTTTGAACTCACTCTGACGATACACATTGTAACTACCCATTATCTTCTCCTTTCATGGTTACGAACATAGGGTGACCTTCCGCTACTAGCACTGTAACTATCTTGGCGAGGATATGTTCAACCTCACGCTTAGTACGCCAGAAAGAGAAGTTCACCGCCAGACTACCCGCTAGGATAATCAACACACCGTTTAAAACTGTCATTCCTTTTCCTCCATTACAAGTTCCATTGCTGTTTCAATGTCAACCAAATCAAAGACAGGATAACCTGCATCCTCTCTACGTTGTGGCATCCCATCGTACATGCTACGACCTATGTACAGCAGGTCTAGTTGGACTATGAAGTAGTCGAAGATTTCTTCAGAGGTGAGAGATGCTTCCATCCCCCAATCAGCGTATGCAAATAGAACATCATTCCACGGCAATCCTTTCCCATGTTTGATGATGTTCTTAGCAGTGGTATCGCCACAGCCCTTGGTCTTACGCAACTCATACTTAAGTCTGGTTTGCAGACCTACGAGTGGCAGACCGGGGATGTTGTCTGTACGATCTCCTGCTAGTAACTGATACCCCAAGAATCTATCAGCTTGCAATTCATTGATATGCATTTGTGTACGTTTGACAGGATTATACAAGTGTCCGGGAACTGTCTTCAAATCCTTGTCAGGTGACACACCTACTACACCCTTCCATTCTCCTTCACACATCAAAGCACCAACTATATCGTCAGCCTCGTACCCATCACACTTCTCTGCGTTCCATCGCTCTACCATGTACTTCCGTATCTCGTTGAAGTGTTCTGGCTTACGTGCTGGACGTGTTGCCTTGTACGCTAGGTCTACATCCTCTCTGTAGTTACCCTCACCAGATATGAATAGACGATAGTTATCTGTACCTACGTCCTCTAGTATCTGGTTCATCTTGTTTTTGACAAGCCGCAAAGAGTGAGATACAGGCTCACCCTCAGCAGCAAACCCACAGCTATAGGGAAGAACGTCCCCATCTATAATAGCTTGGGTGAACATTTAAAAGATATCCTCTACAGGCTCGGCAACAGGGTTAGGGTCAATTTTCATAACAACATCTGAGGTGAAGTCAGGAGCACTCACCTTAGCACGTAGACCTTGCATCACCTTGTACATATCTTCAGTGAACTCAGCGAACATCCTGTAGTACTCAGTGCTACCTACCGTGGGGCTTGACGCTTGCTCCATCATACGCATAGCCAAGTTACTAGCATGACCAAGCTCAACACCGAGGTTTCCGTTACGAGTAGGGGAAGAGGAAGGACTACTTCCAGCGCCGGAGTCGGCACCCGTAACAACCACTGGGCCTTTAATGTTTTTGTATTCACCTTTAGCCTCCCATGAGAACTTAACCTCATCTTTCCACTCAACGTGACTAAGGTCAGCAGGGCTGAACGTACCGTACCAATCACCGTCAATCTTGATTGAGTTACCTTTGCGAGACTTGCTCTCGACTTTACCTTGAATTGTTGGCATAGTTTATTTCCTCTTTTAAGTTTAAGTTTTCATTCTATATATAATTGTACCACGTACCTAGTTACATGTCAAGCATTAATGCACCTCCAACCAATTATTACCAATCTTTGCGGAAGCAGATAAGGGGACGTTAAGTTTCAACACCTCACCTGCTCTCTTAACAGACCACTCACCGATAGCTGCAACAGCTTCAGCATCGTGTGGAGCACATTCGTATATCTCTTCGTCATGGTATCTGACAAGAGGATAAGCGGAATAGCCTATCTCAGAACGAATGCGAGCCTCAGCTAACACAGCAGCATACTTCATAACGATAGCACCAGCACTCTGAAACCTAGCGTTCAGGATTGAGTGAGGTGATCTACCTTTAATAAGTCTGCCATCCAGACCTGTGATCCAACCACCTGTTCGAGCATACTCTTCTTGAGCAGCCTCACGAGCAGCAGACAAGCCCGGAGCGTTAGCCCAGAACTGATCGAAGTTACGTTTAGCTTCAGCATCAGAGAGGCCGAAGGTCTTACCCATGCCCTTCCATTGCTGTCCGTAGGTTACGCCATACTTGAAACGCTTAGCCTCATCACGGTTAGGAAGCCACGGGTTAAGAGCCATGTTCTTAGTGTGGACATCCCCGTCAATCAGCTCCCTCACATACTCTGGGTCGAACGGGTAGACGTAGTGTCCTTCCATGTTCGCTTCCAGTGAGTCAGCATCCCAGCCTACCCATACCTTACCTTCCCTAGCCCTGAACAAAGAGCGGAACTCCTTACCCATGAGTGAAGAAGGTCGAGGTACGTTAGCCACTATCCTGTGAGTGAACCTAGCGGTGTTAGCGCCAAGTGTATCTGCATCGGATGGTATGTAACCTCCTCGTCGCGTTGCCTGTGGTATCCACCCTGTGCCGTTAGGTGAAGACAAGACGTTACGCCTGTTCTTCAGGCTACGGTAGGTCATGTAGTCATCGATCCAACCTAGCTTCAAGCGTAGCAGATTAGGGCAGATTTCCTTAGTAAGCCTGTCAGCTATGCGAGGACTGGTTTGTTTCCCTTCAGGGTTAGCGTTGTACATGGTGGGCTTCCACCCTATTCTTAGGAAATAGTCCTTAAGTTTAGCCTCCTGATGTATCATCAGCTTGCTGTGTGTAACAAGAGGTGATACAAGAGGTAAAGGTCTGATGTCAGCAGACTTACTGACAGCGCGCCACTTGCCGTCTAAGGTAGTCTCGACTATCCAGCCATGAGCTTTCAAGTACTTCAGAATATTAGCAGATGGAGTCCCATCCTTCTTGAACTGTACCTTAGGCGGGTACTTAATCTCAGTAGCTGTCATAGGTACTTCAGGCAGCTCCATGTTGATGTCATCCTCTAAGCGAGAGATACGAACCCTTAAGTCGTTGAGTGTCTTAGCCGCAAGGTGTTTGTCGAAGGCAATACCCTTGTCAACCTGTGCTTGCACAGACTTAGCAATCCGGGTCTCAAGTGACATAGCCCTATCGAACCCTTCCTTGTTCTTTACGTAGATAGTGTTGGCTTGTAAATTAAAACCTACCTTTGTGGTAAGTTCTAAGTCACGCTTAAGGTAGACAGAAAGATCGGTGAGAGATGCTTTGTCGTAATCAATCTCCATCTTAGTTTCCTCTTCCTTAAGCAATAGCACACCTCTACTGTAGTTGTCGAGACTGTACGACGTTGCTTCAGGGTCTACCATCTTAGCCATAAGCATTAGGTCTACGTGCTTAACCTTCTTCTGGTCGAGCTTGTAGCCTAACACTTTCTCCAGTACAGGGAAGTCAAACCTTGCACCGTTCCACGTCCACACTTCTTCCATATCTTCCAAGAACTCATCGAGACCTAATGCTACTGTGTACGGAGTCCACATAGCAACTGAACCAGTATCGATACATCTAATACCGACTAGGCGAACTGTCTTATGGTTCATTGTGGTTTCAATGTCTAGTGCGCATCTCTTAAACATATCACGCTACCTCTCCTATTGCATCACCGTCAACAGGACGTAGCGAAGTCGGGGGTACAGACTTAAGCCTACCAGTCACAGTGTCGAATTTAAGTGTGTCAGCTATCCCTGTAAAACCAAAGGTACGATTCTTCAGTACCCTTACCTTAGAGAAGTCACTGTCCTCACCTTGTTGGTCGCGTTCCATTCCAATGACAGTCCAGCTCATCTGCTCCAAGGCCGCAGAGCCACGTAGGTCTGTCAATTCCACCTCACCTCCTTTGGCGAAAGACTTATCGCCACCGGAACGCTTGAGGTGAACCACTTGGATAAGACCTACCCCTGTCTCTACTACCATCTTGGCTAGGTTTGTCATGAGTGTGTCAATATCTTTGCGTTCGTTGTTACTTTCTGTTGCTGAAATCACCATGCTTAAGTGGTCAAGTATAATAAAGTCCACGGCCTCTGACTTAGCATAGTAGTACAGCTTGTTCATCAGCGATGGGGCGTTGATACCAGCGAAGTGTTTGTAGAAGTATACGTTACCACTCGCTATGTATTTCTTGTAGTAAGGCTCAACCTCTGCCTCAGTAGGTGGATGGAATCGGAACTTGTTCAATGGGATGTTCATGGCAATAGCTAGCAAGGATTGAGCAGCTACTTCCATTTGGTCTTCTAATGCAACGATGGCTACCTTCAACCCTTGGTCAATCAGAGAGCAAGCTAACTCCTTGGTCATGGTAGACTTACCAACACCAGAGCCAGCACATACTGTGACAATCTCAGCCTTACGTACACCGTGTAGCTTCTCATTCAATCCTTCAAAGGGTACAGGGTAACCTTCAGGGAGAGGCTTGAGTAAGGAGGCTAGGTCAATGTCCATGCCATTGATGACACCCTCTGGAGTGTATTCTTTAGCAGCCTTGAGTATCTTGATGAACATCTTGGCATTACCTGACGCAAGGTAGTCACCTGCATCACCTACAGCAGGGTCACACTCAACGATCTTAACCGTAGTGAGTGGGGCAACGAAGTCGGCTATCTCCTCCGTTGCAATGCGTCCGGGCTTATCCGGGTCAAGACATAGATACACTCGCTTGTACTTCATCAGTAAGTCTGTGGAATCAGAGATAGCAGCACACATGCTTGCCCCGTTAGGTAGTGACATGACATCGAATGCCTTGTTAGCCAACACCATCTCAGTTGCTGCCATGCAATCCTCTTCACCCTCAGTGAGTAGCAGATAGGGCCTAGGCTTAACTGCCTGCTCCATACCAAAGAAGCTCTTACCTATCTTACCTACGCTAGGGCGGAACTCCTTAGGCATCCTACGTACCTTGTAGCCTTCGATAGCGCCACTGTCAGGGCTACGGTAGGGGTAGTAGATAGTATCGACAACACCTGTTGTTGTGTCCACGCTACCACGTATACCGAAGTGTTCTGCTACTTCCTTGGAGTAACCTCTTGTCTTATCATAGGCGAGAGGGTAAGTCTCTACCTGCTCCAATGTTAGCGTTGATCGTTTCTCATAGCTCATAGGCTTACCTCCCTTAATTTCTGACGGATTGAATCTCGTCTTACATGAATGACAGAAGCCATGACCGTCACCGTAGACGTACATGTTATCTCCTGACCTGTCTTTACCTTCATCCCTACACTTAGGGCAAGGTGCTCTACTCATCATTCCCCTCCACTGCCGCGCCAGCTATGTCGATAATCAGGTCTACGTCGCAACAGCTATCGTATATCCGCTGCATATCTGCCTTTAGCTTGGCTGCTTGGCTCATGTGGTTCATAGCCTCATCTTCCCAGTGGTCAGCACTGTCAGACTGTAGTTTTACCTCTGCCTGTAGCTTGGCTATCTTAGCCTCCGCCCACGCTTCATACTCCCATCCCCATTCAGTAGAGTATTCGTAATAATCACTCTTGAACTCACTCATCGAGGAACTCCAACATCTGTAGTAAGTCTGATTTAGTCAGATATACTGCGTCATCTCCTTTGTCTAGAAAGATAACATCCTTGCTCAGGTCTGGTGACCAAGACACATCCCATTCTGTTCCTAGATCAGTTGTATTCATGTGGAAGGTACTCCTGTTGAAAGTCTACACCGTCCATATCATCGAAGTTATACGACTCAGGGCGTGGGTTGTTAATGGCTCGCTCTACACCATGTATGTGACAGAGATCATCAATGACACTCTCGTCATCGTTGTGCTCTGGCGTTTCCCAGTCTGCTGTCATCTCGGCAAAGGTGACAACATCCCTACACTTGGGACACATATCTTCTGGGAGACCTGTCTGTTTGTTAAGGTGACTGTAGTGTTCTCGGTTACAAGAGATACATCGACCTGAATAAGGCTTATTGATATTAGACATAGTATATTCCTTTTGTTTGGTTATGTTCATGAGAGATGCTTACACAAACATAAATGATAATAGTAGGTTTGTTTATTTACTTTGTTATAATTATGGTAACATATTTACCAGCACTTGTCAACCCCTTTCAGATACAACACTAATCAATAAGTCCTTAAACGTATCGTCTCCATGAATATCTAGGAGCTTATTAAGCACATCCATAGGAGCATTCGTACACTTATTGTCGTGGTAGTTAACCACATCTTCAGCACTGTACGTCTCAATTTCAGGAGCAGGAGTAGCAGGAAAGATAGGCCCCGCTGTAACCTTTGAACGAGGAGTAGGGGATACAGCCTCATACTTGTGACCGTCCTTACGGCTCACACACTTGATAGTAAACTCACCCTCTGTCAACCCCCTAACCTGTCTCCCAATGTCGTTACAGACGTTGTTAGCGCGCTTACGGAAGTCCTTAGCCTCATCACCAGTCATAACCTCCAACGTAATCATCGCCTCTTGATGAGTACGGAAGATAGCTAGCTGGTCACACACAGTATCCAAGAACTCTGTACATCCTGTTGGTTCATCCCATAAGTCTTTCAAAGTTTCTTTCAAAGAACGACCAGAGATAACTGAATCCATTGCTGCATCAGATAATAACATTACATTTCACTCCCAAAGATTGAACGAATAGTTTCTTGTACATCAGGGCGGTCTGTATCACTCACCCTAGTTACAAAGTTGTAGGTCAAAGCCTGACCTAGTGAGCAACCTGCGCTGTGCAACTTAAGCACTGCCTTCAGGTTACGGATAGAGAATGCCGAGGTAATACTACGGTCAGCATAACCCTTGTGGAACATAGCAGATGCCTTGGCGAGTTTCTTTACGAGTGACTCTTCAAGGGAGGGGGAGAGATGCTTAATCAATTCCCTCTCTTCTGTCTCAGCCATGTAGGGTACAGTATGGAAGATATCAAAGCGATTACGTATAGCCTCATCCAATACGTTAGCAGAGTTGTACAAGTCCATGTCATCACCAGTACCATTAGTGTTATCAGTACCGAATACTGACCAGCCCTCAACAGCACGTACTACCTCACTTGCTGAATCATCATGGCTAGTAACCCGTACTATCTTACTGTCTAGCAGGGGGTTAACCAGCATAGTCTGGAAAGAGTTAGCACGAGAGAACTCATCCATACCCAGTAAAGCAGGGTAAGAAAGAGACTTAGTTAGGTCAGACTTATTGAAGAATGTCTTACCTTCAGCCAACTCTAATGAACCGAATAACTTAGCGTCGTCAGTAGTCTGATCGAAGTTAAAGCGTACAAAAGGACGGCCCAACATAGCTGCAAAGTACTCAAGTAAGCTAGTTTTACCAGTCCCCGGATGTCCAACAAGCAGAGCTTTTAAGTCTGTGTGGTCAGACATAAGTAAAACAGTCAGAGCTGACTGATTTGGTATGTACACCGGGTCAATCTCCGGGACACCTAAGGGGTGAGACTCGAAGCCTTGATACTGTGTGACCTCGAAGTCTACTGCCTTCCAATCAACAACAGGGAAGACTGCCCATGCCATCACCTTACGGTACGTTACACCCTCATAGTCAGGGTGGTCAACGAACAGGGGTTCAGGGTAGTGGTCACGTGGGTCAGTCTCTATGACAGCAGGCTCTTCCCTAGGTGCTTCCTCTACCTCTACCGTACCTGCCTTACCTGCCATGATAGCAGCTACATCATCAAAATCTAAAGCCATGTTATTTACTCCCAATAATTTTGTTACGCACTACATCAGTTAGTACGGATTCGATTTGACTTGAGTCATGTATGACAGTGTTCTCTTTGAAGTACCTCTTAACTGAGGTAGTCTCAATACCAATACCATACAATTCTATCTTACTTTCGATGAACCCACATACCTTCTTTAAGTATGTAGAGGCATCCCCCATCCTGTTACAGCAGGGCATACCATCAGACAGTACGATCAACACTTGACGTTCGTTACCCCTAGACTGTAGGTCTCTGTAACATACCATCAAGCTATCACCGTCTGCGTTCTGTGACCATCGGATACTAGCAAACCTACCTAGCGTTCGCTCCACTTGAGTTGACTCACTCCAATCCTTCATAACGAAGTGTTTCAGACTTGGGCCATGCTCAGTGAACCCTATGATCTTAACCGGAACACGTGCTAGTTCCAGTGCTATAGCGAGGGCTGTTGCGGCTGTTGTTGCTGCCCTTGCCTTGCTTCCGTTCATGGAACCAGAGCAATCAACTGCAAGTAACACATCAGCATTGTTCGCTATCCTATTGATTTTCCTCTGGAATATATGGGGGTCACCTAATGCCCCTCTGACTAGATGTTTAGTAGTTAGCCGCCCTCTCTTTTGGTTGTATTCAACCGCAGTTTGAGAGCGGGACTGGAACTCCCTTGCTATCCTACGAGAGACCTTAGCCGACTTGTCATAGCCTGCCATAAAGCCCTTAAGCATACCCTTACGAACATCACCACTAGGTACTTCAACGTCAATAGTAGACATACCATGGGGGTCGTAGTCTTCACGAGCATCGTGATCGTAATCGATCTCAGCTCCAAACCCTGCCTTCTCAGTGCCGTCATCATGCTTGTGCATCATCAGGTCTTTGTAGCTTAGCTTGCCGCCCATTCCCTCTTTGCCGTCCTCGCTTTCTTCCGACTCACTCGGCGCTCCCTCAGCAGAGTCTGACTCACCAGACTTAGGCTCACCTTCTCCGTCTCCTTCTCCGTCAGGTGTACCCTGCGCTTCTTCTTCGACATCTTCTCCGGACTTGGGTTGCTCTGGTTCATTATCGTTAAACTCCTTAAGTATATCCAAGATTTCTTGGAATGGATTAGTGTGATCTTTGATGCCGTTGATGCGGGGGATTAATGAGAGATGCTTAATGCCTATCTCTTGCATGGTTTCCCACGGACTACGATCAATCAGTGTCTGCCAATCAGACCTAGCTATATAGGTCAGGGCAAACAGCTTGAGTGCTACCTTAGACTTAGCGGGTAGGGTACTAACATCCTTACCTTCCAGCTCCTTGATTGTCTTACTAGCATGGTATCCTTGGCAGTATGACAAGTCCTGACCTGCGCCTTCAAAGTCAGCACTAGTAATGTGTTCCTGCCATACATCATCTAGCACATTCAATTGCATGGCATGTTCACTTGCCATATCAACGTCGTTATCCCTTAGGTAGTCTACATAAGGGGTTTGACTAGCATGGTGGTGGCCTAGTTCATGCCAACAGTACGCTCTATTAAGTGTACGATCACGCTCAGTCCAATCAACACGAGGTGATGGCAGGTATGTAGTGTTCCCTGCTAAATCAGTACGCGGTGTTTGGTTAGGCTCACTAGGCTCTATCCAGATGATAGTACGCTTACCACTACCAGTACCACGGGAGACAGCGCCCAACATCTTAATAATGTAGGCCTTCTCCTTAGCTACATCAGTAAATGCCAAGGCTGACATTGTTATCCTCCTTATCAGTGATTACTTCGTTAACTACCTTGTCAAAGTTAGTCCAATCTAACTCAACATCCATAAGGCCAGCCTCATCCAACAAAGCTAGCTCGTATACAGGGTCAAACACCCCATCATCATACATTAGTTCATCCATCTTTACTATCCTTTCAAATTGGTTTCCGGTTATGAGAGGTGAGCAGTTTTTACAGCATACTCAGGCTATCCATGGAGCAGTTTCAGTCATACTCAGGACTCCCAACATTTTACAACCTACATTGGCAATAGGTTAGAGCAGTTTAATGACATGCTCAGGTCTGGTACTCAGACTTAACTTGCAAGCAGTTGCTTAAGCAGTTCCAGCTTGGCTTCGTTGATGTTAATCAGCTCACCTTCAGCCTCATCATTTGCAGCACGAGCACTCATCTTACCTGCCGAGGTTAACACCTTTTGCAGCTCAGTTTCCAGACTCCACCCAGCAAAGGGCTTGATAGGCTTAAGGCTAGACCACACTAGGTCTTTAGCAGTCTCAAAGCTTTCACCTGCCAACTTGCGGATAGTAGTACGATCAGGTGCCTCTGTGAACCCGTCTTTAGTGGCCTTAAAGCCCATAAGAGAGAACCACTCGGCAATAGCCGCAGTGTTAGCGCCTTTCGCCGCCTCGACAACTCGGTTGGCACGTGCTACAGCGGTAGGTCGATCACCACTCTGGTATGCACAGAATACAACGGAGACTAACGCAATTTGTGTCAGCTTCTCTGCTTTCTGCCAGCTATCGGCCATGTTTTCAATACACTTGTCAGCGTTGTTAAGGGTTTTAGGATTCCATCGGATTTTCAGTTCATTTGACATAATATGTAACTCCACTTGGTTTTTAGTACGATTAATTTGCATTGTTAATAAGTCTGCAATAACCAGACCTATTAATCATGCCCATTCTACGTTGTCAGCTAGTGTTCTTTCATCAAGCTAGCACAATCCTAGTCCACAAACCTCAGCTTCCTAGCGTTACATGACACCCCACTTGACTACTTCACAAGATGCTAACAGTCTTACCATATTGCTGTTAACTTCCAACGTAGCGTTTTACCCTAGGCTCAACGGCGTATCAATAGCTCGTCTATTGCAAAGACCGATTATAGACTTGTCTGTCTTATATATTACGGAGTGCTAATCCAGAATCTCTCGAAGCGTTGTATCTCCTTTGTTCTCTCTCTTATCTATTACGGAGTGCATTCCCAAAAACTCTGTGGCCTTGGGCTTACATTGTTTCTCCTTCTATATGTTACGGAGTGCGTACCCAAAAACTCCAAATGATAACGCTTCTCATTCGCGTGAGAGATGCTTAATGCGAATGATTCCCATTCGCAATGAGAGATGCTTAATGATAATCATTCTCATTTAGGGAATGACAGGCAGGAGCGGTGGTTATCTCCGCCCAATTTAAGGACGCAAGTGGCGCGAGGTTTTACCCCCGCGCTATGTCATGCCTGTTACTTAGCGATACGGTTACGGGCTGGGATTGATTGTGTCAATCGGACAGCTATCTCGTATCGGTCAGTATCATTGATTGAATGATCCGCCGCTGGGACAATCCAATTAACCTTGGGCAGTGTTGGCATAGCCGCCAACTTAACAGGGCCGACAAAGGTATAAGTACTTTTGGCTTGCTGACTTAGGTCAATTGAATGACGTTCAACCCTTGGGCATTTATCCATCGGTACAATCTTATGCTTAACTCTGATTTGTGGCTCAGAGTCTGATTGTTCCAGACTTACTTGCTCTAAGTATCGGGCATTGATTTTAGCTAGTGTAGTAGGTCGCAATGACTGCGGTATTCTACCTTTATCATCTTTCAGGAAGTGGAGGGCATGGCCCTTGCCTACTACTCTGGAACCATACTTTTCCATCCCAGTGTAGGTCACTACCTTGTGGCTATAAGCCACTTTCTTTACGCTATCGTAGCCATGGACAGTATCGGTACGCTCGCCAGTGTAGACACCTTTCAAGCGTTCTTCGCGAGTCTTAAACTTAACTCCATCAAAGTACTGACCGCGTTGTGGCCAGTGTGCATCATGTATACAGTTTTGATACGATCGCAAATCAACATCCCCCATGTCAGTCCCCTCTATCCACTCCATGATGTTGTCAGTCATAGGTGTCATGTATCCCTCTTGAATACCATAATCCACTTCCGGACAAGGCGCGTTCTCTTTCAGGTCGGCGGCGTTCTGTTCGAGCCATTGTTCCGCTTCTAACACTTGTTCCGCCCGATGTTTCCTGTATTCAACGTTAGCACTGGTCACCTCTTCGTCTCCCAGTAACGAATCAATGATAAGCTTGGCATCCGTTAGACTGTATGTAACATCGGTACAGGTAGTTGACTCTGCGGGTGCTATCCACCATTCACCATCGCGCTTGTCGATACGGTATCCACGGTATGCATACTCGCCGGTGGTGTTGTCTTTAACTGCTTTGAAATTTTGCATGATAATGATTCTCATTCCCGAATCCGGTCGGGTCTCCGTTGCCTAATGGCGAAGCCATTAGACCGTGAATATCCCTATCGGTCAATGGCCTTTCCGGACAATCGTATGATAATTGTTACTATTTACTATTTGAATACAATCTTGGGGGTGTGCGTTGTGGTTCCCGATCACACTTGCTCCCGTATAACAATCAGGCTGTCCGGTTTCAATCAGGCTTGACTGTTTATTCCACATAGTCTGTTTATGCAAGGGGGTCGGGGGGCCAATTTACATACCCCGCCGCGAAGGGTGCCACTCAGACTTGAGAAAAGGCCAAATAAAGCGCTTTAATGCTGGGGGGTGCAAATAAGTCTGAAAACCAGACATACCGTGGCTTTGCGACGTTTAATTGTGAGACATATAACGGGGGGAGTAGACAGATGTGCTCAACGCAGTTGCCATGCCGGAGGCATAACAGTAAATAATTAACAAATATGAAAGAAATATGTCGAAAAGTATTGACTTTGTCTTAAAAATATGGTACAATAATACTATAAAGAAGAAAAGATAAACCTCTTTAGCTCTTTCTTCTTATTAAGTGTAGGTTTTTAGTGTACTGTTTAATGTACACTATCCATCCATCCAGTAGCAAAGCTATCAGTCTAATTTATGTACCTTAAGGAGGTGATCTGTGTCTACACCGAAGTCTGGGAACCCTGTAGGGAGGCCAAAGGCTAAGAAATTACCTCGCGGTCGCCCTAAAGGACAGGAAACCATCATGCGAGAATACCGTATGAGGATGCTCCAGTCTCCCAAGTCGTCTAAGGTGTTGCAAGCTGTTCTGGACACTGCATGTGACCCAGAGCATAAGAACTGGGCAGCAGCCTCTAAGCTGGTAGTGGAGAGGTTGATGCCCTTGCAGGCGTTTAATGAAATTAAAGCAGAGAACAACAAGATAGAGATTAACATTACAGGTCTAGCTGCTACTGTCTCAACGGAAGATACAGTGGAAGCTGAGTTTACGGAGGTTGAGGAGGGGTGAAGATCATTCTAGCCTCTATTCTACTGGCTCAGACTGTATCACCTATCAGTGGTTTGACTGTATGTGAGCTTGTACGCAAAGCTATCAGTCTCGGAGCAACCTATGAAGAGATTGAAGCAGTACTTAAAGGACACTCAGAAGGTTTAGAGTGCTTACGGAGAGAATATATTGAAACTTAACCTATCCCTGCTCCCGTGGCAGCTTGAAGTTATGGCTGAACCTGAGCGATTCAAGGTTATTGGAGCTGGACGTAGAACAGGAAAGAGTCACCTAGCGGCTGTAACACTGGTTCTAGCAGCCCTAGACGATAAGCCGGGTAAGGTGTTCTATGTTGCCCCCACACAGGGGATGGCTAGGGACATTATGTGGGATAAGCTGTACGAGATTGCTGGTGATATCATTGAAAGCCACAATATCAACAACCTCACACTCACGCTGACCAATGGAGCCACCATATACTTGAAGGGTGCAGATCGTCCAGATACTCTTCGGGGCGTAAGCCTTAAGCACCTTGTGTTGGACGAATACGCTTTTATGAAACCTGATGTCTTCGACAGCATCCTTCGTCCAACCCTCTCCGATAGGAAGGGTACATGTATCTTTATCGGGACACCCGAAGGAAGGAACCACTTCTATGACCTCTACGAGAGGGCGAAGAGTGGGACAGACGAAGGATGGGGTGCATGGCACTACACGTCTTACGATAACCCTACAATGGATAAGGAGGAGGTAGATCACGCTAGAGCTACCCTCCCTAACTGGGCCTTCCAGCAGGAATACATGGCCTCCTTCAGTGCTCAGGGTAGCGAGCACTTTGACGTAGATCACTTCAACTACTACGACAAGCTAGATACTAGCGTCCCCGGAGATTTCTTCATAGCAGTGGATTTGGCTGGCTTTGAGGAGAAGAAGGGCAGTAAGACTGCCAAGCGGGACAACAGTGCCATAGCATGTGTATACGTCACAGACGACGGTGACTGGCATGTTGAGGATATCATCTACGGTAGGTGGACACTGGCAGAGACAGCAGAGAAGATATTCGGCGCTGTCGAGAAGTACAGACCACAGAGCATAGGGATAGAGAAGGGCCTAGCACAACAGGCCGTTATGCAACCTCTGCAAGACCTTATGCGCCGTACCAGCCGTGTATTCAGGATTGAGATGCTGAGTCACGGTAATACAAAGAAGACAGACAGAATACTATGGGCCTTAGCAGGCAGGTTTGAGAACGGTTTTATTAACCTCAAGCAGGATAAACGATGGAACCTAGCCTTCATAGATGAGGCCAGTAACTTCCCCTCTACTCTGGTACACGATGATTTGATTGACGCTCTCTCTTATGTCGATCAGATGGTAACCATCCCGTACAGGTCAGAGATGGATTTTGACACTGACTGGGAACCACTTGACGCAATTTCAGGATACTAGACATGAGCGAAGGCTTTAAGGAAGAGATCGACCACGCAGCAATGGACTTGGATATCACCGATTGGGTGATAGATCAGGCTAACGAATGGCGTGACTACTTCGATTCTAATTACGATGACAAGTTTCAGGAGTACTACCGTCTGTGGCGTTGCCAGTGGGCTGAGGAAGACAAGACTCGTGATTCTGAGCGTAGTCGCCTTATCGCACCCGCTACCCAGCAGGCTGTGGAATCTAACGTAGCTGAACTCGAAGAGGCTTCATTCGGTAAGACAGGCGTTCTCTTTGATGTTGAGAACCCCGGACTGGAGAATGACCCACAGATCGAGGTACTGCGTAACAACCTTACAGAAGACTTCGAGTTAGGTCGTATTCGTGCGTCTATCGGTGAAGTGTTGATTAACGCTGCTGTATACGGTACAGGCGTTGCTGAGATCAATATCGAAGAGCAGATGGTCTACACTCCAGCTACCCAACCTATGATGGATGGGGCGTTAGAGGAGATAGGTGTACAGGAAGAATACCGTACAGTCATCAAGCTGAACCCTCTGCAACCACAGAACTTCCTTATCGATCCAACGGCCACATGCGTAGAAGATGCTAAAGGTTGTGTCGTTGAAGAGTATGTATCCCTACACTCAGTAGAGATGCAGCAGGAGTCAGGTATATATGACAGTACAGTGGTGGTAGGTGTTGCCGCTGCTGATGACGATATCGAAGCAGACCGTGAGCTTACCACTGAGGCCACTGACCGTGTACGTTTGACTAAGTACTACGGCCTTGTACCTCGTGAAGCCCTTGAGAATCACGGTGTAGAGGTAGAGTCCAAAGACATGTATGTAGAGGCTATCGTAGTTATTGCCAACGAAGGCCAGCTACTTAAAGCTATTGAAAGTCCCTATATGTGTAAAGATCGCCCTATTGTGGCGTTCGCTTGGGATGTAGTTCCTAGTCGCTTCTGGGGGCGTGGAGTCTGTGAGAAGGGCTATATGAGCCAGAAAGCCCTAGATGCGGAGATGCGAGCACGTATCGATGCATTAGGACTCACAACCCACCCCATGATGGGTGTCGATGCTACCCGCGTCCCCAGAGGAGCTAGTTTTGAGGTTCGCCCCGGCAAGATGTTTATGACCAATGGCAATCCTCAGGAGATTCTTACTCCGTTCCACTTCGGGCAGGTCGATCAGATCACCTTCGCTCAAGCTGGAGCATTACAGGAGATGGTACAGAGTGCCACAGGTGCTGTTGATTCAGCAGGTCTTGCTGGAGCCATGAATGGAGACGGTACAGCAGCAGGGGCCTCTATGTCCCTCGGTGCTATCATCAAGCGACAGAAGCGCACCCTCGTGAACTTCCAAGAGAACTTCCTGATGCCGTTCGTCCGTAAGGCCGCACAGCGTTACATGCAGTTCGACCCAGAGCGTTACCCTGTAGGAGATTACAAGTTCCGAGTGATAGGTTCGCTAGGTGTTATAGCTCGTGAGTACGAAGTAGGACAGCTTACACAGCTTATCCAGAGTCTACCTCCCGGCACTCCAGCACACACAGCTATCATGTCAGCTATCGTAGAACACCTACAGGTAGCCAACAGAGAACAGGTCATGGAGGCAATCAACAAACCCCCAGAGCCAGACCCTGAAGCAGCAGAACTGGCCAAGAAGAAGCAAGAGATGGAGATACAGGTTCTCCAAGGTCAGATCGGCGTGTTACAGAGTCAGGCTGCTGAGTCTAACGCTAGAGCACAGAAGTACATGGTTGAAGCAGAGCTTGCTCCGAAAGAAACCATTATGAAGTATAGCGACATGAACAACGACGGTCAGATGGATGTAGACTTCGAACAGAAGATGCGACTGGCAGACCTTGATATCAGATACCGTCAGCTAGAGCAGCAAGAGAAAGAAAAACAAACCTTTGAGAAGGAAGGTGCTGAAGCAGAGCTGATACGTCAACTGACAGAGCAAGGGGATGAGAGTGCAAGACCTAACGATTCTGGCGCTACTGAAGCGCCTACAGGATAAGGTTAATTCCATATCCAAGCAGGTTGGCCCTAAGGGTGACCAAGGGCCAGCAGGCAAGGACGGTACAAGCATAAAGGGCGAGAAGGGCGACACTGGAGAGATGGGTGTTGGTCAAGATGGCCGAGATGGGGATGAAGGCCCCGCAGGTAAGAATGGAGAAGATGGGGTTGGGATATCAGGCGTTACACTTGGTATTGACGACTCGATCATCTTCCAGCTCTCTAACGGAGACGAAGCTAGTGTAGAGCTACCGCTTACTCAGGGTTCTGGCGATACCATTATCAACAAGGTTGGTGGCGGTAGTGGAACCTCCGGAGGCTCTCAAGGGCCTCAAGGCCCTGCTGGTTCTGACGGAGCTGACGGTGCCGATGGTGCAGATGGCACTAACGGCAACGATGGAGCACCCGGCCAAGACGGACAGGATGGAGCACCGGGTGAAGACGGAGCACCGGGGATAGATGGACAAGATGGTGCCGATGGTGCAGACGGCGCTCAAGGCCCAGCGGGAGCTGACGGCACTAACGGTACAGACGGCACTAACGGTACAGATGGTACTGACGGAATTGACGGTAACGATGGAGCTGACTCTACTGTAGCTGGCCCTCAAGGTGATGTTGGCCCACAAGGGCCAGAAGGCCCACAAGGGCCAGAAGGCCCCGCAGGTACTAACGGAACTAACGGAATTGACGGAGCTGACGGAGCTGACGGTGCAGATTCAACCGTACCGGGGCCAACAGGCCCAGAAGGGCCGCAAGGCCCACAAGGTGAACCCGGAGAATCTGGTGGTGGCTCTGACGCGACTGCACTGGCATATGCAAAGGGTGCGGGTCTTGCAGTAGAGCAGGGATTACTTGCCGCAGACGGACAGCCTGCCAAGACGGTACTAGCTGTTGGTGCAACTAGCACTGGTAAAGTTCAGGGCTGTAGCTTGGGTGACGGTAACGTCGTTGAGGTGTATGCCACTGGTGCTGACTTCAACAATGCTACTGTCTTGTACCGCGAGTTCATGGCTGCAGGGGAACCTATCTGCTTTACAGGTTTGAGTCCCGGCGCGATCATTACCAGCACTCAGGGTTTCTACGGAATGGGCGAGCAGGTTAACGGTAACTACGAAAGCCCTATGCCATTGCTGAGTCTCGGTTTATCGTTCACGAGTACGTTTGTCTACTGCTTTCGTAATTCAAACAACGCACCGGGGGCTGGCAACTCGACAGGACAGATCGTCATTGTCAATGGTGCGCTCCCTTCTACAGTGACACTCAGCCGTAACGGTAATCAGGTTTCTGGACAAACGCCTAAAGACCTAGAGCCGTTTGAGCTTTGCTACTTTTACAGTAGTGCTAACGGTGAATACCTCATTGAGGCAACGTCACCTGTCATGGGATGCGTTCAGGCATTCATGGGGACTAATCCTGCTATTGAGCCGGGAGACTCTGGTCATTCAAGTCAGAGATTCTACGACGCTCGCCTAATCATGCCACTAACTAACGACGGTATAACATGGCCTCGCTCTGGTTATGTAAGTGCGCCTTATTCCAACACTGAATCTAAGTACTACGTGCGTGATGGCGCTACTGGCAACTTTCCAACGGTCAGTCCCGGCTCGCCCGTAGACTTCGATGCTAGTAGCAGTACAGGTGCAAACGATGCGGACTACGAGCCGCGAGGCTGTACACGCCTACGAGCATCCGGTCTGGTATCGGCGTACTCAGGTGCAGATAGTGCTGGGCTAGAGGCTTCACCGATGATTCCTGTAGCGGCTATGTCGCAAGTGGTTGCACAGCCCTTCTGGATTGACGATTCAGGTGATGGTGGTAACTCTGGCATTGCTATCGGAAGTCCCTATGAAGGAACTGCCAAGGTCTACGCTTGGAACGGAACAACAGGTGTTGCTGATCTGGCCTATACAGTACCACTAGGTAGAGGAACTGCAGGACAGGGAATCGCTCCGACAACACCCGAAGACCAGTACATACCTTGCGCTGGAATGGTGGCTAACGAATCGGGGCTTGCCGCTGACCCTTCAGTTGTTCAGCTAGTAAATGATCTGGCTCCCGGCTACATTGTGGCTGACGTTCCGATCACAGTGGTGGCACAGAACGCCTTGCCTTCGTTGACACCGGACATACGCTCACAGAACGGAACAGTAACGCCTTCAGTTGTGTCTGACGATGACGAGACATTGATGCTCGGGTGGACTCCTCCACAGAAAAAAGCAGAGGTCACTGAAGACGCAGATGGTTTTACTCGCAAGAGAGTAATCGACAACACAGGCGGTACTACATGGCCTTTAACATAACGGGTAAACCATGTCAACTATATCACAATTCACACCAGCTAAACTAAAGGCTTGGATCGAGCTGTACTCTGGAACCATAGTTGGCCCTCAGGGGCCTCAAGGTATTCAGGGTATTCAGGGTAACGTTGGCAATGACGGTGCCGATGGGAATGAATTCGCTACAGGTGGTAACGTCACTGCTTACTCAACAGTAGACACTGTAGGAGACATATACTACCACAACAACGGTACGGTGTATCAAGTCACTGGAGGAGCGACCTTTATATCCATCGGTATATGGGAAGGTACTACTGGTGCTACTGGCCCACAGGGGCCAGCAGGTGCTGACGGCGCACTAAACGCTCTACCCTTGACTGGAGGCACACTCACTGGTGGTGTTACACAGACTGCTGGCGACTATCTAAACACCGGAACAGGCACTATCGCAACTGGTGTAGGTAACGGCTCTGTCGCCATGACGATCAATGACGGGCAAGGTAACGCTAACCTCACCTTTAACCACATTGACGGTGTAGCAGATCAAGCTGGTAACGTAGGAAGGATTGTAGTCAATACTGACAGCACCTCTAGTGCTACAATGTCCTTCGAGATTAAGAGTAACGGTACTGCCGGAGCAGTAGACTCAGGGCCAGCGGCCATGTCTATTACCGAGTCAGGTGTGACTGCTACTACCTTCGTAGGTGCCTTGAGCGGTAATGCTACAACCTGTACAACTGCTGACAACTCCTTACTATTAGGTGGTGCTGCTGCGAGCGATACGGCAGGGAACAGCACGATTGTTAAGCGCTCAAGCTCAGGCTATATCAGGGCTAACTATTTCAATACAACCGCTAATACCGTGACCGCTGCCCCTAGTAAATACTTTGTAGAGACAAGCAGTGACGGCTACATCCGTAAGATGACGCTGGCCAATATGCGTACCAACTTGGGTATCACCAAGGCGCACATTGACACGTTGAATGTGGATGCCGATACCTTGGACGGTATTAACAGTAGTTCGTTTGTGCGCTCTAATGCCACCGACACAATCTCTGGTGCGATTACCCACAGTAACCACCTCACCATGCAGGACAGCAAGTTCCTCTACCTCGGTACAGGTAATGACACTCGATTGTGGTTCAACGGTTCTCACACGTATTTTGACATTGGTGTTGCAACAACAGGAAGTAATCTCTATATCCGTGATGGTACTACCACACGGTTCACCTTCGATGATGCAGGACACCTTACAGCCACAGGTAATATGACTGCCACTACCTTTAACGGTGCTCTGTCAGGTAATGCTACTTCAGCTACCACAGCGGCTGCTTGTTCTGGAGAAGCTGCTAGAGCTAAAGGTCTAAACCGTAGTGACTCTGCCTCAGACACTTACAACTTACAATTCCGTTGGAGTGCAGACAAGTCAGGCTACTGGTCTCTGCGAGGATACAACAACAACACATACCACGCCCATTGTTGGGTAGGATGGGCGGGTACGGCTGATTCAGCTAATGCACTTGGAGGACTGGCAGGTGCTACTACTGGTACAGCCAATACGGTAGCACTACGAGACGCGAGCGGTCATCTTTCATGCAATTATCTGTTTTCTGCATACGTCAACATGAATCACGGCGCTGGTAACCGTAATGCAGACACAGTGTTCTACTCAAGCACAGATAACTACATAAGGAAGAATAATAAGACAAGTTTCAAGACTTCATTGTTCACGGATAGTGACCTTACCTTCGCACAGGGAGGTGGTTGGTATATGGCGGATACTACTTGGGTTCGGGTTAAGGCCAACAAGAGGGTATACAACGGAAGCACCAACGCATCAGCCTTTGCAACCCCCGGTGATTTCACTGCTGGTTACTCAGATATGCGTCTCAAGACTCATAGAGGGAAGATCGAGGATGCTCTGGATAAGGTCTGTACGTTAGACGGTTTCTACTACGAGCGTAACGAGAAAGCAATAGAGCTAGGGTATGAAGGTGGAGAGTTACGGGTAGGTCTGAGCGCACAGCAGGTTAAAGAAGTGCTCCCAGAGGTTATCAAGAGCGCTCCGATCAACACTGACCTCGGCACAGACTACATGACTCTGGACTACGAACGAATTGTACCGCTTCTGGTGGAGGCTATCAAAGAACTGAAGGCAGAGGTAGAGGAGTTAAAGAATGGCACTTCCAGCTAGCGGACAGATAACCGTCAAGCAGATTAACGCTGAGTTCGGTGGAAGCAATACGCTCAAGTCTAACGCTACGATAGCAGGGATCAGTACTTCTAACGTAGGGTGTAAGAGCTTCTACAACCTCTCTGCAGCAATAGACCCTGTGTACATACAGGAGACCCCTGTTACAGGTACGGACGTAGCAGGTTGGAGTAACGGCGGTACAGGTACTGTAATTCAGGCTGTCAGCGGTAAGCTACAGATATCGGAGCGCGCGGTAGCCAATAAGACCATCTATAGGCAGGCCATTGCTGCTGCTCATAGGGATTTAGTGTGTACACCTTCAACTACGTACACTGTGACCTTCAGGCAGTCAGGCGGTGTCAGTTGTCTCGCACCGGGTAGAGTGAGTGTGTTCGGTACGACAGATTTCAACAGTAACTCTGCAAATGCGACTGTACTAGGTACTGTAAATTTGACATATAGCGGCTCTACAGTAACGAAATCGTTCACCTTCAGCAGTACCGTATCAGCAGTAACGATATTAGTGATATCGTATGGCACCGTCAATAACAGTACAGTGGATGGTTTTACTCAAGTATCCATCGATCAAATGAAGGTAGAAATATGAATTACACTTACGAGATAGAAGACTTCCGTCCAGAAGAGGGTTACTTGTTTGTCAGGTACAGTACAGAAGGTAAGCCAGATACATACCTCAACCTTAACCCTGAAGATTGGACAGAAGAGGGAATCAGGAAACTAATAACAAGTCAGGTACACAGAGCGTACCACAAGTGGCGGACGATTAACCTAGACACCCCAGTCCCTATCACAGGTGTTCAGACGGTTGAAGTAGAGATTATAGAAGACGAGGTTGTTGAAATCGCCCCTGACCCTATGGCTACTACAGTCTCTGAAAGGAAAGGTATGGAGCATGGTGGGGTACAATGGGGAGAATACTACTTCGATACCAGCCCTGAGAGCCAAGCCAAGATATCGGCAGCAGTAACAGGAGGTAAGTTCAGAAGCCGCCCTGTCAAGTGGAAGTGTGCAAGGGTTACAGAAGAAGGTGAGATGACCTTAGCCTACGTTCAGCTACAAGCAACTGAGGTAGAGGAAGTAGCAGCCCTGATACAAGAGCATGTACAGAAGTGCTACGACGTAGAGGCCCTGTGCTACGAGGCCCTGTTAGCAGGAGAGCCTATCGACTTTAGGGACACGTTCAATGCTTGAGATAGTTACTGGTGAGATGCCTTCAGCAGCCAAGAAGATGCTTTGGCAGGAACATAGACTGAAGTGGCGAAGTGAGACGGGTGCAGCACTGCTTAGAGATGGAGTGTGCTACGCTTTCGCAGGACTTGACCATGTAGGGGACGGAGAATACTACTGCTTCCTAGTTCGAGACTTCAACAACGTCTTCTCAGATATACCTGAAGAGAAGTGGACTGAGATACAGAGCTGGGGGACATACGAGATATTCAACTGGATGTTCAACGAGCTTAAGGCAAGCAGGGTCTACACAGACCGTAGAGAGAACAGTACAAAGATCATCCCGTCCACAGCCCGTATGGGGAACGGAGAATGGAAAGAAAACACATGGGAGTGCAAGGCTGAAGATGTAGTCTTAACTCCTACCGCGAAGCCTGAC
>OCVR010000612.1_pt1 | contig 29734 bp, 25 predicted proteins | sample 1539091 | NCBI WGS metagenome assembly OCVR01 (sample SAMEA3355530, study PRJEB22509) | marine metagenome | biome: marine; feature: coastal ocean; material: water | place: USA | collected 2010-08-07 | depth 16 m | reverse complement strand
ATGTATTCTGTGTTGCCATTGGCCCACCTTACTTCAATAGATAATACCTCAGTTGCATCATTTAGTCCTGCTGATATTTGGAGTTCATTTGCTCCAAAGCTTGAACCGCTTCCAACAGTTTTGTAAACGGTATGTTGACTTCCGTATTTAGTCAAATATTTGATTCTTACTTTCGAACCTATGGCCGATTTGTTAGTTGTAGTTCCTACTAATTTAATCTTAATCCAGCTATTCTTGTTTCCTGGATTGAGATACAAGGCGTTATGAAAGAAATCACCTGAATACGCGCCACCAAGAACTGTGTAGATGTCAAGATCTCCATCGCGATCTACATCCACTAAAGATACACCGTGTCCTTTTTGAATAGATCCTACATTGGCATCGAAAGTGGCATCTTCAAAATTGTTCCCATTATTATTAATAAATAACCTATTGGGTACCACTGTTCTGAAATCAGGTGCTCCCGTGCCTAAATAAAAATCATCATAACCATCGTTATTGAGGTCCCCATAATTACAGCCCATTGTATGTAGGGGTAGATTTAATTTGGCTTCGATCGTCTTGTTACTAAATGTGTTATCTCGATTATTAAGGTAAAGACGAGGTATTTCTGAATCGAAAGGGATTCCCATATAACTTTTTGCAACTGCAGCAGTTTGACCTACTCCTATAAAATCGTCATATGCAGAGACAAATAAGTCATCGTATCCGTCATTGTTATAATCAAAGAACCAACAAGGAAATGCTTTTTCAGGCTCATTAGTTTTTGTTGTTTTGGCCTTTTCTTCAAATGCAAGTGTACCTGTTTCTTTTAGTAAGTTATGTGCAAAAAAGTTGTCTCCGATAAGATTGGTAATGTATATATCCATGTCTCCATCATTGTCATAATCAGATGCTGTAACTCCTTTGAGGTACCCAATGTAATCTACACCTAGATTTGGAGCATAATCAGTAAATTGACCATTAGAATTGTTAATATATAAATTACACCTTTTCCATTCATTAGGCTTGTTGGGTATGGATTCATTGGCTACGAAAAGATCAATAAAGCCGTCATTGTTAACGTCCACCCATGTAGCTGCTTGAGATGCCCCAATGTGATATAGTCCAGATTCGATTGTTACATCTGTGAATGTACCATCTCCATTATTACGTAATAGTGAGTTGGGATAGATACCAAGAGATACATCTCTTCGCCAAGCACCTCTGATTATGAAAACATCGAGAAACCCATCGTTATTATAATCAGCTTGCTTCATGTTTAATCCTCCATAGAGACTTGATAATAAAGCTTGATTCGTTCTATTCTGCATTTTCCCATTATCGTTTTCGAAGTATTCGAGTTGATCATCTATTGACCAGCTTGAACAAAGTAGATCTGGATCTCCATCGTTATCAAAGTCATCAAATATGGAGGCCCCACTTAATTTGTTGATGGCTATTCCGTATTCTGAAGCTTTATTTGTAAAGGGTTTCATTTTTGTGTTGTTCCTAAATTTTGACGGTGGAATTAATAAATCCGAAGGGACTCCACTCGGGTATTCATCTATAGTCATATAAGCAAGATTGAGTAGCCATTTAGATTGATAGTCTAAAGGATACTTCTTTAATATTTTCTTATATATTTCAATACTTCTTTAATATTTTCTTATATATTTCAATGGCTTTATTAGAGCCATTCTTATTTTTATGTATGGCCGCTCCCTTTATTGGAAATAAACAAGATTCTGAGTTATGATTTACGACGCAGTTGGTAACTTCACCCAATCTAAGATGTGTTATTGCGTACATTTCATAGAGGTCTTTATTGTTGTTATTGATTTCCTTTAAAGATTTTGAAAAACCAAATATTTGATTGAATGTAGCGATTGACTCTTCTAGTTTACCAGCTTGTAATTGTAACAAAGCAAAATCTATGAAATTTTGTAATTCAGGTTTGATTTGATTAGAATTCACCTTCTCAACCATAATAGCTAACGCCTTGTCTGACTCAAAAGATTGCTTATTAAATACGGCAGAATTATATATGATTTTCATTGAGTCGACCATGTTATTGGTCCCTGAATGATCGATTGCAATGCTATTGTTTGGATTAGGAGGGATGAAGCTTGGTTTGTCCTTGCATTGTAGAAGGATAAAACACATAAGTAGAAGTGAAGTTATTTTGTAGGACATTTTAAACAGAACTATTTTCACGAATTTGGAATGATAATCTAATAATAAGGTAAACCATTTAAATACTTGTTTGTTGCAACAAAGAAGTATTTAAATGGTTTGATTAAAGTGTCATTCTTTTGCAGTAGCCTTTAATTATACTATAGTATTTGTACCTAAACCATAACGACTATGATGTAAGTCATTTTTAATTGGTCGTCAATACTGTTAAAATCTATTTGATTACTATATGGACAACAGGAGTTATCAATTTTTATCAACCTCTTGCATCCCCCACATCAAGTTCATATTCTCCGTTTGATTTTGGAGTTATCTCATAATAAAAAGCCGTAGGTGCCTTGTAATTGCCAAATGTTCGTATTCCTTGTATATCGCATTGCATATTATAAAGTCTTATTCTTCCTTCATGTTCCGCCACAGTATAGTATCCCTGTGCAAACCACTTCAACTGGTCAGAGCAATCTGATCTTTCAGTAGACCACAGATTTAAGTGCATTAAGAATTTGAAATACAATTTTGAACAAAAAGGAATTACTAGAGATAAAGAAATCATTGTATATTGTCAATCAGGTTCAAGATCGTCACATACGACTTCTGTACTTGGAGAATTACTTGATTACCTAAATGTTAATAATTATGATGGCACTTGGATTGAATGAAGTTATTATAATTTAAAGGATAATTCAATACCAAGTACTCAAATTTTATCAGAAAGTAATTGTAAAAGGATGGAGTTTGAATTAATAAATAAATTTAAATGATCTGTGGATAATTCCATGAATAGATAAGTGCTTTGGATTAAGTGCTTTGAGATCATTTAGAAACATATTAATTCTTCTGAGTATGAAAGAATTTGAGAGTAAAATGAATTTATAAAATGGAGAATAATAAGAATAAGAATATTGTAATAAGAAGAGACTTCCTTAAAAGCTCAATAATGACGAGTATAGGTTTGTTGATTGGAACTAATATTGTATTTGCTAGTAACTTTCCTAAAGGCTTGTTACCCATTGGAGTATTGGATGGTACTTTACCACCGGGATTGATTGGAAAAAGTGATAAGCTTAAATTACTTAATGATAGACCTGTAAACGCTGAAACACCTGCTCATCTTCTCAATGATGATCTTACATCTAATGAGTTATTTTTTGTTCGTAATAATGGATTACCTCCTAGTAAAGTTAATGTAAATAAATGGTCGTTAACCTTTGAAGGCGAATCGGTGAAAAGCGAAAAAACATACTCGCTTCAAGACCTTAAATCGAGATTCAAACATTACACTTATAACATTACATTGGAATGTGGAGGAAATGGAAGAAGTGAGTTTAATCCACCTGCTAAGGGTAACCAATGGTCGACAGGAGCTGTGGGATGTGCCTCTTGGACAGGTGTTAGATTAGCGGACGTATTGAATGACGTCGGTATCAAATCAAATGCTGTATATATTGGATATTATGGAGAAGATACGCATTTGTCAGGTGATCCAAAAAAGGAACCAATATCTAGAGGCGTTCCTATATCTAAGGCGATGGAAGAAGAGAGTTTAATCGTGTGGGGTATGAATGGAGAAGATATTCCAATGTTAAATGGTTATCCTCTTAGGTTAATATTTGGAGGCTATCCTGCGTCTTGCTCGGGCAAATGGCTAAGTAAGATAGTTGTAAGAAATAAAGTACATGATGGACAGAAAATGACAGGTCAAGCCTATCGAATACCTTGTAAGTCAGTTGCTCCTGGTGCTAAGGTGAAAGACGAGGATATGTGCATTATAGAGAGGATGCCTGTTAAGTCACTTGTCACTTATCCAGAAACTGGTGCTACGATCTCATTAAATGATAAGCTCCCTATTCAAGGACAGGCTTGGACATCGTCTGATCATATTGAGTCGGTTGATTATTCTATTGATTTTGGTGTTACTTGGTACTCTTGTAAAGTGGAATTGTCGAAGAACAAATTTGCATGGCAGAGATTCTCTGCAAGTATTTCTTTTCCAGAAATTGGGTATTATGAAGTTTGGGCTAGGGCTACTGATTCAGAAGGAAAGACTCAGCCTATCATACTCCCAGGATGGAATCCTAAAGGTTATTTAAATAACGCATGTCATAGAATAGCGATAAAAGTTCAGTAGTTATGAGCAATAAGCATAGATATAAAAAAAAAGCATTTGATGACACCTGGAGCATATTCTTGAAGGTTATCTATATTTTACTATTTTTTATAGTACTAGGATTTGGATACCTTCTATTAGAACGTCCAATCAATAGTTATGTCAACCGAAAAGTATTAACTTCAGAAGAGTTGGTAGTATTTCACAAGAATGCCGAGATCAGAAGGAATTTACAACGGAAAGATGATGATTGGGATCGTATCGAAAATGGAATTCATGTTCGTACTGGACTGTACGCCGATGATAATCTTGATTTGGTTATAGGTACGTGTACATCATGTCATAGTTCTAAACTTATTGCTCAAAATAAAGCGACTAGGGTAGGCTGGAAGAATATGATTAAATGGATGCAAGAGACGCAAGGTCTCGCTGATCTTGGTAAATCTGAGCCAATAGTTTTAGACTATTTAGCAAAATACTATGCACCTAGAGATACAGGTAGACGAAAAAATCTGGATAAAATTAAATGGTATGTCCTTGATTTATCGAAAGAAATGTAAAATGGGATAAATTTTAGTTTTGAATTTATCTTAAAGACTGATCAAAGACTGATCAAAGACTGATCAAAGACTGATCAAAGATCCAGTATTTTGATTTTAATATAATAACATGATATCTCTAAATATAATGAAGATCGATCATTGGTGAAATATTTAAATCAATAAAAATGATATTCAAGTTAGTTGTACACAGCAGTATCCTCAAGTAGTCATGGATATATTATCTCTTTAAATCTTCCATTAAAGTAGTCATGGATATATTATCTCTTTAAATTTTCCATTATCAGCTAGCATGATTAATAAGGATGGAAGTATAGGAAATTTATTTAAACTCGTAATTTCTATACAATAGCTCTATTTTGTTATCTCAGCTAAATTTGATTGCAAGGTAAATTTTGATAATTTTTGATTCAATTATTAAGGTAGATTGATTTGAGCACTTTCTAACGCATTGAGAGTTTTCTTGATAGCTTGAGAATTTATCTCTTCTGTGGTGTATTGTTTGTTAATTGTATTTACCCAATATTGCACTTGGATATTAATTTTATTTGCGCCTAAGTTTTTGATTAAAGTCGTTGCTGATTTTTCTTCTTGAAGTATTCCTGGTGTAGTATTGACTGCATCTAGAATGATACTTATTAAAGTCGTTGCTGATCTTTCTTCTTGAAGTATTCCTGGTGTAGTATTGACTGCATCTAAAATGATACTTAGTGTAGCTTCTATATCAGTACCATATTCTAGTCCTATATCAAAACTCTTCCTGAGATGTCCATCTGTAGTATAATTATAAAGAGGGGTTTTGATTATTTGACTGTTAGGTACGTATACATCTTTACCGTCAAAGGTTTTAATGTGAGTGTCTCTAAGACTCATCTCAGTAATTGTGCCTTCCACAGCTCCAGTCATAATAGTATCACCAATACTGAAAGGCCTGTTAAATGCCATAATAATACCAGCAAGAAAATTTTCAGCAATATCTTTGAATGCGAATCCAATAACTACAGATGAGATCGTGGCGGCACCTAATACGTTACTCGCTATTTCATCTTGACCAATGGTGAATAGAAATACGAGAAGTCCAATAGAAACATTGGCTATTCGAAAAATGCTATCAATAAAGCCTATTAGTAACTTGTCTTCTGCTTGTTCAAGCACGAATTTTACAGATTTCTTTCTTAGATACTTAAGGATGGTCATTAGTAATCCAACTATAACAAGAGCCAATAGCACTTTAGGTATTATTTCTGTTATATTGTCGTAGTATATAGCCATGTGGGCTCTGAGATCATTTATAATAGCCATTATTTCTTTGTGTTTTGTTGTAGTATACAGCCATGTGCGCTCTAAGATCATTTATGATAGCCATTTTTTCTTTGTGTTTTGTTGAAAAATATAATATCGACAGAAGTTATGTTTTCAATTTAGAATATTTATTTCTAAGAACAAAAAAGCTCATCGGAATTTCTTCTGATGAGCTCTGTACTTTTTTGATATTGATTATTAGTTCTTTTTAGTATACCTTCTTTTATTACGAGCACTTTCTTTGTAAGCTTTCTTCTGATCACTATTGAAGACCCCGAGTATTGCGGGTTCAAATTCTTCAAAGATCTTATCAAGATTTAGTGACTTAGTAAGTTTGTCTTGATTACTTGCTCTTACAACATTTACTTTTTCTGATTTTACCATTAGTAGTTCTTTCAGCTGGCTTGTCTGATTTGCAGATAATACTTGTGGCTTATCTTGGCTTCGAAGATCTTTTTGAATCATTTGAAGTTCCTGCTGCATAATTTTTGTCACTTTTGGGTCCGCATTCTGAGCAGAAGCATTGAGTCCAAATGCCGCGAATAATAGTATAAATAGAAATTTCATATTTGTATTCTTTTAAAGTATTGCGATTACCGAATTGTGAATATAATAGGTTTTACGCCATTTTAATCATGACGTTAAAGATTTAAGACACTTTTAAGTCTTAAATCGTCCACCTGTCTTTCATTTTCATTATTTAATTGCTGCTATTGTTCTTTCTATTAATGCCTTAGTAGCTTTGATTCCAGCAGTTTCTGATATGCCATCTCCTTCCCATTCTACACCTATAAACCCTTCAAAATCAGAATCATGTATGATTTTCATCATTTTAGTAAAGTTAGTAGATGACTCATTGCCTTGCTTGTCAAATGCATGAGATTTTGCACTTACCGCCTTTGCATACGGCATTAGCTCCTCTACGCCCAGATATCTATCATACTGCTCTATACAAGGTGTTCCCCATCTTTCTCCACCTTCTCTGGCGATACAGAAATTGCCAAAATCTGGTAAAGTACCGCAGTTAGGCATATTGATGTCATTCATTATTTGACTAAGCCATTTGGCATCTGAAGAGTATCCACCGTGATTTTCGACGATTATATTTTGACCGTAATCAGCACCTATTGCTGCCAAAGAGGCAAGACTTTCAGTACATTTTTCTCTCTGCTCAGTCTTAGTACCTTCTCCCCATAGGTTAACACGTATGCTATGACAACCCAATGCTTTGGCCGCATATATCCATGGTATATGTTCATCTATAGCAAACTGTCGATCTTCTTTAGATCGTGCACCGAGAGACCCTGTTAGGTCGGTCATGATGAGTAATTGTTGGACCTCAGCTTTCTTTGCGACTTCGTTCATTTTATTCCAATAGCTAGTATCGGTAAGACCAGCTTCTAAAAATCGAGACACATATTCTACACCAGTGAATCCAAGATTTGCAGCAAAACCAGCAAATCCTAAATTATCCAGCTGACCATTTTGTAACATTCTATGGCATGACCATTGGGCAAGTGATATTTGGTATCTACTATGATTGTCTGAGGATTCGCTTGATAGGTTAGGATTTACATTATTTTTATTAGCACATTCAGTCGTCTTGCATCCCATTAATGTTGCGAATGAAAATATTCCAAGTGATTTATTAAATTTTCTTCTTTCCATTTTATTGCTAGTTGTCTTCTTTGTAAAAATACCAATATCTCTTTAAAATAGAGGTGCTCATATATTTTCATTAGCAAATTTATTGGAATAAAAATCAAGTTTTTTATTCATGATTGCAAAGCATATCGGTTTATTGAGAAATAGCAAGACATTAAATATCCATTGTTCAGAGTTTACTTTTGCCTTCACTTCATTAAAATTGACTGATGATGATGGGATGAATTGTTCTATCTTTGGAAGGGAAATAAATGTTCTAATAATAGTGTTAAAAGACCATCAACCCTGCTAATATATCTCTACAAAACCACTCACTGAAATAATGTGATAGTAAGCAATTAAAGATTCATTAAATTGAATCTATATTATAAATACACCATTTCATTACTTAAAGTTATAACTTATTGATTTCGAATGTCTATCTCATTATTTTTGAAGTTCTATTAATTAGAGAAAGGGGTTGAAGAAATATCAAGTAACATTGAGCATAAAATTTGGGATACATCTTCACTTTACTTTGGTTTTACGCACGCCACTTTACATACAAATAGTGGATATGAAACAATTGGCGGTCCAAGAAGATATGGTAAAGCTTTAGTGAAGATCAATTAGACCTTGTAGTTAGCCTGAATGTCAGGTCAATCCGTTATTTTTGCACATATTTTCAAAGAGATAGCCGTTAAACTTATTCAGATCGGTTTTCTCATCATTAATAAAACGCGTAACTGCTCTTCGATATGTTTGATTCTTTTTTAGGAAATAGCCCAAGATGGTACAAGCTAACAATGATTGGATTTTTACTATTCAATATTGTCTCATATTTCATTTTAGGCCCAGCCATCACTGCTTGGCTCTTTATTGGAGAATTCATTTTCACACTCGCAATGGCACTTAAATGTTATCCTCTTCAGTCTGGAGGTATATTAGCTATAGAAGCCTTATTTCTTGGATTAACTACACCTAAGCATTCATATAATGAAGTATTGGCAAATCTTGAAGTAATCCTATTACTGGTTTTCATGGTCGCAGGCATCTACTTTATGAAACCATTACTGATGTATATATTCAGTAAAGTATTCACTAAAGTGAAGTCAAAGACAGTTCTATCATTATTATTTGTATTCTTATCTGCTGTACTATCTGCTTTCTTAGATGCACTTACAGTGACAGCAGTATTGATATCTGTAACGGTCGGATTCTATGGTGTATATGATAAGATACGATCAGGATCCTCTGATTTAGATAACAATGGAACAGTGGATCTTAAGCAATTAGGAGGAGATACATTGAAACAGTTCCAAGGGTTTCTTAGAAGTTTGATTATGCACGGTGTCGTGGGTACAGCACTAGGTGGAGTTTGTACTCTTGTAGGTGAGCCTCAGAATCTATTGATCGGTGAGAAGATGGGATGGGACTTTATAGAGTTTTTTTTTAGAATGGCCCCAGTAACGATCCCAGTATTAGGAGCAGGATTATTGACTACTGTTTTACTAGAAAAAACAAAGTCGTTTGGTTATGGTGATAAGTTGCCAGAAGAAGCAAGAGCGATTATCGAAGGTTATACTGAAGAGGCTGATAAAAATAGAACAGATAGACAAAAGTACGATCTAATAGTGCAAGGCGTTGCAGCGCTATTGTTGATCGTAGGTCTAGCATTACACTTAGCTCCAGTTGGGTTTATAGGTCTAGGATTGATAATCTTCCAAACAGCATTCATGGGTATTACTGATGAGCATTCATTAGGAAAATCATTCGAAGAGGCATTACCATTCACAGGTCTTATAGTAGTGTTTTTTGTAATCGTAGCTATGATTCATGATCAGCATTTATTTGCTCCTATTATTGATTACGCATTTTCCTTAGCTCCAGCCGATCAACCTAAGTTCTTTTACATAGCATCAGGAGTCTTGTCTATGATTAGTGATAATGTATTTGTCGCAACCGTTTTCATCGGCGAGATCGCATCATCCTTTGGTGATACAGTTGTAGTGGGTGCAGCATCATTTGACCAAGGACAAAGAGATCTATACGAATCCCTTGCCGTTGCGGTAAACACAGGGACTAATCTACCAAGTGTAGCCACACCCAATGGACAAGCAGCATTCTTGTTTTTGTTGACTTCAGCTATTGCGCCATTGATCCATCTTAGTTATATGAAGATGGTAAAGATGGCAATACCATATACCATAGTATTGGGTATTTTAGGATTCATAGGTATAGTATTCTTCTTATAATAATCGAGTTAGAATCTATCAAAAGATGCTCAAGTTGTTGAACGAAATACTTTTGTACTAACTTATCTAGTTACTTAATCAACTAGTTAACCAAACCAAATGGCAAAAATAGCTAACGTAGATCTTGGTGATTTCCCTCTCTTATTGGCTCCTATGGAGGATGTAAGTGATCCACCATTCAGAGCATTGTGCAAGGAGCAAGGCTGTGATATGATGTACACAGAGTTTATTAGTGTAGAAGGACTTATCCGTGATGCTACCAAGAGTGTTGCCAAGCTAGATATATACGATGAAGAGCGTCCGATAGGTATACAGATATTTGGTGCTGAGATCGACTCTATGCGTAGAGCCGCAGAGATCGTTGAAGAAGCAAAGCCTGAGGTATTAGATATCAACTTTGGATGTCCGGTAAAAAAGGTAGTTTGTAAGATGGCAGGTGCAGGTATTCTCCAAGACATTGATCGTATGGTGAGCTTGACTAAAGAGATAGTGGATGCTACTAATCTGCCTGTGACAGTGAAGACAAGGCTCGGTTGGGATGATAATACGATACGTATAGAAGAAGTTGCTGAAAGACTACAAGATATAGGTATCAAAGCTTTATCTATTCACGGGCGTACTCGTAAACAGATGTATAAGGGTGAAGCGGACTGGACTCGTATTGGGAATATTAAAAACAATCCACGAATTCATATACCGATCTTTGGGAATGGAGATATTAATAGCCCTCAGAAGGCTGTCGAATACAAAAATAAATATGGTGTCGATGGAATCATGATTGGTAGAGCGAGTATAGGTTATCCATGGATATTTCGTGAGATAAAGCATTATATCGCAACAGGTGAGATTTTGGATGCACCTACAGTGGCCGAGCGTGTAGATGCAGCTAGACGTCACTTAAATCATAGTATAGAGTGGAAAGGATTGCGAATTGGTGTTAACGAGATGAAAAGACACTATACAAATTACTTCCGGGGGTTTAGAGATATAAAAGCTTATAGAGCTAGACTCGTCATGGAAAACGATCCAGCAAATATTCATGGTATCTTAGGTGAGATCATGGATGTCTATGATGATAAGCCGGAAATGGTAATGACAAGGTAGAGATTGGCTTTCACAAAAATCGCTCTGATCAACGAGTATCATGTAGCTTTTCTAGAAAACATTTGTGCTCTGAGTTTCATTGACATAACACTCCCTCTATTTGTACACCTCTTCACATAATTGTATTATTACAAAACAATAACCCAAATAGAGAAGAGATGTCGATCAACAAAGATGAAACCAATAAAGTACCAAACGAGCACATCGTAGAAAATAGAGAACTTAATCTAATTCAGGCTCTTATTCCTGTTGTCTTATTGATGGCTATGCTAGCGTACAATATCTTTGCTAAAGAAGGAGAATGGCTAGGAGGATATTCTAATCAATATATACTGTTGATAGGTGGATTGTTTGCAGCTCTAATGGGTCTTTATAATAAGACCTCTTTTCGAACGATGATTGAGGAGGTCTATGAGAATCTCAGAAGTGTCTTCGTTCCCATTATGATCTTATTTTTAGTAGGAGCACTCGCTGGTACATGGCTAGTGAGTGGTATTATACCATCCATGGTATATTATGGATTGCAGGTATTGAGTCCAGGTATATTCTTGCCAGCATCTGTGATTATAGCGGCCATAATCTCCATTGCAACTGGATCTTCATGGACTACTTCTGCAACGGTTGGTATCGCCTTGATAGGTATTGGTACTGCATTAGGGATTCCAGTTGGTATGATAGCTGGAGCTGTAATCTCAGGAGCATACTTTGGGGACAAGATGTCTCCGCTTAGCGATACTACTAATCTTGCTCCAGCTATGGCAGGTTCAGATCTATTTACTCATATCAAGTATATGGCGTTTACTACTGTTCCGACAATTTCTATCGCTCTAATTATATTTATTATTCTTAGCCTTACTATTGACACTAGTGGAAGTGCAGATATAGGCGAACTTCTTACTACTATGGATACCACATTCAATATCACACCATGGTTATTTTTAGTACCATTGCTGGTAGTTGTGATGATCATATTGAAGTCCAAGCCCCTTGTTGCTCTTGGAATAGGGGTGGCGATGGCTTCAATCTTTGCGCTGATATTCCAACAAGATATACTAGCAGGTATTGCAGATTCTAATTTTGCAGCAATAGTTCAAGCGGTTTTTACCGATACAGCTATCGTTACAGAGAATGCGACATTAAACGATCTATTTACTGCCGGGGGTATGAATGGAATGCTTTGGACGATTTATCTTATTATATGCGCTATGGTTTTTGGAGGTATCATGGATGGAATAGGTGCTTTAGATCGCATTACAAAGACTTTACTATCGGTAGCAACATCGACCTTCGGATTATTCGCCAGTACTGTAGCAAGTTGTATTGGACTCAATATAGTAGCGAGTGATCAATATCTAGCGCTTGTGATTCCTGGAAAGATGTTTAAGAAAGCATATAAAGACAGAGGATTAGCACCAGAGAATCTCAGTAGAACCTTAGAAGATGCAGGAACAGTTACATCAGTACTGATACCATGGAATACATGTGGAGCCTATCAAGCAGGTGTATTGGGTGTAGGAGTAGGAGAGTACTTCATTTATGCGATATTTAATTGGTTGAGTCCAATAATGACTCTGGTCTTTGCGGCATTTAAGTTTAAGATTCGAAAATTAGCCAAAGGGTAGTAGGCATGTAGTTAGGTCATTAGTTATTGGGCGATAACTCACTATATTTGCGACTCAAAATCCATAAATTGATACTGTGCTTTTTAATATAAAACCATTCGAGCGTAAGATATTTGAACTTCTAAAGTTGTCAAGTGAAGAACTTGGGTATCCTACTTATGTAGTAGGTGGATATGTACGAGATAGACTACTGGCAAGAGAAAGCAAGGATATGGACATAGTATGCGTAGGTAGCGGTATAGAATTAGCTCAAAATCTATCATCCAAGCTGCGTCCTATACCTAGACTTGTCGTGTATAGTCGATATGGTACAGCGATGCTTAGACATAAAGATCTAGAAGTAGAATTTGTAGGCGCACGAAAAGAATCTTACAGGCAGGATAGCCGTAAACCGAGTGTAGAGAACGGGAGCCTAGAAGATGATCAAAACAGAAGAGACTTTACGATTAATGCATTAGCGGTAAGCCTCAACGAAGAGAATTATGGCGAAATCATAGATCCATTCAATGGATTACGTCACCTAGAAGAGAAGCGTATAGTCACGCCATTGGAACCAGGAAAAACATTTAGCGATGATCCTTTGAGGATGATGAGAGCTATTAGATTTTCTACTCAATTAGATTTTACAATCGATCCAGTGACATTCACAGCGATCAAGGAACATAAGAACAGAATACACATTATATCTAAAGAACGAATTACTACAGAGTTTAATAAGATAATGATGTCTAGAAAACCTTCTGTAGGTCTCAACTTACTATTCGAAAGCGGATTACTAGAGATAATATTTCCAGAAATGACAGCACTTCATGGTGTTGAGATTAGAGATGGGAAGGGACACAAGGACAACTTCTACCATACACTAGAGGTATTAGATAATATTTGTCCAAATACAGATAATTTGTGGCTAAGATGGGCTGCTTTAATGCATGATATTGCTAAGCCTCCCACTAAAAGATTTCACAAAGAACATGGTTGGACTTTTCATGGTCATGAAGCATTAGGTGCAATCATGGTTCCTAAGATATTTAAAAGACTTAGACTACCGACCGATCATAAGATGAAGTATGTACAAAAATTGGTACGTCTTCACCTCCGACCTATAGCGTTGACTAAGGATAAAATCTCCGACTCCGCAGTACGTAGATTACTCTTCGATGCTGGAGAAGATATAGAAGATCTCATGACACTTTGTAATGCAGATATCACTTCTAAAAACATGAAGAAGGTAAAGCGTTTTAAGCAGAATTTTACTCGTGTAAAAGTGATGATGGTACAACTAGAGGAGAAGGATAAAATTAGAAATTGGCAACCACCAGTTACTGGAGAAGAAATCATGACTACATTCAACATTCCTCCATCTAGAGAAGTAGGTCAAATAAAAACAGCGATTAGAGAAGCAATACTTGATGGTGATATAGATAATGATAAAGAAGAAGCGATTGCCTTTATGGTCAAAGTGGGAGAGGATCTTGGGTTGAAAGCAAAATGAATTAGACTTAGTTAATTTTGTGTATCTATTATTTTATGCTAATCTATTTTTCTAGAACATCTTTGAGAACATTGCTATTGACTCTATCACTTTTCAGCTATCTATTTTTTCGAATTCCAATCTAATTATAAGCAGAGACGGCTAAATATGAAGATTAATAGAGATATTTGATTTAGTCTCTACTTCATTCTTATGGTTTAATTTAGATATCAGTACTTAGTCTTCGCTTTTACTGTGGAATGTGAGTCAATAAGAAAAATAGCGTCAGTTGTTTTGTATTCTATATGATAGTCATTACCTCTTTCCTCTTCCCTTTCTTTTCTCTATATTCTTTACATAAATTAATTTATGCCTACTCTTCGAAGTTTCGCGCTGATCAATTTCAAACTTTCCTGTTGATTTAATTAGTGGAGTTAATTTTTCGAAGCCATAATTTCTAGAATCGAAATTGGGTTGCTTTTTTTGAATTAGACTTCCTACATCACCCAGAAATGCCCATCCATCTTCATCTGAGGAATCCGTAATGGTAGAAGATATTAACTTTATTACTTTTGGAGTGATTCGATCTATGCTCTCTACTGCTTCGTCTTTTTTGTTGATGTCTTCCTTGCTCGTTGATTGCTTTCTAAGGATCTCTATGTATATAAATTTGTCACAAGCCACTATGAATGGTGTGGGTGTCTTTTTTTCTCCTATTCCAATAACCTGCATGCCAGCTTCTCTTAATCTCGTTGCTAGTTTTGTGAAATCACTATCGCTGGATACTAAGCAAAAACCATTGACTTTTTCTGAATATAGAATATCCATGGCATCAATAATCATAGCAGAGTCTGTAGCATTTTTACCTGTAGTATAAGCATACTGCTGTATCGGTGTAATAGCATTTTGGAGCAGTAAGTTTTTCCATTTTGATAGGTGAGGATTGGTCCAATCTCCATATATTCTTTTTATGGTAGGATTACCATACTTCGCAATTTCTTCCATCATCTCTTTTACATGAGCAGAAGGTATATTGTCTCCATCTATAAGTACTGCTAAATTCATATTGTTTGTTTAGTGGTATTGTTTTATGCTTTAGCTAATCGCAGTACGGTTCGTATGTTTGCTCATAGCAACTTATCTAAAGATATGTTTATTCATTGAGTTTCTAGTCTTCCTAAGATATATTGTTACGATTCTTAATTAAATATTGGATATGATTCATTGACGTATCAATCAACATTTGTATTTTTTCTTGGGTATTCTTAGTTGATCAGATGACAATGATCTCTGGCTACCTTTTGAGTAGACCCATAAGTCTTAGGTTTAAATAATCTCTTATAAGGTTACTGAGGGTATACTTATCATCAGAGAAAATAGAGGGATTAGTGACAACTTGTGTGACAAATAGCTTGTCGATATTGCCTAGTAATTCTATTGAAACAGAATTGTAAACTTCTTCTTTTATTCCTTTTGTATAATGATCTTTTAATAATTCTACAAAACTGTCTGTAAATTCTTCTACTACCAACCATACTGTAGGGTAGTGTTGCTTTATATCCTGTAAAAACGATAAGGAAATACCAGACGTACCTATTGCAAATAGTTCAATTAACTGTGCATATAGGCTTACAGTGTCTAAATCTTGTTGTCTAAGATTAAGTAAGGAATCAGATATCACTTTTGTTCTCGTTTGGCATGCGGCCTGTAATATTTCCTCTTTACTATTAAAGTATTCATAGATAGTTGATTTACTCTTTCCAGCTATACAAGCAATATTATCCATAGTCAATTGCTCTAAGTTCTCATACTGAAGCCCCTCTAACAGGTGGTTTAGCCAATTATGAGTTTTGCTTGTAATATTTTTGCGTTTTTTCAATAAGGATTTTCGTCCCATTGCTTTATGATTTTTTATAGTTAACCTAAATAATTACTTAGCAAATGTAAGTCAAACACGTATAATCCCAATTTGGTACTTGAAAGACAATGATCTTGGCAATATAGAACTATATTGCATTTTATAGTTCGATTTATTTATATTTGGATATTAAAATCTCTTTCAATTATGGGTAAAATTAAATACTTCGCTGCATACATTCTGCCTTTATTAGCACTCTTTTCATTTAGTACTACGGGTATCTACGCTTATTTTGGTATTATTTTTCTTTATGTAATTGTACCAATTAGTGAACAAATTTTTCCTCCAAATAGGTATAATTTTGTTGAGACTGAGAAAGAATTGGCCAGAGATGATTTTTTCTATGATTTAGTACTTTACATTATGGTGCCGCTACATCTTTTTGTCATGTATCGCTTTTTAGTGTCTATTTCTGACCCTACATTAGCTGTTGCTGACATAATAGCTAGAATATTTATGATGGGAACGATTCTAGGGGTAGTTGGTATCAATGTCGGACATGAACTTGGTCATAAAACTAACAATCCATTGAAGCAGTTTTTGGCCCAAGTGTTACTAACATCATCAATTCAAAATCACTTTGTGCCCTATCATAATGGTGGACATCATAAAGATATAGGAACTCCAGAAGATTTAACCTCGGCAGAGAAGGACGATAATTTTTATTTTTTTGCTGTGAAATCTCAAATTGGAGGATATTTCAAAACATGGAAGCTGGAGTCAAAGAGATTAAAGGCACAGGGTAAGAATTCTAACTTTAACCCAATGCTTGTCTACACATTTTTACCGATATTATTATTGATTTGTATCTTTTCCTTCTTTGGCTTATTTGTAACTGGATGTTATTTTTTCGCAGCTATATTTGGGATTTCTATATTAGAAGCTCAAAACTATTTTGCTCATTATGGACTTAGGCGTAAAGTGCTGGCTAATGGTAGATACGAAAGGGTAAATGCTAGACATTCGTGGAACTCAGATCATATAATTGGAAGGGTATTATTATTTGAATTAACTAGGCATTCTGACCATCATCATATCGGTGGTAAACCATATCAGATTCTTGAATCCAAGGATGAGAGCCCTATGTTACCTTATGGTTATCCAATGATGCTAATGTTATCTTTTTTTCCTTTTTTGTTTCGTCCAATAATGAAAAGACAACTTGATTTATACAACATAGAGTAAATTAAAAGTCATTTAACCTTTTTCTCTTTGCACTCGCTAAAGATGATAATACGTCATATCATTCTCATCTCTCATTACTTACTCACCTATGATCTCAAGTCCATCACCCAATTCTAGTTGCTGTATGGCAGGTATAGACTTTCCAGCGATTCCTTTGATAGACGCATGCATATTGATAGTATTATCAGTGACCACTTCTATCTGTTTTTCTCTACGCTTCCAGATAGCAGTCATGGCACGTTTCTCTTTGTCAAGATCTTGTCTCATTGCTGAGAATCCTTCTACAATAGCACTTATTTGATCTTTGAATTCTTCCCCAGTCAAGAACGAATAGAGCATCTCCATCTTATCACCTTTATTGACTTGAGAGCTTTTGACAGCCATAGTTTTTATAAGCGTCTGACGAAGTACATATATGAGACCAACCAATTCATTGATGCTACAAACCCATATACCATTTATCTCAGTGAATGATTCTACACCTTTGGGCATAGTCTCAGTTACTAATACCGCAATCTCAGCAGATATTGATCTCTGATCTGATTTGAGTTTAGGGATCCAATCTGATGTAAATGCTTTAGTCCGTTTGCTTTCTATAATGATTGTGCCACAATGCTGCTGCATTTTATTATATACCTTCTGGATAGAATCTGCACCTCTAATTCCTTTAGGTACTTCTTCGATAGAGTCATATGGAAATTCTTTACCTAATATCTCTTCTATTTTTAGCTCTAGTATCTCTCCTTGCATCTGCATAGACCCTTGTTCAGCTTTACGTTTCATCTCATCCACAAGCTTCTTTTGATCTTCTAATTGCTTGAGTAGCTCACGCTTTTCAAGATCTGTTTGGTGGTCTTTATCCTTCTGTTTCGTTTCTAGTTCTTCCTGCAATCTACGTTTGAGAACCTCTTCTTTATTTTGTATTTCTTTCGACATGCGTTTTTGCATACGCAATTCGATTTCTTTTTCTTGCTCTTCCATTTGGCGCTTTACTTTCACTAGTTCTATTTCGCTTTCTCTCGATTTGAGTAGTTGTATACGTTTTTCTTCTAGTTCTTCAGCCTGCGATTTGAGTTTATGGTCATACTCTTCTTTTACTTTAAATTTTAGGGCAACTTCTTTCTCAGCGAGTTTCTTTTTATTTTCCTGTTCATTTACAGCCATTTGTTTTTCTAACTCTTCTTGTTTAGCAGCTACTTCTTTCTTTACACGATCCATTACCATTTCATTTGCGTTCTTTCTCTTCTCTTCAAAGTCTGCTTTCTGAGCCTCTAGCGTCTTTTCCTTCTTTTTATAGTTCAATTGTAGCTCCATGCTTTGTTGCTTGAGCTTCTCTTTATACTCTCTCTCCAGCTTACCAGAGAGTACCTGCTCTACATCGAATGTATGATTGCAGTTAGGACAGGATATGTTTTTAATGTTCTCCATAGAGTGTGAAGATAGTGAATGGCCTCTTTATCTCCTAAAGGTATAGTCCTTACGTTTAGTTTAAGTTCATTCGATTAGTCGCGTGATCTTTCGAAATATGACCTAATTAACTAAAGTATACTATTTGAGATCAAGAGTAATATAGACACTTTGAGTACCTCGAACTTAGAATGTAATACAGACTTATATTTCTAGTATTTAATTATGCCTGTTCTAATTTTTTTATTGCGTCTAAATGATTAGATAAATTAGAGTATTAAAGATAGATTAAACCTAAAGTCATTCGGTTAAGCAATTAAGAATAATTTTTTAGAGTAACTTTATTTGATGCTCATTTGACAAAAAATGAATGAGTATTTCTTTATTTAGGTTTTTGCTATTAACTCTTAAGCTCTGTTTTTTTTTGTTTCTTATACATCACAATCAGTCCGCCGATAATAAATGGTATGCTCAGGAGTTGCCCCATATTGAATGATAACGCATTTTCGAAACCCACTTGATTTTCTTTGAAGTACTCAATAACAAATCGAGCTGTAAATAATAAGGTAAAAAATAGCCCAAAAATAAATCCATGCTCAAATAAATTCTTTTTCTTTTTGTATAGATAAAAAAGGGTTATGAAGAGTGTGAAATATGCGAAAGCCTCATAAAGTTGGCCAGGATGACGAGGAATAGAGTCTACTTTCTTGAACACAATACCTATATCAGATCCTGTTGCTTTTCCAATAATTTCTGAATTCATGAAATTTCCAAGACGTATGAACGTTGCTGCAAGTGAACCTCCAACCGCCGCTATATCTAGAATAGAAAAAATTGGTTTGTTGTATTTTTTTGAGAAAAGCCATATGGCTAATAGTACTCCAAAAATTCCTCCGTGGCTGGCCAAACCTCTAAATCCAGTCATTTCAAATGATCCGCTTTTCCAAGTAAATGGTAAGAGCATTTCTAAAGGATGACTTAGATAATAGTCGGGTTCGTAAAACAAACAGTGGCCGAGCCTAGCACCGAGAATAGTTGCTATGAAAACAAATAAAGCTAACTTGTCTATATCTTCCATTGACCAGCGGTCTGTAAGAAACAGATTCTTGGATACCTGAAATCCAGCGACCAATCCTCCTGCAAATAGTAAGCTATACCATCGGATGGAAATATTGCCAAATAGTTTTATTATTTCTGGATCAGTATCCCATATTATTGGCCACATAATGCTAATTGTATTCTAGATAAAGTCTACATCAGGAGCCGTAGGGTAGCTCATCAACCAAGAGATAGATTCCTTGATGTCTCGACCTTCGTAAATCGCTCGATATAGTGTTTCTGTGATTGGTAATTTTATATTTTCAGTCTCGGCTAATCTATGTATAATCATCAGTGTCCTTAGTCCTTCGATGATCTCATCTGAAGTGTCTAGTATCTCTTGTAACGGCTCTCCGGCAGCTAATCTTGTGCCGAAAGTATAGTTGCGACTATTGGTGCTCGTAGCCGTAGCGATAAGATCCCCGATCCCCGCACTACCTAGAAACGAATTAGCACTCGCACCCATAGAACTTCCAAACTGTATCATCTCTCTGAGCCCTCTTGTAATTAGAAGCGCTTGTAAATTTTTACCCATATTGAGTCCACCCAAGATACCTGAGGCTATAGCGATTATGTTTTTAAATGCACCTGCTAATTCTGCTCCAGTAACATCATGTGATCCGAACACAAAAAATCTATTTGAGGCTAAAGCTTTCTTCCCTTTATTGATTACTTCATCAAATGCTGATGAAATGACAGTCGCTGCAGGCTTGCCATCTAGTATCTCTCTAGCTAGATTAGGGCCAGACAGACAGCCCACTCTTACTACAGAACACTCTTGTTGGATTACCTCAGACATAGTATGGATATCACTTCTGACAAATGATGCCTTTTCTAAATCAGCTATAGTCTTGTCACCGTAATCCAAACCCTTGGTAGCATGTATCAATATATGTGACGGCGTGAGGTACTTACTCAGATCTTTCATCATACTTCTAAATGCGGATGAAGGAACAACAGGGAATATTAATTGACATTCTTTACAGATCATAGCCATATCATCAACGGCAATGATTCGTTTGCTCAGCTTAGTATTTTTAAGGAAATGATCAACGTTGATAGATGCTCTAGTTTTTGGATTGCGAGAGTAGATTAATACATCGCAGTTGGAAGCGATTAGACTAGATATCGTGATACCAAAACTTCCAGAACCGATTATTCCTACCTTATTCATCATAAAGACTAATAATAAATTGGTTGATGACTTATTATTTATCGTAGTCGATTTAGTGACCTGTTTATTTTAGAATGAAACAGTATTGCTCATTTACGATAACAAAAAAATATTTACTTCTTACCCTTGTTTTTAGCTTTGGCTTGTTGTTCCTGAACAGCTTGCGCTTGTCGCATTTGCTCTTGTAACCTTTGAGCAAATGAATTTTTCTTCTTCGGTTTTTCTTTTTGAATATTAAGCTCACTTAGAATTTTTTCGTCATCAAAGACAAATTTCTTAGTGATAACTGTTTGCAAAATGTTGATCAAGTTAGAGAAGAACATATACGTTGTTAATCCAGAAGCATAACTATTGAAAAACCCTAAGAACATTACGGGCATAAAATACTGTACATACTTCATCGCGGGATTGGCGGACATATCCATATGTTTAGTATTGTAGTAGGTATATATCAATGTGGTAGCTGCCCAAAGTAATGTGAATAGTGATATGTGATTTCCTAAAAAAGGAATATCTACACCATGTTGGAAAAATACATCATATGATGAAAGGTCGGTGGCCCATAAGAATGGTTCTTGACGGAATTCTATCGATGCAGGGAAGAATCTAAACATGGCATACCAAATGGGCATCTGCGCGATCATAGGCATACATCCGCCAAATGGACTTACACTATATTGCTGATAGATTTTCATAGTCTCCATCTGCTTCTTTTGTGGCTCTTCTTTATACTTTTCAGTCAGTTTGGCAATCTCAGGCTTAAGTGCACCCATCTTGGCCTGTGAAGCCAACATCTTATACATAAGGGGGTAGAGAGCCATTTTGATGAGGAAGATCAATACTAGGATCACAATACCTTTGCTACCTATAAACCCTGACAAGAAACCAAAAAACGGCCTAATGAACCATCTATTGATCGATCCGAATATAGAAGTACCATATGGAATGATCTCTTCTAATTCTACTCCATATTCTTTTAGATTTTCAAATTTGTTAGGACCGATATACATCTTCATAGTGATGCTCTGATTGGCAGATTGGTCATATGGCATTTCTATTTCTGATTTGATCAGTTTTAGAGCCTTATCTGAATCAGACTCTTGATCAATCATCTTGGTCTCAAACTTGCCGCCAGTGAATGGGGTGTTGGTTGAAATCAAAGAAGTATTGAAAAATTGATTAACATTTGCTATCCAATCTATTTTATCTTCTGACAAATCTTCGTCAGCGTCAGATACACATCTACAGTAATCTACATCTTCATCTTGATTGTCACGGAAATATACCGTTGAGTAAGTTTGTTCAAATTTATTGTTCTTTTCAAGTCTATTGAGGTAGCTGTCCCATTCGAGTGTGACACTTTTACGGCCAGTATCTAAATGTTGATTCATACCTACTAGATTGAGGTCGTAATCTACGTTGTAGCCATCATCAGCAAGAGTATATGATTGTTCTATATATCCTCCATCACTAGTCTTTGCTTTGAATGATATAGAATTGCCTGACTGTGTCGGAGTAAAGTACAATTCCTCCGTATTGATTATACGTGTAGGTACATTAGGAGTACTTAGTTTATAGTTAAATCTATTACGCCCATCATTCATGAAGTATAGTGGTGTGTAACCTATATCTTCTCCATCTACTAAAGCACTTGACTTGTAATCTTTGAGATGTGCAGAAATGATATTCCCTCCTTTATTGGAAAATTCAATTTTCACGTTAGGGTTTTCTAAGGTATAAGTTTTAGAAGACCCAATTGCTGCTGGAGCGAAAGATCCATAGATACCAGTATTCTGTAGTTGGCGAGCGGAGTCACTAATAGTGACTGCTTGCTCTTGCATAGCGTCTGCTGTTTTATCTTGTTCTGCTATTGTTGCTAGCTTTACTTGTTTGGATACAAGCGCTATCGAGTCTTGTATGGTAGTTTGTCGATCTATTTCAGCTTGCGAAGGCTGATTCATATATGACCACATAATCATGGTCATGAATATTAAGATAAAAGCAATGATATTATTGCGTTCCATATGTATCGTCTAAGGTTCTTATATAATGCTAGAATTTATTAGCTCTCGGTTTCGTAAAACCGGAATGTAAATGTACAATTTAGTTTAGCTAACTAAGCCGAAGTGATGGATGATCTTACTTCAATTATAGACGAATGGCTAATAATGGTTAGAAGCGCCATAATCTACAAGGAACAAGTAGGTTATTTTCATTGGGATATATTTTTTAAATATGTGTAACTTACTAAATATCAATAAGTGTTGAGACGTATAAAAATTATTCGATTATATCAGATATTTTTTGTTTAAAATATGGCATTTTATATATTTTTAGATATTATAAATTGTAATTTAATAGAATAAATAAATATTATTCCTTAAATTAAAGTTCAAATATTTTTATATTTTATAATGCGCTAAATATCTTGGACCTATGATGAATGAAGCTATACACACGATTATGACTAAAAATCCTATTGCGCTTTCTCCAAAACATACCATTGCTGATGTGGAATCACTGTTTAAGCATCATCGCATTCACCATCTACCGGTGTTAGAAGAGGGAAATTTGATCGGGTTAATAACTACATATGATTTATGGAATCATAGAAGTAGTAACCCAAATGATACTTTTGTTACTGACGTAATGAATACACGGATCGTGAAGATCAGTATCAATGATAAAATAGGTACTGCAGCAGAACTATTTCTAGATAATAGATTCCATGCATTGCCAGTTATGGATGGCGATAAGCTAGTTGGGATAGTCACGACATTTGATGTGCTGAAATATGAATTCAAAAAAGAATATGATAATATCATACTATACAAGGATGTATTTGATCCTAATCTTAGGACTGCATAATTTTTCAATGCTCTAATAATAATGGAATTTAATGCTCCAATAGAGTTGTAGAGATAGCAAGCTGTAGTTTGATCTTTTTTAGAGTGTATTTAATAGGTCAACCTAATGTGTTTGACTTGTATTAATGTGCTACTAAACCTAGTTTGTCAACAGACCTCCCAAAGTTGATCCAGAAAGATGTTTCGCAGGCTATAAACTAAATCACTTATATACAATCTTCAACGCTTCAATCCTCCAATATTATGACTAACTTTGGCTATATGTAAAAGACGATAAAGCTTTTTACTTAAACTAAATCATACCAAGGTTATGGCAAAATTAGTGCTACTGGTTATTACTTCAGTTTTTTTGAATCCATTATGGGCTCAGACCATTTCAAATGACTTATTTACTAAGTGGGAGAATGAAAATAGGGTAGAATGTATCATAGTCATGAATGATCAATTAGATCTATATGACAAGACTAATGGTATGACCAAGGATGAAAAAGCTACATACGTCTATCAATCATTGAAAGCTCATTCGGCTCAATCACAAAGATTACTTCAGCTTCATATAGCAGATAAAGGTATCAAGCATCATTCATTTTTTGCTTTTAATGGTATGCAGGCATGGATGACATTGGACGAGGCTGAATATATGGCGTCGAATTTTGATATAGATCGGATAATACCTAATGTACAGACCAAAGTGGAAAGACCTTATACGAATGGTGAATATATCGCTACAATGAGGACTGATGCTGAATGGGGTATCAGGCAAATCAAAGCCGATACTGTATGGGAAATGGGAATCAGAGGTGAGGGGGTAATCGTAGCTGGTCAAGATACAGGATATGACTATGATAATCCGGCGATACTTACTAAATATCGAGGCTATAGCGCAGATACAGTCATACATGATTACAGTTGGCACGATGCTATACATGAGCTGAATCCCATGCACGGAGACTCAGATAATGATCCCGCCAATAATCCATGTGGACTTGATAGCACAGAGCCTTGTGATGATCACGCTCACGGATCTCATACTATGGGTACGATGGTTGGTGGAAATGATACTCTCAAGATAGGTGTAGCACCTGATGCCAAGTGGATCGCTTGTCGTAATATGGATAGAGGTTATGGAAGCCCAGTTACCTATACAGAATGTTATGAATGGTTTCTAGCACCTACAGATATCAATGGGCAAAATCCAGATCCTACAAGATCACCTCACGTTATTAATAATAGTTGGGGCTGTCCTCCAAATGAAGGCTGTAATCTTGATAATTTCTTCATGATGGAGACTGTGATTAATAACCTGACTGCAGCAGGTACTGTGGTAGTTGTCTCAGCCGGGAATGATGGCAGTTCGTGCGGAACGATAAGTAATCCTTCAGCGATATTCGAAAATTCGTTTGCCGTGGGAGCTTCTAGGGAAGATGATACAAAAGCAGGATTTAGTAGTATTGGACCTGTACTCGTTGATAGTTCTTACAGGATCAAACCTGACGTAGTAGCTCCAGGAGTTAACGTATTGTCTATCGATCATCAAGGAGGATTTAATAATTGGGGAGGTACAAGTATGGCTGGCCCTCATGTGGCTGGAGCTGTAGCGCTTATTATCAGTGCCAATCCAGACCTCGCTGGACAGGTAGATGTGATCAAGGATATCCTAAAAAGTTCGGCAGTAACATTAATAGATGATGCAGTGTGTGGTGATATATCGTCAATGGACGTTCCTAATTTCTATTATGGCTACGGACGAATAGATGTCTTAGCTGCAGTAGAGATGGCTATGAATATACCTTGTTCGGTGGATGCTGGAGATGATGTGATCTTATGTCACGATTTAGATGAATCAATAGATACTCTTATAGGGCAATTGCTAACTAGTAATATAGTATCTCATACTTGGACAACTGATCCTAGTATTTCAGATTTGGGTAATATTACTTATGCTTCTGATATGCTTTCGGATACCACTATTCTAAACTCTGAAGTTGGTTATTTAAATGATCCGAAAAAGACCTTCTACTTAACTGGGACTACTTCTACAGGTGTTACTTGTGTTGATTCTATGGATATATATTCTACTAATTGGACCTATACATCGCAAGAGCCAATTTCTGCCATTGCTAATGGAGATTCTACAGGAATTTACTCTATCGCTGAGAGCAATTGGCCTAGTGACTATCTTTGGTCACCAGATTATAATATATCGGATATAACGGATAGAAGTCCGATAGTATGGAACGATACGACTCAGTACTATGATTTGATAGTTACCGATTCCATGGGGTGTAAAGTTGAGATTGGCTGGTTAGTGAATGTATTAACTACATCTACTTACGATCCGGATCAAATAATAGATATTAATGTAGCTTCTAATCCGAATCAAGGTGATTTTACACTTAGTGTATCTGAAGGAATAATAAGTAATTTGAAACTTTATGATATTTCTGGAAAACTTATTTCTGTTACTAAGAGCTCTAGTGACATGATTGCCATCGAAGGATTAGATAGCGGCACATATTTTTACATAGCTAATGTAGGAGATAAGCTTAGTGTAGGTAAAATACTGGTTATAAAGTAGATACAATAAATTTAAAACTCATATTTACCATCTTTGTAATTCTTATTTAAAATATTCAAGGCGACAATAATGCATAATACAATAATCAATATCCCTAAAATTCAACATTTAGATTCTGGCAATTTTTTTCTTATTTGTGGCCCTTGTGCGATTGAAGGACGAGATATGGCAATGTCCATTGCAGAGAAAGTAAAACGTATCACAGATGATCTCAAGATACCTTATTTGTTCAAAGGATCATACAGGAAAGCCAATAGGAGCTCTATCGATTCATTCACAGGGATTGGCGATGAGAAGGCTTTAAAAATATTAAAAGAAGTAGGAGAAACCTTTGATCTTCCGACGACTACAGATATCCATACAGACGAAGAAGCAACAATAGCTGCGGAGTATGTCGATGTTCTGCAGATTCCAGCATTTCTGTGTCGTCAAACTAATCTACTTGTTGCAGCCGCTAAAACGGGCAAGACCGTGAATATCAAGAAAGGACAGTTTATGGGTCCAGAGTCAATGCAATTTGCCGTGAATAAAGTGATAGAAAGTGGGAATAACAACGTAGGGCTTATCGAACGTGGGACTACTTTTGGTTATCAGGATATGGTGGTAGATTTCAGAGGTATACCTCTGATGCAAGAGACAGGAGTACCAGTGATTATGGACTGTACACACTCACTACAACAACCTAATCAATCAACAGGTATAACTGGAGGTAAGCCTGCTTTAATAGAAACAATAGCTAAAGCTGCTGTGGCTGTTGGTGTAGATGGGCTGTTTTTAGAATCACATCCAGATCCAAGTATAGCTAAGAGTGATGGAGCTAATATGTTGCCATTAGATCAGCTTCAAGGGTTGTTAGAAAAATTAGTAAGAGTTAGAGCGGCCGTGATGTAAAGGAGTAATTAAAATTATTCCGGTATATGCAATTGAGCTTAGTTATTTTATTATTCTAATAAAAGGAATTCCACAAATCGATACTGTTAAGGCTGAGTCGTTAATTAAAGGGCAAATAGATATATCAGAATAGGAAGAAACGGAACTTGCGTTACCTACTCATTGATAGTGGTGTAAGATTTGGGTTTAAAAATTATGTTTTGATTAAAAAGACTAATTAGCATTGTTAAAATGTTACCAAAAATAAGTCCCTGTAACTGACATCGTTACAGGGACTTATTTTATCAGTTTTCAAAGAGAGGTGCTATAAAAACTTTTTCACTTGATCTTCTAGGTTGGACCTAGGATTGATCGCAGCGATATTGCCTTCTTTGTCGATAAGGAATGTCTTAGGAATACTTCTAACTCCGTATAAAGCTGCAGCTTGAGATTCCCACTTTTTGAGATCACTTACATGATTATCCCACGTGAGTTTATCTTTCTTGATTGCTTGCTCCCATCTTTCTTCAGATTTCTTCATCGCTTGTGCGATCTTCTCTGTTGAGTCATACCTCTTTTTGGTACGTGAATCTAAGCCGTCTAGAGATACACTGTATACGTCAAATCCTTTTTTCTTGTACTTGTGATATACTTCTACTACATGAGGATTAGCCTTACGGCATGGTCCACACCAACTTGCCCAGAAGTCAAGTAATACTACACTTCCTTTTAGGTCCGATAGTTTTCTGTTTTTACCATCTAATCCAGGAAGGTCGATCTCTGGTGCAGGAGCTCCAATTCTAACATTGCCACTTGCTTGTGATTTGAGGTATTTGTTTTGTAGATCTGTAGCTGCTCCCTTATATGCCATCGATAAAGGCAGGTCAGGGTATTGCTCTTTCATGTTTTTACTTACTTGCATGTGTAGACTTGCAAATTCTGGTCTATATCTAAAAAGTTTAGATCCAAGAGCATATCCTACTAATGGGTTGGCTTCCTTTGTTGCCGTCATAAGCGCATCAGAATCTAAGGATTTATCGAGATATTGGCCTACTATGGAGAGGTAACTCTCAGTCAGTGCACTTCCTGTTACTTTGTAATCAAGTTTCTTTAGATTTTCTAGATCTCCAGTGATTTTGACGTCAGTATCTGTACTTTCGAGTACTACTTCAGCATTTTGTACGCCTAGCCTTACTCTGTATAATCCTGGTTCTATACCTTCTGGAAAATTGAATGAGAAGTTTCCTGAGCCATCTGTAGTACCGCTAGCTATGACTTCGTTTGCGTTATCTACTCCCATCTTATCGAAGTAAGCTCCCATGTCAGCCGCATTGTTGATAGTACCAGATATGGTAGTTCCACTAAGTTGTGGTTGCTTACAAGATGCAAAGGCTACGACTACGAGCAGTAGCAAGATTGATTTAATGTAATTCATTAATGATTCGTATTTATGTAATTATGTCCAATGAAAAAGCTGCAGATGCAACAGCATCATATTTAGCCTATAACGCAAATATATATAATATGTACTGTAAGTCAATACATACATATCAAGACTAATAGTTTATCTTATTGTAAGTTATTAAGACCCTTGATTTCTATCATCGTGTTCGTGACAGAAACGTATTACCCAATGAGATAATTGATCAAGAAAAAGGCTATAAGGATTATCCATAATCCATCGAGAAAGTGCCAATAGATGTTGAGAAGATCAAGTTTTCTCTTTTTTTCAGGATCAGCAAAATACAATAATACTGTAATGGGAGATTTCATCTTCTTCTGAGCAGTAATAAGGAATAATGCTAGGAAAGGAATGCCAAAGAAAACATGAGCAAAATGAGCTCCTGCGATTAAATACATATAGGCACTCATAGTGCTATTTGTAGCAAATAGCTCTATCTCTTGCAATTGTATATAGGCTATAATCTGACTGATTAGAAAACCTGTAGTCAGCAATAAAGTGATGCCTAGATAAAGTTTATACTTTTCAGTCTGGTCTGAGAGGTATGATTTTTTAGTCTTTACAATTGTCCAACTGCTTGCTAGGAGCAGTAATGTGTTGAAATAAAATAGATTAGGTAATTGTATGGGATCAATGCCTGACTGTAATCTGTTGTACATATATGATCCGACAAACCCTACAAATAAAGCAGTCACTCCCATGAGCAGTAGACCCATCATGATATAATAGGGATGAATAAGATAGTTTCGTTGATCTCGAATATTCATGGCTTCATAATTCTTAGTATAAATTAACAATATATGGCATCGTTTGTTTCTTTAACTTTGAAATAATAAATAAGCAATCATAATGTCGAATGTACAGCATCATAAATTGAAAGTCTCTCGTACTGCTCAAGTATTCACTTATGGTAATAAAGAATCCGCTAGGCTAGC
>OCVR010000610.1_pt1 | contig 29736 bp, 23 predicted proteins | sample 1539091 | NCBI WGS metagenome assembly OCVR01 (sample SAMEA3355530, study PRJEB22509) | marine metagenome | biome: marine; feature: coastal ocean; material: water | place: USA | collected 2010-08-07 | depth 16 m | reverse complement strand
CATTATGACTCCAATGAAAAAACTTATTTATCGCATATTCGCCTTACTCAGCTTAGCATGCTAGAAAGAACAAAAGACAGCTCCGGTATTTACTCGTTCTTACTGCGCAAACTTGAATAAAAGTATCACTCAATCAAATAATAATACCGAGATCGATTCACTCATCAAAGAGTATTCTACGGGTATAAATCTTAGTAGAAGGCAGAAAAGGAATCACCGCTAGAGCTTGGATGTGTAATAACGCGCAGCGGTATATAGACATACACTGAAGATAATATAAATATCATATTTTATGACAAAGTCAAACTTAATAACTTTATGTTCATTTAAGAGTTAAATAATATTCGAATAATTTAGAGCCATGATATAACAAGCACCACTTACATAATGCAACGAACTATAAAATCTATTTTTCTACTTCTCATAATATCGGCAAATTCATATGGGCAGAATATTGATAAGGCTTTCTTCGATGAGGCGAATACATTCTTTCAGCAATATGTCACTGAGGGAAGAGTAAACTACAAGTCACTTCAAGCTACCGGAGATCTAGTTCCGCTGATCATCAAAGTAGAAAAAGCCAACCTCGATGGTACAGATGAAGAGACTAGCAAAGCATTCTATCTCAATGCTTACAACCTTTATGTCATTTATTTAGTGCTGAGAGATTATCCATTACAATCAGTACAAGATATTCCTGGTTTTTTTGATAAAAATAAAATTAACGTGGCTGGCAATAAGGTTACACTCAACCAACTTGAAAAAGATTTTATACTTAAGCCATTTAATGATTCTAGAATACATTTCGTGCTTATATGCGGTGCTATAGGTTGTCCGCCCATTACTAACTTTGCTTACAGTCCCGAAAAGCTAGAAGCTCAGTTGGAACAACAAACGAGAACTGCACTTAACGAATTTACTTTCATTAGAACAACTGGTGATAAAACAGAGATATCGCAAATATTCAAATGGTATATCGAGGATTTTGGAGGAACGAAAAGTAGAATAATTGATTATATCAATAATTATAGATCTATACCCATAAGTAAAAATACTAGTTACTATCCATATGATTGGACTCTTAACGACACCAACCTGACAGATGCCCCCAGCTCTGAAGATAAAAAATCAAGTACGTCTATTGGAAACAACGAAAGAAGATACGTTGTATCCTCTGCAATCCCTATTGGATCATATGAAATAAAAATATTTAATAATCTATATTCTCAAAAAACTGGAAGTGATGGCATATTAATAGATAGATCATCATTTTTCACAACGACCATCACAGCATTATATGGATTCACGAACAGACTCAATGTGGGAATCAATACAAGGTGGAGAAAAGTAAGGAATCATGCACTGCCCTCTTTAGCATTTGCAGTTTTTGGTTCTGGAGAAGATGGAGGCTCTAGATCAGGCTTAACTGCATTTGGCCCTATGGTAAGATGGGCGGCTATTCCTCAATGGGAAAATTTTTCTATTCAGAGTTCTTATACATTTTCAATAGGTGATGACCTGAAAGGAAATAGTACTGATCCATTTATCGATTGGAACGGTGCAATATGGAACACACAATTTTTTAACGATTTTCCAATAGGAGACAATTTTTCATTATTCACTGAGGTGGATTTTATATGGGAAGACATAGGGAGAGATAAGCAAAACGAAGGAGTCTATTTCGACAATAAAACCAGTACACCATTAACAGTCATATTAAGTTATTTTCCAACTCTAAAAACTACAATATATGCACTCACAGGATACGCACCATCGTGGTCCTTGGAAAATAATAATGGTGAATCAGGACTAACCATAAACGACTATTTCTATCAAGGAGGTGTTGGCGGAAAACATCAATTCACCCCTAATTTTGAAATAGAACTACTGTATTCAGACTTCACAACAAAATTCTTGAAAGACTCAGAGGGACAAGCAGCCACCTACAACTTAGGTCTCCGATTTAATCTTTAAACTATAATTATGTATTTCACTTAAACATTGTTATTAATGTCATATGAATAACAGTGTAATTCTATCTCTCTGCCTTAACGACTAAACTCAATTTCAACGAATCCTTCATTGATTTTAAGTTTTCTACAGTTTTCTTTTCTAGTGCTAAATATTTAGCTGGGGACAATTGAATTTGCTCCATTACGTAATCTATTCCCTCTACGCTTATATTATGTATCTCTGCAATCTGCGATCTAAGTATTTGGCTTACGCTATCACGCTCATAAATTCTATACTTCAATAAAATACTGTTAGCCAAATGAACATCTTGTAAAATTGCCACTACGTCTTCATCGGACATATCAATATCCATTGTTTTGTCTTGATTACAAGAACTCAGAATTAAAATGATTGTAAATAAAATAAATCTGCTCATATTATCTATTCGTGCTTATTAGCATTAAAAGTTATCGTTTATGATACTGAAAATTTACTAAAAGAGAAACGATTTAATTGATCGCTATTGTATAACATCTTAGGATAAAGTAAATCTTTTAGCACCGTTTTTGCAACAGAAAAATCTTCCCAATGCTCTATATCTATCTCTCCTATTACAACGCCAGCAGTAGGCACATTGTCTATATATATTTTACTATCTAATTCATTAGCTAGATAGGTTATACCAGGATTATGTCCAAAAATAGCAACACAATCGATATTGTCATTTACTCCACAAAGGGCTTCTTCAAAGTTTGAAGCATCACCGTGAAAAAGATGATTTTCGACTTGTATTGGTGTATGCAAATTATATATATCCTGAAAAACTAAACATGTCGCAAATGCTCTTACTGCAGGACTACTAATTAATAACTGAACCTTAAGACCATACTCAACACACCTAGCAGCCATTAACGGTGCATCTCTCTTACCTCTTTTATTAAGCGGCCGTTGTTTATCGTCCAGCTTAATATCAGCCCAGGAAGACTTAGCATGACGCACGAATAGTATTTTTTTCATAGGTTCATTATAATTCGTGATAAATATCAATATTAAATCATTAATAGTCTAATATGATCATTGTTATTAGATTTGTGGAACTACATTAATGCACTAGGTAGTAATTTACATTTTATACTCAAACAATAAAATAGGCCGGCGTTGAATAGTATATGTGACCATTTCAAGTAAAAATAATTAGACCTTAATCACAATATGAACATTAGACAAGTCCTAACTGCCCTATGCATAGTATGCTTAACTTCACTCGTTACTGCGCAACTACCACATACAGAACAAGGGTTAGTAGAACGATTAGAAAATTTTCCAACTGATTACATATCACCTCGACATGTAGACATATGGACCCCAGAAGGATATGATCCGACCAAAAAATATCCAGTAATTTATATGCATGATGGTCAGATGCTATTCGATTCTACCAATACATGGAATCATCAAGAGTGGAAAGTAGATGAAGTATTATCACAATTGATCTCTGAAAAAATGATAAAACCTTGCATCGTTGTAGGTATACACAGTAGTAAGACGAGATATGCAGATTACTTTCCACAGAAGGCTTTTGAAATACTTCCTTTAGATATCAAGAACGGATATATGCCAATGGATAGCACCAAAAGAACATCCTCCACATTTCCTAATGGTCCACAGGCAGATAATTACTTAAAGTTTATTGTCAATGAACTTAAACCATTTATAGATTCTAAATTTGCAACTATATCTGACAGCACTGGTACTTATGTCGCTGGATCTAGTATGGGTGGGCTAATCTCAATGTATGCTATGTTTGAGTATCCATCGGTATTTGGTGCTGCAGGATGCATCTCTACACATTGGATTGGTGGATTTAATGACAATGACAATCCTATCCCTGCAGCTTTTCTGCACTATATGAATAAAAACATGCCGGATTCTAAAAGTCACAAAATCTACTTTGACCATGGAACGGTCGGTCTAGACAGTATGTATACAGTACATCAACTCAAAGTCAATTATGCCATGAGAGACGCAGGCTATCTAGATAATCGAAACCTAAAGACTGATGTATATCAAGGGCACAATCATAATGAAAGGTATTGGGCCGAAAGATTAGACGAAGTCTTTTTATTTTTATTTGTTCAGTAAAAAAGTATGCCCTCCAATGTAATTGAAGAAAGTTTAAAACATTTACTTTTTTTTGCAAGAAAGAATAATCAGACTATCATCATAATTGATATGTATATACTGAATCTTACATCAAATACTGAATACGATGTTTATACTCCTTTTCTAAGTATGACATTACATTTTTTCTGAGTTTTCTTGCATTCAGTTGATCCATATGATGAATAGCTTTTCTTACAGCTACTTGAGCTCTATCACCAAGGTAACTATCTATGATATCAGAGAGCACTTTCTGATAGATCTGAGTCAAGTCATTTTGATATATTCGATACAACTTATGATCGTAGCTCATAACAATATCAAGATCTACTCCACTATGCATCAACTCTATAAGTGACTCATAGTCATCCTCCTGAAAATATAGACTTGCGAGTATGAATTTTTTTGTTGGTTGGTCCTTGTAATACTTAATGAGTTCAAGAATAACATCTGCCCATTGGTCACTAGATATTTTCTCCCTTAACTTAAACAATAGTTTAGTATCGTCTGACTGAATTACATACTTAGGTAATAGCTTTGTCAATTCATCTAGCTGATCTAGGGTAAGATAAACTTGTAGAAGTTTACGCTTTAGTTCTCTAGATTTAGGGAAATGCGATTTCATCTTTTTCATGAGTTTGACAGAAACTTCTACTTGATTAGCATAAACCAGTCGATCCACTACATTCATTGATAGTCTAGCGTAATCATTAACAAACCAATTGATATCCTTCAATTTAGTAAGATGATAGTCTAACATATGCAAAATGGCCAATATTGTTACTATATCATGATCTTCAAGTTGCTTCTTAAGCAAAGTATTCAGACATATAACTTTTAGTCTAAGCATAAGATCTTTGTCCTTGTATTGCTTACCTATGAGAAGATAGTATAAATGATCTTCTAATCGATCATGCCTATAATAAGACCTCTGTGGAAGATCAATAATAAGTTCAAGTAAGTTATTCTTAAGTTCATCTGCATGTACTCTCTCATATAACAATATTAATAACTTATGAAATCTCTGACTGATAGCCAAAGTCTCATCCGAATAATTATCATAATAATACCTAACGTACTCCGCTTTAGATATACCCGCGTCTATAATATAATAGGCATCACGGTAATCAGAAATTGATAATGCGTCCTCCAGTTGAGCCGTTAATTCCTTTGATACAGCAATAAAACTTTTTAGATCTGCAGCTTTAGCTCTTTTGGTTAGCGATGTGATCGGCTTGATAATGCTATCGAAAATCCCTTTGTACTTAGCATGGTTATCCTCAAGATCCACACGTCTTGCAAAATGCGCCTTTAAAGCAATATTGAAATTCTTGTCTTTACGTGCATACGCTTTGATAAAGTGTAATAAGTCCTGCCTATCCAATTCCTGTAAGAGCGTATTAATATTAAGCTTCTTTCCCGTAGTCGACTTATTTCTAAGACGATCTGCTTTTCGCTCTGCCTCCTCCCTGAGTTGGGTACGTAGGGCAAATAGAGCAGCTGCTATGTGTTTACAGGACTTAATTCTTTTATATGTATCACATTCACATGAGCTCTTACGTCTCTGCGAAAATGGACTAAATAGCTCTACTTCATAGAAAATACCGTCATGTACCACTATCGTCCAAAGGCTCTTTTCTGGCTTATTAATCTCATGAACGGCGCCACTATCATAAAGATGTTCTCCTTGATATACGGTATCTCCATCAAAATACAATTCGAAGAGTTCCTGGGATTTAGTCAATTGGTTCTGCTATTTATCTTGGTATGAAAAGTTGCCAATTGCGATTTGGTCACATCTGACTGAGTACAACAAGTAAAAATACGCAATAATTTAAAGATTAACGAAAGAGGTTACTAGACTAAAATATCTACAAAGCTTTTCATCACTGTAGTCACAACAAGTGTTTTGTGCAAATGAAATTGTTTATATCATTTTACTACTCTAAACTATAAATTATTTTTATCGCCAGGACACGCTAATTATCAACTACACTTTAGATAGTAACTTGCCAAGTAATGATGAAGCCACTTAAAAGCCTTATAACTTTATTACTGCTTCACAAAAGATAAAGTTGTAGATGCACCAGCTTTTGATAGCATCTGACAGAAGTACAAGCCTTCTTCAAGATCATTGGTATCTATACTTACCTTATGAGAGCCTCTTATTCTATCACCAATAGAGAATGAAGATATCTTCATTCCCAAACTATTATATATTCTAACATGATTATCCTTATGATCGTCTGCAAGCACAAAAGACAGATAAATATTATCTGAAGTAGGATTAGGATGTATAGACATGTTCGACGTAAGTAAATCATCTTCAGTACTCAATGGATCACCAACTGTCAATATCTCTATATCATCAAAGTAAAAACCATCTTCTTCTACGTAACTATCCGAAACTAGCCTAAAAGCAATATTAATCTTATGTCCGACATAGTCATTTAGAGATATCTCCTCCCCTACCCAATCATCTTGGACACCACTATATAACGGCTGACCTTCGTCTTGATTGGTATTTCCAATTACCGTAAAATTACCACATTGAGGTACTAATTCTTCACCTTCAATACCTACAAGAAATTCTACATAATCCCATCCTTCCTCAATATTCCACTTTGCATTGAATCTCAGTATAGCATCTTCACTTGCTGTAAGATCGATAGTTTCATTGAGTTGAATCGTGAAATCGCTGTTGCCATCATAATCACCATTTGGAGTATCTGTAATACAAGCAGGTGCTGAAACAAAATCTGAATCAGTAATAGACCAAACTCCATCTAATGTCCATTGAGAGATATCGTCGGCATAATTACTATACCAGGTTTGGAAATCACCTTTGATATATCTTTTATTGATCACCTCAGTATAAGTATAGTCACCATTACTTATTGTAACTAAGAATGATAAATCCGCGCTCTCCGCAGCTAATACTTGATAATCAATAATAACTTCTGCAGCACCTAAATGATCAAGTGTATAAATTTGCTCTGTAAAAGCGACTTCTATATTGTTGTCACCTTCATCTACGGTGACAGTCACATCTCCGCTTGCCAAACCATAGTTGGTAAGTGTAAGAGGTATTATACCCGATTCTTGAGATATGATTGTAGGACTGTCATCCACTATTTGAGCATAACTATGCACAAGATGTGCCGTTCTAAGATTCATCAGTAACGACGATTTATTCAATTGATCTATAGCATTGGCTGGTGGCCAAAAACCAAAATTTTGAGGTCCAACTTCTGGAGTCATTGCATAAATACCCGCATCTCCATACATCCAATCATCACTATCACCATTCACTACATAACCTACAGTTTCGGTACCTGTGCCTAGTGTGAAATTATTCTCTTCGATCATTATATTACCCAATGCCTTGAAAGTAGCATCTTCCTCAGTAGCACTATCGCTAAATCCCCATGGATGAATCAATAAATTACCGAAAGTGTGATAATTAAGCGCAATTTGGAATTGGTGTTGATTTGCAAAATCTCTTACAGCTTTTGTCTCAGGTTCACTAAAAGCTGAAGGTCCTCGGTAAGTATCGTTATTAGGATTAGGTGAAGATCCTTGATCATCTACTCCCCATTCCAATCCATAATTTCTATTGAGATCAACACCTTTTACATCGCCATTCTCATCCACATATCTATTTTTCCTCCATAGTCCACCACCATCAGGGTCTGTACTTTGATTCCATAGATATCCGTCTGGATTAACACATGGCATAAAGTACATCTCAGTATTATCTACCAAGTATTTAATTTCGTCGTCTGATTCATAATTTTCTAATATATACCATAAATAGAATATCATTTGTGATAGGCTATTAGCCTCACGCGCATGATGAAGAGCTGTATAAAGTACTTCGGGGTTATCATTATCTATATTAGGCGTATTAGATACTTTGACCCAATAGATTGGATTACCCTCATGAGTATGTATATCAACAACAGTATCTTTTGCAGAGATTAGATTTGGATACTTTGCTTGCATTTCATCTAGGATAGATAGCATTTCAGCATAGGTGAAGTATCCTCCCATGCTCCCATCAATATAGTTAGTCGGAGTAACATAATCATACATACCTGATCCTCCATTTCCAGTATCACAAGGACCTCCGTTTCTTACCTCAACTTCATCTTCATGATAATGTTCATGTCCTACAATATTCTGATTTTTGTAAAAAGCCTTTACATTTTCTATCAAATACTCAATAGTAAAGCCTTTAGACTGAAGTAAATCAATCTGTCCATCAGACATATCAGTGATGAAATATCTATCCCTTGCGTATGATCCATGATCCGTCTCTATTCCTAATACAACTAGTTCTTTGATGGATCTCTCAGTCAAATCTACTTTTACTCTAGAGAATTGAGATTGAGCAAAGAGTGAAAATGATATAACGCTAAAAAAGGCAAGTAAAATGTTTTTCATAAACCAGTAATTATCATAGATTATTAATCCTTAATCCAAAAAATGCAGAGTGTCCCCTACACTGACTACCCCTTCGTTAAGACATATCGTATTGGCACCGAAATTAACTGTATTTCCATCTTTTCTATACAATGCCAATTCTTTTAATGGTTGCTTTTTAATTTCAGCGGACTTTTGATCTATATTTATCACTTGACATCTTGCACTAGGCTTGATCACCTGCAGCTTAGTGTCTCCAACTAGTATTACATCCCAAAAATCTTCTTCATGAGCAATCTTTGTATTCACAACTATATTCGCTCTAAATCTATTCGCTGGAATCGGTTCTTCTAGCCTCTTGCTCAATTTATCTAGACTTGCCGTACCCACAATCGAATATGGATAACCATCTGCAAAGCTTACCTTAGTTTCTCTCGGCCCTTTGATCAATTCTTTATAAATATCAAAACCATCAACCATTTTTACTAGTCGACATGACATATCCAACTGAATACTGAACCACTCACTTATATTTGTATTTACCTCGTAGGCATTAACTTCATTTTCCCATACAGTAGTTAGTATTTTGTTCTCCGAATATTGGTCCAGATCAATTTCAATGCTACTGCCCTCATAAGAGACGATTAGTTTATCATCTATACTACAATGAAAGAGCGTCATTTTTGCCAACGACCTTTGTGTAATAAATTCTCCATCTAAATTTACCAACATCCATCTCCGATCATATTGCATCCCACGTTCAAAAAATTTAATTTCTTGTACTTCTATGCCACCCAAACCCTTTATTGGGTATATATGCATTGATTTTATATTCATAATTTATATATTTCTAATCTTCTAATTGAGCTTCTAGCAAATCAGAATCTTGCAGTTTTTTAATGAATATTGGATTAAATATTTCTACTCCTTTTTGATTCATATGATGAAAATCATAGAAATGAATAGAATCTTTCAGTTCATACAATTGACTATAATCTACATGATTATCATACTCCGACATAAGTTGATCATATTTCTCTTTATCCGGAAACCTACCTTGTTCAATAGATGTAACTGGAGCTTGCAACAATACATAAGGTATATTTAGATTTTTAAGGTAGAATAAGTTTGCACGAAAAGCAGAAATTTGACTCTCTAACATTTTACCTCTTTTATAATTATTTACTTCAGTAAAAGAACTTGATTTATTTTCAACGAAGCCCCTTGATCTATAAATTTTTAATGTCGTATCCAATTCAATAAGTATGTTCTCTTTTGGATACTTCCATCGCCTATAGCTTGCGTAGATATATTCATTTATAGTTTTTACATTAATATTTTTAAGAACTACATCTTTCATCTGGTCATAACAAATATTAAATGATAGAAAAACTGTATTTGATTCAACACCATTATTAGAAAACATATCAGGATAAACTTCATATACTACCAAACTAGGCTTGATTCTAGGTATATATTCTTTCAACAACAGTCCTGAATGTATATGGGTCTGAGATGAAGTTCCAAGATTAAAAGTAGTATAACCATAGGTATCCCAAATACGTGGATCAAAGGATCTATATGCATGTGAAGATCCAAGAAATAAGACATCCAAATTATTGACGTCTTCTAGGTCTTCAATTTTTTTTAAAATATTATTATCAATTCCCTCTCTACTATTCAAATTAATACGCAAGGGTGTTGGCAAATACTCACCACATAAGATTACCATAATTGGGTACCCTACTATGGATATCAATAAAAAGATCGATATTTTTTTTATTAGAGTAATCAAAATTGAAAATATATAAATCCATTGGGTGTCTGACTAGAGTACATTCCTATGCAGAACACAATTATAAAATAAAACATCCATCTGATGAAACGAGGACGAATCGAAACTACACAATCCAAACCATGGGAAGAAGTTCTAGAATTCCACTCAATAGTAAGCATAAACAAAATCATGACAATAGTACAAAGTGCATTCCCCTTGTTCTGAATATCTGGAATAGATAAAATTGAACTATCAAATATTCCACCTAAATAAATATACGCTTCACCCACACTATCGCTTCGAAAAAACACCCACAGCAATACTGTAAAACCAAAGGTAATTCCAATTTGAAGCAACTCTCTCAAAGAAGGTAATAATTTTGCTTCCGCTACTGTGTTCAGATTATCTCTATTACGATTAAATACGTAGAGTGGTATGTACAACGCAGCGTTAAGAAGTCCCCAGACAATGAAAGTCCAATTAGCTCCATGCCAAAATCCGCATATTATGAAAACAATAAATACATTGCGTAATGTCATCACTTTACCTCCTCTACTTCCGCCTAGTAGAATATAAACATAATCTCTGAACCAACTAGACAAAGAGATATGCCATCGTCTCCAAAACTCTGCCATGTCTCTAGAAAAATAAGGAAAGGCAAAATTCTGCATCAAATTAAATCCAAACAGTCTTCCTGTACCTATTGCTATATCTGAGTATCCTGAAAAATCACCATAAATCTGAAATGCAAAAAAGATAGCCCCTAATAACAAGGCGCTTCCTGAATACGCTGTAGGATCTGCGAAAAACATATCTACAAATACCGCACAGTTATCTGCAATGACCATTTTTTTAAATAAGCCCCAAAGTATCTGACGGAGGCCATCAACAGCCTGAGTATATTGAAAAGTCCTCTTCTTGCTAAACTGAGGCAAAAAGTTAGTGGCCCTCTCAATAGGACCAGCTACCAACTGTGGAAAGAAACTCACATAAGCAAAGAAGGAAAATGGGTCTTCACTTCGCTCTAACTTGCCTCGGTATACATCTATAGTATAACTCATAGTCTGAAAAGTATAAAAACTTATACCCACTGGAAGTATCCAATCTAATCTCGAAAACATCAAACTGGACCCAAATAAAGAGAAAGCAGATTCAATATTATCAATGAAAAAATTAAAATATTTGAACACTCCTAATGTTCCTATATTTACAAATAGACTGAAATAAAGTAAGTTCCTTTTACTTGATTGCTTTTTAGCGTTATATATCTTTTTGGCAACTACGTAGTCAACAGTAGAGCTCAAAATTATCAATCCTAAGAACCTCCAATCCCACCATCCGTAAAAAATATAACTTGCTAAAATTAAAAATGCATTCTGCAGTCGCAATGCATACTTACTTATACTCCAATATAACCCAAATACTAAAGGCAAGAATATAGCGAAATCGAATGAATCAAATAGCATTCAAATATATATATATGAAAATTAATGCATTACTAATGTGATCCTTTTGTGGTCTAAGCAAACATCTCAAAAAACGATATATATATATTTGAAGTACTGCTAATAAGCCGATAACTAAAGAAATTACAATCTCCATATTTCATGTTTTATTTAAATCTACAATTAGCCATCTACAAAATACTATAAATTTATTCCTGTAAGAATTCTTCAAACGTAGGCAAACTCGTATTCTCGCCTCGAAAATAAAAGAAAAATGCCCCTAAAGCAGCAACTAATAATAAAAGAGAAGCAATCAGACTAATCGTCTCTCCAATATAATAACTACTCGGTTTGAACTCATATCTGATCTCATGCTCTCCAGCAGGAATCTTCATAGCTCTCAGCGCATAGTTAGCCCTGATATGATCTACTGGTTGGCCATCTATATATGCCTGCCATCCTTTATCCGGACCATACCATGTTTCTGAAAATACTCCTAATTGCTCAGAGGTAGAATTTGATACATAGGAAATTTCATTTGGCGTATATTTCGTCAAACTAATACTACCATTTTTAGAAGGAGACATACCTCCTATATATGCGTCAAAATCACTGTTGACTATCGCTGTTACAGCAGGATCAAATCCATTCAATTTTTCAAATTCTTCATTAGCATTAGCGGCAATATCAATCTGACTTACAAACCATGCATTACCCATTGCAGCCGGATTACGCTGTACTGCTGGTTTTCCATCTTGGCCAGCCACGATAATATATTTGGCATTAAGCATATTCAATACAGACATATTGCCTCTTCCTATATGTCCTTGAATGAGATCATCATATCGCTGCAATTTGGCAGGATGATATCCACCTAATATTTTATGATGAAATGCTGGAATAGCACTGTTAAAAATATCTACAGTGGTATCATGTACCCGGTAATGTGGATCTATATCAGTTAGAATTTGTTTATCAACAGCTCTTGGCTTAGAAGACGAATCTGCGTTTCGTGCATTAACAAAATCATCTGAACTTAAGTAAGACCTATCTATTTGATATAGATCAAAAGCACCAATAAAACCTATAACAGCCAACATAATAAGCGATGATACTTTTTCCTTAATATACAGCCATATAGCTCCAAATGAAATCATAATCAAAAGAGCCGTTCTAAAAGAAGATGATCTCAATAATGAGAGCCTATCCTCAGCTATAGCCTCTATAAGAATTGGATCCTGAAGTGATCTAGCATCATTAGGATGAGCAAAATCTATAAACATTGGTCCAACAAGTGCAACTAAAATTGCAAGCCCTGCGGATAATAGGAGTGCAAACAAAGCTGGTTTCTTGAAGTCAGTTTCTCTAGATTCTGATTGAGTCAATTTATAAAGTCCCAACATTCCCAATAGTGGAATAAATATAGTAGTCACACTCATTACAGAATTTGGCGTACGGAATTTGTTGAACATTGGAAAATAATCAAATATCAATCTATTGATTACAGGGAAGTTTTTTCCCATTGATAGCATAAATGTAAGTAGAACTCCAGATACGATCCACCATTTCATTCTACCCTTGACAGACAAAGCACCTAGCAAAAACAGAAAGAAAGCCACTGCTCCAAAATAAGATGGCCCACCTGTAAATGTAAGATCACCATGATACATAGGTGCTACGAAATCGCCACGTCTCTGAAGTTTCATAGCCAATGCTGAGTCCTTACCCAATTTAGTAGCCCCACCACCACCAGCGGCATATGGTATCAATGATGGCAACAGATCGATAGTACCATTACTCCAAGACATTGCTCGTTCCCACTCCATTCCACCACCAGATCCAGTCGCACGATCTTCTCCAGCGTCTAGTACGGCATTACCTCTTACCGTTTCTGGAGTATATTCTAATGTGGTCATTATACGCGATGCACTTGATGACAATGCCAGTATTGCACCCAAAGACAATACAGTCATTGACTTCCACAAATGGGGCATGTCTTTTGACTTTACCATTTTCACTACTTCTATTATAGTCAGGATACTTAGAATCATAGCCAAATAATAAGTCATCTGCAAGTGATTAACATATATATTGACACCGAGAAATAGACCAAAAATAGCTCCACCTAATAGATATCGCCTACGGAAAACTAATAGAACGCCAGCTATAATCATTGGTGAACTCATAATGGATCGCACTTTACTCATATGTCCAGCCTCATACAAAATCATATGATTAGTCGATAATCCGAATAATATTGCACCTATCAAGCCTACCCATGGACTCACACCCATTATCATCATAAGTATATAGAAACCCAACATACCAAAAATGAAATACCCAACAGGCCTCGCTATCCCAAGATTCATAGCTCTCTCTACATATTTCAATAGATTATTTTTCTGCGGAGCAGAACTCTGATAGGTAGGCATACCGCCAAACATACTTGTCGACCAGAGAACCGTTTCTCCAGTTTTACCTTCGTAATCCCTAGCTTCAGCCGACGCTCCCTTAAAGGAAATTACATCTCCTTGCACCAATTCCTTACCCTGAAATTGTGGTATGAAATAGAATACTGACAAGAGTATCATTGCAACAAAACTAACGATATGCGGTAGAGCAGATTTGATATCAAACTTCATAATGAGGACAACTTTATTTTAGCAAAAAACACCTCTAGTATTCTATACACAAGGCATTGTTAACAAAGTTAACTTTATTATGATATTAAGAATTATTATATGTGATAAATATTATTCCTTTAAAATTTACAATTTCAGAAGTTTCAAATTTAATCAAGAAACCTGACTCTGAGTGTTCTAATACTGTTCCCTGAGAATGAATTAAAGATTGTAAAAACATGAATATAACTACATAAACTATCTTTATAACGATCTGACACGCTTAATCATTATTGAATGACTAAAATCAAATCTTAAGACTGCGCCAAAGCCTCCACTATTTCTAAAAACCCTCCAGCATCAAGTGAAGCGCCACCTACTAATGCACCATCTACATCTAAGCCTTTAAATATATCAGCCGCATTAGTGGACTTCACAGAACCTCCATATAAAATGCTTAAATTATCTGCAATATCTGCAGATTTCTCTATGCCGATCATACTTCGGAGGGCTGCGTGCATCTCTTGAGCTTGACCAGGGCTAGCAGTTTCACCAGTACCTATAGCCCAAATTGGCTCATATGCTATTATTATATTGGCCCATTTGTCATCCGATAAATGAAAGAGACTCTCTCTGATCTGCTCACTTACATACATTACATGATCTCCACTCTTCCGGATATCCAATGACTCACCACAGCAGAATATTGGTTGTAATCCATTAGCTAGTGCGGCATCTACTTTTTGGGCTAACTGTTTATTATTTTCATAGAAGTATTGCCTACGTTCACTATGACCAATAACCACGTATGGTACTGATATGGATGAAAGCATAGGTGCAGATATCTCACCAGTAAAAGCTCCAGACTGTTCTTGATGACAATTTTGTGCTGCTACATCTATACCAAAAATATGCATGAGCATATCTACACCATTTTTAAGATATATAGATGGTAATGCTAGTACAGTATGGATATCTCTGGGTAGATTGGCTGCTAAAATATCACGTATCAGCTGCAGAGCATCGTTGTTATTTTTATTCATCTTCCAATTACCTGCTACAATCTTTCTTCTTGACATATGTATAATTTGAATATTTACTTATTACGACAAAAATACAAGGATAATTAAATCTGCATAGTCTTAGTATTGATCTTATATTTGAATAGAGAATAACAACGAATATATTGAAAATAAGATATGACACCATATATACATAGAGACATCAGTTGGCTAGCCTTCAATTACAGAGTACTACAAGAAGCTAAAGACAATTCTGTACCTCTCTACGAAAAAATCAAATTCTTAGCAATATACTCGTCCAACCTAGATGAATTCTTTAGAGTTCGTGTGGCAAATCACCGTAATTTAGTGCGTGCAGGAAAGAAGACTAGAAAAAACTTGGATTTTGAACCAGAAAATATACTTACTGAGATTCTTAAAATTGTAAATGAGCAGCAAGAAGAGTTTAGCCAAATATTTGAGCGAAAAATTGTGACTGAACTTGCCAAGAATGGCATGAATATTAAAAGGAGAAGAAAACTTTCTAATGTTCAAATTCAGTTTATCGAAGAATATTTCAATGAATATATGCTGCCATTTGTACAGCCTGTACTTCTTGTAGATAAAAAAATACGACCATTCCTTAATAATGCTTCCCTCTTTCTAGCACTCATCATGACTAGTACAGATAAAGCTAAAAAAGATGGATTCCATTATGCTATTGTCAAGGTGCCATCAGATCATCTACCTCGATATCTAGAGCTCCCTACTACTAATGAATCAAAGAAAGATTTTATCATATTAGATGATATCGTAAGACATAACATACGTAATCTATTCCCAGGATATGACATCCAAAATAGCCACTCCATAAAACTTACAAGAGATGCAGAGCTCTATATTGATGATGAATATAGCGGCGATTTGATAGAAAAAATCAAGAAGAGCCTCAACAAGAGAAGCATCGGAACTACATCACGATTAGTATACGATCGAAACATGCCAGATCATCTGCTATCTTTTTTAAAGAATGTATTCGAACTCGACGATTTCGATCTATTACCCGAAGGACGGTATCATAATAACTTTGATTTATTCAAATTTCCGTGGAGTGGTGAAAAACACCTCAAAGATAAACCGCAGCCACCACTCAAAATGGAAAGTATAGAAAATGCCGAATCTATCTTTGATGAGATAAAGAAAGGTGATATTTTAAACCATGTACCCTATCATAGTTATGAATCTGTGATCAAATTTTTTGAAGACGCTGCTACAGACCCAACTGTGACACATATCAAAATCATTCAATATAGAGTAGCTAAGATATCACGGATCATGGATGCACTGATACTTGCAGTTAAGAATGGTAAACAGGTATCAGCATTTGTAGAGATCAAAGCGAGATTTGACGAAGCTGCAAATTTACAATGGGGAGAACGGCTAGAAAAGGCTGGTGTTGCCGTCAACTACAGTATCCCAGGACTCAAAGTACACTCTAAAATGACTATCGTAAGACGTATCGAAAAGGATAAGGCCAAAATCTACTGTTACTTCAGTACGGGTAACTTTCACGAAGATACGGCTACATTATACTCCGATATAGGAGTATTTACGGCAGATAAGAATCTGACAAGCGAGGCGACAAGAGTATTCTCTTATCTAGAGACTAAAAATAGACCATCGAAACCATTTAAGTATCTTGCTGTAGGCCAGTTTAATCTGAAGCCTATGTTACTTAATCTGATAACCTATGAAACCTCTCAGGCAGAGAAAGGTAAAACTGCACAAATCATACTGAAGATGAATAGTCTACAGGATAGCGAGATGATAGCTGCTTTATACAAAGCAAGCAAAAAAGGTGTAGAGATAAAACTAATCATCAGAGGTATATGCTCACTTGTACCTGGTATAGCAAAAGTCAGTGAGAATATAGAAGCCATTTCAATAGTTGATAGATATTTGGAACACTCTAGGATATTCTATTTCCATCATAGTGGTGACGAACTCACATACTTGTCGTCAGCGGATTGGATGGTACGTAATCTACATCATAGAATAGAGACTATCTTTCCGATATTGAATCAAAATATAAAAAACACTATAAAAGATCTATTGCATATCCAGCTCAATGATAACGTCAAAGCTAGAATTATAGATGTGAAGAAAAATAATTCCTATCTACGAGATACTACTGACTTAGCGATCCGCTCACAAGTAGAATCATATTATTACTTTAAAAGAAAACTAGAGGAAGAGAAAGCTAAGAGGGAAAAAGAACGAGATTTGATTGATTGACTTTCAAGTTATGTAATTATCAATAATGCGAGAGAAAAGAATTGCAATTTATAATATGAAACTGCTGTAGGAGCTGCATTAACGATTATCAAAACTATCCAAGACATAATCCTCAGCAGTGATAATATCAACTGAATCCAAGCAGTATTAAGCGGTAGTCTAAATTTCATATTCAACAAATACGATACTACTGTACCTTTCATTGATATAGTGAGACAATCCAAAAATGAAAGATATACAGAACCTAATCCATTAATAGATTTGGGCGACACATATGTAATGAGAAATATCCTCATCTTATCTAGAGAGACTCGATATATCAAAGAGATTTCAGATGTGAGTTTCAATGGATTCTTACCAGAAAACGTAGCTAATGCTGCAGATAATAATATTATGTTTGCAGTAATGCTTTTACATGAATATCACTTTGTAGCTTTTTATCATAAATCCAATGAAATTGGCAACAGACGCAAATTTTTCGCCAAACTAAATGAAAGTAATCTATCTTTAATAACTTAGAGAAATTTCTCCATAAAGTCTATTTTTTTACCTAAAAGTGAAGGATAATTTCGTGGCTATACATCTCGATAGATACATTAATAAACCGATCAACATCAAAGGTGATGGATCAGGAACAGAGATCACTGCTAGTGGAATATTTTGGAATGTTAGGAAAGTGATTAAAATTTAATAAACATCTATGATTTATATCAATACTAAAGACACTAGTGAGTTAGTAAGCTTTCGTCAAGCGACACTCAACGGATTGGCTAGCCAAGGTGGGCTGTATGTGCCAAAGTCGATTCCTGCGTTAGAGACAGAGTGGATAGATAATATCGAAAACTACTCAGATCATGATATTGGTTTTCATGTCATGAGACAGCTGATAGGAACAGAATCTTTATCAGATTCAGAATTGAAACAAATAGTTACTGAGACTTTAGCATTCGATATCCCCGTAGTAGATCTCGGTGATCGTGTAAATGTGTTGGAGCTTTTCCACGGACCGACCCTAGCCTTCAAGGATGTAGGTGCTCGATTTATGTCTCGGTGCTTAGGGCAATTTAGTAACGAAGATGAAGTAAACGTATTAGTCGCTACCTCCGGTGATACGGGTAGTGCTGTAGCAAGTGGATTCTTCGGAGTAGAAGGAGTCAAAGTTACTATTCTATTTCCCAAAGGTAAAGTGAGTAAATTTCAAGAATATCAGATGAGTTCGCTTGGTCGTAATATTATAGCTGTAGAAGTAGATGGTACATTTGACGATTGCCAATCATTGGTGAAGCAAGCTTTCCAAGATAAAAAGCTGAATAAGAAGTATTCACTAAGTAGCGCAAATTCTATAAATGTAGCGCGGCTATTACCACAGTCACTCTATTACTTCTTAGCTTATAAACAAATGAAGCAAAGGGGTATAGCACAAGAAATAGTGATATCTGTACCAAGTGGCAACTTTGGTAACATCACAGCCGGAATCCTAGCCAAAAAGATGGGCCTACCTATTAAGAGATTTGTGGCTGCTAATAATGCCAATGATACATTCTACCAATATATCCAAACTGGTAATTGGCAAACAAAGCCCTCAGTACAAACAATCTCTAATGCTATGGATGTAGGCGCACCTAGTAATTTTGACCGTATACTATATTTCTATAATGGTGATTACCAAACTATATGTCGTGAAATTTCTTCACATACCTACTCTGACGATGAGACATTGAAAAGGATGAAGTCATTTTATTTGGCTAAGAACTATGTATTAGATCCACATGGTGCAGTTGGATTATTAGCTTTAGAAGACCACTTAAATGATTCAGAGCAAGGAATCTTCCTAGCTACCGCTCACCCCAAGAAATTTGAATCTGTGGTAGTGCAAGCAATTCCTGGCTATCCTATTGAATTAATAGATTTGAATGGATGTAAGAAGTCGTTAATTGCGAATAATTATGAAGCATTTGTTGGAGTGATGGGATCGTAAGTTTAATTCCTGAAAATACATGACTGGATCCTCAAACCCTTCAATGACATCGAAGGATGCAGATTGTAATTACTAGTAGATATTATTTGTTTAATATTAGACATAAAATCCTGCTCTTTTATATCAATGCACTTCCAAACAATTCCCTACCTTAACCAAACAATTATTGCGGATATCTATTAGGTAACTATCAAATTAATAACATGAAGAAAAAAATAGTAGTTGCTATAGGAGGGTCTAGTGGAAGTATTTATGCCAAACTATTACTCGACAAACTCTCAACAAGAGAGGACCTAATAATCGGTGTTGTCATGACAGATAACGCAAAGATCAATTGGGAGATAGAGATAGGACCATGGAATCCTAATGACTATGATGTAAACTATTATGAAAACAATGACTATTATGCGCCCTTTGCCTCTGGATCAGCTCAGTACGAATGTATGATCGTCTGTCCTTGTTCTATGGGACTACTATCTAGGATCAATCATGGTATATCTAATGATTTGATTACTAGAGCTACTGATGTCATACTCAAAGAGCGACGAAAACTGATCGTTGTCCCTCGTGAGGCCCCTTACAATTTAATTCATCTACGTAATATGACATCCTTAACTGAAGCTGGAGCAATTATATGCCCTGCTACCCCTTCTTTCTACTCTAATCCTAACACATTAGATGAAATCGCTCTAACAGTCGTAGATAGAGTTATAGACTTAGCAGGTATCAACCAATCAGACACTTATAGATGGAGTGAAAGTTAGATTTGGATCCTTTATTGTTTTTTCTCAATTTTAGATTCTAAATTATAACTAATATGATCACTACCCATATAGAAAAAACTACTTTGAAATTTCTCAAAGATCTTGCAAAGAACAATGATCGTGTATGGTTTAAAGCGAGTAAAAATGAGTATGATTATGCACTTGCTAATATGAAAGGTTTAATAGAATCTATAGAGACTGAACTCAATAAAATTGATATGATTGAGAAGAAGAAAGTCTTCAGAATCTATCGTGATGTTCGATTTTCTAAAGATAAAACACCTTATAAAGATCACTTAGGAGGAAGTTTTACAAGAGCTACAGCTGCGAGACGCGGAGGATACTTTCTGGGAATACAGCCTGGAAACAAATCCATAATCGCAGGTGGATTTTGGAATCCAGAGTCAACAGATATTAAGAGAGTAAGAGAAGAGCTAGCATTAGACCCTTCAGATTTTCGTAAGATCATTAATGCAAAAAAATTTAAAGACCTCTTTGGTCAGCTCGAAGGCCAATCACTTAAAAACATACCAAGGGGATTTGATAAAGAAAGTCCAGCCGGAGATTTGCTCCGAATGAAGCAGTATCTATGCTACAGACCTGTATCTGACAAAGAGATAATTGAGCCTGATTTTCTCAAAAAAGTAGTAGATACTTATAGAGGTATGCTTCCATTTTTCAACTTTATGAGTAGTGTCTTAACTACAAATCTTAATGGTGAGTCGCTCATAGATTAAATTTTAGATAGAGATTACTCCATTACTGTTTTACATATTCCAAAACCTTCAACAATTGTCCTTGTCCAATCATTAATGATAGTCCACAAAAATTAAATTTGGCGTAAGATTAAAGAATCTTATCAACCTCCTAAATATCCTAATTACAGAATTGTTTATAATGACCGCTAAAAATCTAATTACTTGTCTTTATAAATCAATAAAAGCACTATTCTACTATTATTACCGCCAGAAGCAACATTTTGGCTCTAAATCCCTTTTAATTAATACTGTCAAAGGGTGAAAAATAGTTATTTTGTAGAAATATAGAGATAATGGTTCCAAATTGTAGAAAATATATGGCCTTAGTTGTGTTGCTCTGTGTATCCGTATACATTAGCGCACAAGTTGCATTTCAGTGCAAAGGGCAGTATTATGCTTCTCTATCTCCCAGTCTTCATGGACCCTCAAATCTGTATGAAGTCAAAATAGATCCAGCAAGTAATCTAGCTATATTTGATCCTATCAAAATTAACGTAGGCAAAAATGTAAATGCCATAGGATATCGATCTGTAGATAATTTAATCTACGGTGTCGATCCAGATGAATTTTTCCTTTACAAACTGGATTCCAATGGTGATATTTTCTTTCTTAAACAACTTCCATTAACTAATGGCCTCGAGTATTTCGCTGGAGACATTTCGCCAGATGGAAGATTCTTAATTCTTATTGGGGGTGGAGGATTTACTGGATTGGATTCAGAAATAGTCAAAGTTGATTTAAACTCACCTAATTTTGATATTACTAGAGTCAATGTGCAGGTAAATACAAGAATATTTGATATTGCATTTGATCCTGAAGATGGCACTCTGTTCGGACTAGATAGTAACGCCAAGCGATTGGTCAAAATCAATCCTGATACTGGAAATATGGATCTCAGCTTTCCTCAACAGCCGACAGTAAATTCTATAGGAGCATTATTCTTTGATACTTTTGGTAATCTCTTTGCTTATGGTGGCGTAGTCAATCAGGCAAATCAAGATAAGCTTTTCGAAATTAATAAATCTAACGGTTCAGTTGCCGTACTTACTAATGGTCCTATTGCTCAAGGTAACGATGGCTGTAGCTGTCCGTATACAATTAAGCTAGAAAAAACCGTACTTCCAAAAGAAACATTCCCTTGCGAATTGGTTGAATATACATTCACTATAGCCAACAGTTCTGGTAGTGCTAGACAAGGAATTAATCTCATAGATGTTCTTCCTGGTGGCTTTGACTTTGTAGACGTTCTTCGCAATCCTTACGGTGGTGATAGTAGCCTAAGTGGTGGATCACTAGTTTCCATCACAGGACTAAATGTATTTCCTGGTAAGGATAGTATCATCATAAGTGTTTACATTGATGATATTCAAGAAGGAATCTACAAGAATCAAGCTCAGTTGGTCAATTTGCCGCTAGAACTCGGTTCGTATACGCAATCCGATAATCCAGCGACATTCATCAAAGAAGATAGTACCGACATTAAGGTATTAGATCTTTCTCTAGAATTTATAGCTGAAGAATACCTAAAATGTGAAGGTGAAGATCTCATTATAGATGCCACTATTCCTGGGGCTATTATATTGTGGAATGGTGAAGAAACTGATCCAGTAAAAATAATTACAGGACCAGGTACTTATACCTTAGAGGCAAGAAATAATTGTGAAATAATAATTAAAACTATTACAGTAACTGAAGAGTATATAAGCGTTAGTGCTTTCCAAGCCGAGTACGATATCATGCTTGGAGAATATCTTGACTTCAACATAGATATTGTAACTAATAGCAATACTAGTTCCATACTATGGAATGATCCAAAAGGTAATAGTAGCTTTAGTTGTATAGATTGTGAAGAACCAAATTTACGCCCACTATTCGATGCGATTTATTCGGCGACTGTTACAAGTGAAGCTGGATGTATAGATGTAGTAGATATCAATGTCCATGTAGATAAGCAAAGAGATATTTTTGCACCTAATATCTTTAGCCCTAATGGTGATGGATCTAATGATATATTCTACCTCACTGGCACTGAATTCGTCACCGTAAATGAATTTAATATCTTTGATAGATGGGGAAACCTAGTATATAGTACAATATCTAAAGAATTGGGAGAGTCTAATGAAGGTTGGAGTGGAGATTACAACGGTTACCCTGTAAATCCGGGAGTATATGTCTGGTATGCCGAAGTAGAATGGTTAGATGGACATATTGAAAATATTGCTGGCGACGTGACCCTCTTGAGATAATTGATTATACTTCTCTTTGTTATCTAGAGTATTTAATTGGGAACTATTTTACCCCTCGTTTTACTGCTAATAAAGATCTTAGTCCCTCGATATTTCCTGGAAACTGATAGTTACCGATCTTACGTCGTTTGTCAACTATATTTGTCATTAACTTCCAATGTTTACGTACAGCTCTGATCCTATTCCAAAACCCATATTCTGAATCATATATATGCAATGGCTCTGACTTGGCACCATTGATTTCTATTATTTTAAAATTACCATTTCGTACTTCATCCAAAGAGTCTGCTTTGATATCCAACCTACAAAAATATATCTCTTTCTTCCTATTAAAAACATTGTGCATTGCAGTTGATATGTATTCATCATTCTCATTCATTTGAGAATGAAACTTACTTCCTCTGCTATAGTTTCCAATATGATGCAATTGGATCTCATTACCTTTTTTTGGTACTTCATTGCGTTTTGATTCCCATTTTTTTTTGATATAATCTTTATTTACAAATGCGTTTTCATATTGGTCGATAAGTTGAGATATAGTACTCTTCCCATCACCTGCAATACAAGGATATTCTTTTTTACAAATTGATGTCACCCCATAATTATTTGTTCCAGGTACGCAATAATACATTATGGAGTATTCACATTTCTTATCTATATACTCTTGTATCAACCATTCTTTATCTATAAGCTCCAACCTATAAATATAAGCTTCAAGTTCTGACAAGTTCCTACATTCTCGGACTGCGAAACCCTTATAACCCATATTAGGTTTGACTATAACTGGAAATTCTAATCCATGCTGATCAATCTGAATTTGAAGATCTACTTTATGATCGTACAAAAACATCAGTGGGAGATATACTTTCGGTATGATATTATATGCCTCTGTCTTATCATCAGCTAACATTCCTCCAAAACTCAATGCTGGATTACAAGCTGAGAAAAAAGTAAGTGATCTATATTTGATAGCATTATAAAGGACGTATACCATTGATTGCCAATAGTAATGTTTAGATATCCAGTAGCCATTATCTTTCCATTTTTTCACCAAATGAAATTAAACAAAAAATAAATCACATCATAACGACGCGATCCATTTGATTTTAATCTATCTAAGTGAATTCCAAATTCGCATTTCAAATTCCTCATTTGTTTATCTCTAAGCTTCCATGTAATCTTCCATCGGCGGACATGTACAGATCAAATTACGATCTCCATATACGTTATTAACTCTTCCGATAGTCGGCCAAAATTTACCTCCACCTTTGAGATATGATACAGGAAATGCCGCTTTTTCTCTTGTATAAGGATACTCCCAATTGTCAGTTGTAATCATAGCTTCAGTATGAGGTGCATTATGCAAAACATTGTTCTCCGCATCTTGTGCTCCAGTTGCTACCTCATCGATCTCACCCTTGATACTTATCATAGCATTACAGAACCTATCCAATTCATCTTTGTCCTCTGACTCTGTAGGCTCTATCATAATAGTACCTGCTACGGGAAAAGATAATGTAGGCGCATGGAAGCCATAATCTATCAATCTCTTCGCTAAATCCTCAGCACTACATATTGCTTTGAAAGGTCTAAGATCCAAAATCAATTCATGCGCTGCCATACCTTCTTCTCCAGTATATAAGACTTGATAATAATCTTCTAATCTTACTTTGATATAATTAGCATTAAGTATTGCATATTCTGTCGCTCTTCTAAGTCCATCATATCCTAACATCTTGATATAGGCATATGATATCAGCAATATACTTGCACTACTCCATGGAGCTGCGGATACCGCTGATATTGCTTTCTCTCCTCCTGTAGTAACGAGTTTATGTCCTGGTAAGAACGGTTTCAATTTATCATTAACACAAATAGGTCCCATTCCAGGTCCTCCACCCCCGTGAGGTATTGCGAATGTCTTATGTAAATTGAGATGGCATACATCAGCGCCAATAAGACCCGGAGAAGTAAGTCCTACTTGTGCATTCATATTTGCGCCATCCATATACACTAAACCTCCACAATCGTGTATCTTTTGACATACCGCTTTGATTGCCGTCTCAAATACTCCGTGAGTACTTGGATAGGTAATCATAAGTGCCGAAAGATTTTCTTTATGCTCTTCCGCTTTAAAATTGAGATCTTCTAAGTCGATATTTCCACTTTCGTCAGTCTTTACTACTACCACTTTCATTCCAGCCATTACTGCGCTTGCTGGATTGGTACCATGCGCAGATTGTGGTATGATAGCTACATTTCTATGGTAATCGCCTCTGTCCTCGTGATATGCCTTGATGGTTAGCAGTCCAGCATATTCTCCTTGAGCGCCAGAATTAGGCTGAAGTGAACAATCTGTAAATCCTGTGATATCTGATAGATATTCGGTTAACTCATCAAATATTTGCTGATATCCCTGCACTTGATCCAATGGTGCAAAGGGATGAATATTAGCAAAGGCAGGCCAACTAACTGGTATGAGCTCTGTAGCTGCATTGAGTTTCATCGTACAAGATCCCAGAGAAATCATTGAGTGCACAAGGGACAGATCTTTATTTTCAAGTTTCTTGATGTATCTCATCATCTTGGTTTCAGTATGATAAGAACTGAATGTTGGATGTGTAAGATATTTAGTCGTTCTTACAAGATTAAATGGAATATTGCTTTGAGCTGTAGCATCACTATATGCATAGTCTTTGCCTACTACAGATGCCATCACTTCTCCTATTTTCTTTAGATCATCATCTGTAGTGGTCTCATCCAACGATATGATAATATGCGACTCAGTATAGAAGAAATTCATCTCCATCTCCTTACTTGCTTTTTTTGCCTTGGTTTGAGTCGCTTCATCAGCTTCTATAGCTAACGTATCGAAGTAATGTGCATTTGATAAGGTACACCCCATAGCAGTCAATTCTGCAGAAAGCTTCGCAGCTTTAAGGTGCACAGTATTCGCTATATGCCTAATTCCGGCAGGCCCATGATATACGCCATACATTCCGGCCATGATAGCTAATAATGCTTGAGCAGTACATATGTTTGATGTAGCTTTATCTCTCTTGATATGTTGCTCTCTAGTCTGCAGTGCCATGCGCAGTGCAGGATTATTTTGAGAATCTTCTGATAGACCGATAATACGCCCTGGAATTTGTCTTTTATAATCCTCACGCGTAGCAAAATATGCCGCATGTGGTCCACCATATCCCATAGGAACTCCAAACCTCTGAGTATTACCAACTACTACATCAACACCCCAAGCTCCTGGCTCTTGTAGAAGTGCAAGACTCATAAGATCCGCCGCAACACATACAAGCAGCCCTTCCTTTTTACATGATGACACGAATGCCGTATAATCTTCTACTGATCCATTACTATTAGGATATTGTATAAGTGCTCCTATGTACTCTTCACCCAAGTTGACACTCTTGTAATCACCTTGTACGATCTCGATTCCTATCGGAGCGGCTCTAGTAACTAATACATCAAGAGTCTGCGCATATACTGAGTCATCAACAAAAAACTTAGTTGCAGGATTATTTTTTCTTTTCTTATTTCGAATACCTTGAAACATTGCCATCGATTCTGCTGCTGCTGTCGCTTCGTCCAATAATGACGCATTAGCAATAGGAAGACCAGTAAAATCAGAGACCATCGTTTGAAAATTGAGTAGAGCTTCTAGCCTACCCTGAGCAATCTCAGCTTGATATGGAGTATACTGAGTATACCATCCTGGATTTTGAAATATATTGCGGAGAAGCACAGATGGCGTAATCGTTCCATAATATCCTTGCCCAATGTATGATCTATATACTTTGTTCTTCGCTGCCGTCTGTTCTAACTCATTGAGATATTCAAACTCTGTCATTGACGCTGGCACCTTAAGATCTCTATCCATTCGGATATCATTAGGTACAGTCCTGTTGATAAGTTCATCTAATGAAGAAACGCCTATAGATTTGAGCATTTCATCCTTTTCAGATGCTATAATTCCAATATGTCTTCTTTCAAAAGAATCAAGGTAGTTATTGGCCATTGTAAGTGAATTATGGTTAGAATAGATGAAGTAAATGTAGTAATACGAATGTATGACAAAAAAGAGAATATGTTGGTTGTCAACATTGTAAAAAATATAGTCATTAATCAAAACAATACTCAATGGTGACAAATCTTGCATTCAACATATGTCCCCTATTTTCATTACATTTTCAAATTAAAACAATATATTTATTACTATGATAATCAATTATTAAAAAGACATACAACCAAAAATGGCTATCCGAATTCAATCCAATAGCCATTTTGATATATTGTATTTCCAGGCTCTTACTTAATATTAAAAGCACTCTTGATCTTCTTTATATAGTCTAACTTCTCCCAAGTAAATGTCTCCACCATTTTAGATTTCGTCTTGCCAGATCCATCAGTGAATGTAACTTTCTTCTTCTCAGAGACTCTACCCATATGGCCATAAGCAGCTGTATCAGAGTAAATTGGATTACGGAGCTTCAATCTAGTTTCGATAGCATAAGGTCTCAAATCAAATATTCTTTCAATCTTCTGAGATATCTGTCCATCTGTAAGCTCTACGTTTGCTGAACCGTAAGTATTTACATATATATTAGTCGGCTTAGCTACTCCGATCGCATATGATACTTGTACTAATACCTCTTCACAGATACCTGCAGCTACCATGTTTTTTGCTATGTGCCTTGTAGCATATGCTGCTGATCTATCTACTTTACTTGGATCTTTACCCGAGAATGCTCCTCCTCCATGTGCACCTTTACCTCCATATGTATCTACAATGATCTTACGACCTGTAAGTCCAGTATCACCATGAGGTCCACCAATAACAAACTTTCCAGTAGGATTAACGTGGAATATGATTTTAGAATCAAATAACTTGCGAAGGCTTGGCTTTACTAACTTTTTTACTCTAGGGATGACAATCTTGATTACATCTTCTTTGATCTTAGCAAGCATCTTAGCATCCTTATCGAAGTCATCGTGTTGTGTAGATACTACGATAGAATCAATACGAATTGGCTTATTATCATCAGAATATTCTATGGTTACTTGAGACTTAGAGTCTGGTCTAAGATATTTCATTTTCTTACCTTGCTTACGGATCGCAGCCAACTCAGTCAATATCTTATGAGATAGGTCCAATGCTAAAGGCATGTAATTATCAGTTTCACTTGTGGCATAACCGAACATCATACCTTGATCCCCAGCTCCCTGATCTTCTTTCTTCTTACGTTCTACACCTTGATTAATATCTGGAGACTGTTCATGTATACTAGAAAATACTCCGCAGCTCTTAGCCTCGAACATATACTCAGATTTTGTGTAACCTATTCGCTCAATCACATCTCTTGCGATTTGCTGTACATCTAGATATGTATTTGATTTTACTTCTCCAGCAAGCACTACTTGACCAGTAGTGACAAGTGTCTCGCAGGCCACCTTAGATGATGGATCAAATGCTAAAAAGTGGTCTACTAGTGCATCTGATATTTGATCAGCTACCTTGTCTGGGTGACCTTCAGATACTGACTCTGATGTAAAGAGATATGACATATTATATTATATTTTTTATCAACGATATTTTGGAGAATTAAATCTAGACTCAATCTATGATTTATATCCAAATTAAAAATGCAAAAGTACTTAAGTTATAAGTAACTGACAAGATTATTTTCAATAACAGAATGTCCGTGAAAATTGATTGTCATTCAATCAATACCTTTCAATTAATATCTCTAGTCGTCTATTATTAACCCTTCTTTCTGCAGTATCATTACTGTCTATCGGAACATATTCACCTACACCTTTGATAATGTAACTGAACGAAGGGCGGTAATATCAGTTGTCATATGCATACCGTCACTAAAATCATTGTCAATTATCTTTTTGTCATCTATCCACACTGTAAATCCATCGTCTGATGTAACTGCGAATCGATACATAGATATCTCTTCAATACTCAGTACCGTTTTATACTTAATACCTAAGGTGACATTACGATCTACATCAGGAGATTCGATTCAGTCTCTCTTTGATACCCGTGAATAGCGGCCCATGATAGTTTATTGAGCAATAGATATAAATCTTTATATTTTTTTTCAAATTTCACATATTTGATATTGTTAGAATACTTGTAGACTTTTCCTTTGAATAGCATTTAATACATAGTCTGTCTGAAAAGTGTCCAAGTTGAAGATAAAATAAAAATTATTTTAAGATACTTACTTTGGATAGGAATACGACGGTTCAATCCTATAACTTTAATTCCGTTATAGTAATTATTTCA